>Ga0315287_10006110_pt1 | contig 11937 bp, 10 predicted proteins | sample YL17G11_0_MG_FD_205037 | JGI IMG/M metagenome (GOLD analysis project Ga0315287, IMG submission 205037) | Sediment microbial communities from Yellowstone Lake, YNP, Wyoming, USA - YL17G11_0 | ecosystem: Environmental > Aquatic > Freshwater > Lake > Sediment | place: USA: Wyoming | collected...
ACGTGCTCGATCGAGGCGGTGTCGCCCCGAGGTACGACCGTGCGGTGGTCGGTCCCGGCCTCGGCAGGGGACTGACCCCACTCAGCGCTGGCGCTTCTTGCGCTCATCGACCCGGGCGGCGTAGGCGGCCGCCTCGGTGCGTCGTTCCATGCCCAGCTTCATCAGCACGCTGGACACGTAGTTCTTGACCGTCTTCTCGGCCAGGTAGACCTCGTCGCCGATCTGGCGGTTGGTCAGGCCCTTGCCGATGAGGTCGAAGATCTTGCGCTCCTGGGCCGTGAGGACCCCCAGCTTCTGGTCGTCCTCGTCGCCCGAACGGACCCGGTCCAGGACCTTCTGGATCGCCGCCGGGTCCAGGAGCGAGCCCCCGCCGGCGACCGTCCGCACCGCGGCGACGAGGTCGTTCTCCCGGACCTGCTTCAGCAGGTAGCCCGCGGCCCCGGCCATGACCGCGTCGAACAACGCCTCGTCGTCGCTGAACGACGTGAGCATGAGGCAGACGATGTCGGGGTTCTGGGAGCGGACCTCCCGGCACACCTCGACGCCGTCCCCGTCGGGCAGGCGGACGTCGAGCACGGCGACGTCCGGTCGGAGCGCGGCGATGCGGCGGACGGCCTGCTCGGCGCTGTCGGCCTCGCCCACGACCTCGATGTCCGACTCGCTGTCGAGCAGGTCGCGGAGGCCCCGTCGCACCACGTCGTGGTCGTCGAGGAGGAACACACGGATCGTCACGGCGACAGTGTGGTCGATCGTCGCCGTCCTGCGGGCGGACGGGTCGGAGACCGGGGAAATCGCCGTCCGGGAAGCGGGGTGGAGCCAATACCGTCGTGGGTGACCCCGGGGAGGGTCCGGCGATGAGTACCGCTGGGACCGATGGTCCAACCACCACGACGACCACGACCGAGGCTCGAGGAGGCGGAGACATGCCGGAAGCCGACGCCACGTATGCCGTGCGCGCTCGCAACCTGGTCAAGCGGTACGGCGAGACCACGGCGCTGGCCGGGATCGACTTCGAGGTCCCGACCGGGACCGTCACCGCCGTGCTCGGCCCCAACGGGGCCGGGAAGACGACCGCGGTGCGCATCCTGACCACCCTGGCCGAGCCCGACGAGGGGGAGGCCACCATCGCCGGTTTCGACGTCCTGCGGGACGCCAAGGAGGTCCGGCGTCGCATCGGCCTGGCCGCCCAGGACGCCACCGTGGATCCGCTGCTCACGGGCCGCGAGAACCTGATCATGCTGGGCGAGCTGCACCAGTACCGGCGCAAGGCCGCCGCCCTCCGCGCCGACGCGCTGCTGGAGGAGTTCGCCTTGGCCGAAGCGGCCGACCGCAGGACCTCGGGCTACTCCGGGGGCATGCGCCGGCGCCTGGACCTCGCCGCCACGCTGGTGTCGGACCCCGAAGTGCTCTTCCTGGACGAGCCGACCACCGGCCTCGACCCGCGGGCCCGGGCCGAGCTGTGGGCCGTGCTCGACCACCTCGTCGACCGGGGCACGACCCTGCTGTTGACCACCCAGTACCTGGACGAGGCCGAGCGCCTGGCCGACGACATCATCGTCATCGACCACGGCCGGGTCATCGCCCGGGGCGACGCCCGCAAGCTCAAGCGGGAGGTCGGCGGCGACCACCTGCGGGTGGTGGTCGTGGAACCCGGCCGCCTCGAGGACGCCGCCCGCCTGGTGGCCACCGTCACGGGCCTCGAGCCCCGGGTCGACATCGGTGCCCGCTCCGTCACCGTCCCGATCAGCCAGGGTGTCGACGCGCTGGTCGATGCGGCCAAGGGCCTGGCCGCGGAGGGGATCGCCGTCGACGACCTGAGCCTGCACCAGCCGACCCTGGACGAGGTGTTCCTGGATCTCACCGGGTCCGCCCCCGACGACACCGACGAGGAGAACCACTCGTGACCGTCACCACGGGGCCCCGAATCCCGGCGACCGACCGCGACCGGCCGTCGTCGCGGGGCGTGGCCCACGACACGTGGGTCATCGCCAAGCGGGGCCTGGTGCACATGAAGCGCCAGCCCGAGGCGCTGAGCGACGCCACGATCCAGCCGATCATGTTCGTCCTGCTCTTCGGCTTCGTCTTCGGCGGCGCCATCGGCGTCCCGGGCGGGAGCTACCGGGAGTTCCTGATGGGCGGGATCTTCGCCCAGACCATCGTGTTCACGGCCTTCGGCGTGGCCCTGTCGATCGCCAACGACTTCAAGAACCAGGCCGTCGACCGGTTCCGGTCGCTGCCGATCGCCCGCGGCGCCGTGCTCGGCGGCCACGCCGTGGCCAACCTGCTCAAGACGGTGCTGCCGATCGTGATCATGTCGGTGTGCGGACTGCTCGTCGGCTGGAGCATCAACGGCGGGCTGGTGGACGCCGTCGCCGGCTACGGCCTGATGCTGGCCTTCGCCTTCGCCATGATCTGGGTCGGCGTCCTGCTCGGCAGCGTCGTCGGCACCCCCGAAGGCGTCACCGGCCTGGGCTTCGTGGTCCTGTTCCCGCTGACCTTCCTGGCCAGCACCTTCGTGCCGGTCGAGACCATGCCGCCGGCCCTGCAGACCGTCGCCGAGTGGAACCCGGTGACCACCCTGGCCGACTCGATCCGGGTGCTGTTCGACAACCCCCACCCGCCCGCCGGCCCCGGTGACCCCTGGCCCATCCACCACCCGATCGCGTACACCCTGATCTGGGCCATCGGCATCGTCGTGGTCTGCGCCCCCCTCGCCGTCCGCGCCTACGACCGCTCCATCGCCCGGTAGGCCGACGCGCCGCCGGCCCCGCCGGCCCCGCCGGCCCCGCCGGAATCGACCCTTGTAGGGTGAGCGCACTCCATCCCCCGACGAAGAAGGTTGCGCTGAAGGGTCGACGGCAAGACGAGTTGGCCGGATCCGACACCCGCGGTGAGGACGCGCAGTACCTGGACCTCGCCCGCGAGATCCAACGAGAGGTGACGCGGGTGGCCGCCGACGACTCGTCGGGGCCCGAGGCCCTCGACGCCGTCTTCGACGGGATAACCCAGCGGGAGCGCCAGCGGGTCCTGCGGGCGACCTTCGACCGCCTTCCGGTCGCGGACCAGTGGGCCGTGCTCGAGCGGGTCTTCGCTGACGACGAGCTGGCCGAGGCCCTCGCCGGGGCCCGGGCCGCTCGGGTGGAGGCCGCCCGCCGCCGATCGCTCGCCACCACCCTCGTCCACGGCGACCACCTCGACACCCTGGCCGTCCCGGCCGGCGAGCGGGTCGTGCTCGGCCTGTTCCGCGAGGCCGACGTCCGCGCCGGCATCACCCGGGGGCCGGCGGCGGCCAACTGCGTGCGTCGACTCGGCTTGGAAGCCACCGCGGACGCCGGCGCGTTCCAGGTCATCGAGGACGTGTTCAACCCCAACGGCGGCTACTTCGTCACCCCGCAGTACGACGAGGCGTTCTGGCGCGGCCACGACCGGCTGCCCGCCCACGGCCTCGTGCGTCCCGGCTCCGTCGTCGCGACCGGTGACGGCCCTGTTCTCGAGCCCGTCCTCCACCTCGGGGGTCGGGTCGACGTCGAAACCGACGGCGAGTTGCGGGAGGGTCACCTCCACCTCGGCTTCGCCCTGTACGCCGACGTCGACGTGTTCTCGGCAAGGAGAGAGGAATAGTCAGATGGACGGTTCTCTGGTGGTACTGCTCGTCCCGATCATCGTCGGGGTCCTGGTCGTCATGTTCTTCGCGGCCGGCTTCACCTCGATCGGGCCGGCCGAGGTCGGCCTGGTCACCAAGCGCCTCGGGCGCAAGCTCGAGGGCGACCAGCTCGTCGCCCTGAAGGGTGAGGCCGGCTACCAGGCCGACCTGCTGATGCCCGGGCTGCGCTTCAAGCTCTGGCCGATCCACAAGGTCGAGCGCTACGCCTGGGTCCAGGTGCCGCCCGACCACATCGGCCTGGTCATCGCCCAGGTCGGCGCCGCCCTGCCCACCGGGGCCAAGTCGGCCGCGTACAAGCCCGAGTTCGGCAGCTTCTCCGACACCCGTACCTTCCTGGCCAGCGGCGGCCAGCGGGGCGTGCAGCGCCCGGTGCTGCCCCCGGGGACGACGGCACCGATCCATCCGGTCGGCTTCGTGGTCGTCACCCGCGAGCGCATCTTCGGCAAGATGATCTCCGAGGCCACCCGCTCGGCGGCGGGCCAGGTCGAGGAGACCGCCCTCAACGTCACCCACATCACCCCGCAGGGGGAGACCGACATCGTCGGGGTCGTGACCACGCTGGAGGGCCCGGCGTCGGGGGACATCGCCAGCCGTATCGGCGGGTTCGCCGACGTGACCGCCATGGAGGCCGCCACCGAAGGCGGGTCACCGACCCAGATCATCCAGGCCGTCCTGCGCTCCAAGAACCACCTGCACGACAACTACCAGGACTACCAGGCGTTCCTGAGCAACGGCGGTTGCATCGGCCTCCAGCACGACCCCCTGCTCTACGGCTCCTACCTGCTCAACCCCTTCCTGGTGAAGGTCGAGCTGCGGGAGATGTTGGTGGTCCGCCAGGGCGAGGTCGCCGTCATCAAGTCCTACGTGGGCCTACCCACCGAGGACACCTCAGGTGACGAGTTCAAATTCGGCTCGATCGTGAAGCCGGGCCACCAGGGCATCTGGTCCGAGCCCCTGCGCACGGGCAAGTACACGCTGAACCCCCGGATCTACGAGGCCGAGATCGTGCCCACGTCGATCCTGACCCTGAACTGGTCCCACACCACCAGCGACGCCCACAGCCTGGACGAGCACCTGGCCCCCATCGACGCCAAGAGCCGCGAGGCCTTCACGTTCAGCATCGACCTGCAGGTCCAGATCCACGTACCCGACACCCGGGCACCGAAGGTCATCTCGATGGTCGGGACGATGAAGAACCTGGTCAACGAGGTCCTGCAGTCCGCGGTGGGCAACTACTTCCGCAACAAGCTGCAGACCCTCGGCGCGGCCGAGTTCATCGAGAAGCGCGACGAGGTCCAGCACGCGGCCGAGTCCTACATCCAGTCGTACCTCTCCCGCTACGAGGTCGAGACCCGCGGCGTGTACATCCAGGACGTGATCTTCCCCGAGGACCTGGTCGAGGTGCTGACCACCCGGGAGATCGCCTCACAGGAGAAGGCCACCTTCGCCCAGCAGCAGCTGGCCCAGGAGGCCCGGGTCAGCCTCGAGCAGCAGCGCGGCGTGGCCGACATGCAGGGCGAGCTGGCCCAGGCCAACGTCTCGGTGGACATCGAGAAGGCCAAGGCGCAGGCTGCCAGTGCCCGGGCCGAGGGCGAGGCCGCCGTCATCACCACGACAGGCAACGCTGAGGCCACCCGGACCCAGGCCATCGGCAAGGCCACGGCCACCGCCGAGGAGGCCCTCGGCCTGGCCCGGGCCAAGGGCTTCGACGCCCAGCGCCAGGCCATCGGGGCCCAGCAGACGGCGATGGTGGCGGCCCTGCGCGAGGTCGGTTCCGGCCACGTCAAGATCGTCCCCGACATCCAGGTCAGCGGCGAGGGCGGCGTGCTCAGCGGCCTCGGCGCCATGCTCATGCGCAACCTGGCCGACACCCACAACGGCGCGGGTGACGAACCGGCCGAGCCCGCTCCCGAGCCCGTCGCCGTGGCCAGTGCCCCCGAGATGCCCGAGGCCTGAGCTCGTGGTCAGCCCCGGCCGCGGCTGCGGTCGAGGCGACGGCGGTCCTTCTTCGTCGGACGGCCCGAGCCCGGCTCCCGGGTCGGGACCGGCGGGACCGTGGCACGGGTCGGCTCGGGGGGCGAGTGGTCGACCAGGCAGGCCGCGGCGATCGAAGCTCCCGCACGGGCGTCGATGACCCGGGTCACCTCGAGGATGCGCCGGCGCTGACCGACCTTGGCCTCGACCCGGTCGCCCACCCGCACCGGCGTAGCCGGCTTGGCGGTGCGGCCGTTGACCCGCACGTGGCCGCCCCGGCACGCGGTGCTCGCCGCCGAGCGGGTCTTGTAGACGCGGACGGCCCACACCCAACGGTCGACCCGGGTCTCGTCCACGACCTGCAGGTCCCGACTCAGGGGCGGAGGGCCCAGAGGTGGATGGCGGCCTGGGCCCGCCAGGGGCGCCAGGCCTCGGCCCGGGCCTCGACCTCGTGGGCCGACGGGACCGTCCCGTTGGCCAGGGCCTTGCGCAGGCCGAGGTCGCTCGCGGGGAAGGCGTCGGGCTCGCCGAGGCGCAGAGCCAGGTAGTGGGCCGTCCAGTCGCCCAACCCGGGCAGGGCGGTGATCGACGCCACGAACTCGTCCAGCGACACGCTGCCGTCGAGGCGGACCTCGCCGTCCCGCACGGCGGCGGCGAAGGACCGGAGGGCCTGTACCCGGGCCCCGGTGAGGCCGACCCCGTCGAGGTCGTCGTCGGCCACCACGGTGGCCAGGGGAAAGGTGTGGGTCAGGCCCAGTTCGTCCAGGCCCGGCACGGGTGTCCCGAGGCGCTGGACCAGGCGACCGGCAAGGGTCCGGGCTCCGGTCACGGTCACCTGCTGGCCCAGGATGGCCCTGACCCCGACCTCGAAACCGTCCCAACTCCCCGGAACCCGGAGGCCCGGTCGGTCGGCCACCAGGCGGGCGAGGGCCGGGTCCTCGGCGAAGCGGTCGTCGACGGCGGGCTGGTGATCGAGACCGAACATGCGCCGGACCTGCTGGACCACGTGGATGAGGCCGTCCCAGTAGGGCAGATGGGCCCGCAGCAGGAGGTGGTCGGCCCCGCCGGGCGACACCTCGATCACACCGGGCTCCCCGTCGACCACGATCGTGCGCCGGTAGGTGATGCCGTCCACGACCTCGGCGCCGTCGATGGCCCGGTCGCCGAACCACTCCAGCAGGCTCGGCCAGTCCAGGGGCGGGGCGAAGGGCAGGCGCAGCGTCAGCCCGCCGTCGGCGGTCAGGCGGTCGGCCTTGCGCCGCCGCTCCCGCAGTTCCCGGGGGGAGGCCCGGAACGTGTCCTGCATCGTCCGGTTGAACTGGCGGACGCTGCCGAACCCGGCGGCGAAGGCCACGTCGGTGAGCGTGAGGTCCGTGTCGTCCAGCAGGCGACGGGCGAAATGGGCCCGCCGGGACCGGGCCACCTGGTCGGGGGTGGCGCCCACCTGGTCGGCGAAGAGGCGGCGCAGGTGCCGGGCACTGATGCCGAGGTGGGCCGCCAGTGCGGTCTCGGTGCGCTGGTCGAGGAAGCCGTCGACGATCAGTCGGATGGCCCGACACACCAGCTCCGGGCCGTCGACCCACGACTCGAGGTCCGACACCCGGTAGGGCCGGCACTGGAAGCAGGCTCGGAGCCCGTTGGCTTCGGCGGCGGCGGCGGACCGGTAGGCCGTGACGTTCTCGGCCAGGGGCCGGCCCCCACAACCCGGGCGGCAGTAGATGCCCGTGGTGCGGACCCCGGAGTACTCGAGCGTCGTCATGGCCTCATCCTCTCCCTTCCAGCCTGCCCGATCTGGCCGGATCCGGACACCCCGGAGGACCGCTGAACGGGCGCTGAAAGAAAGGGGGCCCGGCTCCCGGAGTCAGGAGACGTTCAGCGTCGGTCGCTCAGGGTGGTCCCCAGACCAACAGAAGGACTGGATCCATGAACCACCTGACCGCCCATCGAACCCGCCGGCTGGTTGCCCTTGTGGCGGCGCTCGGCCTCGTCGTCACCGCCTGCGGCGACGACAGCAGCAGCTCTGGTTCGGCCGACACGACGGCCGCGCCGAGCGAGAGCTCCGTGGCGTCCACCGAGACGACCGCCCCGGTCGCCGGTGAACCGGTCATCGACCCCGGCGACGACGGGAACTACCAGCCGGAGATCGACCCGGCCGACTTCGTCGCCGTCATCGACAATCCGTACCTCCCCCTGGTCCCCGGGAGCCGGTGGAGCTATGAGGAGACCAACGAGGACGGTCAGATCGAGGACATCGACTACCTGGTCACGGACCAGACCCGGGAGATCGCGGGGGTCACGACGACGGTCATCCGCGACACCGTCACCATCGAGGGGGTGGCGGAGGAGACCACCCTGGACTTCTTCGCCCAGGACCGTGAAGGCAACGTCTGGTACTTCGGCGAAGAAGTGTCCAACTACGACGAGAACGGTGACCTGCTGGATCACGATGGCTCGTTCGAGGTCGGGGTGGACGGTGCCCTTCCCGGCATCGTGATGGAGGCCGATCCCCAGGTCGGTGACGCCTACCGCCAGGAGTACTACCTCGGTGAGGCCGAGGACATGGGCGAGGTCATTCGCTCGGGCGAGACGGTCAGCGTCCCGGCCGGTGACTACGTCGACGTCCTCGTCACCCGGGACTGGAACCCGCTGGAGCCTGAGGTGATCGAGGAGAAGTACTACGCGCCGGGCGTCGGGATCGTCCGAGAAGTCACGGTCGCCGGCCACACCGGGGAGGGTGTCCTCGTCGACGTCGAGATCGTTCCGTCGCCCTGAGCGGTGTCGACCCGGGGCCCGGTTCCCCCACCGGGCCCGGGCGTCGGCGCGTCCGCCGACAGGGGTAACAGCCTCGGGCCGGCCGCCGATGAGAAGACCATGGGTGTGGGTCCCTGGTCACCGGACGCGCGGTGGCTCTCGGTTCTCGTGGAGGCCACGGCGGATGCCGTGGCCGTCCTCAACGCTGACGGGGTGCTGCGGTACGCCAACCCGGCTGCCGAGCGGCTGTTCGGCTACGCCCTGGCCGACCGCCAGGGCCGGGACATCTTCGACCTGGTCCACCCCGACGACCTCGACCTGGCCGCCGGCTCGTTGGCCGATATGGCCGACAGCAGCGAGCCGAGCGATCCCGTCGAGATCCGGGTCCGCTCGGCCGAGGGTCACTGGATCCACATCGAGGTGGTCGCCACCAACCGCCTCGGCGACGACCGCTTCGGCGGGATGATCCTTTCGATCCGGGACATCACCCAGCGCCGGGCCGCGGAGCGGGGTCGGGCATCGGCCGAGCGTGTGCTCGACCACACCTTCGCCCACAACCCGATCGGCATGACCCTCTGCACCCTCGACGGGCGCTTTGTCAAAGTCAACCCGGCCTTCTGCGCCCTGGTCGGCCTCACCGAGGCCGAACTGCTGGCGGAGACCTATCAGTCCCTCACCGACCCCCGGGAGCTGGCCCAGGAACAGGACGCGATGGTCGCGGTGATTCGGGGCGACCGGTCCAGCTTCACGACCGACAAGCGCATCCCGCGCAAGGACGGATCGGTCTGCATGGGCGAGCTGATCGTGTCCATGGTCGAGGACCCTGACGGCGTCCGCCTGATCTTCGGCCAGCTCCGCGACGTCACCGACCAGCGCGAGCTGCAGCGCCGGCTCGAGCACCGGAGTCTGCACGATCCCCTCACCGGCCTGGCCAACCGCGCCCTGTTCGCCGACCGGGTGAGCCAGGCCCACCGCCGCCACCGGCGCTACGGCTCGGGCCTGTCGGTCGCCTTCGTCGACCTCGACGACTTCAAGACGGTCAACGACGCCCTCGGCCACGCCGCGGGTGACGAACTGCTCCGGGGTGTGGCCGAGCGCCTGACCACGCGCTTCCGGGCGACCGACACCGTGGCCCGGGTCGGCGGCGACGAGTTTGCCGTCCTCCTCGACGAGTCCGGGTCGGTGGCCGACGCCGAACGCCTGGCGGCCGAGGTCGTGGCGCTGTTCGACAAGCCCTTCCTGGTCGACGGCCGCCGCCTGCGAGTCGGGGCCAGCGTCGGGATCGCCCCGATGGCGGCTGGCCGCGACGACGCCCGTGGTGTCGAGGAGCTGGTCACCGACGCCGACCTGGCCATGTACGCGGCCAAGCAGGCGGGCAAGGGCCGCTGGCGCGCCTTCCGCCCGTCGATGCGCAGCCGGGCCGCCGCCTCCCTCGACATCCGCGAGCAGCTCGAGCAGGGGTTCCACACCGACGCCATCGAGGTCCACTACCAGCCCGTGGTGGACACGGCCTCGAGGCGGGTCGTCGGCCTGGAGGCCCTGGCCCGCTGGCGTCATCCCACCCTCGGCCTGCTCCGTCCGGGCGACTTCCTCGGCGCGGCCGAGGAGATGGGCCTGGCCTCGGCTCTGGACTGGTGCGTGATCGAGCGGGTGGCCCTGGACCGTGAGCGCTGGCGCCACGAGGCTCCCCGGCTGGTGGACCTCCCCCTGTCGGTGAACATCACCGTCGCCGAGATCGGCCCGATGCTCGAGCAGCGGATCGACGCCTTCTTCGCCTCCCCCGGGGGGACCGGCGCCCGGCTGTACCTGGAGCTCACCGAGCGAGCCATGCTCCTCAACGTCGACAACGTGGCGCCCACCCTCCAACGGCTGAAGTCACGCGGCATCGGCCTGGCCCTGGACGACTTCGGTGTCGGCTACTCGTCGTTGGCACACCTGCATCGGCTCCCGGTCGACGCGGTCAAGCTGGACCGGGCCTTCCTGGCCTCGGTGCCGACCGCGGGCCCGGACTTCATGGTCGCCGTGGTGGAGCTCTGTGCCGCCCTGGACCTGCGGGTGGTGGCCGAGGGGGTGGAGACCGAGGAGCAGCACGAGGTCGTGCGCTCGGTGGGCATCCGCTGGGCCCAGGGCTACTTCTACGCCGAGCCGCGGGGGCCGGTGGCCCTCGCCTCGTCGCCGGCGCTTCAGCCCGCCCCGCGGGAGCACGCCGCGCCCGGCTCGGGGGCGGTGTCCGCGCCGACGTAGGTGTCGCATCGGCTGACCAGGACGTGGTCCGAGTCATCGGCGATCGTCTGCAGGGCCTCGAGCGTGTCGCCGTCGGCATCCAGCAGCGCCGCGAACCCGAGGGCGAGTGGCCGGTGCACGGGCGGGCAGCCTACGGAGCGTCCATTCCGTAGAACAGGCGCTCGACCACGCCTCGGGCCTGGCGGGTCACCCGGCGGTAGTCGTTGCGCAGGCCGGCCGCGGTGGTGTCCAGGGCCCGGGCCAGGCGGGTCAGGGCGAGAGGGTCCTGGGGCAGGGCGTCGCCCGTTCGCCCGTTGACCAGATATTCCCGGTTGCGGGTCCGCTCGCAGAACTCGTAGGCCGCGCGCAGGGCCTCGGCGTCGGCCCGCTCGATCGCCCCGATGCCCCCCAGGCGGTCGAGCGCAGTGAGGGTGGCGGGCGAACGGACGTCGTGGCGCAGGGCCAGCAGCTGGACCGTGAACTCGATGTCGGTCAGTGACCCCCGACCCAGCTTCAGGTGGAAGTCGGGGTCCTCGCCCGCGGGCAGGCGCTCGGCCTCGATGCGGGCCTTCATGCGGCGGATGTCCCGGGTGGCGGCCTCGTCGGGGACCTGCCAGACGAAGGGGGCGAGTTGGTCGACCAGCCCCTGTCCGAGGGCCCGGTCGCCGGCGACGGGCCGGGCTCGGGTCATGGCCTGGCGCTCCCAGGTCAGGGCCCAGCGCTCGAAGTAGGCGTGGTAGCCGACGAGGCTGCGGGCCAGGGGACCCAGGCGGCCCTCGGGGCGCAGGTCCGCGTCGAGGGTGTAGAGCCGGCGGGAGGGGGTCCCGTCGACCAGTCGTCGCAGGCCCGTGGCCAGGCGCTCGGCCTCGGCCAGGTCCTCGGGCCCGGCCCCGTCGAAGACGAAGTGGACGTCGAGGTCGGAGGCGTAGGAGAGCTCCTGGCCACCGAAGCGACCGACGGCCACCACGGCGAACGGGAGCTGGGGGTCGAGGGAGGCGAGGGCCACCTGCAGCGCGGCTTCGGCGAGGGTGGCCAGGTCCCGGCCCACCCGGGTCGTGTCGGCGTGGCCGAGCAGGTCCCGGGCGGCGATCCCGAACAGGTGACGCTGCTGCCACCGGTGCAGGGCTTCCTGGCGCTGGTCCTCGTCGGGGCGCCAGCCGACGGCGGCCTGCGCGCTGCGGACCAGCTCGGGCCCGCTGCGGGTGCGCAGGTCGTCGGGCCGTTCCAGCCGGCCGACCAGGTCGGGGTTGTGGCGCAGGATCTCGCCGACCCGGCGGCTCGTCCCGACCACCCGGCACAGGGCCCGGGCCACCTCGGGGGACTCG
>Ga0315287_10006111_pt1 | contig 11936 bp, 9 predicted proteins | sample YL17G11_0_MG_FD_205037 | JGI IMG/M metagenome (GOLD analysis project Ga0315287, IMG submission 205037) | Sediment microbial communities from Yellowstone Lake, YNP, Wyoming, USA - YL17G11_0 | ecosystem: Environmental > Aquatic > Freshwater > Lake > Sediment | place: USA: Wyoming | collected...
AACGAGGCGCCATCGAACTCTCCTACAGGCAAGTGGGCGTGAAGGAGCCACTTGACATCAGCATGTCTGGACGCGGTTTTCAGCAGTTGCTACTGCTGTTCGCCTACCTCTTCTCGCACAAGCGCAGCGTCTTGCTCATCGACGAGCCGGATGCCCATCTTGAAATCCTGCGCCAGCGCCAAGTCTATGTTCTTCTCCGGGACGTGGCCCATCGGAACGAGTCGCAGGTCATCCTCGTGACCCATTCGGAAGTCGTGCTGTCCGAAGCTCTCGACCGCAACCTGACGTTGATTCTCGAGGGAGTTGCCGACGACCTGGCGCGGAAGGAGGACATTAAGAACTCGCTCAAACACTTCGGCGCGGAGCATTACGTTCGTGCCCGTGAAACGGGGAGCGTCCTCTACGTGGAGGGCAGCACCGATGTGGATATGTTGCGCGGATTTGCACTCCGCCTCGGTCATCCCGTTGCTAGCCAGTTGGAAGAGAACCACCTGGTGAACGTCTATTACGTTCAAGACAACTTTCCGAACGCTCAACGCGAACTGGAAGCCGAGCTCGAACGCGTCGAAGGTGGCTTTGGAATTCAACCCGGGGAGCATTTCTTTGCCTTGCGGCGCATGCTCCCTCAACTGCGAGGACTGGCCATCTTGGACAATGACGGACGCAACCGCGCATCAAGAAATGAAAATGGGCTCGATATTCTTTACTGGAGCCGGTACGAGGCCGAAAACTTCTTCGTAACGCCTGCCATCTTGCGGCGGTACGCGGAGGAAAAACTGTCGTCACTCGAGTTATTTGCCGGCTTCCGGCATGAAATTAAGTCCACACTCGACCCGTTGATTCGAGAACTGGTGTTTGCCAACGACGAGACTGCCTTCCAGACCTATTCGGCTGCCGAGCCGGCAGCGGCGGCGCTCATTTGGACGACCAGCACGGCCCGAGTCAAGTTGAGCGACTTTGCCGAGGAGTTCTACCGACGCCTTGGGAAGGTCACGGGCATGCCGATGTTGCTGCGCAAGGGAGACCTTCATCTTCTTATCCCCTTCGTCGACCCGAAGGAAATCGTTCACGAAGTGCGGGAAAAGCTGAATGCTCTGCAACGTCTCCTGACAACCAGTTAATCAATGAAAGCCCTCGACCGCCAAAGGCTGGACACCGCCAACGAGACGCAAAGTAATCCCTTTACCGCACCATGAGAGCCAAACCCTCGAAACCGGTGAAGGGCCGAATGCCGCTCGCCGTCGCGAACCTTGTCCCAGCGGGAGAGCCTGGCATCTTACTTGACGATGTTCGGGAACTGATTCTTGCCACCCGGCAGACCATCGCGCGCGGGGTGAACGCCGCGCTCGTGATGCTCTATTGGAAGATTGGCCAACGGATTCGGGTTGGCGTCTTACAGGAAAAGCGAGCCGGCTATGGGCAGGAGATTTTCTCGACACTGTCGAGAAAATTGGTCGCGGAGTTCGGCCGGGGTTTTTCCCAGCAGAACTTGTTCAGGATGGTCGAGTTTGCCGAAACCTTTCCCGTCGAGAAAATTGTGGCGACATTGTCGCAACAATTGGGTTGGAGCCACTTCGTGGAACTCATCCCGCTGAAGAAGCACCTGCAGCGCGATTTCTACGCCGAGATGTGCCGCATCGAGCGGTGGAGCGTGCGCACCCTGCGAAAGAAGATCAGCGGGTTGCTTTACGAACGTACAGCGCTGTCGCGAAAGCCAGGGAAGCTGGCTCGGATGGAACTGGAGCAACTACGCGAAGAGGACCGGCTGACACCGGACCTCGTGTTCCGCGATCCTTACTTCCTCGATTTCCTCGGCCTCAAGGGAGCGTATTCCGAGAAGGATTTGGAAACGGCCATCCTGCGAGAGTTGGAGGCGTTTCTGGTGGAACTGGGGAGCGACTTCGCGTTCCTCGCCCGGCAGAAACGCATCGTCGTGGACGGTGAGGATTTCTATCTTGACCTGCTGTTTTACCATCGCCGCCTCCGGCGGTTGGTAGCCATTGACCTCAAGCTGGGGAAGTTTGCTCCGGCTGACGTGGGGCAGATGGAATTCTACCTGCGCTGGCTCAAGAAACATGAGATGCGACCGGGCGAGGAAGAGCCGATGGGATTGATCTTGTGCGCGGAGAAATCCGACGAGCGTATCGAGGTGTTTGAACTGGCGGCGCGCGGCATTCGCGTGGCCGAGTATCTCACCGAACTCCCGCCCCGAAAGGTGATGGAACAGAAACTCCATGACGCTGTGCGGCTGGCGCGGGCGCGACTGGAACAACAGCAGGCTCTGAAAGGGAAGGGTTGACCATGCCGCCACAGTCCATACCGTTTACCGAAGCTCGCACCGTCGAGAATCCGATCCTGGAACGGTTGCGCACGCTGGAACTCGGCTGGCGCAACTACGACCAGAAGGAATTGGACTTCGTGGAAGAAGGTGGCGGGCGATTTGACGGCTTTGAGTTAAAATGGAGTGGCGGGTCCGCACGCGGGGCCAAGGCGTTCCTGCCATGGTATCCAGAAAGCTCAGTCGAAGTGATCGAACCGGGCAACGTCTGGGATTTCGCGGGAGTGAAAGGCGGGAACCCGTAGCAGCCGAGGTAACGAGGCTCAAACTGAAAGGGCTGCAAGCCCGAGAGAAAATAGCCCAGGGCAAGCGAAGTGAAACGAGAGCCGTCCTGGGTAACGAATAAACAAATTGAATAAGCCCTGTAGGGGCGAAAGAATCTTAAAGCGAAAGCACGCTATGGAGTTAACGCGCAGAAACCTGTCATCATTTATCCCATGCCGACAAACTATACATTTCTCAGCCGGGCGATTGCCGACGGGCACGCCGAACTGACCGGTGAAGGCAAACAGCAAAAGATACGCTACGTGGTCGCCGACCAAACCGAGCGCTTCGCCGACCCGGAAGAAATAGTGCGCGCCGAGTTCTGCGCCGAACTGATCTACCGTTACGGCTACGAACCCGAGCGCATTGGTCTTGAAGTCATCGTCCCGCGCCGCACTCCCGCGGATCGCGCAGACCTCGTCGTCTTCCACGACCGCGACCAAAAGCGCCCATTTGCCGTCATTGAGTGCAAGCGCGACGGCGTGACCGACGCCGAATTCAGTCAGGCCATCGAGCAAGCTTGCGGCAACCGTGCCAGCCTTGGCGCGCCCTACGCCGGCGTGGTGGCAGGGCGCACGCGCCGCTGGCTCGAATTCGCCGGCAAGATCCCGCCCGGCGAACGGGAGACCAACATCGTCGCCGACCTCCCGCGCGAGTACGGCACGCCGGAGGAATGGCGCTTCCTCAAAGGCGACAAGGACCGCGACATCCGCAAGGTGGACAAAGAGGAACTCATCGCCGCCATCAAGAAATGCCACCAGACGCTTTGGGGCGGCGGCCGTCTCTCGCCACCCACCGCGTTTGGCGAACTCTGCAAACTCATCTTTGTCAAAATCAGCGACGAGCAAGCGCCCCGGAAGAAGGGTGAGCCTTACGAGTTTCAAATCAAGACGCACGAGCCGCCGCAGAAACTCGGCGCGCGCATCCGCGCCCTTTACGAAAAGCAGAAGACCAAAGACCCGGACGTCTTCACCGAGACCATCAAGATTGACGACCTCACCCTCCGCACCGTAGTCAGCCACCTGGAGAGCATCAACCTCAACCAGACCGACCTCGACACCAAGGGCGTCGCCTTCGAGCAGTTCATGGACGGCTTTTTCAAGGGCGACTTCGGCCAATACTTCACGCCGCGCGAGATCATTGATTTCGCCGTCGCCATGCTCAGGCCTAAGAACGACGACCGTGTGCTTGACCCTTGCTGCGGTTCGGGCGGCTTTTTGCTCCATGCGCTGGACGCTGTGCGCCGCGGGGCCGACGAATTCTACCAGCACGACGCGCCGGAGCACTTCAAGCACTGGCACGGATTCGCCCGCACCCGACTCTTCGGCATCGAGATCAACGAAGAAATTGCCCGTGTCGCCAAGATGAACATGATCCTCCACGACGACGGACACACCAACGTCATCGGCGCTGATGCCCTTGATCCCATCGTCGACCTTGAAGCCATCAATCCCGGCTTTCGCAAAAATTACTTCGACCTCGTGCTTACCAATCCGCCCTTTGGCAGCATGATAAAGGAGGAAAACAAACCCGGCCTGCTCGCCTCCTTTGAGTTGAGTCGTTTCGCCAGCAAAACGACCACCGGCACAGACCCGGATGATTCGGATCGCACGGACTCCGACATCAAAGCTGGTAAACGCGCCCTCAAGCAGCGCACCAGCGTCAAAACCGAAATCCTCTTCATCGAGCGCGTCTGGCAATTCCTCGCGCCCGGCACGGGACGCGCCGCCATCGTGCTGCCCGACGGCATTCTCACAAACGCCTCGCTTCAGGGCGTGCGCGATTGGATTCTGGAAAACTTCCAGATTCTCGCCGTCGTCAGCCTGCCGCAGACAGCATTCTCGCACTTCGGTGCGGGTGTGAAATCCAGCCTCGTCTTTATGCGCAAGCGCGGGCCGAAGGAAACACCCGACGACAAGGAAGCCATCTTCATGGCCACGCCGGAAACAATTGGCTACGACGGCACGGGCCGGAAATGCGACAACCAGTTGCCGGAAGTGGAGCGGCGATTCCGCGAGTTCGAACGCAACCCGCGACCTTTTTTCGTCTAAGCCCCGCCCGACCGGGCGAGCCGCAATGCTTTGCGGTCCGGCGGGGCTTGATTCGCGACCGTGCTGACGTGGGCTTTGCCGCGAGCGCCCTCGAATGTGCGCGGCTATTTGCCGCACCGAAATATCCTCTCCGCAAATTGGGCGAACTTTGCGTGTTGGTGCAATACGGCTGTTCGGCTTTATCTTCCACAGAACCGAAGGGATGGCCAATTATCCGCATGAACAATCTCCAGCAGGAAGGCTGGGATTTTTCCGACCTGAAATACTACCAACCGTCGCCAGAAGAAGCGGCCAGTTATCGTGTCGAGCGAGGCGACATTCTTTTCAACCGCACGAATGGGTCTCGCGACCTGGTGGGCAAATGCGAAGTGTTCGACGAACCGGGGGATTGGCTCTTTGCCTCGTATCTGATTCGCATCCGTGTGAACCGCTCGACGGCGCGTCCTCAGTTCATCTCTCAGTTCCTCAACACCAGAGCGGGTCGCGCCGTGATTTTGCGCTCAAGTCGGCAAATCCTGATGTCGAACATAAACTCCAGGGAGATTCGTGCACTCGAAATTCCGCTTCCCTCGTTAAGAATTCAGGAAGAATTAGAGGCGAAGCTTGCAATGGCCAAAGCCGAATGGGAGCGCAAGCTGGCGGAGGCAGAGGCATTGCTGACGAGTCTCAACGGCTGGCTGCTCGAACAGTTGGGCCTGACAATCCCGCCTGCCGACCCACGCCGCGTCTTCGCCGTCCGCTTGCGTGATGTGCGCCCTCGTTTGGACGTGGATTTTCAATCGCCCAAGTTCCGCTACCTGCGTGCGGCAATTGAAAAGTCCGTTCATCACGTCGTCACAGTCGGTTCGCTATGTGAGAAGATAACCGCTGGTTTCGCGGCGGGACCGCAAGATCAAGCATTTGATGACGCAAGCGGGATTCCGCACTTGCGCCCGTTAAACTTGAACACTCACGGACAAATTAGTTTCGAGGGCACAAAGTATGTCCCAACCGGAGTAGTTAAGCCGAGCGATTTCCTCCAGCCCAACGAAGTCTTGTTCAATAACACGAATTCAACAGAATTGGTTGGGAAGACCGCCGTGTTCACTGGTCAGCGTCCGTGCGCATGCTCGAATCACATGACACGGCTCACATTACGCGCCGGGATAAATCCTCACTTCATTACCGCGTTGTTCAACGCCTTTCGCGGAATCTGCTTGTTCGGCCTGCTCTCGACGAACTTCAACAATCAAGCCGGTATCAACACTGAAACATTGAGCACGCTACGCCTCCCGTTGCCAGACATACCCACACAAAACGACATCGCCGCCGAAGTTGTCCGCCGCCGGGAAACCGCGCACCGCCTGCAAGCCGAGGCCGCAACTGAATGGGCCGCCGCCAAGGCCTGGTTCGCGGAACAACTGCTTGGACGTTCAGAAGAGGGGAAGCGCAATTCTTGAGCTGCCATGATGTACGAAACGCGCTTCCTCGTTCTCGCTGACGAAAAGACTGTCGTCTTGGATACGCTTGTCGCCGCGCTTGGACAGGCATACGCCGACGTGTTCGACGATCCGCCAGACGACGAACTGCTGCGCGGCATGTTTCGGACAGAGTCCGTCAGTGACGTGCCCAACAACAAGGCTGACGGTGCAATGAAGCTCCATCGCGTGACGCTCTTCTCGGACACGGCTGAAGACCTCTCGCTCGTCTTTGCCGGTTTCGTGGCGGAACTCGCGAAGCTCGCGCGCGATTCAAAGAGCGGCATCCGGCACACGCTGAAGTTTCAGGACGTTGTGGCTCGCATGGACCAAACGAAGTTCGCGGAGGAGATTTACGAAATCGAAATGGCGTTGCGCGAAGTCCTCTCGTTTATCTTCCTGCACACCTACACCGAAGAACCACACACGTTTCTCGCGCGGACGGCACTAAAGACAACGCCCAAGGATGAGCCGCCACGCCCCGAAGACCTGCAACAGCGGCACGAAAATCAGTTGTTTCATATCCTGTTCAACGAATACTCGCTCTTGAACGAGCCAGCGGAAACCAAGCTGACGAACCTGCTGGAACTCATCCGCGAGAAAGATTCTTTCGATGGCCTGCGCGAGGCGCTCGACCAGATGCCCATCCGACGCGATGACCATGCAGGATTCATCGCCGGACTTCAAAAGCTGCTTGACCCCGTTGAGCGAGTCCGCAACTGCGTGGCGCATCATCGAACGATTCCCAAGCGAACGCTGGACAACTATCCCCAAGCACGTGAAGACCTTCAGTGTGCAATCCGCGAGTTTTGGGAGAAGGTTAAACAAGAATCCGGTCCATAGGTCATGCAGCCGTACGGATCGACCAGTTCTACATGGGCTATTTTTACACCATCAACGACGAGATTCTGGAATTGATTGAAGGCTCGGGCCTGCTCATCGCCGACCTGACTTTCCGCAACAAGAACGTCTATCACGAGATCGGCTTTCTCATGGCCCTGAACCGGAGAAAGGGGTTGCCGCACGCCAACTCCATTCTCATCGCTGACAAGCGGCGCGGGGAGGAACTGAAGAAGGACATCGGCTTCAACCTAGCTGACTGGCAGCAGCTTTGTTTCGAAAGCGAGCGGCGTCTGGAGGTCGAGTTGACCAAGGTGCTTGAGAAGCATTAAGGGCTGCCAACCGAGCCAAATAGTTGAATTCGTTCCATTAAGTGGCCGTCCACAATTGAGATCATCAAACCATGAATTATATGAAAACTTCCATGAAATTACTCGCGGCAACCCTGGCCGGGTTGCTAGCTTTGGCGGCAGCCCGGGCCGCAGATGTTTCCGGCCAATGGCGCGCCGAATTCGATACGCAAATTGGTCTCCAGAAATACCTCTACACCTTCCAACTCGAGGGCGAAAAGCTGACCGGCAAAGCCAATGCCGAGGTCGGCGATCAAAAACGCGAGGTGGAACTGAAGGAAGGCAAGATCGCTGGCGACACGGTGACCTTCGTAGAGACATTCAAGTTCCAGGACAACGAAATTCGTATTGATTACACGGGCAAGATCGCCGGGAGCGAGATCAAGTTCACTCGGAAAGTGGGCGATTTCGCCACCGAAGAGTTCGTCGCCAAGCGAGTTCAAGCTGCCGCCCCGGTCGCCGCGACTCCCACGAATGGCGCAGCGGGTGACCGGCCGCGTCGCGGCCCGAGTGGATTTGGCGGGCCGATTGTCCTGGGCCCCGATGACAAAGCGGCATTTGCTGATCCGCCCGCCGGATTCAACGAGAAGCGCGAGGGCATCGCCCATGGCCGGATGGAGATGATTGAATACGACTCCAAGACCGTTGGCACCAAGCGCAAGATGCTCGTCTACACGCCGCCGGGTTACTCGACCGACCGCAAGTATCCTGTGCTTTATCTCCTGCACGGCATTGGCGGTGACGAGACGGAATGGCAGCGCTTCACGGCACCCGACGTAATCCTCGACAACCTGCTGGCCGACGGAAAACTCGTGCCGATGATTGCGGTCATGCCCAACGGGCGGGCGCAGGCCAATGACCGCGCCGAGGGCAATATTTTTAGCCACGCCAAGGCGTTCGAGACCTTCGAGCAGGATCTGCTCAAGGACGTGATTCCCGCGATCGAGGCCCGCTATCTGGTGCTGGCTGACCGCGAGCATCGCGCCCTGGCCGGGCTTTCGATGGGCGGCGGCCAATCGCTTAACTTCGGCCTTGGGCACCTGGATACCTTTGCCTGGGTGGGCGCGTTCTCGCCAGCCCCTAACACGAAATCACCTGAGCAACTCGTGCCCGATCCGGCGGCGGCGACGCAAAAACTAAAACTGCTGTGGCTTTCCTGCGGCAACAAAGATGGCCTGATTCGCATCAGCCAGGGCGTGCATGCCTACCTCAAGGAAAAGAACGTTCCGCACGTCTGGCATGTGGATTCCAATGCCCATGACTCACCGGAATGGCGGAACAACCTATACCTGTTTTCCCAGCGCCTCTTTCGGCCATGATGACTGTGCTAATACACCTGAGACTGCCGCTTATTTGGGGTGCCTGGCTATGGGTGGGGGTGATCGGGGCGACGGGCGGCGCGCCAACGCCGGTTGCGTTTGATCTTCAGCAACACATCAACGACGCAATCCGGGCCGGAAGCCGGCGTATCGTTGTGCCGCCTGGACGTTACCGCGTGACTCCCCGAGACCGGCAACACCTGGTAATCCGGAACCTCAAAGACATCCAGATCATCGCCGATGGCGTCGAGATGATCTGCACCGAGACGACGCGGGCGCTCACCATTACCCGCTGCACCAACGTCACGGTTCGGGGATTGGTGATCGATTACGATCCCCTCCCGTTCACCCAGGGGCGCATCACCGGCTTTTCGCCGGACAAGAAACTCCACGAGATCGAGCTGTTCGAGGGCTACCCGCCCGCCGAGGCCGCGCGGAATTTTAAATACGAAATTTTCCGGCCGGATACGAGAACGTTGCGCGGCGATGATCGTTACCCTTCAAAGGTGGAAGCGGTCGGCTCCCGACGCCTGCGCGTCCATATTCCTGGCGGGCGCGCCAGCGACCCGGAGCAAATGGGCGATCTGATCGTCTTCGGTGCGGAATATGCGCCGCATGGCAGCATGGCGCACGCCGTCGAATGCAACGACAACGTCAATTTGCGGCTGGAAAATATCGACTTGTTCGCCTCGAACTGCTTTGGCTTCCTGGAAAACAACTGTGATGGCAGCGTCTATTCTCGTTGCCGGATCGATCGCCGCTCGCCGGAGGAGGCCTCGGTCAATCGCCAGAATCCACGTCTCCGCTCGCTTAACGCTGACGCCTTCCACAGCAAACATGCGGTCAAAGGTCCGTCTTACCTCGAATGCACGGCCCGGTTTATGGGCGACGACGGCGTCAACATCTGCGGTGACTACCACATGGTCATGGAGTCGCGCGATCGGGAAATCCGCGTCCTGGCTAAACACAACCTGAACATCCAATCCGGCGATACGGTGGAGCTGGTCACCTATGAGGGACGCCGCTTTCCGGATGCGAAGGTCGTTTCCATTCTACCCGCCGGCACCATCCGCGACGAGGAACGGGCGTTCCTACTCCAGCAGCGCATGAACGAAAGCCTGCGCACGGCCAAGGGCGCACTCACCCAGGCGTTCTGGATCACCCTGGATCGCGCCGTTCGTCTCCCGATCGGCAGCGTGATTTGCGCCGCCAACCGCATCGGCAACGGCTTTGCGGTGAAGGACTGCACGTTTGGATGCAACCGCTCACGCGGCATTCTCATCAAAGCCAGCCACGGCGAAGTCCGTGGCAATCGCATCGTAGGCGCCCGCATGTCGGCCATTCTTGTCACACCAGAGTATTGGTGGTTGGAAGCCGGCAGCAGCATCGACGTCAGAATCATCGGCAACACCATCCGCAACTGTGGTGATATTCCTATCTGCGTCGAAGCCGTCGCTGGCAGCGGCGACATTGCTCCTGCCGGCGCGCACCAGAACATCACCATCCGGGGGAACACCGTGGCTGATTGCTCGATGCCCGGCATCCTGGTGACTTCGACGGACGGGCTCCAGATTGAAAACAACACCCTGAACCTGTCGAACGATTCCCACCGCATCCCTGGCCGGATGCGGCAGGCGGGGCTGGCCGAGCTGCGGCCCGTCGTGGTGATTAACAGTGAACGAAAGAAAGCCACGCCCTGAACCTCTGCGTTCGTCCACCAAACCAATCTAACGTTCCATAAAATGAAGACCCAGCGAGTATGCGTATGCATTGAAGACCACCCACAAATCACAGGGAGAAGTCTATGGCTGCAAGAATATTTGTTCCGCTGATTTTGACAATGGCCGGTCTGTTCGTCGCGGCATCGACAAACGCCCAGCCGGCGCCGTCCTCGACGAACGTCACCGGCGGGGCGCCAGGCGCTGGGGCCGGTGGATTCCGGCGCATGATGGAGGATTCCACGAATATCGTGAAACTCGGCAGCATTCGTCTGCGCGATGTCTGCATCCTGCCGGATCAGGCGTCCAAGACCTACTACATGGTCGGCCCGGGCTTTAGAACCGTTCGCGTTTTCACGAGCAAGGATCTGGTGAACTGGCAGGGGCCACGGACCATTTTCCGCCCGGCGACGAACATCTGGGCCGACATTCCCGTGGTCAACATTTGGGCGCCCGAGATGCACGCCTACAAAGGGAAGTATTACCTGTTCCTGACCTTCGACACGCGCAAGCGGTTTCCCGAACAGTGGCGGAACTGGCTGCCGCGCGTGACCCGCGGTTTACAGGTGTTGGCGTCGGACTCACCCACCGGACCCTTCACCGCGTTCACCCATCACTCCACTCTGCCGGTGGACATGATGACGCTGGACGGGACCCTGTGGGTCGAGGACGGTGTTCCCTACATGGTGTTCTGTCACGAGTGGGTGCAAATCAAGGACGGGACCGTGGAATACGTTCGGCTGAAGGACGATCTCTCCGAAACGGTCGGCGAGCCGAACCGGCTTTTCAACGGCAGCGATGCGGTCTGGAGCAAGAAATCCGACCAGTACGGCTGCCACGTGACGGACGGGCCGTACCTCTATAAGAGCAAATCGGGCAAGCTGTTCATGGTCTGGACGAGCGGCGGATACAACGGTTACACCGAGGGCATCGCTATCTCCGAATCGGGCAAACTGGCCGGGCCCTGGAAACAACAGGCGGAACCCATCTTTGCCCAGGGTGGCGGCCATGGAATGCTTTTCACCACGTTCGATGGACGGTTGATGAACGTGCTGCATTCTCCGAATGGTCCCGGGGCGCAACCACGCATCTTCGAGATGGAGGACACCGGTGAAACCTTGCGCATCCGTAAGGAATTTACCAGCGCGGAACATTGAACCAACCGATGAATGAGCGACAACGCACTCGACCTCACCCGCGCCGCGTCAATGAAGGGGCGGCCAGGAAAAAGAAAATAGCATGAGAAAGCAAATCAGTACCCGAATCAGTACCATGAAACCATTAATCACATTATTCGCGGCAGTATCACTGACCATAGGGGCTTCCTCGCTCGCCGCCGACAAAACTTTAATCGATTACTTTCTGCCGATGCCGGTCGTGGGCTCCTTGGAGACGAACGTCTGGGGCGCCCCGGGAGTTTTCCCGCGCGACCCGCAGAACGGCCTCGAAGACACCACCATGAAACAGTGGTGCTATTGGGATGGACAGATTATCAAGGGGCCGGAGGGCAAATATCATATGTTCGCCAGTCGCTGGGATCAAGCCAAGGGCCACAATGGATGGTGGGGTTCGCTGGCGGTGCATGCGGTCAGCGATGTT
>Ga0315287_10006113_pt1 | contig 11935 bp, 9 predicted proteins | sample YL17G11_0_MG_FD_205037 | JGI IMG/M metagenome (GOLD analysis project Ga0315287, IMG submission 205037) | Sediment microbial communities from Yellowstone Lake, YNP, Wyoming, USA - YL17G11_0 | ecosystem: Environmental > Aquatic > Freshwater > Lake > Sediment | place: USA: Wyoming | collected...
GAGACTCACACACACACACACACACACACACACACCCACACTCACACACACACACACACACACACACACACACACACACACACACACACACACACACACACACACGCACACGCACACGCACACACACGCCAAAGGTTCATTTTGTTTGAATGTTGAAAGGGTTCTCGTCTTTGGGAGGGTGACCGGCGAAACTACCAACACCGGTGGTCTTTTTCTCTCTGGACACAGCATAGAGAAGGGGAAGGCTTGCGGACGCGGCGGGCGGGCCGGGACGCGCACACCAAAAAGCAAAAAAAAAAGTAAAATGGTCGAAGAAGAAGAAAAAATGCAAATAAACACCAACCTCCTCAGACACAGCCGCCCACAGCCACGCCACCCGTCGCCGCCACGCCCGCCACGCCCGGGTCGCGGATGCAGTCCAGGAAGGCCGGGTCTAAGGGGTCGAACGCGAAGGCGCCAACACCCGCGCCCGCACCACCAGCAGCCTCCTGAGGAGCACCACCAGGCGCGCTGTGGCCGCCGGCACCACCCCCAGCCGCGCCATGAGTCCCGCCGCCGTTGCCCGCCGCCGCGGCCGACATCAACGCCGCCGCCAGGGCGGCCGTGGGGGTGTCCCCCGCGTAACCGCCCCCCCCGTACCCGCCCCCCCCAAAGGGTGCGTCCGGGACGCCCAGGGGGGACGGGGCGCCGCAGTAGAGAGCGTGCAAGCCGCCTGACCCCAACCCGCCGTCCGTTCGGAGGAGGGGCAGGTTTGGAGGCGGGGGAGGCGGGGCGCCGGCCGCGACGGCAGCAGCAGCGGCAGCAGCAGCAGCAGCAGCTCCAACCGCCCCACCCGGGCTGGCCAGGGGCGTGGCCGCCGCGCCGGCGGGCGCCAGGCCGGGCAGGGGGCCGGGCGTGGCCGCACCCAACGGGCGGGTCGGTGGCTGGAGCGAGAAGGCGGCGGGCGAGGTGGGGTCGAGGTGATGGTGCGGGGGCAGGGGCGGCCGGGCGGGCGGGGCGGCCGCCGCACCAGGGGCGGCCCCCGCAGCCAGGGCCGGCAGGTTGGAAACGGACCCCCACGCCATCGTGGGCGGCGGGCGGGCGGCAGCATGCGCGGCGGCGGCGGCGACAGCGTCGTGCGCGCCGGCCGCAGCTGCCGCAGCAGCCGCCGCCGCCGCGGCGGCGGCGTGGTGGTGGTGGTGGTGCAGGTGGCCGCCCGGATGGCCCACGCCCCCGCCGTCCGAGCCCTCCGAGGACGCGGGCTGGGATGCGGCGGTGGCAGCAGCCCCGCCAAAGGCGAGCTGCGGGTGGTGGTGGTGGTAAGGGGCGGCGGGCGGCGCCTCACCCCCGCCGCCGCAGCCGCCGCCGCTGCCGCCCAGGCAGGCCCCCAGGCCCCAGGCCGTCGCCGCGGACGCCGTGGCCGCCGTCCCGACGGACGCGGAGGACGGGTGGTGGTGGTGGAAGGCGAGGCCGCCGCCGCCCCCCGACGCGCCCGCAGCCGCGGCGGCCGCGGCGGCGGCCAGGGCGCGGCGCACGGCCGCGGGCGGGCGCGCGCCCGACCGGGAGGAGCCGGGCGGCCGTGCGGGGAGGGGGCTGCCGCCACCGCCGCCGCTCCCCGCGCTGCTGCTGGCCGGCCGGCGCCCGCTGCGGCCACCCGGCGCCGCCGGCGCGGCGCCGGGCGGCCCCAGCAGCAGCGCCGCTACGGCCGCCGGCATGGCGTGGAAGGCCAAAAGGGGAGCGAGGGCAGCGCGCGGGGCGGCGGGGGGAGGCACCGCCGCCGCGGGGGGGGGCGCCGCCCGCCGGCGGCGGGGCTTGGGGGTGGGCGGGGAGGGCGAGTAGGTGCGCGGGCGCGCGCGCCGGCGCCGGCCGACGCCCAGCAGCGCCTCCCCCTCGCTCCTGGCCGCCCCGGCTGAGTCGGCGCCCGGGCTGCTGCCGCCTGCGGTAGAGGGCGTGGCAGCCGCCGCCCCGGCGGCGGAGGCGGCCCGGGCAGGGGAGGGGCCCTGGGAGGCGGCGGCGGCGGACGCGGCCAGGGCGGCCGCCCCGCCACCGCCACCGCAGCCTGCCAGCGCGGCCGCCCGTGCGCGCGACTGCGCCCGCTGCAGCCGCACCCCGCACGCATTGCACAGGGTCTTCGCGCCGGCGGGGCCATTGCGCCACATGGGCGTCCGGGAGGCGTGGCACTGGGAACAGGACTGTGTGTGTGTGTGTGTGTGGAGGAAGGAAAGGGGGAGAGGAATGAGGCGCGGTAAAAAAAAATGATGAGGAAAAAAAAATGCATTTTTTTTTTGTCTCTCCCTTCTCGCACCTTGGTCGCCGTCGGCTGCTCCGCCGCCTGCAATTCGACGGACGGGGCGACGGCCACCACGCCCACATCAACGGGCGGAGGGGCGGCTTCGACGGGTGGTGGGACGACCGCCTGGGGCGCCACCGCGGCGGGCGCGGTGGCGGGAGGGGCGACGGCGGTGCTCATGATGGGCTGGGGAAGGCAAGGGTGTGATCGAAGTGTGAGAGCGGGCGAGAGACGAGAGGGGAGAGGGGGGGTGGCGCTCGGGTGCTAGCTCTCTCTCGCCCGCCCCAGCCTAGGCCCAGGCCCCTCCTTTCGCCTTCCCACTCCCCACCCAAACGTTTAGGCAATCGGATGAGGCGTGCTATGGGGCGCGAGTGCGGGGCGGCCCGGCCCTCGCCAGGGCGCTGGCGGGGGCCCGAACGCGAAAAGCAGCGCCAGGCCCCGATTTCTTCGACGCACGCTCTCTATCTCCCATCGCTCGCCCCTCTTCCTTTCGCACCTCTATCTCTCTCCCTCTGTCTCTCTTTCTCTCTCGCTCAGGGTGTGAGAAAGCGACAGCAAACGCGTGCCCGTGGCCTAGGAGGGGAAAGGGAGAGGGGCAGCGCGCTGCAACGAGCGAAAAAGGCGAGCCGCGAAAAAGAGAGTTTTTTTTTTTTTTTCCTTCTTTCTTTCGCGTGCAGAGCGGGAGTGAGTGTGTGTGGGCGCAGCGGGCGCTGCCCCCCTCCTCCTACGGTTTCTTCTCCGTCTCCATCTTTTTCCTACTTTTTCACCCACACTAAAACGTCGCGCCAACCTCGCGGTACGCGACGATTCAATAATTTAGAATACACAGAGCGCGCGGGTCCAATTCCATCACAAGCACACACACACACACAGATACAATACAAAAACAACCCTTTCACTCCCCCCCACCTCGCGGCCGCACCAGCAGCCAGGCCGCCGGCCCCAGCAGGGGCACGCCCGCCCACGCCGGCGCCCCTCCCACCACCCCGCGCGCCCGCGCGTCGTTGCCCACCCAGGACCAGGAGCAGGCGGTCAGGGTGATGAAGTCCAGCGTCGTCACGTGCACGAGGCGGGACTCGTCAAAGAGCTGGCCATACGCGACCCAGGCGGCCGGCCCGGCGGCCGCGGCCGAGCCCAGGGCAAAGGCGGCCACCCCGCACAGGAACAGGGCCAGGCCCCGCGACTCCAGCAGCCTCATACCCGCCCCCTTCACACCCTCCAGGTCAGCCGAGGGCGGCGGGGACGCCGCGGCCGCGGCCCCGGGCGTGTGCAGCGCAAAGTAGGGGAGCAGTGCAAACGCGCCCAGGGCGAAGGACCCTGTCACGAACGGCCAGGCGGGCAGGCCGGACTTGGACCGCCCCGCCGGGATGAGCAGGGCCGCGTACAGGGCCGGCCAGGCGCCCATGGCGGCCCACAGGGCGGTGAAGACGGCGTTGACGGGGGCGGACCCGGGGTCGCCCAGGCCGCACAGTTTGAGGACAAAGATCTCGTCGCGCGTGGGCGTCTGGTTCGGGGACAGCAGCGTCGCGTACGCTAGGAAGGCCGCCCACAGGGCCAGGCCCACGAGGGCCGTGGTGGAGAAGGGGGAGGACTCCTGGGGTTCGGCGGGCGGGGCGCCCCGGCGGCGGCTGGCCTTGGCGTGGAGGGCGGTGGTGGACGGAGGGGCGGGGGCCGGGTTGGGGGACACACGGCGCATGCAGGGCGCGCGAGGGGCGAGGGGTCGGCAGGCTGACGCGTGGCCCACCCGGCCAGTGGAGGCTGAGGCCAGGTCAGATCGGGCTAGGGGGCGCCCGGTGCGGGCGGGGAGGCGAAGGGCGGCCATTTTCGAGAGAGGAGAGAGCAAAGGCTTGCTTATTTATATATTTTTTAGTTTTTACTAGGCGAAGCGACGTGTACGCTCACACTTGCGCCATCATTTTTTTCTTTCAATTTGTTTCCTTTTTTTTTTTTTCATGGCGCCCCTCACCCTCACCCTCACCATCTCCTCCCTGGGCGCGCCAGATCTCCACGTCGACGTCCCTGCCGGCGCATCAGTCTCGGACGTAGCAGCCGCAGTCGCCAAGGCCACGCTCTTCCCCCTAGACCGGTTGCGCCTCATCCATGCCTCGACCTCGCTCCCCCTCATCGGCACGACTGGGCCAGCGCCTGTCGCGGACGGCGACACCCTGCTCGCCGTCGCCGTGCCGCGGGCCCCGCCACCGTCCGCGCTTGGCCGGGTAGTCACCGGGCCATCCGCAGGGACGAGGAGGCGGGGCGGCGACGTCGTCGGCGGCGACGGCGGCGACGACGACGACGACGACGACGACCACCTCTTTCGAGTGCGCCTCGACCCGGCCACCCGCCCGCTGGCCGCGCACGCTGGGCGGGCCCTGCTGCGGGCGGGCGCGCCCGAAGCCTTCGTCGCGGTCTTGCTCCACCCGAGGGCGCTTCGCTTCCTCGCCTGGCTCGGCGTGTGGGCGGCGGGCGCGAAATTCGCGTCCGCGCTGGGGTGTGGCCCACCATACCTCGTCCTCTCCCTCCCCCTTGCTATCTACTGTAACCTCGGGCGGCGGCGCCCGGGCGAGGCGTCGGGGTACGCCATCTTCAATCGCGGGTTCAGGGAGTTGCCAGGCACGCTGAACGCGCGGGGCATGGATGAAGCGTTGAGGAGGGGACAGATGTGATGTGGGGGCGTGTCGGACCCCCCAGCTAGAGGTTTGAAAAAAGGTGAGAGAAAAACAACGAGCGAGCGCACGAGTCGTGTAAAAGGCAATTTGAGGTTCGCACCCCCAATGCGTGCGCGTGCGCTTGCCCAGCTCACCAGGCCTCATGCCTTGGGTGTAGCGGGACCCCCTCCACTCGCGCAACGCCAGGTCGCGGCGCGGGCGGCCGCCCCCGGCCCTCCTCCTCCCCGCCCGCCTCCCCCCGCCGTTGCGGCCGCCCGGGCCGCCCGGACAGCCGGCCTGGCCGCGTCCACGGCCCTCGTGGCGGCCGGCGCGGGCGCAGCCTTCGCGACCGGCACCCTCACGCTCCCGCCCTGGGCCGGGCCGGCAGCGGGCGGGGCGGGCGGCGTGGCCGCGTGCGCGGTCGCCGCCCTCGCCTGGGCGGCCCAGCAAGGCCGCCTGGTGGTGGAGGCGGACGCAGAAGGCCTCCACGCGTCCTGGGTCCCGCCCTACGACGCCGCCGCCTACCCGGGCGGCCGCCCCGAAGGCCGCCCCTTCATCGTCGTCCGCCCCACGGGCGACGCCCGCCGGGGGAACGGGGCGTTCGTGCGGGGTGGCGGCCCGGGCGGGGGGGGCCAGCAGCCCACGCCCGCGCCCGTTCCCGCCGGCGCCTGGTTGGGCGCCTACGAGGGCGACCTCCTGGACGAGGGCGCCTTCTGGGCCCGCTACGGGCGCGCCGGCGGCACCGCGGACTACTGCATGCGCATTGACCGCACCTGGACGGTGGACGGGGCGGGCCGGGCGGGCGACGTGTCCGCCTTCAGCCCCTGCCACATCAACCATGGCCGGCCTGGGCGGGCCAACGTCGCCCGCGTCACGCGGCGGCGGGAGCGGCGGGTCGACCTGTACGCGGCCCGGGACATCGCGCCGGGGGAGGAGCTCCTGTTGGACTATGGGCGGCTGTACTGGCAGGGGCGGGAGGGCGAGGAAGTCGTTTAGGAAATAACAAAAAAGGGCAAACACAGAACCACACAACCACCAACCATTCCACATCTTTTGCTCTCTCATTTCTCGCGCCGCAGCAGCCCCGCCCGCAACTCCGCCAGGCTGGGCCCCCCACCCATGGCCGCCGGCGGCGGCGGGCGAGTGACGGCCGCCGCGGCCGCCACCCCCGCAACCCATCCCTGCTTTGCCACAGCGCCCGCCGCGCCCGCCGCGTCTGCCGCCCGGACCTCCGCGTCATAGTCCGCCACGGGGAAGTTGGTCTTGGCGGTGCGGCCCCGCCCGGCGAGCAGGGCCCGGTCATACGCGCGGGCCGCGTCCGCCTGGGTCTCAAAGATGCCGAGGGCCACGTTCTTGCGGCCGCGCAGCGCGCCGATGCGCGCCTCCCACCGCCCGGGCGCGCCCGAGACGCCCCGGAACCGCGACCTGCCCCGGGCAAAGGCCGGCGAGCGGCGGCGGACGTGGGCGACGACCGCGTCATCGTCCTGGCCGGCCAGGGCGGCGAGCTCGGAGGCGTAGGTGGCGGGTGGGAAGTTTGGCTTGGCGCGGGCGGGGCCCTGAAAATGGAAGGGGTGGTGGAAGTATGGGCGCGCGGGAAGAGGGGGGGGGGGGGGTGAGAAAAAAGAAATCGCGCCGCGTGCGCGAGTGCTGCTTTTTCCAACCACCTCTTTTTTTTTTCTTTCTCTCTCTCTCTCTCACACACCTTGCACGCCAGCGCGCCGATGTCGTAGGCGGACGCCGCCTCCTTTTCAGTTTCAAAGCCGCCCAGGTAGACTTGCTTGCCGTTGAGCCACATGGAGGCCTCCCACCGCTTGGTCAGGCTAGCGTGCAAGTGAAAAGGAAAGAAAATGTGAGAGACGCCTTTTCAACCACCCCCTTTCTTTCCCCTTTTCCTTTTTCTATGTGCTCTCACCGGTGCAGGCTGACGCCCCGGTACTGCGAGCTCGTCGGGACGGGCGACTTGGCGGGGTTTGCACCGGCTTTCCGCTGTGGCTTGGCGGGCGAGGGCGGCGGGGTAGGCACCCAGCAGGCGCCCGGGCCGCCACCCCCGGCCGCGGCCGCACCCGCCGCCGCCGCCGCCGCGTTCGCGGGCCGCTTGCGCGGGGTTTTGGGAGCGGACACGCCCATTTTCTTGCAGGGAGAGCTGGACGGGCGGCGCCGTGGCTTAGAGGGGGGGGCGGCGGCGGCGGGAGCGCCGCCGCCCAACCCCTTTCGCGGCCGCCCACGCCCCGCGCGGGGTGGGGGGTAGGGAAGGGAGGAGGAAGGAGGGGGCGGGCGCCCCAGCACGCCGCCCAGGTCGCCGCCGCCGCCCTCTAGCTCGCCACTGGAGGAGGAGGGCAGGAACGGGCGGGGGTGGGCGGGTGCGGCGTCGCCGCCCGAGCCGCCGCTGCCCCAGCCGAGCAGGGCGGCTGGAGGAGGCGGGGGTGGAGGGGGTGGTGGGCCGGCGGCCACGCCCCCTCCACCGCCCCCGCCCCCGCTCAGGCGCCACGCGCGCGCCAGCGCCGCCGCTTCGGCCGCCTCAACACCTTCCGAGGGCAGGGACGGCATGAGGCCGGGGGGGGGGGGGGGAGCGGCCGGCAGCATCGCGGCCACCAGCTCACCACTGCCGCCGCTGCCGCCCTTCCACCCGCCGCCGCCGCCCAGCGCCGCCCACGCGCCGCTCAGGGACCGCCGCAGGAGGGAGTCTAGGGGCGGGACGGCTGTGTCGTCGGGTAGGGTGAGGGGCGGAGGTGGGGCTGAGAGAGGGGAGAAAAAAGTGGGCTGAGAGAGAGAGTAGAGAGAGAGAAAGAGACCGCGCGCGCGCGCCCGCAGCCGCCATTGTTTGCACCCTGTGGCCCTTCCCCCACGCCAACTCACCCGGGTGCCAGTTGAGAGGGTCCATGTGTTGAAAGGGGGTGGCCTGTGTGAGGTGGGGAGGAGGTTGTGCGGAGATTCAAGGAGAGAGACCGGTCTCTCCTTGTTTTTTTCGGGAGAAGGTTGGCCGGGCCAAAGTGATAGAGAGATGCTCGGTATTTACAAATGCTGCCTTAAAAATGGTCAATTTATTGCTTGATCCCGCCCGCTCAAACATGAGCTCATCCCCAACCTCCACGCCCGCTCGTGCACAAAATTCGCGCCAGCCAGTTGAGAATCGACGATGTTGTTGCCGCGAGGATGTCGTCCTCAGCATTACCACAGTAGCATGGATTGCGCTGGTCGCCATGTGAACGGTACAAACATTACTTCGCCGACCCGCTGCTTTTGGGGGATACATATCGCCCAAGCCAAGTTGACGGTGCATGTCTTTTGGGATGTTGAGCAGGCGCAAAGCCGTCGCACTGGTAGCGGTGCGCGTGTGCTGGCGTGGCCCTTGGTGCAGTCTCGTTGCTGTCTCGTTCTTGTCAATGAGATCCAGGACCGATACTGTCGGCCCAACAGCCTGCACGCCCGTGCATGCTTCGGCCACGTGCGGGATCTTGCAGCACTGATTGACGGAAGCGTTTACGTCCCAGCCGTCAACGACTTGGTCAAGCTCGGCAGCGCTGCACCTGACTGTAAAGTCCAGTAACAGTCGCCGTGACAGCGAGTTCAAGTACGGGGAGAAAGGACGACTATCTTTGTCAAACGACGTGGTGCACCAGCTGCGACCGCCGACTCGGCCGACCGTGTCAAAGCATTCCCGTGCGGCAATGCGGCAACGACCTCGTCCCAGGCATCATCCTGGGCCGGCGTGACGCATGGCCACATCTCCAAATCAGGCCACTCGGTGGTCGCAGACTCCAAGCCGCCACACGATGAGGCCAGGGCGTCCTTCTCGGGTAACTGCGCGTGCGCCACATCTGGCGTCGTGATAATGACTGAAAGAGGGTCCAGATTTTTAGGCATGGTAGACAGGAGGGGGCGCGCGACAGTTGAAAGCGTGCAAGGCCTTCCCTTTGTTGAAATGAAAGAAGTCAATCATTTTCGCGCCAAAACAATTTTTTGTTCATTTGTGTGGGGAAATAGGGGAGAGGTTCGCGTCGGCGAGATCTGGACGTTTGGCCGTGTGGTTTTCTGTGGCCGCTGGCAGAAGTAGCTCAGATCGCCATGGTGTGGTTTGATTGTTATGTGGGGCCGGCTGCGGCGGTGTGACAAGGAAAAAGGCTGAATAGGGGCCTTTTTGCGGGGCAAGCAAGCCCCAGTCCGGTCCACTTTTCGGCGTACAAGTACCAGTGCAACCACCCTCCGCAACATGCATGTCCCAAAAAGCCATGGCGGAATGCCTGGGTTTGCATTGGAACCGGCCGGAAGTGGGCGTCAATGGTTGTCAGCGCATAACCCGATGGGCGGAGGGTGAAGAACAACACCAGTGAAAGTTATCACACTTTTTGACGGCGCGCGCCTCGCACACCGCCACTATACACCAGTCGAGATGCTCTACGCGTGCCCGCTCACCCTTGCCGGTAGCAGTACCTGCTGAAGATCGGTGACCGGAGGGCGAGGGGTGCGCACAAAGAAAACAAGAAATGAAATAATACGCAGGTCATTGTCTCTCTTCTTTGGCTTTCGCTCGCTGCACACCAAAACCCCGCCACATCCCCCATCCCACCACCACTAGGGGTCATTAATCGCCGTCGACTATTCGAGCCATTTTTCTCCGATTTTTTCAAGGTCCGGAAGGCGGGCGCGCGTGGGCGGCATGAATAAAACCCCCATCTCCCTCTCTCACCTTTCACCTCCTACCGAATGGCCCCATTAAGATCGTACGCGCTGACCGTGGCGTTGACGGAATGCTTCAAGCCATACCCTTGATACATGCCATCCAGGTCCTCATTTCGGATCGCCCCGTTCACGGGCTTGCCAAGATGGACGGAGTATACATCTGGTAAGAAAGCCGTTCGGAATCCCTTTTCCATCCAGCGTAGGCCGTAAGCAAACTCAAAGCCCGACTCTGATTGGAAAGCTCCATTAGCTCGCATGGCGTCCATGCGCCACATGCCACTGTGTAGCGAAAAGTGAGGCCAGTGCACGTTGGCGACTTTGCCGCCATTGCCCGGGCGCTGGAAAAAAGCCTCCCATGTCGGCGAGCCCGCCGGGCCGGCGTACTCGTGCACGATGTGGGTAACTTTTCCAGCGCTTCGATCGCGAATTTCTTTCCCTCCAACAAGTTCGCCAGTTTCAGTGGATGTCGTTGTCAGCGCATACCGCGCATTAAAGACAACTTGCCCAATCGTGGTGTCCGACTCCAAAACAGCCAGGGCCTTGGCCACAAAGTCCTCATCCTTGACGAAGAAAAAGTCGTCCTCAAGAAAGACGACGTAATCGAAAGACCGGACGGCATTCAGGAGGGCATTGAGAGAACATGGATGGCCTCGCGCAACAATTGGTTTGGATATCCATGTCAAGCCGGGTACGGCCGCCTGCATCTCGGCCAGCTCTTCTGGCGTACTGCCATCATCCACCGCAAACCATTCATCCACCCGGCTCAAACAATCCAGGCACCGCGTCCGGAAACTGAGCATGGCCCGCCTAAATAGCAGCGGCCGCCGGCTAGTGGTGATGGCGACCGCGATGCGGGGCTCGTCCGGGCGGCGTGGGGTCGGGCGGGTGAGGGCGCACGGTTGATACCTGGTCGATCCCTGCATTGCGGACGCCTCCGACGATGACACGCCCATCAACGGGCCGCCCATGCGCAGCGACCGGGACGGGATGCCAGCAAGGAGGCCACCCCGACTGTGGACCTGACCAGCCCTGACACCGGCCCGCACCCAGGCTGTCAGCGGAAACAGGGCACTCGCCGCAAGGAGGGCTGTCAATGCCGGCGACGGGCGGCCATTCCGGTTTTGACTGCGCCATAGTTGGGGCATGTGAAGCGGAGCAAATGAGAGAATGAATGTGTGTGAGAGGGACTTGCGCATTCCAAACGCCCGCTCTCGTTGTTCTCGAATGCGTGAATGAGGCATGGTGGTTGTATCATTGACGTTCATCATGTCATCACTTAACAGCGGTGCATACAAGGAACGGTCAATATTGGCAATGGGAAGGGCATCCAGGCCGATGGCTTCCCAGTGGCGATACGTGTCGGGTCGGTCGCCGTGAGGGGATATCAAAATTTTGGCACCGGCTATAATACTTTGAGCCATGCATTTGCCGGCGACCCCTTACAAGACCTGCATCAATGAGCTTTTACGCGACGGGTGCGAAGAACTTAAATGCAGGTGCTCCACCGTAGTGTTTTTCTGGGGTTCATGGCGGTCAGAAAGAGGGCCGGACATTTTTTTTCTGCATCCTCCATTGTTTTTTTTCCGGCCTGTCCCCCACTCCAACCCACCCCACCCCACCAACCCTCAATTCACAAACCCGCACCACCCCTGTTTACTTGTCGGCTCACGCATTCCCCTTCCCATCCAACCATGCTCGACGCCCGCACCCTGACCTCCACCCCGCACGGCGCGTGCACGGTGTCGATGCTGACCCTCATCGGCGGCGTTGTCGCCCTGTCCGCCCTGGCCCGCCTGCTGCGCGGCATCTGGGTGTACTTCCTGCGCCCTGGCAAGGACCTGAAGAAGCTGGGTGAGTGGAGGAGAGAGCGCGCGCGTGGGCGTCGGGCGCGATGCGGCCCACTGAGGAGAGACGAGAAAAGGCCGCGCCGGCGCCCAGTTTTTTTTTTTTTTCTCGCACGCGCGCTTCTTGCTTCTCGGCGCGCTCACGGCCCCATCCCCCCTCTTCCTCTCTCCCTCAACCCCAATCAAAACCAGGTGCCTGGGCGGTCGTCACGGGTGCCACGGACGGCATTGGCCGGGCGTACGCGGACGTGCTGGCCAAGAAGGGTGAGGGGGCCAGAGAGAAAGAGCCAATCGCGCGCCCCAACGGCCTCTCTCCTTTTTTTTTTCCCTCCTTTTTTTCCCTCACCTCACCACCGCCCGACTCTCTCTCTATATACATCGATTTCCACGCCTTCCAGGCCTCAACATCCTGCTCATCTCCCGCACGGAGTCCAAGCTCAAGGCCGCTGCCGCCGAGATCGGCGCCAAGTACGGGGTCGTCACCGACACGCTGGCCA
>Ga0315287_10006114_pt1 | contig 11935 bp, 10 predicted proteins | sample YL17G11_0_MG_FD_205037 | JGI IMG/M metagenome (GOLD analysis project Ga0315287, IMG submission 205037) | Sediment microbial communities from Yellowstone Lake, YNP, Wyoming, USA - YL17G11_0 | ecosystem: Environmental > Aquatic > Freshwater > Lake > Sediment | place: USA: Wyoming | collected...
TCCAGAAGCGCGGCATTCATAAGGCCACGCGATAACCAGATTGGTTCCACCAGACCAGATCAATATCTTCGCCAATCTACCCCAAAGGACGGGTTGGACGAAGCTTTACGTTCCCAACCCGCTTGGCAATACGGCCGATGGAAATGGCGGTGCAAAACCTCGGCTCGAAAACGGCAGTTCTGACCAACACCAACACGGGGAATGATGAATGATGAAGGATGAATGAGCGGCCGGAAGGGGGCAAAGAACCGGGCGGCGGATGAAGAAATTGGAGAAACGGCCCCGCTGTTGACCAACACCAACGCTATGCACGCCGGGCGCAACTGATCCCCACTGGTTGGGCGTACAAAAGGGGTTAGAACTATTTTCGACTTCTGTCCCTTCCTAGATCATCCGCTGGAGCGTGCCGCGATCCAGGGCTTTGTCCGCGTCGTTCCACGCCGCGCCGGCAATGCCGCACATCACAGTTCCTTGGACCGAATCACAACAAGCTTCTCGATCTGCATGTCGTGCATCGTATAGGGGATGCCGCCGACGGAGAAGCCCGATTCGCGCAGGCCGGCGAACGGCATCCAGTCGACGCGGAAGGCGGTGTGGTCGTTGACCATCACGGCCGAGGCGTCCAGCCGCCGGCACGCCCGCAGGGCCGTGTCGAGCGTGCGCGTGAACACGGCCGCTTGGAACGAGTAGGGCAGCGAGTTCGCCCGGGCGATCGCCTCGTCCAAGTGATCGAACGCCGACACGCAGACCACGGGGCCAAACACTTCGTGCGTCATCACGCGGGCGTCGTCCGGCGGATCCAACAGCACGGTGGGCGCGTAACACGTTTCCGACAGGGCCCGGCCGCCGCCCAGCAATGTGGCCCCGCGCTCGACCGCCTCCCGCAGCCAATCGTGGACGCGATCCACTTCCGCGGGGCGAATCAACGGCCCGACGTCGGTATCGTGCAGGGTCGGGTCGCCAACCTTCAGCGTGCCGGCAATCTCCGCCAGACGCTCGGCGACCTGGCGGGCGATGTGCCGCTGAACGTAGACGCGCTGCACGGAAACGCACACCTGGCCGGCATGGTAGAAGCCGCCCTTGGCCAGCAGCGGCAGGGCGTAGTCCACGTCGGCGTCGGCCTCTACGATCACCGGGGCCACCCCGCCATGCTCCAAGGCGCAGCGCGTGCCCGGGGCCAGCCGCGACCGCAACATCCAACCCACCGTGCCGCTGCCGATAAAGCTCAGGAAGCCCACGCGGCGGTCGGCCGCCAACTCGACGGCCAAATTCTGGTCGACGGTCAACAGCGGTTGGCACCACTCGTCGGGCAGGCCCGCCTCGCGCAGAATGCCCACCAAACGGAGACACGACAACGGCGCCGCCTTGGCCGGTTTGACGATCACCGGGCAGCCTGCCGCAATGGCCGGCCCAACCTGGTGCGCGACGAGGTTCAGCGGATGGTTGAACGCGCTGAATGCCGCGACCACGCCGATGGGCTCGTGGTGGGTGAAAGCCAGCCGGCCGGCAGAAGCCGCGTTGAGGTTCATGGGCACTTCGCTGCCGGCCTGCGTCCGCAGGGTTTCCACACAGCAGCGCAGGCTGTCGGCCGCCCGATTGGCCTCGACCATCGAATCCACCAGCGGCTTGCCGCCTTCGCGCGCGGCCTCGCGGGCGAGTTCCTCGCGGCGCGTTTCCACAATCGCCGCCGCGCGCTGGAGAATCTCGATGCGGCGGGCCGGGCTTAGCCAGGCGTCGCGGTTGCGGAACAGGGCATAGGCCGTGGCCAGCGCCCGTTCGATGCCGCCGTGGTTTACCTGCTCCACCTCGGCGATGGGCGAACGGTCGAAGGGTGCAACCACCCGGGCCCGAACCGGATCGGCCTCGGCGCCGGGAACCATCAGAGGAAAGAGTTGGGACATAATGTTTCTCCTTGAAGCCTCGCATCCTCGTTCCCACGCTCCGCGTGGGAACGCAAGGTTTGGACGCTCTGCGTCCGATGTGTAACTCATAAGCCTGCCACAGCGGACGCAGAGCGTCCCGGCCCGTGTGTTCCCACGCGGAGCGTGGGAACAAGGTGTTTTCATCGCTAGCTCAACCTGCGAAGCCGCAAGCGGCTTTATACCGGGCACACCATCTCGGCCAGTTTCCGCGTGAGTTTCATATTCTCCGAGTAATCCACCGGGCAGTCAATCACCACCACCGTATTGTCGGCGATGGCTTGCTTGAGGATGGGCATCAACTGGTCGGCGGCCTCGACGCGATAGCCCTTCGCCCCGAAGCTCTCGGCATACTTCACAAAGTCGGGGTTCTGGAAATCGACGTAACTGGTCCGCCCGAAACGCCGCAACTGGTGCAACTCGATCAGGCCGTACTTGCCGTCGTTCCAGATAAGGATCACGATGGGCGTGCCAATGCGCAGGGCCGTCTCGATCTCCTGCGAGTTCATCATGAAGCCCGCGTCGCCCGTGACGGCCACCGCCACGCGATCGGGAAAGGCCAGCTTGGCGGCGATGGCCCCGGGCAGGGCAATGCCCATCGCCGCGAAGCCGTTGGAAATGATGCACGAGTTGGGCCGTTCGGCGTGGTACATCCGCGCCATCCAGACTTTGTGCGCGCCGACATCGCAGACCACGATGCTGTCGGCCGCCAGCGACCGCCGCAAGTCCCAGGCGATCCGCTGCGGCTTCACGGGATAGCTCGGATCGTCGGCGTGCTCCGACAGTTCGTGTACGATGGAGTGCCACAGGCGGGCGGCGGCGAAGACATGATGCGGTTTCACCAGTGCGGCGATTCCGTCCAAGGCCGCGCCGACGTCGCCGATCACGCCGCAGGCCAGCACGTAGTATTCATCGACCTCGGCCGGCAAGGCGTTGATGTGAATGATTTGCCGGTCCTTGTCGGGGTGCCAGAGGTTGGGGTGGTACTCGACCATGTCGTAGCCGACGCAGATGATCACGTCGGCCCGGTCGAAGCCGCAGGCCACGTGATCGCGGGATTGCATCCCCACGGCCCCCAGCCAACGCGGATGGGAGAAGGGGATCACCCCCTTGGCCATGAAAGTGGACGCCACGGGGATGTTCAGCTTCTCGGCAAAACGCACCAACTGCTCCGACGCCCCCGCGCGGATCACGCCGTTGCCCGCCAGGATCAGCGGATACTTGGCCGCGGCGATGATGTCGGCCGCCTGCTGGATCTTGCGCGGATGCGGCACGGGCATCAAGGGGCTCTGCACCTTCAGCGGCTGCTTGCCCTCGACCGGCAGCCGGGCGATGTTCTCCGGGAAGTCGATGTAGCTGACCCCCGGCCTTTCGGCCTGGGCCGTCTTAAACGCCTTCCGCACCACCTCGGGAATCGTCTCCGGATGGAGCACTTGCACACAGTACTTGGAGATCGGCCGGAAGAGGTTCACCAGGTCCAGGTGCTGGTGGGTCTCCTTGTGCAGCCGCGCGGTGCTCGACTGGCCGGAGATGGCCACCACGGGGGCGTGGTCCATGTTGGCGTCGGCCACGCCGGTCACCAGGTTCGTGGCGCCGGGGCCAAGGGTCGCCAGACATACGCCGGCCCGGCGGGTCAGCCGCCCATACACGTCGGCCATAAAGGCCGCGCCCTGCTCGTGCCGGGTGGTGATGAAGCGGATGGTGCTGTCCAGCAGCACGTCCATGATGTCGACGTTCTCCTCGCCGGGAATGCCGAAGATGTATTGCACGCCTTCATTCTCAAGGCACCGCACGAAGAGTTCCGCCGCTTTCATAAGCCGACCCCTGGAGTTGATCGCGAAGGAGAGCCTGGGGAATTATAGCAGCCGGCGGGGCAAAGTGAAATTGGCAACCAAGGAACGCCAAAAGAACGCCAAAAGGGGTCGGAACAATTTTCCCTTGGTGCCTCGCGGCTCGATTTCAGGCGCAATCGGCGCCTGACTCTCATTTTTCACTTTGATTACCACGGCTCGCGGCGGAGGGCGGGTTCATTGTGACTTCATCCCGGCGTGAACGTCGGGGCTATTGACCGTCAGGAAAACAATGCAACATGTTTAGCAGCCGCCGGCACGGCGGCTTGCGGCCGAACACGGGCCGACGTGCCGTCGGCCGCTAAACGGAGGTTGCATTCGTTATCTGAGGATCAACAAACTATCCACTAACCACGAACCACCACAGCAAATCGATCACCCCCGCCGCCAGAAGCCCGAGGCTCACCACCGCATTGACGTGGAAGAACGCTCGGTTGACGCGGCTGAGGTCGTCGGGCCGGACCAGCCAGTGTTCGTACGCCAGCAACAGGCCAATGGCGGCCACGCCGGAGAGGTAAATCGCCCCGAATCCATCGTACACCAACGGCAGCAGCAGCAACAGCGCCACCATACCCGTGTGGCACAGCGCGGCCAGCCGCAACGCGCCGGCAACGCCGAATCGAACCGGCGCGCTGCGCAGCCGCATTTGCAGGTCGAACTCGAAGTCCTGGCAGGCGTATATCATGTCGAAACCGGCCACCCAGAGCATCACCGCCGCGCCCAGCACCACCGGCGGCCAGGCGATCTCCGCGCGAATGGCCACCCAAGCGGCCACCGGGGCCAACATCAACGCCGCCCCGAGCCAGAAATGAGAGAGCATCGTGAACCGCTTGGCGAAGCTGTAGCCCAGCAGAAACACCAACACCGGCACGGAGGCGTACAGCGGGATCGGATTCTGCGGCAGGAACAGAAGCGTGCCGGCCACAAAGCCCAAGCAGCAGATCGCCGTGAACGCCAACACGCCGGCCGTGCTCAACACGCCCGTTGGCAGGTGCCGGGTTTGCGTGCGCGGGTTCAACGCGTCGAGCCGCCGGTCGGCCACGCGATTAAAGGCCATTGCCGCGCTGCGGGCGAAGACCATGCACACCAGGATGCCCAGCAAGTCCGGCCAGCGGAACTCGATGCGCGGCGTCGCCCGGGCGTTGGCCGACCAGGCCATCGCCGCCGCCAACAGCGCGAACGGCAGGGCGAACAGCGTGTGGCTGAAACGGATCAGTTCTAGGTAACGACGCAACACGGTAAATGCCGAATAACGAAGGCCGGATGACGAAAAAATGACGAAGCACAAATGACGAATGACGAAAGAATGACGAAGGCCGAAGCTCGAATGACGAATGGGCTTTCCGGTTTTGGGCATTTGTCCTTCGGGCTTCCTTCGTCATTCGTCATTTGTGCATCGTCATTTTCCCTCCATTCGTATTTCCACGCTTGCCCGATGCGCTGTCAACCCTTCTTTGGTGGCGAGGACTTGCACGTCGCCGGCCAGCCGCATCATGCCGGCCTGGGTAAAGTGCAGGATGCTGTTGGCCCGCAGGAAGTCGTTGGCCGACAGGCCGCTGGCGAACCGGGCGGTGCCGCTGGTGGGCAGCACGTGCGACGGCCCCGCCGCGTAATCGCCCAACGCCACCGGCGTGTAATTGCCCAGGAAGATCGCCCCGGCGTGGCGGATCTTCTCGGCCAACTGCTCGGCGTTTGCCGTGGCGATATGCAGGTGCTCGGGGGCGATCTCGTCGGCCAGCGCGCAGGCCTCGTCGGCGTCCCGCGCAAGAATCACCGCGCCGAACTCCTCCAGGCTTTGCCGGGCCAGATCGCCGCGCTCCACGCCGGCCAGTTGCCGCGAAAGCTCCGCCACCGCGGCGTCCAGCACCTTCTCGTTCCAACCGATCAACACGCTGGCCCCGGGGGCGTGTTCGGCCTGGGCGATCAGGTCCATCGCCGTGAACTCCGGCCGGGTCGAGTCGTCGACGATCACCACCACTTCGCTGGGACCGGCGATCGAGTCGATGTCTACTTCGCCGAAGACGTGCTTCTTGGCCAGGGCTACGAACAGGTTGCCGGGGCCGACGATCTTGTCGACCCGCGAGATTCCCTCCACGCCGTAGGCCAGCGCGGCCACGGCTTGAGCGCCGCCCAGGCGATAGACTTCGGTGATGCCCAACTCGTGGCACGTGGCCAGCACGTCGGCGTTGTAGGCGCCGAACTTCGTCGGCGGGGCGACGACCGCCAATTGCCTGACGCCGGCCACCTGGGCGGGCACGGCCGTCATCAGCACGGTCGAGGGATACGCCGCCGCCCCGCCTGGCACGCATAGGCCCACCCGATCCAAGGGCCGGTAACGCTGCACGAGATACCCATCCGAACGCTCCAGCCGCACGTCGCGGTGCAGGATCGCCTCCTGGAACTCGCGGATGTTCCGGGCCACGCGGCGCACCGCATCAAGCAATTGCCGATCGGCCGCGGCGTGGGCCTCGGCCAACTCGGCCGCGGGCACGCGAACGGTGGCGGCCGTAAGCCGGGCCTTATCGATCCGGGCGGAATAATCGAGCACGGCGGCCATGCCCTGCCGCCGCACGTCGTCGCAGATGCGCTCGACGACTTGCAGGGGCGTCAGCGGCTCGCCGAAGACCTCGATCGTTCGCCGCCGGCCGGCCTCGCTGACGACGTTGCCTTGCGGGCTGAGCCGCCCACGCAGTTCGGCCATCGCCGCGCGGATATCCTCCCGCCGGCTGTCGATGCGACGGATGTTCAGGTTGGCGGAACTCATTTCTATCGTGTTACAGTCTGGTGCAATTGTCGTGACCCCCTTACCTGCTGAGGCCAAACTCTTTGCGGCAGTCATGCGTAAACAGATATGCGAGGCCAATGATGCCGAAAGGGAACAGTATTAACGTGAAAGGGATTGCACCGAAGAAGATAGTGACCACGGTCAGAGAGTATACCGCGAATACCAATAACGCCACGAACCACGCCCACAAATACCCCCTGTCGATCCCCCAGGCAATTAACCAAACTGCGATAAATGGAATCAATAACGGGCAGCATACGATAAGCCAACGACCGTGTTCCAGTTCCCCTGCGCCCTGCGGCGATAGCGCTATCGCCGCGACTATTAGAGCCATCACGACAAAGAACAAGGAACTAATGCGGAGACATCTAGCCACAATCACCACGCTCGGACTTGGCGAGCCTCCTCTGTGAGCAGCCCTATGCGTGCGTGCCAGCAGCAACTCGGTGTTCTGATCGGAGTCAAGGTCTTTCACGGCTCGCCTCTAAGGGTTTGGTCATCGGTCACGACATACAAATGCCGGGCCAATTGCGTCATATCGCGGCCCTCGAAGTCCCTCTGGCGTCCCAACCGTCCAGAGCTATTCTACCATGCCCCGTTCGCCCCCCAAAGAGACCGCCCAGATGACATTCCTCCACGAATATCGTACAATACCCGGTGGGCCGAAAGCGACGGAACCGTGGAAAAGGCACTTTTCTCCATTACCTGCACGACTTGCCGGGCGCGGCTGGTGGTGCGCGCCGAGGCGGCTGTTGGGGCGATTCTCGAATGCCCCAAGTGCTCGAGCATGGTCCACGTGATGCCGCCGTCCGGCTGGACCCCCCCATCGTGGGAGGCCATCGCGCCGGCTGCGGCCGGCGGTTCGGGTCCCCCGCCGTTGGACTGCGTCGCCGAATCGCTCTCGCTGGAATTGGAGCCATTGGAAACCCCGCCGGGCTGGCTGGCAAGCCATTGGTGGCTGGCTCTGGCGGCTGCGGGGATGGTGAGCTTGGCCATCGCGTGGGCGTTGTGGTCGATAGCCTTCGCGCCGGCCGAAACTTCGGCGAATTCGGTCGTTGAAGCCGAACAGCCCACCGGCCCGGAGAGGCCACCGAAGTTGTCCAAAGCACCCCCGGGACCGCAATCCCGGGGCTTTGTACCGTCGCCACCGAGCGCGGGCACCCCCGGCGATTCCAAGCCGACGGTTGACAAGCCGCTGCCGCCACCGACTCAGCCGCCGCCCACTCAACCCCCGCCAACTCAGACCCAGGCGGAGAAGCCGGAAGCGAAGCCCGCGGAGCCCGATCCGTTCGGTCCCGGCAGCGAGGATGCCGGCGAACCGCGCGCGGAAGTTCCGGCGGAGGAGATCAAGAAGCTCCCGCCCGCGCAAGTGGATGTCGCGGCTCGGCTTGCCGACGGGATCCCCAAGATCGAGTTGACCGATGTGCCGCTGGCCAAGGCGCTGGAGTTGCTGGCGTCGATCAGCACGGTCCCGATCACGCTTGATCCCGAGGCAATGACGCAGCTTGGGATTACGGCGCGCGATCCGGTTTCGATACATCTGACGGCTGCCACGGTCGAAAAAACGCTGCGCGCCTTGGCCGCCAAGCGCGGGCTGGCGGTGGTCGGCGGCAATGGGCAAGTGCTGGTCACGACGCCGGAGGAGCATCGTGAGACACTGCGGAAGGTCCGCTACACGGTCTCCGATCTGACCGGCGAAGACAAAGGGGCCGTGGCCGAACGTACTCCTCACGCTCCGCGTGAGGCCGAGCGTACCCCTCACGCTCCGCGTGAGGCGGAGTTGGCCGCCGTGGTGCGAAAGCTGATCGCGCCCGATTCGTGGCAGGGCAACGGCGGACGCGGAACGATCGAGCCGGATGGCGGCGCGCTGGCGGTCACGCAAACCGGCGAGGTGCATCAGCAGGTGTTGGATTTCTGCGAGAAGCTCCGCAACGCCCGCCAGAAACCGCTCCGCAGCCGCGACAATCCCGAGCGGTTCACGTTGGCCACGCGTCTCGATCGGGCGAAAGAGATGCTCGACCAGCCGGTAACGGTCAACTTCCACGATCCGGCCCCACTGGGCAAGATTTTGGCGTACCTGGGGGAGGCGGCCCAGTGCGACATCCTCGTCGATCGCTCCGCGCTCGCCGCCGCGGAGACCTCGTATCAGGTGGAAGCCTCGCTGACCGCGCAGAAGAAGCCGCTCGGCGCGGCGCTGGGCGATCTGCTGCGGCCGTTGGGATTGGCCTGCCGCGCGGTCGATCCCCGCACGATCCAAATCACCACCAAGGAGGCGGTAGACGACCGGATGGAATTGGAGTTCTATCCGGTAAGTCGCTGGTTGGCCAAGGGCCTGACCGGACCGGGCCTAGTCGAGCGGATCAAGGCCCGGGTAGCCGCCGCCACCTGGAGCGACGTGGGCGGTCCCGGGGAGATGCACTTCGACCCCCCCTCTGGCTACATCATCGTGCTCCAATCCCAGCCGGCCCAGGCGGCCATCCAGCGTTTGCTGGCCGGAAAGTAGGGTGCGAGGCCAGGTTGTTGCTTGTCGGGGCATAAGATAGGATGGAGAATTGGCCAGCTTGGAAACGCGACCGAATAAGAAAAAGGGGTAACCGATGACTACGGCCATTCACGCCATTTACGAGAACGGGGTATTCCGGCCCGTGCAGCCGGTCGATCTGCCGGATCGATGTGAGGTGGAAGTTGAGGTCCGCAGCATCAAGACGGGACTGCCGCGGCCGAGCCTCGACGACGTCTACGCGATCCTTAACGAGCGGTTCGACTCGGGGGAGCGTGACGTTGCAGCGCGCCATGACGAGCACCAGCCATGAATGCCGTTTTTCTCGACACCGTCGGGCTGCTCGCGCTATGGGATCGCGGCGACCAATGGCACGCCGCAGCGGAGGCTGCGTATGCTCGGATCAATGCGGAGCGACTTCCCTTTCTCACGACCACTTTCGTGCTGCTCGAATGCGGAAACGCCGCATCTCGGCGGTCGTATCGCCCGAAAGTCGCGACACTGCGGCGGACCTTGGAGCATCGCGACGAGGTCGTTGTCCCTACCGAAGAGGATTGGAGGCTGGCTTGGGAGAATTACGAGCATGAACCGGCCAGCCAGGCCGGCATTGTGGATCATGTATCGTTCGTCGTGATGCGCCGGCTCGGGCTCGCGCAGGCATTCACCCACGACCGGCACTTTCAGAGTGCGGGATTCAGCGTGCTTTTTTGACACGCAACCCCTTGCCACATTGGCGGTTGTCGCTATTCTTTGGTTTTCCCTCTTGCTTTTTCCCGCGTTTCGACGAAAATAGAAAGGAATGAGCCAGTTGCACGCCTACTATTGGTGCTTTTATTTTAGCCCCGAAGGTTTCGGGGTCGGAGGTGGTGTGTAACCTGTAACACAACCCGCAAACGACCAAAGCCCCGAAGCCCGAGTGGTTTCGGGGCTTTTTTTTGTTCACCCACTCGCACAAGGAGCTACCCCCCGTGATCGTTGTTATGAAAAAGGGCGCCAGCCCGGAGCAGATCGAACACATGATCCAACGCGTCGAACAACTGGGCCTCAAGGCCCATCCGATCTACGGCACGCAACGGACGGTGATCGCCGCCGTCGGCGAGAAACGCGACGAGTTCCGCCAATCGCTGGAAAGCGGGCCGGGCGTGGCCGAGATCGTGCCCATCCTTGCGCCCTACAAGGTGGCCAGCCGCGAAGTCAAGCCCGAGTCAACCGTCGTCCGCGCTGGCAGTCTGGTGGTGGGCAACTGCCACCTGGGCATTATTGCCGGCCCGTGTTCGGTCGAGAGCGAAGAGCAGACGCTGGCCACCGCCCGTGCGGTGAAGGCCGCCGGGGCCACGGCCCTGCGCGGCGGGGCCTTCAAGCCGCGCACCAGCCCGTACAGTTTCCAGGGCCTCAAGGAGCAAGGGCTGGAAATCCTCGCCGCCGCACGCGCGGAAACCGGGCTGGCCGTGGTCACCGAAGTGATCGGCACCGAGGACGTGTCGCTGGTGGCCCGCTACGCCGACGTGCTGCAAATCGGCGCCCGCAACATGCAGAACTACCGTTTGTTGGAAGCGGTGGGCGCGGAGGGCAAGCCCGTGCTGCTGAAGCGCGGCCCCAGCGCCACGCTCGACGAACTGCTGCTGGCGGCCGAGTACATCCTCAACACTGGCAACCCGAACGTGATGCTCTGCGAGCGGGGCATCCGCACCTTCGAGACCCACACCCGCTACACGCTGCCGCTGGCCACCGTCCCCTGGTTGCACGAGCGGACGCACCTGCCGGTGGTGGTCGATCCGAGCCACGGCACGGGCCATACGAACCTCGTGGCCCCCATGGCCGCCGCCGCCATTGCCGCCGGCGCCGACGGGCTGATCGTCGAGGTCCATCCCGATCCCGAGTCGGCCCTGAGCGACGGCTACCAGTCGCTCAATTTCCAGCAGTTCGAGGAACTCATGGCCCTTTGCCGCCGCGTGGCGGAAGCGGTGGGAAAACGGATCGCGGCCAATCGCGGATGAGCCGAGGAAACTTCCTCACCTGCTAGACAAGCCGGCAGGGGTGCCAAAACCCGATATCCTTACTACAATCTCTAAAGTTGCGGTAGAATAGGGGCGAACAGAAGGGAAATCTCAACCCCCGGGAACGTCATCTGCCGTGAGACCCTCCCGGCGCACACGTGCGGTTTAGAAGACCGTTCGGTGCCCGAGAGAACACGCCATTACCATGGACGCACCGATACCCGAGACTTGGCCACAATCGCTTGCCGAAGCGGCGGAACGACTGGTTACTTCCATCAGTGACGAGGACCGCGGTCTTGTGCTGGATACACCGCCGGAGAAACTGGTGCGTTTTCATCATGGCTGGGGCACAAGAATTCGCAACGAGTTCGGCCTATGGGCAGGAAATCATTCGCTTCTCGCCGATTGCGGGTCCCCAGAGATGGAGGCAGACGATGCATCGGCGGTCATTATGAAGGCAGTCTGGAACAGGCTGCATGGGATACCGCCCGAGGATGCCAGGATTAAGAACTGGAAGAGCCAGTTTCAGGGAATACGGGATACAGTTGATCCGACGGAATTTTACCTGAGTAGCGTTCAGAGCATGGGAGAGATTGACAACACACGTCGTTACGTTCAGTATATCTTCGGTTTGGACGACGACCGCATGCACGCGGTTGTCGAGCGAGCGATGGCACTGAAAAGGGCACCGAACACCGACCAGCCGCAGAACGCACAATGGGTAGAGTCGAGAGGTGGCGCGGTGGGATAGGTTTCGACATACTCTGTTTCGGGGTTTCCCCGGTTGTGTCTCAAGACGCTTGCGCCAGTACCCCAAAACCAGGGAATGGGGTTTGCGGCCACAATTCCACGGCCCCGCCGATCAGCCGGCTGCGGGTCCGAAT
>Ga0315287_10006115_pt1 | contig 11934 bp, 9 predicted proteins | sample YL17G11_0_MG_FD_205037 | JGI IMG/M metagenome (GOLD analysis project Ga0315287, IMG submission 205037) | Sediment microbial communities from Yellowstone Lake, YNP, Wyoming, USA - YL17G11_0 | ecosystem: Environmental > Aquatic > Freshwater > Lake > Sediment | place: USA: Wyoming | collected...
CCGCCGGCGAGGGCGCTTCCTCGATGAGCTTCTGGTGGCGCCGCTGGATGCTGCAGTCGCGCTCGCCGAGGTGGATGCCGTGGCCCTTGCCGTCGGCCAGCACCTGGATCTCGATGTGCCGCGGCGCACCGATGTATTTCTCGACGTACACGGCGCCGTTGCCGAACGCCGCCTCGGCCTCGCCCTGAGCCTGACGCACCGCGGCAGCCAGTTCGGAAGCTTCCTTGACGATGCGGATACCCTTGCCGCCGCCGCCGGCCGCCGCTTTGACCATCACCGGCAGGCCGATCCGCCCAGCCACGGCCGCGGCCTCGGCGGCGTCCGCGATGATGCCCTCGGAGCCCGGGGTGACGAGCACCCCGGCGGCGGTCATCGTCGTGCGCGCCGCCGCCTTGTCGCCCATGAGGTCGATGGACTCGGGCGCCGGCCCGATGAACTTGACGCCCTGCTCGCGACAGAGCGCGCTGAACTCGGCGCGCTCAGCGAGGAACCCATAGCCCGGGTGGATGGCCTCGGCGCCGGTCTGCAGCGCGGCCTGGATGAGGGCCGGCATCACCAGGTAGCTCTGCGCCGCCGGTGGCGGACCGATGCATACCGCCTCGTCGGCGAACCTCACGTGCAGGCAGTCCTCGTCGGCCTCGGAGTAGACCGCGACGGTCGCCACGCCGAGCTCCTTGCAGGCGCGGATGACGCGGATCGCGATCTCGCCGCGATTGGCGATGAGGACCTTGCCGAACATGCCCGCTCCTTGCCGACGGTCGCAGGATTATAGCAACAGGGCGTTCGGGCGACCGCGCCGGCCGCGGGAGGGCGAAAGCGTTCCGGCCGCAGGCAACGCTTTCGCCCTCCCGCCCCTCAACCATGCCTCCGCCCTGCCGATACCCGTTGAGAGACCGGAAAGGACTGCTCACCGGGCTACGGCCCGGCATCTCATCCTCTCTCTCAGCCGGGCCGGTCTCCTTCGATAGATACACGGACAGCCCGCATCCGCGTGAAGGCCCCCGCCGGCCCGGCACTCTTCTTTCTCAGCACCCGCCGTCCGTCCCTCGGATCAACGTCCACCTCGCCGCGGCGCCGTAATGCGCTAGACTAGCCTTGCGACCACGCGGGAGGTCACTGTGCCGAGCACTACCAAGAACGCCCTGGCGATCATCGATGACGACACCGATCTGCGCGACCAGCTCGCGCGCCACTTCGCCGGTTCGTACGCCGTCGCGGTCAACCTCGGCGACCCGGGGACGCTCAAAGTGCTCCGCGAGCGGCCGCCGGCCGCCATCATCCTCGACCTCGACCTGACGACTTTCGACGGGTTCGAGCTCCTGCGCATCGTGAGCACCGACGCAGAGCTGCGCGGCATCCCGGTGATCGTGCTCAGCTCGAACGGCGATTTCGCCACCTTCGAGAAGGCGCATCGGCTGGGCGCCTCCGAGTTCATCTCCAAACCCTTCTCCCCCGACGAGCTCAGCGCCAAGGTCGACAACCTGGTCAGCGGGCGCAAGCAGCGCTCCGGCGGGCGCCTCAAGCTGGGGGCGCTCCTCGTGGCCAGCGGCCTCGTGACGCAGGCGCAGCTCGACGGCGCCCTCAAGCGCCAGCACAACGCCGGGGGCCGCCTCGGCGAAGTACTGGTCAACGAAGGCCTCGTGACCGAGCAGGACATCGTCAGGGCGGTCGCCGGTCAGATGCGCATCGGCGTGGTCGATCTCGCCCAGTCAGCGCCGCAGGCCAACGCCATCGGCCTGCTGCCGCGCGATTTCATCATCCGCCACCGCCTCATGCCGCTGAGCCTCGACGACAAGGGCAGCCTCATCCTGGCGATGACGAACCCCCTGGACGTGATCACGGTGGACGAGGTCGGCATGCGCACGAAGAAGCGCATCGTCCCGGTCATCTGCACCGAGTCCGGCTTCGACGACGCGGTCTCCATCTACTTCAGCTCGCGCGGCAAGCTCAAGGACGCCCGTGAAGGCGGCGGCAACGGCGACGAGTCCGCCGCCATCGCCACCGCCACCGCCGCCGACATCGACGCGAGCATCGTCGAGATCGTCGACAGCCTGCTCGCCGACGCGGCCAGCATGGACGCCTCCGATATCCACCTGGAACCGCAGGAGGATTCCCTGCTCGTGCGCTGCCGCATCGACGGCGTGCTGCACGACCTGCGCGAGTTCCCCAAGGAGCTGCAGGCCGGCATCCTCAGCCGTCTCAAGATCATGGGCAACCTCAACATCGCCGAGCGGCGCCTGCCACAAGACGGGCGCACCACGTTCGAGCTCTCCAGCGGCGAGGTTGTCGATCTGCGCCTCGCCTCGATCCCCAGTCTCTACGGCGAGAACATCGCCATCCGCATCCTCGAGGTCTCGCCGCTGCCCCCCACGCTGGCCTCGCTGGGGCTGGTCGGCGAGAACCTGTCGCGCTTCGAGATCGCCCTGAAGGCCCCGGAGGGCGGCATCGTCATCGTCGGACCGACCGGCTCGGGCAAGTCCACGACGCTCTACACCACACTCGAGCTCATCAAGACCCCCGAGCGCAAGGTCTACACCGTCGAAGACCCCATCGAGCGCAAGATCACCGGCATCATCCAGACGGAGGTCAAGCCGACCATCGGGCTCACGTTCGCCCAAGCGTTGCGGTCGCTCGTGCGCGCCGACCCGGACGTGATCATGGTCGGCGAGATCCGCGATCTCGAGACGGCCAAGATGGCGGCCGACTCCGCCGTCACCGGCCACCAGGTGTTCAGCACGCTACACACCAACGACGCCTCGTCGGCGGTCAACCGTCTCGTCGAGATGGGCGTGCCCCGCTACCTGGTCGCGGCCGCCTGGCGCTGCTTCGTCGCCCAGAGGCTGGTGCGGCGCCTCTGCCCTCACTGTCGCCAGGCCGAGACCCTCGACGACGCGCGCTGGGAGGAGCTCGGCCTGGGGGTGGCGCCCATGAAGCGCATCCGCGTGTTCAACCCCGTGGGCTGCTCGAAGTGCTTCGGCACCGGCTATCGCGGGCGCATCGGTCTGTACGAGGTGCTGATGGTCGACGACGACCTGCGCGACCTGGTCGCGACGGGCGGCACCGTCCTCGAGATCCAGCGCGCCGCCCGCGCCAAGGGCGTCGGCTCGCTGCGCGACGACGGCGTGCTCAAGGTGCTCGACGGGAGCACCAGCTATCTCGAGCTGCTGCGCGTCACAGCCTAGACGACTGTTCTATCGCGCCCGCCTCGTGCCCTCCCGATAATGGGGGCAGGAGACCGAGATGGTTTGAGGAGAGGATTCTCGAAGACGGTTTCGCCAAGTGACCGGCGATACGAAGCGGGGGCTCGTATCGCCGGTCGTTCTTCGTACGCACTCCGGCTCGCAGCGGCGACCCGTCTTCATACCCTCTGGGGGTATACTCGTTGGGGAGCGGGAATACTCTTTCGGCGAGGCTCGCTCGAGCGTCCTTCGCCGCAGGCCGTAAATGAGTCACCCAGAGGGACTATGAGCGACAAGACGACCACCTTGGAACTCCCCATCACCGGCATGACCTGTGCGAGCTGCGTGGCGCGCAACGAGAAGGCGCTGCGCAAGGTCGAGGGCGTGGACGACGCCTCGGTGAACTTCGCCACCGAGAAAGCGACGATCGCCTTCGACCCCGAGGTGGTGTCGGCGGACGAGCTGGTGCACGCCGTGGAGGCCGCAGGATACGGCGTCGTGACCGCGCAGGAGACGCTGCCGATCCTGGGCATGACCTGCGCAAGCTGCGTCAGCCGCGTGGAGCGCGCCTTGCGTAAGCCGCCCGGCGTGCTCAAGGCCGACGTGAACCTGGCCACCGAGAAGGCGACGGTCACCTACATCCCCGGGCAGGCGAGCCGCGACGACCTGGTGGCCGCGGTCAAGGCGGCCGGCTACGACGTCGTCGAAGAGCCGGCCGCCGTCGCTGGGGGTGCTCCGGCATCCGCCGTCGACGCCGCCGAGACGGCGCGCGCCGCGGCCTACCGCGCCCTCAAGACCAAAGTCGTCGTCGGCTTCGCGCTGAGCATCGTCATCTTCGCGGGCACGATGCAGCCCGACTGGTTCCCCTTCCTCCCCGCCTGGCTGCACAACGGCTACGTGCTCTGGGCGCTGGCCACGCCCGTGCAGTTCTGGGTCGGGGGGCAGTTCTACACCACCGCCTGGGCGGCGCTGCGCCACGGCACCACGACCATGAACACGCTGATCGCCATGGGCTCCTCGGCGGCGTACTTCTACAGCGTCCTCGGCGTGCTCTTCCCGGGCTTTTTCGAGCATCAGGGCTTGAGCATGCCGATGTACTTCGACTCGGCCGCCCTCATCATCACGCTGATCCTGTTCGGACGCCTGCTCGAGGCGCGCGCGAAGGGGCAGACCGGCGCCGCCATCAAGGCGCTCATCGGCCTGCAGCCCAAGACGGCGCGCGTGCAGCGGGGCGGCGCTGAGGTCGACGTGCCCGTGGCGGACGTCGTCGCCGGCGACCGCGTGGTCGTGCGCCCCGGCGAGAAGGTGCCGGTCGACGGCGTGGTCGTCAGCGGCTCTTCGGCGGTGGACGAAGCGATGCTCACCGGCGAGCCGATGCCGGTGCTCAAGAGCGCAGGCGCCGAGGTGATCGGCGCCACCATGAACACCACCGGCTCCTTCACCTTCCGCGCCACCAAGGTGGGCGCCGAGACCGCGCTGGCACAGATCATCAAGCTGGTGGAGCAGGCGCAGGGCTCCAAGCCGCCCATCGCCCGTCTCGCCGACGAGATCGCCGCATACTTCGTGCCGGCCGTCATCGGCATCGCGTCGCTGACCTTCGTCGTGTGGCTGTTCTTCGGTCCCTCGCCGTCGCTCAACTACGCGCTGCTCAACTTCGTCGCCGTGCTCGTCATCGCGTGTCCCTGCGCCCTCGGCCTCGCCACACCGACGGCCATCATGGTCGGCACCGGCAAGGGCGCCGAGAACGGCGTGCTCATCCGCGACGGCGGAGCCCTCGAGACGGCGCACAAGCTCAGCGCGGTGGTGCTCGACAAGACCGGGACGATCACGGAGGGCCGGCCGCGCGTCACCGACGTGGTGCTGTTCGGCGGCGGGCACGGCTTGGACAACGACGGCCTGTTGCGCCTTGTGGCGGCGGCGGAGCGCGGCAGCGAGCACCCGCTCGCCGCCGCGGTGCTGGCGGCCGCCGCCGAGCGCGGCCTCGAGGTGCCGGCGGCCGAGAGTTTCGAGGCCGTGGCCGGCCACGGCATCAGGGCCGTCGTCGACGGGCACGCCGTCGCGGCCGGCAACGAGCGCCTCGCCGGCCCGGCGGCACGGCACGCAGCTGATGAGTTCACCGCAGAGGGCAAGACGGTCATCACCGTGGAGATCGACGGCGAGCCGGCCGGCGCCATCGCCGTAGCCGACACCGTCAAGACGGGGTCGGCCACGGCCGTGCGCCGGCTCCGCGAGATGGGCCTTGAGGTCGTCATGCTCACCGGCGACAACCGGCGCACCGCAGAGACCATCGCCGCCCAGGTGGGCATCGACCGCGTGGTCGCGGAGGTGCTGCCCGGCCAGAAGGCGGCGCAGGTCGCCGCCCTCCAGGCGGAGGGCAAGCGGGTGGCCATGGTGGGCGACGGCATCAACGATGCCCCGGCGCTCGCCCAGGCCGACATCGGCATCGCCATCGGCACGGGCACCGACGTTGCCATGGAAGCCAGCGACATCACCCTCATGTCGGGCGAGCTCGGCGGCGTGGCCACGGCGATCTCTCTGTCGCGCGCCACCATCCGCGTCGTCAAGCAGAACCTCTTCTGGGCCTTCGCCTACAACGTGGCCTTGATCCCGCTGGCGGCCGGCGTCTTCTACCCCGCGTTCGGTGTGCTCCTGAACCCCATCTACGCGGCCGCGGCGATGGGCCTGTCGAGCGTGACCGTCGTGAGCAACAGCCTGCGCCTCCGCCGCTTCCGCGGCGTCTGACCCGCAGGGCCCGCCCGGCGGCGCCCCGCGTCGCTTCGTCCTCGGCGCCCCCCCGCCTCATCTCGCCGCCGCGCCCGCCTCGTACGCCAGGAGGGGGACGGTCCTCAGTTCGGGAACGTCCCCCTCTCGGGTGGCGAGACGATGTCCGTCAACCTGTTCATCGTACGCGCACGTCACGCACGGCGGTGCGCTCTTCGCGCTTCACCTTGGTCTTGTAGAAGGGGACGGGACCCATGGTGTTCACCTCCTCTGCTGCTAGCCTTCGACCTGGTTATCACCGTTTTCGTAGGGAGAACAAACCTCTCGCGAAACGTGGCACAAGGCCCACAGCCGCACCGACGTACCCCCCCTGCAGCGTTCCAGCGCTCTTTGCCGCTCGGGTGAAGGCCCTGCCCAGCTAGCCAGAACGGCCAATAGGGGAGCCAAATGTCCGTTCCCCCGTCCATTGTCAGCCTCGCGCGGCGGATGCGAGGATGGACGAGGGGGCCGACCTCTGGCAACAGCCACTACCGGCCGACCTGCGGAAGGGGTCACATGCTCGGCATTCTCGACCGGCACGCCATCGGGCAGCTGCTCCGGACCAAGGAGATCGACGCCTGGGGGGTCGCGGCGAACACGCCGCGCCTGCCTCAGGCCCCCGACTATCCCATCGCGATCTCGATGCTCATGCGCGTCCACCAGCTCGTGGTGCGTGGCCTGCGGCACGGACCCACCGAGGACTACTACGAGGAGTACCTGCGCCTCAACATCGCGCTCGACGAAGCCGCCGGGACACTCGTCGACGTGTTGCGCGTGCATGGGCACGCCGCGGAGCGCGTCGTGGCGACCGGCGGCGACGAAGGAAACGGCAACAGGCCCTTCCCGCACAAGACGGCGGCGACGAGCTCCGGCCTCGGCTGGATCGGCAAGACCGCGCTCTTCGTTTCTCCGCAGTTCGGCCCGGCCGTCCGCCTGGCCACCGTGTTCGCCGACCTGGACCTGCCGGTCGGCGACGCTATCGCCGAGGGCCGCTGCGGCGACTGCCGTGCCTGCGTCGACGCCTGCCCCGCCGGCTGCGGACGCGACGTGCGGTGGCGCGCCGGCATGGCTCGCGGCGAGCTCTTCGACGCCGCCGCCTGCCGGCACCAGATGACGCTCTTCGGCAACGTCGACGCGCAGATCTGCGGCATCTGCATCGCCGCCTGCCCGTACACGCGGCCGCACTAGGGCCGCGTGGGCGTGCGCCCACCACTCCCCGCGCCGCACGCACGTTGCGCGCCTGCCCCGCGCCTGCTACGCTCCGTCTCACGCCAAACTGAAAACGGTTTTCAGTTTCAGATGACCGGAGGCTCGCCGTGGCACTCGACGCCGACCAGATCGCCGGGACGCTCGCCGCGCGAGGCTTGCGCCTCACGCGGCAGAGGCGCGCCGTGCTCGACGCGGTCGCCGAGGCGTCGTCGAGCGTGAGCCCCGTGCAGGTCTTCGACGCCGCCCGTGAGCGCTGCCCCGAGCTGGGCCTCACCACCGTGTATCGCACCCTGGAGTTGCTCAGCGAGATCGGCGCCCTGCGCCGCGTGCACGGGCCCGACCACTGCGAAGCCTTCGTGCCCGCCGGCGCGGCGCACGGCCACACCGTGGTCTGCAGCCGTTGCGGCCAGGCGATGGAGTTCACCGAGTGTGACATGCAGGCAGTCGTCGACGCCGCCGCCCGGCAGACCGGCTACCGCATCACCGAGCACTTCCTGCAGCTCAGCGGAGAGTGCCCGGCCTGCGGTGAGCGCGCGGGACGGCCGCGCCGGATGGCCGGAGACGGCAGGTGAGCGCACCCCTGCGGAGTGATCGCGTGACCACGCCGGGCGCGAGTCGGCGCGTGGCGGCGGCGCTGCTCTTCGCGATCCTCTTTGTCGTGACCGCGGCTGCCGCGCTCGGAGCCACCGGGTGCGCGGCCGGCGGCGATGCGGCACGCGGCGGCGCGCTCGACGTCGTCGCCGCCGAGAGCTTCCTCGCCGACATCGCCCAGCACGTGGCCGGCGAGCGCTTCACCGTGCGCACTCTGATCCCGCCGGGCGCCGACCCGCACGCCTTCGAGCCGACGCCGAAGGATGTGGCCGCAGTGGCCGGCGCCGACCTGGTCCTCATCAACGGCGGCGGCCTGGAGGGCCCGCTTCTGGACACGCTGCAAAACGCCGGAGGGAGCGCGACCATCGTGGCCGCGTCGGCCGGGCTCACGACGCGCACGCCTCAGCCCGGCGAGCCGCCGCTGGCCACCGGGCAGACCGACCCCCACTTCTGGCTCGACCCCGTGCTGGTGGAGACCTACGTGACCAACATCCGCGACGCATTCGTCAGGGCGGACCCGTCCGGGGCGGCGGCCTACGAGGCCAACGCCGCCGCCTACACGGCGAAGCTCAGGCAGCTGGATGCCTGGATCAAGGCGCAGGTCGCGCAGATCCCGCCCGTGGATCGCAAGCTCGTCATGAATCACGCCAGCCACGGGTACTTCGCCGACCGTTATGGTTTGCAGGTGATCGGCACGGTGATCCCCAGCGTGGGCACCTCGGAGTCGCCGACGGCGCAGCAGCTCGGCGATCTCACCGCGGCCATCCGCAAGAGCGGAGCGAGGGCGATCTTCGTCGAGGTCGACGAGAACCCCCAGCTCGCGCGCCAGATCGCCGCCGAGACCGGCATCAACGTGGTCACCGACCTGCTGGACCACTCCCTGACCCCGGCCGGCGGCGCTGCGCCGACCTACATCGACATGATGAAGTACGACACGCGGCGCATCGTGGAGGCGCTCAAGTGAGCGCTTCCCCCCGCGCGCACACGATGTCGGGCGGCAACGGCGCGGGAGTCCCTCGGCACGCCTGCCTGTCGCTGACGAGCGTCACCGTGGCCTACGGCGGGCGCACGGCGCTCGAGCAGGTGACCATGGACGTGCCGCACGGCGGCCAGGTGGCCGTCGTCGGGCCCAACGGCGCCGGTAAGTCGACGCTGTTCAAGGCGCTCGTCGGCCTGCTGCCGCTGCGCGACGGCAGCATCGAGCTGCGCGACCGCGATGCGGAGGCGCAGGCCGAGCCCATCGCCTACGTACCCCAGCGGGAGGAGATCGACTGGAGCTTCCCCGTCACCGTGAGCGATGTGGTGATGATGGGGCGTTACGGCCGCCTGGGCTGGCTGCGCCGTCCCCAGGCGGCCGACCGCGAGGTCGTGGCGCGCAGTCTCGAGGAGCTCTCCATCGCCGACCTGGCGTCGCGCCCGGTGGGCGACCTCTCCGGCGGCCAGCAGCAGCGGGTCTTCCTGGCGCGCGCCCTCGCCCAGGAGCCGCACGTGCTGCTGCTCGACGAGCCGTTCACCGGCGTCGACGTGAGCGCCAAGGAGGCGCTCCTGGACCTCCTCGAGCGCCTGCGGCGGCGCGGCATCACCGTCCTCGTGAGCACCCACGACATGCAGACCGCGTCGCAGCGCTTCGAGCTGGTCGCGTTGCTGAACGGGCGGCTGATCGCCTACGGCCCGCCGCCCGCGGTGTTCACCCCCGAGCACATCTCCGAGGCGTTCGGCGGCCGGGCGCTCTTCCTCGAGGGCATGGTCGTCATCGACGAGTGCTGCCCGTGCCCGCCCGAAGACGGGCACGGGCACGGCCCCCTCCCCGGCGGCCACGGGGGTCCGGCGTGATCCACTGGTTGACCGAGCCCTTCACGCTGGAGTTCATGCAGCGCGCGTTGGTCGCCTCGCTCATCGTCGGGGTGGTCTGCTCGGTGCTGGGTTGTTTCGTGGTGCTGCGCGCCATGGCCTTCCTCGGCGATGCGCTGGCCCACGCCATCCTCCCCGGGGTCGCCGTGGCCTATCTGCTCGGCGCCAACCTCCTCGCCGGTGCCCTCGTGGCCGCGTTGCTCGTGGCCGCCGGTATCGGCCTGTTCTCGCGGCGCGGCGCCGTGAAAGAAGACACGGCCATCGGCATCCTGTTCGCCGCGGCCCTCGCCCTTGGCGTGGTGCTGATGAGCACGGTGCGGTCGTACGCCACCGACCTCACGCACATCCTGTTCGGCAACGTGCTCGGCGTGAGCGCCGGCGACCTGTGGGTCACCGGCGCGCTCGCCGTCGGCGTCCTCGCCACCGTGGTGCTCCTCTACAAGGAGCTGCTGCTGGCGTCGTTCGACCCCGTGCTCGCGCACACACTGAAGCGCCGCCCGGAGCTGCTGCGCTTCGTCATGCTCATGCTCCTCGCGCTCACCGTGGTGGTGAGCCTGCAGACCGTAGGGGTCGGCCTCGTGGCGGCGATGCTGGTCACGCCGGCGGCGACCGCGTATCTGCTCACCCACCGCCTCTCGAGCATGATGCTGTTGGCGGCGGCCATCGGCGCCGCCTGCAGCGTCGCCGGCCTCTACCTGAGCTACTACCTCAACGTCGCCTCGGGGGCCGCCGTGGTGCTCACGGCGACCGTGCTGTTCCTGGTGACCTTCGTGGCGGCGCCGCGCCGCGGGGCGCTGGCGCGACGGGCGGCGGCGCGGCGGGCGGCGTAGCCGCCCCGTTTTGCCGCCGCCCCCGGCGAGCATAGTTGCCCCAGGGACCTACTCAAGGAGGACGCCATGCCCACGACGCTGGTACTCGGCTACGACGGTTCGGACTGCTCCCAGACGGCGCTGGCGCGCACCATCGACTTGGCCGGCGCGATCGCGGACGCCACCGTGGTGGTCGTCTACGCCTTCGAGTTCTCCATCGGCTACGTGCCGATGGGCATGACCGACTCGCCGCTGATGATGAGCGCCGAGTTCGACGACCATGCGCAACTCGTGCGCGGCTACGGCGAGGGCCAGGTGGACAAGGCCGCACAGAAGCTCGCTGCCGCGGGCGTGAAGGCCCAGAAGGTGGTCGCCGAGGGCCGCCCCGTCGAGGTGCTGCTCGAGACGGCCAAGGAGCACGACGCCGCCCTGATCGTCGTCGGCAGCCACGGTGAGGGCGCCGTCTCCGCCGCCTTCCTGGGCTCCACGGCGCTCAAGCTGCTGCACCACAGCAAGCTGCCGGTGCTGGTGGTGCCGCGGCGCGACAAGCACTGAGGTGGTCGCGATGAAATGGCGCAAGCCGCAGGAGGACCTCATCCAGCTCCTGCACGACGTGATCCCCGAGGGCCAGGCCCCCGTCGAGTTCAAGCCCATGTTCGGAGGTCCCTGTTACTGGACCGGCGGCAACATGTTCGCCGCCGTCCACCAGGAGAGCCTCTTCGTGCGCCTCGGCGAAGCGGACCGCGCCGAGCTGCTGGCGCGACCCGGCGCCCACCTCTTCGAGCCCATGGAGGGCCGCCCGATGAAGGAGTACGTCGTCTTCCCCGAGGCGCTGCTCGCCGACCGCGACGCTCTGCGCGGCTGGATGGCCAAGGGACTGGCCTACGCCGCGAGCCTGCCGCCCAAAGAGAAGAAGCCGCGCAAGAAGAAAGCCTGAGGCGCGAGCGACCGCGCGCCCGCGCTCCCGGGCGCGCCGCTGCGTAGCCGCTACTTGCGGACCGGCGTGGTATTGACCGGCGCCCTCACCGGCACAGGCGCGATGCCGGCGAGGTCGCCGATGACGTTCACCAGCTCGCCGTTGGCCGGCACGATGATCTTGGCGTTCTGCCAGAAGGCCTTCTCGACGGCCTCGAGTTTGCGCAGGACCTGGGCGTTGCCCACGAAGTACTGCTCGGCGGCCTCGTTGACCAGCTTGATGGCCTGTGCCTCGCCTTCGGCGGCGAGGATCTTGGCCTGCCTGATGCCCTCGGCCTTCTTGATCTCGGCGCGCCGCTGGCCGTCGGCCTGTGTCTCGGTGGCGGTGGCGTAGTCCACAGCGGCGATCTTCTCGTTCTCCGCCTTGACGACCTTGTTCATGGTCTCCTGGACGTCCACCGGCGGGTCGATCTCCTTGAGCTCGGTGCGCAGGATCTCGATGCCCCAGCTCGCGGTCTCGTTCTTGAGCGTGCCGCGCAGCTCCTCGTTGATGCGCCCTCGCTCGCTGTTGGCCGACTTGAGCGTGAGCGTGCCGATGATGTTACGCAGCGTGGTCCGCG
>Ga0315287_10006116_pt1 | contig 11934 bp, 12 predicted proteins | sample YL17G11_0_MG_FD_205037 | JGI IMG/M metagenome (GOLD analysis project Ga0315287, IMG submission 205037) | Sediment microbial communities from Yellowstone Lake, YNP, Wyoming, USA - YL17G11_0 | ecosystem: Environmental > Aquatic > Freshwater > Lake > Sediment | place: USA: Wyoming | collected...
GGCGGGGTGCGCGTCCTGGCCCTGCGACTGGGCGCGGTCGCTTATCCCAGGGCCCGCGACGTCCACTCCCAGGCCACCCCGCGCATGGGTGGCCTGGCCATGTACCTCGGGGTGATCACCGCGGTCTTCCTCGCATCCCAGCTTCCCGCCCTGACCCGAGGCTTCATCTACTCGTCGGGGTTGCCGGCCGTGGTGATCGCGGGCGGCCTGATCATGGGCATCGGGCTGATCGACGACCGGTGGGGCCTGGATGCCCTGACGAAGTTCGCCGGGCAGATCACCGCGGCCAGCGTGCTGGTGACCATGGGTGTCGCCTGGAGCGTGTTCTACATCCCGTTCGGCGGGATCGGCACCATCGTGCTCGATCAGGTGTCCTCGATCCTGCTGACCCTGGCCCTGACGGTCGCGGTGATCAACGCGATGAACTTCGTCGACGGACTCGACGGCCTGGCCGCGGGCCTGGGCCTGATCACTGCGCTGGCCATCTGCATTTTCTCGGTCGGGTTGCTACGCGACCATGGCGGCGACGTGCTGTTTTATCCACCGGCGGTGATCTCGGTGGTGCTGGCCGGCGCCTGTCTGGGATTCCTCCCGCATAACTTCCACCCGGCCAAGATCTTCATGGGTGACTCCGGTTCGATGTTGGTGGGGCTGATGCTCGCCGCCGCCACCACTACCGCGGCCGGCCCGATCTCGCAGAGCGCCTACGGCGCCCGCGACGTCTTCGCACTGCTCTCGCCGTTCCTCCTGGTGGTCGCCGTGATGTTCGTGCCGGCCCTGGACATGCTGCTGGCCATCGTCCGCCGGACCCGCGCCGGGCGCAGTCCGTTCAGCCCGGACAAGATGCACCTGCACCACCGGTTGTTGCAGATCGGCCACACCCACCGCCGGGTGGTGTTGCTGATTTACCTCTGGGTGGGCATCGTCGCCCTGGGCGCCGCAAGCACGATTTTCTTCGACCCGCGCTACACCGGGGCGGTCATGCTAGCTGCGATCGTGGTGGCGGTAGTGGTCACCGTCATCCCGCTGCTTCGACGCGATGACGACGATCTGACGAAGCTGTCCGACAGCCTTTATGACGGAAAGTAGTGGGCAGCGGCATACCAGTTTGGCTGTGATAGGTTGCTGCCTGACCGCCGGTCACATCCGTTTTGACGCCGACGCGATTGCGAGTAAACGTGTGACGACGCCAGCGCCAGATGCGCCGCTGGTCTTTCCGTCCGTCGCCTTCCGTCCGGTCCGGCTACTGGTCCTGTGCGCCGCCCTCACGGCGGTGGCGGTTGCCCTGGCCACCATCAGCGGCCACGCCATGATCGGGGTGTTCTTCGGCATCGGGCTGGGTCTGGGCCTGATCAACGCACTGCTCGTGTATCGCTCGGTGACGTCCATCACCGCCGGCGCCAATCCGGTCAAGCGCAAGATGGCACTGAACTCTGCCACCCGCCTGCTGATCGTCACCGCGATCGGCCTGGCGATCGCATTCGTTTTCCGCCCGCCCGGCATCGGCGTCCTGTTCGGTCTGGCGGTGTTCCAGATCCTGCTGGTGGTGAGCACCGCGCTCCCGGTGTGGAAGAAGATCCGTACCGGCGACCCCGACGATCCGGCCGACGATCCGGCCGTCGGCGCACCCAATGCTGCCATTTCCGCCTCACGCGCCGACGACATGCTCAAGGATTAGCAACCATGACCGAACGGATCCTCGCCGAAGGCGCGATAGAGGTCGGCCACCACACCACGGCCACGTGGTTGGGCATGACCGTCAACACCGATACGGTGCTGGCCACCGCGATCGCGGCCGTCATCACCATCGGACTGGCGTTCTTCCTGAAGTCGAGGATCACCTCGACCGGGGTGCCCGGCGGGGTGCAGCTTTTCTGGGAGGCCATCACCATCCAGATGCGTGGGCAGATCGAGGGCGCGATCGGCATGAAGATCGCCCCGTTCGTGCTGCCGCTGGCGGTGACGTTGTTCGTGTTCATTCTCATCTGCAACTGGATCTCAGTGCTGCCCGTGCAGTACAGCAACGCCGAGGGGCAAACCCGGGAACTCCTCAAGCCACCGGCCTCAGACATCAACTTTGTGCTGGCCTTGGCGCTGTTTGTCTTCATCTGCTACCACGCCGCCGGGTTCTGGCGGCGGGGGATCATCGGGCACCCGATCAAGGTCCTCAAAGGCCACGTGACTCTTCTCGCGCCGATCAACATCGTCGAGGAAATCGCCAAGCCGATCTCGCTGTCGCTGCGACTCTTCGGCAATATTTTCGCCGGCGGCATCATGGTCGGGCTGATCGCCCTGTTCCCGCCGTGGATCATGTGGGCGCCCAACGCGATCTGGAAGACCTTCGACCTGTTCGTCGGTCTGATCCAGGCGTTCATCTTCGCGCTGCTGACGATCCTGTACTTCAGCCAGTCGATGGAACTGGATGAGGAGCACCACTGATACATCCCGTTCGCCCACGAACCACCCACAGCACTGGTAGATGTCCTACCAGCAACCAAGGAGGATAACCAATGGCAGACCCACAGATCGTTGCCGGCGCCCTGATCGGCGGCGGACTCATCCTGGGCGGCGGTGCCATCGGCGCCGGTATCGGTGACGGCATCGCCGGCAACGCCCTGATCTCGGGCATCGCCCGGCAGCCCGAGGCCCAGGGCCGGCTGTTCACCCCGTTCTTCATCACCGTCGGTTTGGTGGAGGCGGCCTACTTCATCAACCTGGCGTTCATGGCACTGTTTGTGTTCGCCACGCCCGGCGCGTCCTAACTCACGATGCGCTCTGCAATCGGGGAGGCCGGCGTCACCCTGGTGGCGTCGGAGGAAGGCGGCACCAGTAACTTCCTCATCCCCAACGGCACCTTTTTCTTCGTGCTGGCCATCTTCTTGATCGTGCTCGGCGTGATCGGCAAGTTCGTCGTGCCGCCGGTGCAGAAGGTGCTCGGCGAACGGGAGCGGATGATCGCCAAGACCGCGGAGGACAACCGCAGGGCAGTCGATCAGGAGGCGGCCGCCGAGGCGGACTACCGCAGCGAACTGGCCGTGGCGCGCGCCGAGTCCACAGCGATCCGGGACGAGGTTCGAGCCGAGGGCCGCAGCGAGCTGGACCAGATGCGCGCGCAGGCCAACGACGAGGTCTCCGGGGTGGTAGAGGAGGCCAACGCGGAACTCAAACTCGCCAGCGACGCCATCTCCGACGATCTGCGGTCATCGGTGGATTCCCTGTCGGCGACACTTGCGGGCCGGGTGCTCGGCGTCGACGTGGCCGGCAGTTCGACGGCCGGGCGGTAGGCGCGATGTCGACATTCATCGGTCAGCTCGTCGGCTTCGCCGTCATCGTGTGGATCATGATTCGGTACGTTGCCCCGCCGGTGCGTCGTCTGATGGCAGCTCAGCAGGATGGAGTCCGCAACCAGCTTGCCGAGAGCGCGACGGCGACTCAACGCCTTGCCGCCGCCGACACCCACCACGCTCAGCGCGTCGCCGACGGCCGGGCCGAGGCCAGCCATATCGTCGATGAGGCCCGCTCCGACTCGGTCCGAATCGCCGAGCAATTGCGAGCCCAGGCCGACGTTGAGGTCGAGCGGATCAAAATCCAAGGCGGTCAGCAGGTTTCGCTGTTGCGGTCGCAGGTGATCCGCCAGTTGCGCACCGGCCTTGGCAGCGAGTCAGTGCGGCGCGCGGACGCACTCGTCCGGGCGCATGTCTCTGATCCTCAGGCGCGAGCAGCCACCGTGGATCGATTCCTCGACGAATTGGAGTCGATGGCGCCGGCCGCCTTCACCCCGGAGATCGGCACTGCGGGTATGCGCTCGGCCAGCCGGGACGCGCAAGCCGCACTGGTAGAGCGTTTCGACTCGATGGCCGCAACGCTGAGCACCGACGAGCTGTCGACTCTGTCCGGCGAATTGGGCTCGGTGGCCGAACTGTTGGCCCGTGAGCCGATCCTGGCCCGTCATCTCGCCGAGGCCACCGCGGAGACCGAGGCCAAGAAGGGTCTGCTGGCGCGACTGCTCGGCGGCAAGGTCGGCTCCAACACCATCGAGTTGCTCAACACTGCGGTCTCGGTGCGCTGGTCGGCGACCAAGGACTTCAGCGCGGGCGTCGAGCACGTCGCCCGGCTCAGCCTGCTGGTCCGCGCCGAGCGTGAGCATCAGGCTGACGAGGTAGCCGAGCAACTGTTCCGGTTCGGCCGGGTATTGCAAACCGATTCGAGGCTCAACAGCCTGCTCGGCGATTACTCGAAGCCGGCCTCGGAACGGGTTTCGCTGCTGCGCGGCGTACTCGATCGGGCCGGTGGCAGTAACCCGACGGCCGCGGCACTGCTGGCTCAGACCGTCGAACTGCTGCACGGTCAGCGCGCCGACGAAGCGGTCCTGGAACTTGCCCAGCTTGCCGTAGCGCGACGCGGCGAAATCGTCGCGGAGGTGCAGGCGGCCGACGAGTTGACCGACACGCAGCGCCAGCGGCTGTCCGAGGTGCTGGCTCGCGTCTACCACCAGCCCGTCTCGGTTCAACTGAACGTCAACCCCGAACTGCTCGGCGGGCTCTCCGTCGCGGTCGGTGACGAGGTGATAGACGGAACGCTGTCCTACCGGCTGGATGCAGCCGCGACGAGGCTGCCCGACTAGAGCCGCCCGACTAGAGCCGCCCGGAGCAGCGCGATAAGCCACGAACCATCCAAGACAAGAAGGCAGGAAGACGAGAAGCCATGGCAGAGTTGACAATCTCCGCTGACGACATCCAGGGCGCCATCGCCAGTTACGTCTCGAGCTTCGAGGCGGACACCGGCCGCGAGGAGATCGGCACCGTTATCGACGCCGGCGACGGTATCGCCCACGTGGAGGGCCTGCCCTCGGCGATGACGCAGGAACTGCTGGAGTTCTCCGGCGGTGTGCTCGGTGTGGCGCTCAACCTCGACGAGCACAGCATTGGTGCGGTGATCCTCGGCGAGTTCGACAAGATCGAGCAGGGCATGCAGGTCAAGCGCACCGGTGAGGTGCTCTCAGTTCCGGTCGGCGACGCCTTCATGGGCCGGGTGATCAACCCGCTGGGCGAGCCGATCGACGGCCGCGGCGACATCGCGGCCAGCGGTCGCCGTGCCCTGGAGGTGCAGGCGCCCTCGGTGGTGCAACGTCAGGGCGTCCGGCAGCCACTGCAGACCGGCATTAAGGCGATCGACGCGATGACCCCGATCGGGCGCGGTCAGCGCCAGTTGATCATCGGCGACCGCAAGACCGGCAAGACCGCGGTCTGCGTCGACACGATCCTCAACCAGCGGCAGAACTGGGAGACCGGCGACCCCGACAAGCAGGTCCGCTGTGTCTATGTGGCGATCGGCCAAAAGGGCACCACCATCGCCAGCGTGCGCCGGGTGCTCGAGGAGGGTGGCGCGATGGACTACACCACCATCGTCGCCGCGCCCGCGTCGGACTCGGCCGGCTTCAAATGGCTTGCCGCCTATACCGGTTCGGCTATCGCCCAGGAGTGGATGTACGACGGCAAGCATGTGCTGATCGTTTTCGACGATCTGACCAAGCAGGCCGAGGCCTACCGCGCGATCTCCCTGCTGCTGCGCCGTCCGCCGGGCCGTGAGGCCTATCCGGGGGACGTGTTCTATCTGCACTCCCGACTGCTGGAACGTTGCGCCAAACTGTCCGATGAACTCGGTGGCGGTTCGATGACCGGCCTCCCGGTCATCGAAACCAAGGCCAACGACATCTCCGCCTACATTCCCACCAACGTCATCTCGATCACCGACGGCCAGTGCTTCCTGGAGACCGACCTGTTCAATCAGGGCGTACGTCCGGCCATCAACGTCGGCGTCTCGGTGTCCCGGGTCGGTGGTGCCGCGCAGATCAAGGCGATGAAAGAGGTGGCGGGCTCGCTGCGCCTGGACCTTTCGCAGTACCGCGAACTGGAGGCCTTCGCCGCCTTCGCCTCCGACCTCGACGAGACGTCTAAGGCCCAACTGGAGCGCGGCGCTCGCCTCGTTGAACTGCTCAAGCAGTCGCAGTACAGCCCGATGCCGGTGGAGCAGCAGGTGGTGGCGATCTTCCTGGGCACCAAGGGGCACCTTGACTCGGTTCCGGTCGCCGACGTGGGCCGCTTCGAGGCAGAGTTTCTCGAGCACCTCGAGGCGTCGAATCCCGGCATCTTCAGCGAGATTCGCGACTCACAGAAGCTCAGCGAGGACGCCGAGGCGAGCCTGGTGGCGGCAGTCGTCGGCTTCAAGAATGGTTTCGCGACCTCCGACGGTAGTTCGGTGGTGCCGAACGCCCACGTCGCGGCGATGGACGAAGCCGACGTCGAGAAGGAGTCCGTCAAGGTCCGCAAACCCGCCCCGAAGAAGAAGTAATGGCAGCCACACTGCGCGAGCTGCGCGGCCGGATCCGCTCGGCGGGGTCGATCAAGAAGATCACCAAGGCCCAGGAACTGATCGCGACTTCTCGCATCGCCAAGGCGCAGGCCCGGGTCGCGGCGGCCAGGCCCTATTCAGCCGAGATCACCGACATGCTCACCAACCTGGCGGCGGCATCGGCTCTGGACCATCCGCTACTGGTCGCTCGCGAGAATCCGAAACGCGCCGCCGTGCTGGTGGTCTCCTCGGATCGCGGCCTGTGCGGTGCCTACAACGCCAATTTACTGCGTCGTTCCGAAGAACTTTTCGCGCTACTGCGCGAGGAGGGCAAGTCCCCGGTGCTCTATGTGGTCGGCCGGAAGGCGTTGAGCTACTTCACCTTCCGTAACTGGCCGGTCGTGGAGTCGTGGCTGGGTTACACGGATAAGCCGACCTATGAGAACGCTCAGGAGATTGCCAACACGTTGGTGGAGGCATTCCTGGCCGGTGCCGACGACGACGGCGACAGCGCGGGCGAGGACGGAATTCTCGGCGTCGATGAGTTGCACATCGTGTTCACCGAGTTTCGTTCGATGCTGACCCAGAACGCCGAGGCGCGCCGGATCGCTCCGATGGTCGTCGAGTACGTGGAAGCCGACACCGGGCCGCACACGCTCTTCTCGTTCGAGCCCGACGCCACCACCCTGTTCGAGTCGCTGCTTCCGCGCTACGTGGCGACCCGGATCTTCTCGGCCCTGCTCGAGGCCGCGGCCTCGGAGTCGGCGTCTCGTCGCCGCGCCATGAAGGCGGCCTCCGACAACGCAGACGACCTGATCAAGGTGCTGACGTTGATGGCCAACCGGGAGCGCCAAGCCCAGATCACCCAGGAAATCTCCGAAATCGTCGGCGGTGCGAATGCTCTCGCCGACGCATCGAAGTAGAAGTAGAACCCGTCAGGAAGCGAAGTAAGAACATGACCGTCAGTTCAGACAGCTACATCATCGTCGACCCTAGCTCGGGCTCGGGTTCAGGCTCGGGTTCAGGCTCGGGCAGCAAGGACACCTCCGGGCGAGTGGTGCGCGTCACCGGCCCCGTCGTCGACGTGGAGTTCCCTCGGGGCGAGGTGCCGGAGTTGTTCAATGCCCTGCACGCTGACATCGCCCTGGCGGCGATGGCCAAAACCCTGACCCTCGAGGTAGCCCAGCATCTCGGCGACAACTTGGTGCGCTGCGTGTCGATGCAGCCCACCGACGGCCTGGTGCGCGGCACCGAGGTAACCGACACCGGTGCCTCGATCTCGGTGCCGGTTGGCGACGGCGTCAAGGGGCACGTGTTCAACGCCCTGGGTGTATGCCTCGATGATCCGGGCTACGGCAAGGACTTCGAGCAATGGTCCATCCACCGCCGGCCGCCGGCCTTCGACGAACTTGAACCGCGGACCGAGATGCTCGAGACCGGCCTGAAAGTGGTCGACCTGCTCACCCCGTACGTTCGCGGCGGCAAGATTGCGCTGTTCGGCGGCGCGGGCGTGGGTAAGACCGTGCTCATTCAGGAGATGATCAACCGCATCGCCCGGAACTTCGGCGGCACCTCGGTGTTCGCCGGCGTGGGGGAGCGCACCCGCGAGGGCAACGATCTTTGGGTCGAACTGCGTGAGGCCAACGTGCTCAAGGACACAGCGTTGGTGTTCGGTCAGATGGACGAACCGCCGGGAACCCGCATGCGCGTCGCGCTGTCGGCGCTGACCATGGCCGAGTACTTCCGCGACGAGATGAACCAGGACGTGCTGTTGTTCATTGACAACATCTTCCGATTCACCCAGGCCGGCTCCGAGGTCTCCACCCTGCTGGGCCGGATGCCCTCCGCGGTGGGATACCAGCCGACGCTGGCCGATGAGATGGGGGAACTGCAGGAGCGCATCACCTCCACCCGGGGTCGCTCGATCACCTCGATGCAGGCCGTGTACGTGCCCGCCGACGACTACACCGATCCGGCGCCGGCAACCACCTTCGCCCACCTCGACGCCACCACCGAACTCTCCCGCGCGGTGTTCTCCAAGGGCATCTTCCCGGCGGTGGATCCGCTGGCATCCAGCTCGACGATTCTGCACCCCAGTGTGGTGGGCGACGAGCACTATCGGGTTGCGCAAGAGGTGATTCGAATCCTGCAGCGCTACAAGGACCTCCAGGACATCATCGCCATCCTCGGTATCGATGAGCTGTCCGAGGAGGACAAACAGTTGGTGTACCGGGCGCGACGCATCGAGCGGTTCCTGAGTCAGAACATGATGGCGGCCGAGCAGTTCACCGGCCAGCCTGGTTCGACGGTGCCCCTGAAGGAGACCGTCGAGGCCTTCGACAAACTGTCCAAGGGTGACTTCGACCATCTGCCCGAGCAGGCGTTCTTCCTGATCGGGGGTCTCGACGACCTGGAGAAGAAGGCCGCGAGTCTCGGTGCCAAGTTGTGAAGCTGCGGATCAGACCTCGAAAGGTGATGTGAGATGGCCGAACTGGACGTCGACATCGTTGCCGTCGAACGCAAGATCTGGTCGGGCAAGGCGACTTTCGTCTTTACCCGGACCACATCCGGCGAGATCGGCATCCTGCCCAACCACATCCCGTTGGTAGCGCAGCTCGTCGATGACGCTATGGTCCGGGTCGAGCGCGAGGGCGAGGATGATCTGCGCATCGCCGTTGACGGCGGCTACATGTCGGTGACCGAGGAAGGCGTGCGGATTCTGGTCGAGTCGGCCGAGCTCGCCTCGGAGATCGACGCGGACGCGGCCAAGGCTGACGCTGCCTCCGACGATCCCCAGGCGGCCGCCCGCGGGAGGGCCCGGCTGCGAGCGCTCGGCCAACTCGACTAGCCGGATGAGCGCGCCGATGACGATCATGGTTGCGCTCACCGGAGTTCTGCTATTGATCGTGATCGCGCTGTTCATCAGGCTGTGGAATCTGGGCCAGGGCGGCATGGCCGCGATCCTGAGGGACATACCCGCCGTCGGCGGCCACGGCTGGCGTCACGGGGTTCTGCGTTACCGCGGCGACGAAGCCCAGTTTTATCGGCTGTCGAGTGCGCGGCTGTGGCCAGACCGGCGGCTGGGCCGGCCCGGCTTGGAGGTCATCTCACGGCGCGCTCCGCGCGGCGACGAGTTCGACATCATGACCGAGGAGACCGTCGTGCTCGAACTCCACGACAGCACCGGAAGTCGGGATCGCGGTTACGAGGTGGCACTGGACCGCGGCGCACTGACGGCCTTCCTGTCCTGGGTCGAGTCGCGGCCCTCACCGCGGACGCACCGCAGTGCTGCCTAGCGGGACCCGCCCGGTTTCCACAGCACGTCATCGCCGGCATTGGCGACCCGCGACAGGATGAACAACAGATCTGACAGCCGGTTCAGGTAGCGCGCCGGCAATGGGCTGACCGTGTCGGGATGTGCGTTCGCCGCGATCCAGGCCGAACGCTCGGCCCGGCGCGCCACTGTGCGGGCGACATGCAGCAGCGCTGACAGCGCGGTCCCGCCCGGCAGGATGAACGAGGTCAACGCGGGCAGTGTCTCGTTGTACTGATCGCACCATTGTTCAAGGCGCTCGATATAGGACTCGGTGATCCGCAGTGGCGGCCGCTCGGGGTTTTCGACTATGGGCGTCGCGAGATCCGCGCCGGCATCGAAAAGATCGTTCTGGATTCCGGTCAGGACTGCGCGCAGCGGATCCTCGGGGTGGCCCAGCGCCACCGCAACGCCGATCGCTGAGTTTGCCTCGTCGCAATCCGCGTAGGCGATCAGCCGTGGATCGCTTTTGGACACCCGGGAGAAATCGCTGAGACCGGATGTTCCGTCATCGCCGGTCCGGGTGTAGATGCGGGTGAGGTGGACTGCCATGGTGATCAAACTACGCGCCGTGCAGACGAGATCCTCGGCCCCACTCCACTAAGCTAACGCCGTGGGCGAGCGCTTCCTGGTGACCGGCGGCAACCGGTTGTCCGGTGAGGTCGCCGTGGGCGGCGCAAAGAACAGTGTTCTGAAGCTGATGGCGGCCAGCTTGTTGGCCGAGGGCACCACCACGATCACCAACTGCCCCGACATCCTCGACGTTCCGCTGATGGCCGAAGTGCTTCGAGGTCTTGGCGCGAACGTGGAGCTCGACGGATCGGTAGTTCGCATCACGTCGCCCGACGAACCGAAGTACGAGGCCGACTTCGCCGCTGTGCGGCAGTTCCGGGCATCGGTGTGCGTGTTGGGACCGCTCGTCGGTCGCTGCAAGCGAGCGCGGGTGGCACTTCCCGGAGGTGACGCGATCGGATCCCGGCCACTGGACATGCACCAATCCGGTTTGCGCCAGTTGGGTGCGGACTGCAACATCGAGCACGGCTGCGTAGTTGCGACCGCGGAACACCTGCGCGGCGCCGAGATTCAGCTCGAGTTCCCCTCGGTCGGGGCGACCGAGAACATTCTGATGGCCGCGGTTCTCGCCGAAGGCGTCACGACCATTCACAACGCCGCGCGTGAGCCTGACGTGGTGGATTTGTGCGCGATGCTCGTTCAGATGGGTGCCCAGATCACCGGTGCGGGCACGTCGATGCTGACCATCACCGGAAGCCCGAAATTGCATCCGACGGAACATCGCGTGATCGGTGACCGCATCGTCGCGGCCACGTGGGGCATCGCCGCAGCGATGACACTGGGTGACGTCTCCATCTCGGGCGTCGATCCGGCGCACCTGCAGTTGGTGCTGCATAAATTGCACGGCGCGGGGGCAACGGTGACCCAGCACGACACCGGGTTCCGGGTGGTGCAGTACGAGCGGCCCAGGGCCGGCAATGTGTCTACGCTGCCGTTCCCCGGTTTCCCGACTGATCTCCAGCCGATGGCTATCGCCATGGCGTCCATCGCTGACGGCACATCGATGATCACCGAGAACGTTTTCGAAGCGCGCTTCCGCTTCGTCGAGGAAATGATCCGACTCGGGGCGGACGCCCGGACGGACGGCCATCACGCGGTGGTGCGGGGGATCCCGCAGCTGTCCAGTGCGCCGGTCTGGTGTTCCGACATCCGGGCTGGCGCCGGTTTGGTACTGGCCGGCCTTGTCGCCGACGGGGAGACCGAGGTCCACGACGTATTTCACGTCGACCGCGGCTACCCGTTGTTCGTCGAGAACCTCCAGGGTTTAGGTGCCGAGATTTATCGCGTACACTGAGGCCTCGAGGCATTGGTCGCGCCGTACCCGCAAGGGAAGGCAGCCGGGCAGTTGATCTCGATCCCGATCTGGAGTACGCTAGTAGGGTTGCCCTACTCGCGGGTTTCTAGCGGGTCTTGTTGTTTGAGAACTCAATAGTGTGTTTGGTGGTTTTTGTTTGTTGTTTGTTTTTGCCATGCTCTAACACCCCCGTGTCGGGGCGTGGTTTTTGCCAAGGTTTTTCTTGGTTGCTTGATCAATCTCTGATTGTGAATTCACCTGTCCTTGCGATGGGTTGTTTTTGTTTGGAGAGTTTGATTCTGGCTCAGGACGAACGCTGGCGGCGTGCTTAACACATGCAAGTCGAACGGTAAGGCCCTTCGGGGTACACGAGTGGCGAACGGGTGAGTAACACGTGGGTGAT
>Ga0315287_10006117_pt1 | contig 11934 bp, 15 predicted proteins | sample YL17G11_0_MG_FD_205037 | JGI IMG/M metagenome (GOLD analysis project Ga0315287, IMG submission 205037) | Sediment microbial communities from Yellowstone Lake, YNP, Wyoming, USA - YL17G11_0 | ecosystem: Environmental > Aquatic > Freshwater > Lake > Sediment | place: USA: Wyoming | collected...
AACAGCTTCCGGTCGACCATCTCAAACTGTCCCCTGAAGCCGCAGTCATTGTCATCGCAGAAAACGGGCTTCTTGAGGTTTTTCTCGGTCTGCTGTACCTCGATGTGCTTCTCGCATGCCGGGCACTTGAATATGGCCACTGATATTTCCGGCAATACTTCTCCTGCTCTCCTGACGATGCCGTCAATCAACATCAGCTTCCCGATGTGTTCGCTGCGGAGGCTCCTGATGCGGATGGAAGCTTCCTGCGGGAGGTTTGTGAACCGTGGAATCAGCTTGAGCGGGCCGTAAGGGGTGTCCATAGCCGCTATTGCATCAGCCACCAGCGGCAGCATCTCTGCCGGCAGATCCAGCAGCTTGTCCGCAAGGACATGATCGAATTTGTCCAGCTGCCCGAAATCCACGGCTATGGCCTTCTTTCCGGCCGCGGCCGCGTCCATGAGCTCGCGCTGATAGAAACGCGAGAAGAATTCCTCCAGTCTTTCAACGTCGTCAACCATCAGCAGACATCTCCATGCTCTTTTCATGTCTGCGGGATGTCGAAACATTTACAACGTTTTTTAGAATGTTTCCCATAAGGATGCGTTAATAGAATTGTGATTAATCTATTTAAGGGCAAATGAAATTTCGCTGCATCGGAAGCAGATGAAGCGTTTCTGATATTTCTCCGTCAACAAGGGCATGACGGGCAAAAAGGTGGCATAACTCCGTTCCCAAGAATGTGGCGAGCAAAACATTAACGTCGCTTGAAGAACTGGACCGCCCTCTCGTGCTTCAAAGCAGCAGCCTTGCTCGAAAATGTGCCCAAGTTCCTCTTCCTGCCCGTCTTGGGATTGATGTGCCTGCTGTACAGCCGCCATTTCCTTGTTCCTATCTTGCGGATGACCATGGTCATCCTTCCATTTCCTGAAACTTAAGCTGCGTCTCCATCGTCAGGCATGGCGAACCTTGGCAAACCAGAACGGCCTTTAGCGAAGCATCACCAAAAGCGCAACCCTTTGACTGAAGAATTTACAAAAGCCCTACTTCAGCTGTCTCAGTCTCTTGTCAACTTTGGCTACAGCCCTTTGAACGTCCGCTATGCTGCGCCCGCCGGTGCAAATGACCTTTCCAGACCCAAAAAGCAGGAACGTGACCTTCGGGTCGTCCATCCTGTAAACCAGTCCGGGAAACTGCTCAGGCTCGTACTCGGTGTTCTCCAATGTGAAAGCGATATGGTCCAAGTTGAGCTCCCTCTCCAGCTTGGCGCTCGCGACGATGTTCTCAAGCTTCATGGTGTAGTTCCTCGGAACGTGTATATGCAGCTTGCGCAGTTTGTAGACTATCTTTGCCACGACCAGCTTCGCATCCTTCGGGCTTTTGGCTCCGGTGCAAACAATCTTCCCGCTGCTGAAAATCAGCGCCGCGGCCTTCGGGTCCTTAAGCCTCATTACCACGCCGGGAAATTGCTCGGGCTCGTATTCTATTCCCTCCAGATTCTGTACCACTTTTTCCAGGGCAATCGCGACTTTCAGGTTCGCAGAAGCGACGACGTTTTCAATTCGAATACCGAACGGCATGTCAATTACTCGCTCGTAGGGTATTTAAATAGCCTATTTAAAGGGGTCGAAAGGGGCATGTAAAAATCATTAATGTATTTCGTTACCGCCGGCAATAATTCTAAGAGGTATTTCAGATTTCTCTTTTATTTTCTTGAGTGCATCTATGGCTTCTTCTTTATCGATTGCATGGGAATCTGAAACCACTAGCGCATCTATATTTTCAGAATATTGCATAATTTGACCAAGTAATCTTTGGACCTGTCCTGATGAAGTTAAATCGAATTTAGTCTCTATACCAATTTTATAGCCGCTAGTTTCTAGTAATAAATCAATTCTCAAATCCTTCGGAAGATTCATTTCTTTACCTACATAAATTTTCGCTTTACCGAATTTTGTAGGTAAAACCCCTTTAAGATAACCACCCAAATCCGTTTGGTAAAGCGATTCTTTCGTATTTTCTTTGAACGGTTGAAATTCCCTTATTGTTTTAACGATAATATCTACCATGGAATCTAACAATTCACTAGATTCATGTTTTATTTCACGTTTTCCTTCTCTGATTTCTTGCTTTTTCAAATTGTATTTGTCTTTAATCATATTAACTGCTCTTTCGAGATCTGAAGCTTGTCCACTTTTATGCATTGTTTTAAGAGCAAATATTATCTTTTCAGACGATGCACCAGATACATGATTAATCCAATCCACACGATTCATTTTTCTTTTTCTATCCTCCCCAAATTCCTCTATATAGCCAGATGCATCCAAACCGCACGACACCGCAATTCCCTTTAATTCTTCAATAGAAAAACTTAGCAAAATTGCTTTTCTGGCTTTACGTATTTCATTGCTTTGTTCGAGGCTTGCCGCAGAAGTTTTAATTGCCTTTCCCGTTTCCTTAGCGGCTTTCTTAGCAAACTTTCCTAAACTACCTAATACGCCCACAATCAGCTTATTCCTATTCGGTATTTAAAGTATATCACCGTGTCGCATTTCGCGCCACCTCTCACCCCGTTCGCGTCACCCCGCGCCTCATTCGCGCCACCGGCTGCGACGGTGAAGCGAATCATGCCACATCATGCCGTATTCGTGTCATCACCGTGTCGCGCATTCTAAAATTTGCCCGGATTTGTTCTCGAATCGCGCCAAAAATTGCCAGTTCATGCCATGATTACGACAATTTGATGTCGCGGAAATGGCGCGCAATGCAGGGCGGCTGGAACGGGTTTAAAAGATTTGCTGTCCGTTCCCGTATCATGCATAACACGGCAGGCCTCATCAGGTCTGAAGGAACGTTTGTCCGCGACGGGCAAACATCGGAACTGTTCCTGACGGAACATGCGGAATACGCTGAAATCGTCAAAATAACGAACGACGCAAAATGCGCGTTCGCGACAGTATATGATTTTGCAGCTGTGGCCGTGGACGCAGGTCCTCACAGCTCCTTGTGGCAGATAGGTGCGGGCCTCGCAAACACCGTCACCTACGTTCCGAAAAAATACGTTGAAGAACTGCAACTGGAGGAAAAAGACGGCTTTGTTCTTTGGGCCACGCCGCCGTTCTCTCAGCGCATGTTGCCACCCGAGGCGTTTGAAGACGGTTTTCACGAAAGCGAAAAGCATGTCATGACTGGAGAGGAATTCATGAAAATGTACGAACAAGCAAAAAAAGACATGTCAAAACCACCTGCAGAAAGGCAGGTATACATGGAAAGGCGGCTCGAATCCATTATAATTGAAAGCTTGAACCTTCAGAACGACGAATTGGGCATGCACCTGTTCAAGGAATATGCTGAGCCCTATGGAAAGCGCCTGGATGAAATGGGTTTTTCGAAAATCCCTGTCTGGACACGTCCTTTTGTGGAAAAACCGTACAGTGTAAATTTGTGGTTTGGCAACAGACAGGAACACAGAAAGAAATTCGTGCTGGACGCTTCTACGGACGGGGTTTACATAGGCGCTCGTGCCCGGGGAGTGCGCCGCTGGAAAGCTCCTGAAAATCCGGACGGAGCTCACGGAAACGTCCATGCCACTGGAGTGCGCCGCCAGAAAACACTTGAAGGTTTTTAAGCTCCCCCTCGAATCTTGACGTATGAAGCTCGCAGCCCTGTTCAGCGGGGGGAAGGATTCGGTGTTCGCCATCTGGAAGGCGATGCAGGAAGGCCACACCATTTCCTATCTTGCCACGGTCCATTCCAGCAATCCCGAAAGCTTCATGTACCACACCGCCAACATCGGCCTCACCGTGTTCCAGTCGGTCGCGATGGGAATGAAGCTGGTCAGCAGTCAGTGCACCGGGGAGAAGGAAAAGGAGGTCCATGAGATAGAAAATCTGCTCAAGAACATGGAAGTGGACGGCGTCGTTTGTGGAGCAATCAAGAGCAATTACCAGAAGGACAGGGTGGCCAAGGTCTGCAAGGAACTGAACCTCAAGCTTGTTTCTCCGCTATGGCACACCGACGAGGAAAAGTATCTCCGCGAGCTGGTCAACGAAGGTTTCGAGATAGTGATTACGGAAGTGGCGGCGGAAGGCTTCACCGAAAAATGGCTCGGACGGAAGCTGGATGACAAGTGCATTGACGACTTGCTTGTCTTGCGGAAGAAGCACAAGATATCCATAGTCGGCGAGGGCGGCGAATACGAGACCGCAGTGCTTGATTGCCCATTGTTCAAGCAGAGGATGGACATAACCGCCTCCGAAAAGAAGTGGGAAGGCAACTCATCCGGCCGCTTTATGATTTCTGCTGTGAAGATGGTTGAGAAGTAGGCGTTTCTTTCTTAGAGGCCACCCTTGCCCCGATTTCCTGGAGCCTTTCAAGGTATCCCCTGTGCTCAGCCAGGAGGGCTTCCACGTCCCCTTCAATTACGAGGTTGTACTGCCTCATGTTGTTGCCTAGTTCCATAAGCTTACGCAGCACTTTGCTGCCGTACTCCGCCCTTTTCTTGAGGTCCTCCATCATGATGCAGCCCTTTTCCGCCTCTTGGCTCACTTCGGCAACATAGCAGCCGAACTTTTGCACTATCATCCGATAGTCCCTGAAAGAATCGCTCAGGTTCTCCCTGTTCCTGCTTTCCTCGTCCCTGAAGATTTCCATCATTCCAACAGCTCTTCCGCTTCCTTGCTAAGGTTCTTGGCGTCTATTTTTATATCTTTTGTGGACTTAGCCCTGACTGCCTCCATCGGCGTATGGTCCTCTCCACCCCGGGAAGCCGCCCTTTGGGCATAGACTTCGACGGGATTCTGGGGGAACCCGTCAAGGTTTCCGAAGCATATCGCATAGATGTCCCGCATATCATTGTAGGCATCATCCGTTATGTCGCTCTTGTCCTTGGCAAGCTTGATGCCAACAGCGGCCTTGTCCGCCTGCAATTTGTCCGTCAGTTTATCGACATCGCGCTTATGGGCCTTCTGCTTGGCCGCCTTCTTCTTTGAAATGACGTAATCGATGGCAGGAAGTGCAAAGGAAGCCGCCGCAGCCGATGCAATGAGAACTATTTCTCCCAGCTTGTGGCCGAATATCTCGATGTCCTTCACCGCGTTGATTGTCACGTACGTGGAGCCGAAGGTGCCGAAGAACGCCCCTATCCTCGACCCCCACGACTGTATGTTGTTGGAGCTCCACTTGTCATATCCTGCGAGGTCGTCATCCAGCTGCTGTTTTTGTTCCTTCTTCTTCGTCTCAAATGCCTTGTCCTTCTTCAGCAGGGCGTCTTCGTACTGGACCTGGCTTTCCTGCCTAGACCTCGCCATGTTGTAAAGGATGAATTCCGCGGCGAGCCTGTTGATGTCAACCGACTCTATGTAGTAATCGGCCATCTCCAGCTTCAGATTGTTGTACCGGTCCCACGTTTCCTGGACCTTTTCCTTGCCAATCCTTTCCTTGTCCTTCTTGTCTTCCAGTGTGGTTGCTATCTTCCTTACTCGGGTTGCCTGTTCCTCTTTTATCCTGTAATTCTTGTCCCTCTCCGCAAGAGTATTATATTTGTTCATCAGTTCTTCGGCCTCTGCCTTGATTTCGGGATTCTTGCAGTATTGCATGTCCTGCTTGACTTTTCCCACTATGTGAAAAAGACTGACCGAGACCCTGTCAAAGCACACTTTCTCGGGCTTGTCGATGTCCATCAGCTGCTCATACGCTTGAGCTCCATCTTCAGGCATATTGTCATTCCTCATTAATGGTAAACCTCGCAAACGATTTAACCCAATCATATTAACTAAAAGAGGGAGTGATATTTCTCCGTCACTAAGAGTATGACGGGCAAAATCGTTTTCACATGAACGCGTTCTTCGTTGCTTCCGGGCAGCCGCATTGCCTTTCATCGGGCATGCTTTCTATGGCTGAGGCGAACAGCAGCTTGACCTTGTGCACGTTCTCCTTCATGGTGGCGAGCACATCGGTATTTTCAACGGGCTTGTCCGCCCAGACGTCATAATCTGTGACTAAGGCAACCGAAGCGTAGCACATTCCGGCTTCCCTTGCCAGAACGCATTCAGGGAAGGCGGTCATGCCTATCACGTCGCCTCCCCACTGCCTGAACATCCTGCTTTCCGCCCTTGTGGAAAACCTCGGCCCCTCTATGCAGACATAAGTTCCCTTCTCGTGCACCGGCAGGTTGAGCTTTTGCGCCACCCTGAACAGGTGCTCCCTCAAGCTTGGACAGAACGGGTCAGCGGCGGACAGGTGGCACACCTTGTCCAGCCCATGCTCCTTGAGATGCTCTGCTGATTTGCCCTCATAAAAACTTGACGGCCTATTTTTGGTCCGGTCTATGAACTGGTCAATCAACACCAACTCCCCGGGCCTGTAATTTTCCTGCAATGAACCGGAAGCGTTGGAAGCCAGGATTGTTTTCACCCCGAGCTGCTTGAGCGCCCAGATGTTCGCCCTGTAATTGACGGCGGCAGGCGTGAACTTGTGACCGCGGCCGTGCCTGGACAGGAACGCAACCTTCCTTCCCTTGTAGGTCCCTATTATTATCGAGTCTGACGGATTTCCGAACGGCGTTGTAACATTGACCTCTTTCGGGTTCTCTATCATCTCGGTATCGTACAGCCCCGAGCCGCCGATTATCGCTATCTCTGCCGACATCCCCCCGTCGCCTAGGGCATGACGGGCTATATCCGCCTGAGTCATGGATTTATGTCAGCAAATGAAGAATAAATGCATGACGGTCGATGAGCCCCTGCACGTTTTGAGGCCGACAAGGGTGGCTTTCATGGATGTCTATGCCCTTGCCCTGGTTCCGCCCGCCCTTATGATCGCGCTGACAATCATGGCCGTTCCGGTCCCGTTCTGGGGCATATGGGCCGCTGCCGGTCTCGCCCTCATTTTCGTCTACAGTGTCGAGATAAACCGCATGCGGTCGATATACAAAATAACGCCGAATCAGGTGGTGATACAGAACGGCATACTGAAGAAGACCAGGAAAGCCGTGTTCTTCAACAACATAGTCGACGTCAACTTCAGGCAGGGCTACTTCCAGCGGCTAATGAACTACGGCACCATAACCATCGGCTCGTCCGGCGGCCGCACGCACGAGGAATGCGAGATAATTTTCGAGAAGGTCAGGAAACCGCAGCACTTCGTCCACGAGATCGAGAAAGCAATGAAAACCTTCGGCCGGCACGCAACGGATTAGACCCGGACCTCTAGAAACCCACGATTGCCTTCTTGGCGAACCAGCCGACTGCCAGCACAATATACAGCACTGAAAAACTCAGCAGCAGTCCCCCAAGGTCTTCTCCGGACATTGCCGACCAGATTATCCCGGCTGAAAGCACGATGCCTATGATGAACCGCGCCCAGCTGCCAATCAACCGGACACCCCGCACTTTGCCTTGAGCCTTTCCCATTCCCTGTCTATGTTCGCCTGCAGCTCGGCTATCGCATGGCTGTTCTTCTGATTGAACAGGTGCGCAAACCTCTTCTGCAATTTCAGAAATTCCTCTATCCGGATTCTCTGCTTAGGCTGATAGTTGATAATGTAATTTCCGTTCTCTATCTCGTACAGCGGCCAGAACCCGGTCTCCACCGCAAGCCTGGCAACGTTGACCGTTTCCTTCGGGTCGTACTTCCAGTTGGCTATGCACGGGCAGAGCACGTTCAGGAACCTCGGACCCTTCATCTCCAATGCTTTCCTTGCCTTCCTCATCAGGTCCGGAATATCGGCCGTTGATGCCTGGGCCGCATACGGTATGTTATGTGCAGCCACGATTTCCATTATGTTCTTTCTCTGCTGCGTCTTTCCGTAGCTTTCCTTCCCCGCCGGCTGGGTGGTCGTATTTGCTCCATGCGGAGTGGCCCCCGACCTTTGTCCGCCGGTGTTCATGTATCCTTCATTGTCATAGCACACGTACAGGATATCGTGCCCCCTTTCCAGCACGCCTGAAAACGCCTGCAACCCTATATCATAGGTGGCTCCATCTCCAGCAAATGCGATGAACTTTAATTCCTTCTTCAGTCCTTCTTTCCTCAGTGCCTTGTACGCGGCTTCCACCCCGGCCATGGTAGGGGCTATGTTCTCGAACAGGCTGTGTATGTACGGCACTTTCCATGCCCCGCCCGGGTACTGCGTGCTGGCAACTTCCAGGCATCCGGTCGCTATCCCGACAACCACCTGTTTGTCCGTCGAGTTCAGCACAGCATTGACCACTATCGGGACCGCACAGCCCTGGCAAAGGGAGTGCTCCGAGGTGAACTTTTGTTCGCTCATGCCTTTGCACCTATGAACTTCTCAGGCTCCTTGCCTGCCAAAAGAGCATCAAACACGTTCTCTACGTCCTTCTCGAACATGTCCCTGCCGCCCAGCCCGAACACCGAGCCGTGTATATTTGCAGCTGTTCCGTGAACGGAATTCTTTATTTCGCAGAGGGAATTCGTGATTTCCCCGTGCAACGGGGCATTTGCGCCGAACGAGAACGACCTGTCAAGCACCGCTATGCTTTTTACATGCTTCAGCGCCTCTCTGATTTCACGGTAAGGGAACGGCCTGAACAGATTCAACTTCAGCAGCCCCACTTTTTTCCCGTTTTGTCTCATTTTGTCCACCGCCGCCTTGACTGTGCCCGCGGTGGAACTCATGGTCACAATTATGGCCTCAGCATCCTTCAGATGATATTCTTCGAAGAAGCTATACGTTCTTCCGGTCAGTTTCTCCAATTCCTTGCCCACGCTCAGAAACATTGACTTTGCCTTTTCCATCCGCTGCTCCTGCCTGACCTTGAACTCGAAGAAGCTGTTCGGCAAAGAGAATGGTCCGACCGATTGAGGATTGTCCCCCAGCAACCCGTTCGGATTCCTGTACTTTCCCGCAAACGCTTCCACCTTATGGTCGTCCAGAAAGTCCACCGACTCGACTGAGTGGCTGGTGATGAAACCGTCCTGCATCACCATTACGGGAACAGCACAGCTTTCCGCCAGCTTGGTAGCCAAAATCGTGAAATCGTAAGCCTCCTGACCGTTCTCGCAGTATATCTGGACCCAGCCCGCGTCCCTGCATCCCATAGAATCCGAATGGTCGCAGTGGATGTTAATCGGTGCTGATAATGCCCTGTTAACCACGTTCATCACTATCGGCAAACCAAGCCCAGAGGCCGCATTGACCACTTCCCACATGAGCGCAAGTCCGACCGAAGAGGTGGCAGTCATTGCCCTCACACCGGCAGCACTTGCTCCTACCACTGCAGAAAGGGCGGAATGCTCTGATTCGACAGGTATCATCTCCGTCTGGACCTTGCCGTCAGCCACGAATTCGGCATACTTCTCGACTATCGGCGTCTGCGGAGTGATCGGGTAAGCAACCACAACATCCGGCTTGAGCTGTCTCATCGCTTCTGCTACAGCCTCTGCACCCGTCAACGGCTGTCTCATCTGACCAGCCCTTCCGCTTTCTTGATTGCATCTATGGATTGCTTTGCCTTATCGCCGAACATTTCCTCGGCATGTTTTATCACGCTGCCTATCCTGACAACGCCAGAGACTTTCACGAACGCCGCAAGCATCGGCAGGTTTGCATACTGGCTCACCTTCAGTGCATCCAAGACGTGCAATGGCCCCTTGAATCCAGTATTTTTCCTGATTTCGTCTATGCTTTCCGTGCTGTTTACGATGCAGGTTCCCTTCATCCTGTCCGCGGTTATCATGCTCGGATCGATTATTACACTGTAGTCAGGCTCGGTCACAGGCTCATGGGTGGTTATCCTGCTTTCGGAAATCCTCACGAATGCACGGACGGGCGTGCCCCTCCGCTCGGGGCCGAATTCCGGGAATGCCTGTATCTCCTTTCCTTCGGAGAAGGCGGCCTCTGCGAGGACATGAGCGGCGCTCTTTGCGCCCTGCCCGCCGAGGGCATGGAACACGACCTGTATCATTTCAGTGCACCTTCAGTTTCCTTAGCAGCTCTTCCTTGCTGCCCGAGATCTTGAGAACGTTCTCCTTTTCCTCGATTGTTTCCTTGAGCACCACGAACTTGCCCGGCCCTATGTCCTTCGGGACCATCGTGTGGGCCCCGATTATCGAATTGGGTCCTATCTTGACCCCGGGCATTATGGAAACGTGTATGCCCGTCTTGCAGCCCTCCCCCATGATGCAACCGAACTTGTCCGTGCCCGTTGAGATTTTCTGCTCGCCGACATTCACCTTGATTGGCTGCGCATCGAACCTCCAGTTGGCCGTGATTGTACCCGCCCCGAAGTTACAATTATCAGCAATGACCGAATCGCCTATGTAGTTCCGGTGCGACCACGATTCGTCCCCGAAGTAACTGTGTTTTATCTCCGAACCGCAACCCACAACGCATTTCTCACCGAAATGGCAGCCGCCCCACACCAACGTGTTGTTCCCGATAACCGAGTTCTTCCCTATGTAACACGGTCCGCGCACCACCGCGTTCTCGAATATTTTCACCCCGTCCTCAATTACCACGTTGCCCTCGACCACAGCCCTGTCGGATATTTTCGCCGAAGATGATATCTTCCTTTGCGCCCTGTCAAGGAACATACCTGCCGCCGCCAGGATGTCCCACGGGTACTTTATCTTCACCCACTTTCCTTCGTACGATGCGACCCTGAAATCGTACTTCTTCATCATCACGTCCATCGCCTGCTCGTACACATCATCCCTGTCGCTGACCGTTATTTTCATGATATCCACCAGCTTGTCGAAGTGCCTGTGCAGGTGGACCACTATGTTCACCAGGTCGCTGGGTTCGTTGCCTTCACCGGGCTTCTCTATCATTCCCTTTATCCTGTCGCCCTCGGTTATGAGGTAGCCACCCGGGAAGTAGCTCTTGACCCTGTACCCCAGCAGCACGGAATCGCCTTCCTTTTTTCCCAGGACAGCCCCATAGGCACTTGCATCAAAAATGTCGTCCCCGTTGATGACCAACGCCTCTTTTGGAGGGTTCGTAATCGAAAGCATCGCGCCGGCCATCCCGTTGGCCTCCCGCTGCAGCACGCACTCCGCCCTGTTCCCGACAAGCTCTTTTACCCTTTCGATGTTGCCCGGGTTGCAGATGATTATGAACTCTCTTATTCCCACGCTTTCCAGTTGCTCGACCAGGTGCAATATCAGCTCCTTCCCCATGAACTTGAGCAGGTTCTTGTCCTTCTGGATGGGCTGCATCCTCTTCCCGATTCCTCCCGCCAGGATTATTGCCTTCATGCCTTCACCTGCATCCTCATTTTTATCTCATCAACTACTTTTCGGATTTTCTCGAATTCCTCCCTGCTCCTCGCTTCGAACCCGTACCTTATCAGCGGGCTTGTATTGGAGGGCCTGAATATCGCCCACCCGTCCTTGAACAATATCTTTATCCCGTCCATGTCGCTGAACCTGTACCCCTTCTCTATGCACATTTTCCTTATCATTTCCATAGAAGGCGCCTTGTCCTCTTCTTTCACCGGTATGACTATGTTCTCCGCGATTTCCGAGTGGTAGCGCGGTATGTTGCTGATTTCCCTCTCCAGATCCGCCCCGTCGGATATGAACTCCAACAGCTTGAGACCCGCAAGCAAAGCATCATCCCCGCTGAACGTTTCCCTGAAGAAGTAATGACCGGAAAGCTCCCCTGCGAAGACGGCATTCTCTTCGGCCATCTTCTGGGCGATGTATGTATGACCCACCTTGCAATCCACAGGGACGCCGCCATGTTTTTTGACGCAATCCTCGACCGCCATGGAGCACTGGGCGTTTATCACTATCTTTCCGCCCTTATGTTTGGCAAGCGCATGCTTGGCCAGCATTATGAACACGTCGTTCCCGCTGATTTCTTTCCCGTGCCTGTCAACGATTCCAAGCCTGTCCCCGTCTCCGTCAAAGGCCAGCCCCAGGTCCGCATGAGCTTGCTTCACTTCTTCCTTGAGTTTCTCGATGTTCTCGGGCTCGGTAGGATCGGGC
>Ga0315287_10006119_pt1 | contig 11933 bp, 4 predicted proteins | sample YL17G11_0_MG_FD_205037 | JGI IMG/M metagenome (GOLD analysis project Ga0315287, IMG submission 205037) | Sediment microbial communities from Yellowstone Lake, YNP, Wyoming, USA - YL17G11_0 | ecosystem: Environmental > Aquatic > Freshwater > Lake > Sediment | place: USA: Wyoming | collected...
CCCCCCTCCTTGCGCCGGCAACCGGGCCGGCGACGCCGGCGCTCCGTCCGCGCCACCATCCGGCGGGCGAAAGGCAAAGGGCAACCCGCGCGCGCCCGGCGACCCGCGCGGCGCCGCCCCGCTCGCGCCCCACTCGCGCAGGCTCGACTCGCGCGCGACAGCGCCGACGGGCGTGCCTTGCGCGCTGGGGGGGCGGGGGGACGCGGGCGCGACGGCGGCAAACGGGGACTCGCCGCGCGGCGACGCGGGCGCGCCGCCGCCCGCGCGCGGCGACGGCGGGCCGCCCCGAGCGCCGCGAGGGCGCGCCGGCGCCGACGCCGCCGCGTCCAGCAGCGCGGCGTGGTCGGCGTCGATGACCACGGTGCGCTCCTCGCCGCCGGCGCGCACGGTGGCGGTCTTGGACGGGCCGCCGGACGGGGACGAGGTCGGGGGCGGGGTCGGGGTCGCGGCCGAGCCGCCCGTCGTCGCCGCCGCTTGCCGGGCCAGGGCCGACATCTGGTCCCGGGACAGGCGCGTCAGCGGCAACCCGCCGCCGCCGGGCGGGGCGGCGAGGTGGGCGGCCAGCACGTCGGCCGACGCGGCGAGCGCGCCGGGAAAGGCCGGGCCGCCGCCGCCCGCGGGCGCCGCCGCCGCCGCCGGGTGGCCGGCGCCCGCGCCCGCGCCCGGCGCGGGCGCCCCGGCGTAAAACCGGGCCTGGAAGAGCGCCACCAGGGCGTCCAGGTGCACCGTCACGCCGTGCCGCGTCGACTGGAACGCGCCGTTGGCCTCGTCGATGGCCGCCTGCGCCAGCGCGCGCACCCGCTCCATGTAGGCCGCGTACTCGTCCTGCACCGCGCGCACGCGCAGGCCGTGCGCGCGGTCGAGGAGCGCGATCGCGTCGCACGTGGCCTGAATTTGGGAGGCGAGCGCGTCGTACTCGGCTTTCGCTTCGTACGACGCCGCGACGTCGGGCGGCGGCGGCGGCAGCGCGGGCACCGACCCGGGCTCGGGCGGGCCCGCGTCGGCGGCCGCGCGCGCGAAATCGCCCGCCACCAGCTCCGCCAGCCTCGCCGCCAGGCCGTCGAGGTCGCTGCGCGTCGCGCGGTCGCCGGAGCGCGGGGGAGGGGGGCCGCCGCCCCCGGCAGCGCGCGAGGCGAGCGCGTCCTCCGCGGCGCCAAACGCGGCGCGCACGCGGTCGCACAGGCCGCGGTAGGCGTTGAGCGCCGCCATCACGTAGTCCAGCACCGCCTCGAGCGCGTCCGGATCCTGGCCGTGGGCGGCGGCGAGGCGGCGGGGGTCGGCGGCGGCGCCGCCGCGCACGCCGGCGAGGCGCGCCGCGGCGGCGACCAACGCCAGGACGGTGTAGTCTTGGAAATCGCTCGGCGGCTCGCCGTCGGGGCGGCCGGCCAGCAGGACGTCCGCCGCCTGGCGCGCCAGCTCGCCGGCGGCGGGCGGCAGGGCCAGCGACCGAGCCAGGGCCCCAATTTTGGCGTACGCGCGCCGCGCGACGCCGCCCTCGGCCGAGAGCGGGTCGGCGATGAGCCGCATGCGCGTCTCCTGCAGCGCCCACTCGCGAGCGATCATGGGCAGGGGGACGGCGTCCAAAGGAGAAGAAGGAGGGGGGGCGGGGGCGCCGCGGGGGCGCTTGGGGTGGGCGCGCGCGGCGCCGCCCGCGCCGCCGTCGTCCGACGCGTCGCCGCGCCGGCGCCGCCCCTGGCGCCCGTCGTCCTCCACGCCGCCGCCATCGGACGATGCGTCGTGCACGCCATGCAGCAGGCCGCCGGCCGCGCGCGCGGCGGCCAGGGACGCGGCCTCGGCGGCCGCGGCGGCCGCCGCAGCCGCGTCGGCCGTCGGCCCGAGCAGGGCCGCCCACCACGCCGCGGCGGCCGCCACGTCGGGCTCGCCGCCCGCGTCGGCGGCGGCGGGGTCGTCGTCGTCGTCGCCGCCGTCGGGGTCGTCGGCTGGCGCGACGAGGGTGGCGCCGGGCGGGAGCGAGGACGGGGGAGGGCCGCTCCGAGCGCCACCGGCACAGACCCAATCCGCCAGCGCGTCCAGCGCGTCGTCCGTGTAGTCGGCGGTGGCGGCCAGGGCGGTGGAGGGGGACGGAGGGACGGGAGGGAGAGCGGCGGGCGCGGCGTCGGCCGCGCCGCCCGCCTCGACCTCCATCGGCTCCGCCTTGGGCGGCTCGTCCTTGGGCGCGACCGCGTCGCCGCCCCCGGCCTTGGCGGCCGCGGATGCCGCCACCGCGGCCGCGGCGGCCGCGTCGGCCGTCGCGCGCGCGTCGGCAAAGAGGCCGGCACCGCCCGCGCGCAGCGCGGCCTCGAGGCCCGCCTCGCCCGCGCGCCCGCGGCGCGGCACGGGGCGCGGGCCGGCGAGGAGCGCTTGCTCGACGCCCCCCGCGACGATGAGCCTGAGCACGGGCGGCGGCGCCGCGGCGTCGCCGAGCGCGCGCGCTTTGCGCCGCGCGCCGCCGTCGGCGCGCCGCGACCACGCCGTGTCGAACGCGACGACCGCGGTGGTCGCCTTGAGGCTCGTGCCCAGGCCCAGGCCGCGCGCGGGCGCGATGGCGAGCCAGGTGTGGGAGCCCGCGCGGTTGAAGGACGCCGCCGCGGCGGTCGAACCCCCGCCGCGCTCGCGGTCGCCACCACCGCCCCTCCGCAGCACCACGACCCCAGGCCCCGTCGCGCAGGGCGGCAACGCGTCCTCGCAGAAGCGGGCGACGAGGTCGAGCGCGGCGTCGCCGCCCGCGACGACGAGGGCGACCTTGGCGCCGCGCTCGCGCAGGCGCGGGAGTAGGCGGGCCAGGAGGGCCAGTTTGGCGGAGCCGGTGGCGGCGGCGGGGCCGGAAGGGGGGGGAGGGCGCGGGACGGAAGGGAGGCCCCCCGCGACCGCCCCCGCCTCGCCCGCAAACGCGGCGTGCGCTGCGACGCGCGCCTGCTCGTCGACCGCCGCCCGCAGGGCGTCGACACGGCCGGGGCCGCCCCGGGACGCGACCAGGGCCGGCAGGGCGCGCGCCAAAGCGTCGCGCGCCGCGGCCGCCTGGTCGGCCGTCGGCGGCGTCGGCAGGTCGAGCTCGGGACCGGGCGCGGGCGGCGGCGCGCCGAGCGCGGCCTCGCGCGTGCGGCGCAGAGTGGCGGCTTCCAGGGCGGCGTCGAGGGACGCAGGCGCTGGCGGCGCGCCGGGCCAGAGAAAGTCGGCCGCAGCGCCGCGCTCGGCGGGTTGGGCCGCGGGCCAGGGCGCCGCGCCGCGCGCCAGCAGCAGGCGCGCGCCCGCGGTCAGCGAGGCAGAGGCGGCCGCGCCGCGGGCGACCGCGCGGCGGGCGCCGGAGCGGGCGTCGAGGACGACGAGGGCGAGCGGCACGTCGCTCAACGCGACGGCTTCGGCCGCGACCGCGTCGAACGTCGCCAGCACAACGTCCGCCGCGGGGGCCCTCCCCCCCAAGCTCTCGCGCACGCGAAACGTGGAGCGACCGTCGAGCGAGTCGGGGGCGAGCCAGAGCTCGCGGTCGAGAGTGGCGCGCCGCGCGGCGGGCAGGCCGGCGAGCCGCGCGACGCGGGCGCCAGGGGAGAACAGCTCCAGGTCCGCGGTCCACGCCGCCATCGCGGCGGACGAGCACATGATGAGCGTGGGCCGGCCGTCGCGCCAATCATGGCGCAGCACGGCCGCCGCCGCGAGCGCGGTCGCCGCGCGGCCGAGGCCGGGGTCGTCGGCGAGCGCGCACGCGGGCTCGCCCGACGCCCACCTCGAGCGAAGCCATTCCACCGCCTGCCGCTGGTGGGAGAGAAGCTTGTCGCCGCGCGGGAGCCAGGGCGGGGGCCAGTCCAGAGAGGGGAGCGCGCCGGCCGCGGCCGCCGCGCGCAACTCCCCGGCGCGCGCCGCCGCCGCATCAGCCGCGCCGGGCGCGGCGCGCGCGACCGCGGCGTCCAGCTGGCGCCACAGCGCGCGCAGCAGGGGGCGGGAGGAAGGCGCCGCCAGCACCCCCTCCCCCTCCACCTCCCACGTCGCGGCGTCCCCCCCCGCGCCGCGCCACGCGACGAGCGCCTCCCACCCCGGCCCGTGCGGGGCGCGGCGGCGGGCCAGACAGCGGTCCGGGACGCCGGCGTGGGGCGGGGTGAGGTCGCAGGGGGCGCCGCCGTGCGCGCGGGCGAAGGCGAGCAGCGCGCGGCGCGCCGACCGCGGCAACGCCGACGGCGGCAGCCACGCGTCGTGCGCGTGCGAGCGGGCGGTCCAGTGGACCAGGTACTCGGGCTCGCCCTCGGGGTCGCCGGACGAGGGGCGGCGCCAGCCCAGGACGGACGCGACGGTGCGAGGGGGAGGGGCGGCGGCGTCGGCGCCGCCGCCGCCCGACGGGCGCCGCCGCCGTCTCCCTCCATCGGCCGCCGCCCCCCACCCGCCGTCCGAATCCGACCCCAGGTCGACCACCGGCGCGTCCGCGGGCGAGGGCGGCGCAGCGAGGGCGGCGGCCGCCGCGGCGACGCAGGCCGCGAGCGTCGCGTCGGCCGCGGGCGCGCCGTCCGGGTTGACGCGTGGCGGGCGGCCGTCGGGGCCGGCTTCAAAGGGGCGCAGGGCGGCGCCGGGGAGCCAGGCGAATTCGGCCTCGTCGGTGTCGGCGGGGGGGGCGGCGGCGGCGTGCGCGGCGTCGGCCGCGTCGCCGTCGTCGTCGTCGCCGTCTTCAGCCGCCCCAGCCGCCCCCCATTTCAGCTCCCCGGGAATCCCGGCCGCGGTGAAGAAGACGACGGGCACCGCGACGCGCGCGTCGGGCGCGCCGCCGGGCGGCGGGCCGACCTCGCGCGGGACCGCGCGCCGGCGCACGACGCGCGCGGGCCACCAGTCGTGCCCCTCGACCTTGGCCCAGACCGCGTCGCCGGGGCGGAAGGGGCAGGAGATGGCAGCGGGAGGCGCGCGGGGGGGCGGGGTGCCGCCGCAGCCGCCGGCGCCCGACGCGGGGCTCGCGCCGCGGCCGCCGTCCGAGGAGAGGGCGCCGTCGCCCTCGCCTTCCTCTTCTTCGCCGTCGGCGCCAAAGCCCATGCCGAGCAGGGCTTCCGCGGCTTCCGACAGGCCGCCCGCGCGGCCGCCGCCGGCCGCGAGCGCGGTCGCGCGCGTGCCGCGGCCGCGCGGCGCGCGCGCGGCGCGCGCGCCGCCGCGCGCGCGCCCCGCCGGCGCGCCCGCCGACGGCTGCCGCGTCCGGTCCCGGTCCCGGCCCGACCCCGCGCCGCGCGGAGGCCGCCGGTCGTCGCCGTCGCGCGGCGCGCGGCGCGCGGCGGCCGCGCCGCCGCCGCGGCCACGGCCCCGGCCAGCGCCACGCCCGCGCCGAGCCGCCTCGTCCTCGTCCTCCACCCCGCCGCCAACAGCCTCCGCTTCCAGCGTGGTCTGCAGCGCCAGGATCGCGTCGATCTGGTCGTCGGTCAACGCTTGCGGCACGTCGCACGCCGCGCGCTCCGGGTCCCACTCGTTGGCCGCGCACGTCCAGTCGTCGGGGATGGCGTCATCGCCCAGCTCGTACGGGACGCGGCGCCAGAGGTTGCAGGCCGCGCACTGGACCCATTTTTGGGGGGGGGGGCGCGCGGCATCGCCGCCGCCGGCCGCCGCGGCCGCGCGCCCGCGCGCCGCCGCGGCGCGCGGCAGGCGCGCCCGCCCGGCGGGCTCGTCCGACGCGTCGGTCGCCGAGCGCGACCCGGCGTCGTCGTCGCGGTCGGTCACGTCGCCATCGTCGGCGTGGGGGTGTGGCGAGTCGTGGTCGCCGTCGTCGTGGTCGTCGCGCGGCTCGGGCGAGCGCGCGGGGCTGGAGGAAAGAGGGGAGCGGGTCGGCGATGGGAGGGCGGCGCGCGCGGGGTGCCCGACCACCTCCCTCCCTCTCCTCCCTCTCCCGCACCTGGCGTCAGCGAATCCCGCCAGCGCGGTGAGCGCGGCGGCCTCGCCGGGGTCGCCTGAGGGGGGAGGGGTGAGAGGGTGGGCGGAGGGCGAGCGCAGCTGCGAGCGCCTTGTCGCGGCGCGCCCGATTGGCGCCCCCAGGGCACGGCCGGAGCACGCATAAGCCCGCGGGCAGGAAGGAGGCGCGGCCGCAGCCCGCGCCCGCGCGCGCGCACGGCGGCGCCCGCGCGCGGGTGACGCCGCGCCGCGCCGCCGGCGGCCGCCCCTCCCCCGCGCCGCGCCGCCCCCCAAATCGACTCCCAGAGCATGTCAGGCGCGCATGCGGGCGGCAGCGGCCCTCCCCGAGGCGGCGGCGGGGCCCGCGCGCCCCGGGCGCACCGGCCCGCGCCTCGACCCATTCGTGGGCGCCGGCGGCGGCCGCCGCCGCCGCGCCCACCCGGCGCGCGCGGCCTCCCGCCCGCGCTGGCGCGCACCGTCGGGCTCCATCGCGTCCGCTCGGGCGCGCCGCCTCGCGGCCGCTCCTCGAGGCGCGCCCGGGGCGGGGAAGGGGAGGGAGCGCGGTGGCCGTCGCGCCGCGGGGTGGCGGGCGACGGAGAGTGGAGAGAAGAGGGGGGCGGCAGCGCTGTCAGCAGTCATCGGCCGCCCTGCCCGCCATGCGGCCCCGCGCCGCGGCTGCGGTGGTGGTGGCGATCGCCGCCGCGTGGTGGACGGCCCGTCGCGACCCCGCAGCCTCGTGCGCCCCGCCGCGCCGCTTCGCGCTCGCGGGCGACGCGGTCGTCCTCCCCGGCCTCCCCTCCCCCGTCCCCGCCGCCCTCGTGATTGCGGGTGGCAAGATAGAGCGCGTGCTGCGCCTGCCGCCCGGCACGGCCGGCGCGGGCGCGGTCGCCACGGCGACGGTCGCGGCGTCCGGCCTCCTCCCCACCGCCTTTGCCGGCGGCGCCGTGCTCGCGCCCGCCCTCGTCGACGTGCACGTGCATGCGAATGAACCCGGGAGGAAGGAGTGGGAAGGTGTGGCAGCCGCAACCGCTGCCGCCGCGGCGGGCGGCGTCGGCACGCTCGTCGACATGCCCATCAACTCGTTCCCGGCCGCCACGTCAGCATTCAGGCTGCGCGACAAAGCCGCCACCATTGCCGCCGCCCCGCTGACGGTGGACGTCGGCCTGTGGGGCGGCCTAGTGCCGGGCAACGCGCGCGACGCGGCCGAACTCGCCGCGATGGCCGCCGCCGGCGCGGTCGGCTTCAAAGCCTTTCTCGCGCCGTCAGGCATCGACGACTTTGCCAACGTGAGCCTGGCCGACGTGGCGGCGGCGCTGCCGACGCTCGCGGCGCTCGGCCTCCCGCTGGCAGTGCACGCCGAGCTCATCGACGCCTGGCCCCCGCCCGCCCTGCCTCCCACCACCCTGGCCGCATGGGCCGCTTCTCGGCCGCCCGCGGTGGAGGTGGTGGCCATTCGGGGGCTGGCGGCGGCGTTGCGGGGGTTGAAGGGTCGCGCGGCGCCCGGGTTTCGCGTGCACATCGCCCACGTGTCGTCCGGCGACGCGGTCGCCGCCCTCAAAGACGCGCAGCGCGAAGGCCTGCCCATGACGGGCGAGGCGTGCCCGCACTACCTTGGGGGCGTGCCGGGGTGGTCCGCGGACAGCGCAGACCCCGGCGGCGGGCGCCCGCCGTCCCTGCTCAAGTGCGCACCTCCGTTGCGCGACGCCAGCCAAGCCAAGGACCTCGTGCGCGGCCTGCTGGACGGCGTGCTCGGCGGCGTGGCGTCCGACCACTCGCCGACGGCGCCGGCACGCAAGGCGGGCCCGTTTGAGGGCGCGTGGGGCGGCGTCGCCGGCCTGCAGTACGCGCTGCCGGCGACGTGGACGGCGATGAAGGTTAGAGAGAGGCGGCAGGGTGGGCAGGAGGGGGGGAGGGAGTGGCGGCGAGAGGCGCCCCCACCCCCCCCCACCCCCCCGTCTTCCCCCCTCCAGGACGCCGCCGACCCCGCCCGCCTCTCGGCCTGGATGGCCGCCTTCCCCGCCGACCTGGTCGGCCTGCCGGCCAAGGGGCGGCTGGTCGAGGGCGCGGACGCGGATGTCGTGGCGTGGCGCCCCGACGCCTCGGCCGACACGACCCCCTCCGCCTGCCGCCACCGCCACTGCGCCAACGTGCCCTACATCGGGGCCGAGCTCCGCGGCCGCGTCCTGGCCACCTACTCCCGGGGGCGGCTCGTGTTTCGCGCCGGCGGCGGCGCGCCGCGCGGCGCGTGCGGCCGCGTCGTCCGCCGCGAGCGCGCGGCCTAGCGTGCATTCCTTCTACCCGTTACTTCCTGGACGCAAACCACACCCTCCCCACTCGATCTCTCCCCCTAGCCCGCCGCCCACACCGCCGCCGCGCCCGCCGCGCCAAACATCGCCGCGCCCCAGAGCGAGTCGGCGACGATGGCGGCGACGGGCCAGGCGGCGAAGCAGAACGCGTTGGTGAGCTCGTAGACGCTGTGAGAGGAGGGTGGGCGGGTGAGGCGCGGGCGGGGAGCGGCTTGATTCCGTCGCGCGGTCCACCCTTGCCCTCTCCCCCACCTGTAAATGTAGAGCCCCGCCTCGGCAGACCGCTTCCATCCCCCCCCCGGCCCCAGCGCCGACCGCACGATGGCCGCGGTGAGCGGGACGTACGCCAGCAGGCCGACCGGGTTGGCCGCTAGGGGCGCGCGCTGGATCGTTTGGACGAGGGCCACGAAGTCGACGCCCAGCGCGGGGCCCAGGTACCCGATCCAGGCGGCGTCGAGGGCGAGGATGGTGGCGAGCGCGGCGGCGGCGGCGCGTGCGACGCGCGGCGCGGCGGGTGGGCGGGCCGAGGGGTCGCCAAACGGATCGAGCCTGGTGGTTGGGGACGCCATGCGGGGCGCGGCGGGGACGTCGGCGAGCCCTGGCGTCGGCGCGCGGTTCGGGCGGCGGCGGCGGCGGCGGGGAGTGGGAGGAGAGACGGGATGGCGCGCGTGGGAGGGCGCGCCGCGGCCGCGCTGGCCGGAAGCCCTCGTCCTCCTCGGAGTTGGCGCTGTCACAGCGCCAACTCCCGGCTCACCGCGGCGCCCACACCCTCGACAACGACCCTATCTCCGTAAAAATGGAGGACCGCGTACGCGTTCGACCCCGGCGGCGCTTCACAGATCGCTTCCAGCGTGAGCCAGTGCACGCCGCCGGCCGCCGCGTAGCCGCCCTCGTGGTCGTGGCCGGCGAGGTAGAGGCGGGCGGGGGAGTTCTCAAGGGCCGCGTAAATCGCGTCGTGGTTCCACGCGGCGTGCGAGCGGCGCGCCGCGGCGCCCGGCCCCGCCTGGTGGTGGCCCGCGACCACGACCCGGTCGCCGGCGGCGGCCGCGGCCGCCAGCTCGTCCTGGAGCCAGGCGAGCTGCCCCGCGCCGACGCCCCCGTTCCAGGGCGACATCTGGGGGTGGTCGTCCGAGAGCGGCCGCGCGGCGAGAAAGGCGGCGGCCTCTTTGGCGGCCGCCGACTCTGGCCCCTCCTGCGAGTGCCCGCTCATCTCGGTCGTGTCCAGGCCGACGAGGCGCCAGCCGGGGGCGAGAGGGACGGTGTAGCGACCCGCCGCCGGCGCGCGCAGCCGCGCGAGGACGGCCGCTTTGGGCAGGTCGAGGCAGTGGTTGCCCAGCACGTGGTGCACGGGCAGGTCGGGCGGCTGGGATGGGAGGAGGGCGTCGTGCGCGGGGCTCGCGCTCGACCCCCACACAAAAACGGCTCCCTCTCTCCCTCCTCACCAGCCGGTCCAGGATCGACGCCACCTCCTCGAGATCGGCTGGCGTCTTGGCGGCGTCCTCCCGGTTGCCGTTGATGATGTCGCCCAGGGTGAGCACGGCGGCAAGCTTTCCGGACCGCGCGCGGTCGCCCAAGTCGGCCACCGCCGCCGCCAGCTTGGCCGGCACCTCCCGAAAGCGTTGCGTCCGCCCCTCCACGTGCGAGTCGGCCATGTCGGCGTACTGGACGTCCGCGATGAGGCCCAAAGAGAACAGGGGGGTGGGGGGATCGGGTGCCATGGGGGCCGGGGTGCGTGCGGCGGGCGCGGGAGGGGGGCGCGGAGGGGACGCGGCCCGCGGGCCCGGCGGAGGGGGGTCGTGCGGGGGCGGGTGTGGCCGGGGAGAGGGGCGCGAGCGGCGGGCGTGCTCTCCGCGCGGCGCGCGCCGACCGCCACTCCCGCCCCCGCCCCTGCCCGCGGCGGCCGCCCCGTGACACGCGTTGCATTGTATCTTCGCTGCCGCGCCGCGCGCCCTTGTTCACGCGCACTCCCCCTCCCCCTCGCCGTTCATCCCGAGCGCGGCCGCCGCGTCGGCCAGCAGCCGGCGGTTGAGGCGCCGCTCCACGCCGCTCATCGCGCCCGCCGCGGCCGCCCGCGCGGCCGCCGCGCGCGCGGCGTCGGCGTCGAGCGCGTCGCGCGCGGCGGCGCGCGTCGCGGCAACGGCCGCGCGCGCGGCGCGGTCTTCTGCCGCCGCGCGGGCCGCGGCCGCGTCGGCCGCCGCCCGGTCGGCCCGGCGCGCGGCGGCCGCCACGGTCCGCGCCGCCGCGCGGGCGGCCAGCTGGTCGCCGAGCGCGGCGCGGTGCGCGGCAGTCGCGGCCGCGCGCGCCGCCGCGCGGTCGGCCTCCATGCGCGCCGTGGCTGCTTCGCGAGCGTCTGCCGCAGCAAGCGCGCGTGCGACATATATCTCGTGCCGGGACGGCTCGGTGGGCGCCGCCGCGGCCGCCGCGACCACCGACCGCTCGCGCCTCTCCCCGTCGGCCGCCGCGCGCGCGGCGGCCGCGCGCTCCTCGACTTTTTTAGCCTTGATCAGAAACACGCGCTCCTGAGCGCGATCCCGGGCCGCGGCTTCCGCCCGCGCCGAGCGCGCCGCGTCGTTGTCTGCGAGCGACGCCGCGGCGCGCTCGCGGCGCTCCAGGCGCGCGGCGGCCTCGGCGGCGGCCGCCTGGGCCGCGGCGGCGGCAGCGGCGGCGTTGGCGGCGATCAATTCGTTGACCGCGTCCGCGGCGGCCGCGGCGCGCGCGGCGGCCGCCTCGCGCGCCGCCGCGCGCGCGGCGTCCGCGGCGGCCCGCTGCCGCCCGCGCGCGGCGAACGCCGACTTGCGCTCGCGCCGCTCTCCATCCCGTGCCACCACGGCGGCCGCCTCGGCGTCGGCCGCGGCGGCGGCGCGCGCGGCGCCGACCGCGGCGGCCTTGACCGCGCACTGCGCGTCCAGCGCCGCCCGCACCGCCAGCGCCGCCGCGGCGCTCGCCTGGCGCCGCTGGATGGCTTTCAGGAGGGGGGTGGGGGGAGTGGGCGGGCGAGAGAGGCGGGGGCGGCCCTCGTGGCCGCTCGCCTCCCGCGCCGCGCGCGCGCACCCGCCCGCGCCTCTTGCGCGGCCGCGCCGCGCGCAAGAGTCGACCACTCGTCCGCCGTTTTGGGCGCAAGACGCCGCGGTGGGGGCGGGGGAGGGGGCATCAGGGAGGAGTGAGGCGGGGGGGGGGGGGCGCGCCGCGCTGTTCTCGCCGCGCCTTTCCTCGGGGACCGGACTCTCGCTCTCTGGTTGCAGGCGCGCCGCCGCCACCCTCCCGCGCGCGCGCCACGGGCACGCCCCACACCGACCCCCTCACGCGTCGCCCGCGGCGCGCGCCACGCCGACGACGACGCAGCCGTCCTCGAACACCCCCAAGCCGCCCCCGCCCCCGCCCGCCGCCGCCGCCTCCCCGTCCGCCCCCCCGGTGCGCCCCTGCTTGCGGCGGCCAGCGCTGGCGGGCGTGCGCGCGGACGCGGTGCGCTTGGTGCCGCCCGGGGAGAGAGCGGCGGCGGCGGGCGCGTCACCGCCCTCCCCACCCTCCTCCCCCACCGGGTCCCACGCGTGCAGCATGCGGCGCCACTTGCGCACTTGGCCGTCGAACGCGCGCTTGGAGCAGGCTTGCGCGACGTCGGGCGTGACGGGGTCGACGGGGACGAGGCCGCCGTGCAGCGACCGCCGCGCCTCGCTGGGAGGGGTGGGTGGTAGCAGGGTGAGGCATCGGGTGTGCGAGCGCGACGGGCGCGTTGCCGCCCTCGCCGCGGCGCGCGCGCGCGCCCCCCCCACCCCCCTCCAT
>Ga0315287_10006120_pt1 | contig 11933 bp, 10 predicted proteins | sample YL17G11_0_MG_FD_205037 | JGI IMG/M metagenome (GOLD analysis project Ga0315287, IMG submission 205037) | Sediment microbial communities from Yellowstone Lake, YNP, Wyoming, USA - YL17G11_0 | ecosystem: Environmental > Aquatic > Freshwater > Lake > Sediment | place: USA: Wyoming | collected...
CAAGACGATCCTGCAGGCCATCGAACTGTGGAAGATCGTCGACCGACCCAACACGCTGATCAAGATTCCCGCGACACTGGCCGGCCTGCCGGCCATCACCGCCGTTCTGGCCGAGGGCATTTCGGTCAATGTGACCCTGATCTTCTCAGTCGAGCGACACCGCGCAGTGATGGATGCTTACCTGGCCGGCCTGGAAGCCGCTCAGCAGGCCGGCCACGATCTGAACACGATCCACTCCGTCGCATCGTTCTTCGTCTCCCGAGTCGACACCGAAATCGACAAGAGGCTGGAGGCGATCGGCACCGACGAGGCGCTCGCGCTGCGCGGGCTAGCCGGCGTCGCCAATGCCCGGCTCGCCTACGCCGCCTACGAAGAGGTTTTCTGCTCGGGCGGGCGCTGGACGGCGCTTGCCGAGGCCGGCGCCTGGGTTCAACGCCCGCTGTGGGCGTCCACCGGGGTGAAGAATCCGGACTACTCCGACACGCTGTACGTCACCGAACTGGTCGGCCCGAACACGGTCAACACCATGCCGGAAAAAACCCTCGACGCAGTTGCCGATCATGGCGTGGTCATCGGTGACACCCTCTCCGGAACCGGTCCGCAGTCGCAAGCGGTGTTCGACAATCTTGAGGCGATCGGCATCGACCTAAGCGATGTCTTCCGCCATCTCGAGGACGACGGCGTCGACAAGTTCGAGAAGTCCTGGCAGGAATTGCTGGACGCGACCCAGGGCCAGTTGGACGCCGCGACACGATGACGTCCGTAACCACATCGATCGCCGCGACCGGTCCCGCCGGCTGGCGTAACCCGTTGCGGGACAAGCGCGACAAGCGGATGCCTCGGATCGCCGGTCCGTGCAGTGTCGTCATCTTCGGTGTCACCGGCGACCTGGCCCGCAAGAAGCTGATGCCGGCGATCTACGACCTCGCTAATCGCGGTCTGCTCCCGCCGTCGTTCTCGCTGGTGGGATTCGCTCGCAGGGACTGGACTGACCAGGACTTTGGCAAGATCGTCTATGACGCGGTCAAACAACACGCCCGCACGCCGTTCCGCCAGGAGGTGTGGGACCGACTGGCGGAGGGATTCCGCTTCGTACAGGGCAGCTTTGATGATGACGCCTCGTTCGCCGCGCTGGCGGACACTCTGTCGAAACTCGATTCCCAGCGCGGCACCGGAGGCAATCACGCCTTCTATCTGTCCGTCCCGCCGAAGTCCTTCCCGGTGGTCTGCGAGCAACTCAAGAAATCGGGTCTGGCCGACCCGTTGGACGGCCGCTGGAGCCGGGTGGTGATCGAAAAACCGTTCGGCAACGACCTGCACAGTGCGATCGAACTCAACCAGGTGGTCAACAGCGTGTTCCCGGAGGAGTCGGTCTTCCGGATCGACCACTACCTGGGCAAGGAGACGGTGCAGAACATCCTCGCCCTGCGCTTCGCCAATGAGCTTTACGAACCCATCTGGAACAGCCACTACGTCGACAGCGTGCAGATCACCATGGCGGAGGACATCGGTCTGGGCGGCCGGGCCGGCTACTACGACGGCATCGGGGCCGCCCGGGACGTGATCCAGAATCACCTGCTGCAACTGCTGGCACTGACGGCGATGGAGGAGCCGGTCAACTTCGGGCCCGAAGAGGTCAAAGCCGAGAAGATCAAGGTGCTCGCCGCCACCCGGCTGGCCGAACCGTTGGATCTGACTACCGCGCGGGGGCAGTATGCCGCTGGCTGGCAGGGCGGCGAGAAAGTGGTCGGTCTGCTCGACGAAGAGGGCTTCTCCGCGACGTCCACCACTGAAACATTCGCGGCGATCGCCGTAGAGGTCGACACCCGGCGCTGGGCGGGCGTGCCGTTCTATCTGCGAACCGGAAAACGCCTCGGCCGTCGGGTCACCGAGATCGCGATGATATTCAAGCGCGCGCCACATCTTCCGTTCGACGCCACCATGACCGAGGAACTCGGCCAAAACGCACTGGTATTCCGCGTGCAACCCGACGAGGGCATCACCTTGCGCTTCGGTTCGAAGGTTCCGGGAAGCGCCATGGAGGTGCGCGACGTCAACATGGACTTCTCTTACGGTTCGGCCTTCGCCGAGGACTCACCGGAAGCCTACGAACGCCTGATCCTCGACGTGCTGCTCGGAGAGCCCTCACTGTTTCCGGTCGCCACCGAGGTCGAGTTGTCCTGGAAGATATTGGATCCCGCGCTGGCGTACTGGGCCGCACACGGCACACCTGATCCCTACGAATCCGGCACCTGGGGACCGGATTCTGCAGTGGAGATGCTCGCGCGATCCGGCCGGTCCTGGCGGCGACCGTGACGAATCGGTACCCGACAAGTGCTCGCGCGAGGAGGAGACACCACCTGTGATCGTCGACCTGCCGGACACCACGACCAACGACATCAACAAGCGAATCACCTCGCTACGCGAAGAGGGTGGCGCGATCACCCTCGGCCGGGTGCTAACCCTGGTGGTGGCGCCCGACACCGAGGACCTCGTCGAGGAGTCCGTCGACGCCGCCACCTCGGCCAGTCGGGAGCACCCCTGCCGGATCATCGTGGTTGTACCCACCGATCGACTGGCCTCCGAACCGCGCCTGGACGGCCAACTCCGGGTCGGTGGTGACGCCGGCGCCGGCGAAGTGGTGGTGCTGCGCACCTCCGGTCCACTGGCATCGCACGCCAGCAGCGTGGTGTTGCCATTCCTCCTGCCCGACACCCCGGTGGTGGCGTGGTGGCCAGGATCCTGTCCGGAGGTGCCGTCACAGGATCCATTGGGCCGCTTGGCTGTTCGCCGTATCACCGACGCGACCTCAGCACCGGTCCCAGTGGAGGCTTTGCGCAGCCGACTGCGGGGCTACGCTCAGGGGGACACCGACCTGGCCTGGAGCCGGATCACCTACTGGCGGGCGCTGCTCGCCTCGGCACTGGACCAGCCGCCGTATGAGGAGGTCAGCTCCGCACTGGTGTCGGGTCGGAAAGAGGAGCCCGCCCTCGACATGCTGGCCGGCTGGCTGGCGAGCCGCATCGGGGGAACCGTCAGACGCGAGATCGGAGACCTCAAAGTGGAGCTGATCCGCCCCAGCGAGACCATCACATTGAGCCGCCCACAGGACGGGTCCACCGCTACCCTGACCCGCACCGGCCGTCCCGCGGCGCAGCTACCGCTGCCGCGTCGCGAGACCCGCGAATGCCTGGCCGAGGACCTGCGCCGACTCGACGCCGATGAGGTGTATCACGGGGCGCTGGCCGGCATCGACAAGGTCCAGTACCCGTCGGGCTGGTCCGCCTGACGTGGGTGTGCACGTCGAAACCTATCCCGATGCCGATGCTCTGGTGGCCGCCACCGGTGACCGGTTGGCGGCGGCGATCACCGCGGCGATCGTCGAACGTGGTCGAGCGCTGATCGTCCTGACCGGCGGCGGCACCGGTATCGGACTTCTCACCCAACTCCGCGCACGCGATGTCGACTGGGCGCGAGTCCACCTGTTCTGGGGCGATGACCGCTACGTGCCCCGAGACGACGACGAGCGCAACGAGAAGCAGGCCCGCGAGGCCCTGCTCGACCACGTCGACATCCCGGCTGGCAACATCCACCCGATGCCGGCCGACGACGGCGAATACGGCGCCGATCTCGACGCCGCCGCGGCGGCCTACTCCAACACCCTGGCCGCGATCGCCGACGCCGGGGAGTCGACGCCGGTGTTCGACGTGCACCTACTCGGCATGGGCGGCGAAGGCCACGTCAACTCGCTGTTTCCGGACACTCCGGCGGTACGGGAGACCCACCGGATGGTCGTCGGCGTGCCGAATTCGCCCAAACCGCCGCCCCGCCGGATCACGCTGACACTGCCCGCCGTGCGCCGGTCACGGGATGTATGGCTGGTGGTGTCGGGTGCAGCCAAGGCCGACGCAGTCACCGGTGCGGTGGCCGGAGCCGACCCCGTGGACCTGCCCGCCGCCGGAGCGATCGGCCTGGAGAACACGCTGTGGCTGCTCGACGCGGCCGCGGCGCGCGGACTGAACAGCCCGAATCTCTGAAATAGTCGTGTCGGCGTCGGCGGGGTAAACTCAGAGGTCGCACCGGGTGCCCACCGCAGCGCAGAGTTTTCGCTCAACGCCATCGGCCCATCACCTGCCGACTAAGCCTTCGAGACGAATCGAGAAGAATCTGTGAGCGACCTGCAGCAGTCCTACAAGGATGTCCAAGCCCACTACGACCTGTCCGATGACTTTTTCAGCCTGTTCCTCGATCCGACGCTGACCTACACCTGCGCCTACTTTGCCGAGGACAGCTACACCCTCGAGCAGGCCCAGATGGCGAAGATCGACCTCGTGCTGGGCAAGTTGGACCTCAAACCCGGCATGACGGTCCTCGATATCGGCTGCGGCTGGGGATCCGCGCTGGCACGGGCGGCGGAGAAGTACGACGTCAACGTGATCGGGCTGACCATCAGCAAGAACCAGTACGAGCACGTCAAAGAACTCTTCGCGGGCCTGCCTGGTGATCGCACCAAGGAGGTTCGGTTCCAGGCCTGGCAGGAGTTCGAGGGCAAAGTCGATCGCGTTTTCATGATCGGCTCGTTCGAGCACTTCGGGTTCGAGACCTACCCCGAGTTCTTCCGGAAGATGTACGCCGCACTGCCCGACGACGGACGCATCCTGCTGCATACGATCGTCGCGCACGATGTTGATTTTTACCGCGATAACGGAATCGCCCTGACCATCACCGATCTGAAGTTCATTCTGTTCATGGCCAAGACGATTTTCCCGGGCTGCCGACTGCCCTCACCGGAGATCATCAAGGCGCGGACCTCCGAGGCTGGATTCAAGATCGAGCGCATCCAGGAACTTGGCCAGCACTACGCCCGCACGCTGGATATCTGGCACGCCAACCTGGTTGCCAACCGTGAAGAGGCCATCCGGGTCTCCGGGCAGCTCGCCTACGACGACTACGACAAGTACATGATCGGGTGCGCCGACGGGTTCCGCAAAGGGATCGTCAACCTGATGCAATTCACCATCGTCAAGTAGCCGACGGGCGTCAAGTAGCCGACGGCCGCATATGAACGGCGAGTTCAGCGTTTCTTGGCGTTGAGGATGTTGTCGACCGGAGTGCTGTCACCCTTGGCGCGCTTGGCGGCACGCTTCTCTTTCAGGGACTTGCCGGGTTTCTTCGACATCGCTTGACGCGGGGACTTGTCAGACACCATTGACACCTTTGGCTTGTGGGGCCTGCCTGGTCCCTTGCCCTGGACTGTACGCCGATACTGGGATCTCGACCGCTGTTGCGCGACGATCTCGACCGCTGTTGCGCGACGATCTCAACCGCTGTTGCGCGACGATCTCAACCGCTGTTGCGTAACGCGGAGGCCAAACCGCTCATAGTCAACAGGATTCCGCGCTGAACCAGATCGCTATCATCTCCGGCGCGGTAACGCCGCAGTAACTCCACCTGCAGATGGTTGAGTGGCTCAAGGTAGGGAAACCGGTTGAACACCGAACGTGCCAGGGCCGGGTTGTCGGCAAGCAGGTCGTCATTGCCGGTGATCAGCTTGTGGATGCCGATGGTGCGTGCGTGCTCAGCCTGGATCATCGAGAACACACGATCCCGTACGTCTGCGTCGCTGACCAGTTCGGCGTACCGGGCCGCCAGCCCCATGTCTGACTTGGCCAGCACCTGCGCCATGTTCGACAGCACCGTCCGGAAGAAGGGCCACCGGCGGTAGAGGTCCCGAAGCACCTGCACCCGCTGCTGAGATTGACTGCCATCTTCGGCGATCCAATCGGCCACCGCAGTCCCGGTGCCGTACCAGCCGGGCAGCATCACCCGCGACTGACTCCAGGCCAGCACCCAGGGAATTGCCCGGAGATCAGAGATAGCCGTCGTCGCTTTTCGCTGAGCGGGCCGGCTGCCGATGTTGAGCGCACCGATCTCGCTCACCGGTGTCGATTGCTTGAAGTACTCGACGAATCCCGCTGTGTGGTGGACCAATTCGGAATAGCAGCGTTGGGCGCGGGCCGCGATCTCATCGAGCACCCGGTAGGCAGATTCCGCGTCGGCGCCAAGACCCTCGACGTCAAGCAGTGTCGACTCCAGGGTCGCCGCGACGAGGCTCTCCAGGTTGCGATGGGCGGTACGCGGTTCGGCGTACTTGGCGGCGATCACCTCGCCCTGCTCGGTGAGCCGCAGAGAACCATTCACCGCGCCCGGCGGCTGAGCCAGAATTGCGTCGTAACTCGGCCCGCCGCCACGGCCCACTGTTCCGCCGCGACCGTGGAACAGTCGCAACCGGATCGCAGCCGTTCGGGCCAACTGCACAAGGTTCAGTTCAGCCCGGTAGAGCGCCCAGTTCGCGGCGAGGTAACCACCGTCCTTGTTGGAGTCGGAGTAGCCCAGCATCACCTCCTGGACCTGGCCTCGAGCATCCACCATCGCCCGGTAGAGCGGGACTTCGAGCGCGGCCTCCAGGATGGTTGCCCCACGCTGGAGATCGTCGATGGTCTCGAACAGCGGCACGATTGCCATCGGCGCATAGGGGCTCTCGCCCGAAAGATCAAGCAAGCCTGCCTCTTTGAGCAGCAGCGCTGCCTCAAGCAGATCCGACACCGACTGGCACATCGAAATGATGTACGCCGGTACTGCTTCAGCACCCAGGGCGCGCACAGCCCGGGCGGCAGCGGAGACGATATTGAGTTCCTTGCGCGCCACCGCCGACAGGTCTGCACCTTCACCCACCAGCGGGCGCCGGGTGGAAAGCTCCGCGACCAGAACCTCAATCCGCTGCGGCTCAGATAGTGATGGATAATCCGGATGTACGCCGGCCCACGCCAGAAGTTCGGCCACCACCTGCTCATGGGTCTCGGAGTTCTGCCGCATGTCCAGCCCGCACAGGTGGAATCCGAAAACCTCAACCCCGTCGCGCAGCCGGGCCAGCCGATCGTCGGCCAGCAACCTGCCGCCGTGCGCGCGCAACGAGGCATCGATGACAGCGAGGTCGGCCGCCATCTCCTCGGCGCTCAGATAGGGCCGCAGGCCGAGTTCCAGGGTGTGCTCGGGAGCGCGCGAGAGGATATCGGCGGCAGTGGCGGTCAGCCTGCCACGGACCACCCGCACCGCGCGACGGTAGGGCTCGTCGACACGGTCGGCCTCAGCACACCCCGCGGCCAGCGCGGCCAGATCACCGTCGATCGCCACCAACCGGGCCGACATCGACAGCTCCTGCTCCAACAGGGCCAGCTCGCCGAAGTAGTGGCCGAGAGCAGTGGCCGCGGCTCGGCCGGTGGCCATCTCGATGACGTCGGCGGTCACGTTCGGGTTGCCGTCACGATCGCCCCCGATCCAGGATCCGGGCCGCAGGATTGGGTGTGGCAGCAACGCGGCATCGGGCCAACGGCTGCGTAGAGCATCGCGTACCGCGGCATTGACCTTCGGAATCACTTCGAAAAATGACGCCGGGTAGTACCGGAGTCCGGATTCGATTTCATCGGCAATCTTCAAGCGCGATAGACGGATTAGCGCAGTCTGCCAAAGCGTAAGGACCTGGCGGCGAAGTTCGGTGTCGATGAGCCGGCCGTCCTCGGTCTCGTCGTGTCCGTGCAACCGCAGTCGCATCAGTCTGGTGATGTGATTTTGGGTGTCGAACACGGTTCGGCGGCGGGTCTCGGTCGGGTGCGCGGTGATGACCGGCGATACCAGCGCATCGCGCAGTGCCGCGGTCACCGTCTCGGCATCCAGACTCGCGGCGTCGAGCTTCGCGTAGGTCGCCGCGAGGGTGCTGTCGACGGGCGGTTCACCCGCGGCGACGTGCACAGCGCGGCGGCGCTCGCGGTGGATATCCTCGGCAACGTTGGCCAGCAGCGCGAAATGAGTGAAGGCCCGGATCACCGGAATGGCACGGTGAATGTCGATCCCGGAGAATAGCGCCGCCATCTCGGCACGGTCGATCTCGGAGCGCCGGACCCGGAAGGACTCGACCCGGGCCCGTTCGACGAGGTCGAACACCTGATCGCCACTCTGCTCACGCACGGTGTCGCCAAGAATCGCGCCGAGCATCCGGATGTCGGCGCGCATCGGCTCGGTGTCTTCCCGGCCAACCTGGGTGCGACGGACGGCACCGATCGGTTCCAGCGCCGCGTCCGATGCCGGGGACTCCCGGGACTGCGATGCGGTCATTCGACAAGTATCACCGAGCACCGGATACCCGACGCCCCGGGCTGGAAGACAGTAGTGGTGGAGGTCAGCGGTACTTGATCTGCAGCGCCATGCCGACGATCGTGACGAGCCAGATTCCGGTGACGAACAGGGTGAGCCGGTCGAGGTTCTTCTCGACCACCGTGGACCCGGAGAGGCTGGACTGAACACCACCGCCGAACAGGGTCGACAGGCCGCCGCCCTTGGCGCGGTGCAATAACACCAGCAATACGATCAGGAGGCTGGTGATCACCAGGATGATCTCAAGGGCCAAAACCATGCTCTGAGGATACCCGGTCACCCCGGGCTGCTCCGGCAAGGGTGGTGGTGGTCCCCGCGCAGGGCAAAGATTCTGAACTACATCAGGGCAGCGGTCCACCGGCGGCGATGGCGCTCAACGTGGCGAACTGCTCGCCCTCCAGCGAGGCACCGCCCACCAATGCTCCATCGACGTCGGGTTGGGCGACGATCTCCCCGACATTCTTGGCATTCACCGAGCCGCCGTAGAGCACGCGAACGCCGGCGGCGATCTGCGGCGAGGCAAGGGCGGCCAACTCGGTCCGGATGGCCGCGCAGACCTCCTGGGCGTCACCGGCGCTAGCCACCCGGCCGGTTCCGATCGCCCAGACCGGCTCGTAGGCGATCACCACGGTCGTCAACTGCTCGTCGGTGAGGCCGGCCAGCGATCCGCGCAGCTGATTGATGTTGTGCTCGACGTGGCTTCCGGCCTCTCGAACATCGAGGTGTTCGCCGATACACACGATCGGGGTCAGCCCATGTCGGAACGCCGCGGCGGCCTTCGCCGCGACCAGGCCGTCGTCTTCGTGGTGATAGGTGCGCCGCTCGGAATGGCCGACAACGACGAAGGTGCAACCCAGCTTCGCCAGGAATGCGCCACTGATTTCGCCGGTGTAAGCGCCCGAGTCGTACTGCGACACGTCCTGAGCGCCATAGGTCAGCCGCAACTTGTCACCATCGACCAGGGTCTGGACGCTACGCAGGTCGGTGAAGGGCGGGATGACGGTGACATCGACCTTGTCGAAGTATTTATCGGGTAGCGCGAAGGCGATCTTCTGCACCAGGGCGATGGCCTCGAAGTGGTTGAGGTTCATCTTCCAGTTGCCGGCGATGAGTGGTTTGCGAGACACAGTTCTCCTAGTCGAGTATTTCGATGCCGGGCAGCGCCTTGCCCTCGAGGTACTCCAGCGACGCCCCACCTCCGGTGGATATGTGCGAGAAACCTGCCTCGGGCAGGCCGAGCAGGCGCACCGCGGCTGCTGAGTCGCCGCCGCCGACGACACTGAAGGCACCCTTGGCCGTCGCTCCGATGATCGCCTCTGCCACACCGGTGGTTCCGGCCGCAAAAGCCGGGAACTCAAAGACCCCCATCGGTCCATTCCAGAAGATTGTCCGAGCGTTGGACAGCAGGGTGGTGAACCTCTTCACCGATCCAGGACCGATATCGAGGCCCATCTTGTTAGCCGGGATCCGTTCGGCTGCAACCGTTTCGGGTGTGGAGTCGGCAGCAAATTCGCTTGCGACGACAAAGTCAGTCGGTAGGTGGATCACATCACCGAATTCCTCAAGCAACCGCCGGCAGGTGTCGATCATCTCTTCCTGCAGCAGAGATGTGCCCACCGATATTCCCTGGGCGGCAAGGAACGTGAAACACATACCGCCGCCGATGATCAGGCTGTCGGCCCGGGCCGCCAGGTTCTCGATCACGGCGAGCTTGTCGGAAACCTTCGAACCGCCGAGTACCACCGCGTAGGGCCGTCCGCCGGTAGTGCTGAGTTGCTCGAGCACCTTCACCTCAGCCGCAACCAGCGTGCCGGCATAGTGCGGCAACAGCGTTGCGACGTCGTAAACCGAGGCTTGCTTACGGTGCACCACACCGAAACCATCAGAGACGAAAGCTCCGTCGGCACCGACCAGTTCGACCAGCGCCCTGGCCAACTCGGCCCGCTGCGCGTCGTCCTTACTGGTCTCGCGCGCGTCGAATCGGATATTTTCCAGCAGGAGGATGTCGCCGTCAGTCAGTCCCTCGGCGCGCGCCAGCGCGTCGGTACCCACGACATCGCCGGCCAGTTGGACGTGCCGGCCCAACTTGGCGGCCAACTCGGCGGCGACCGGCTTCAGCGAGTACCGGGGATCGGGTCCGCCTTCAGGCCGGCCCAGGTGAGCGGTCACGATCACCTTGGCGCCGGCATCGGCGAGCGCCTTGAGTGTCGCCACCGACGCGTCGATACGACCGGTGTCGGTGACGGCACCGGCGGGGTCGAGCGGCACATTGAGGTCACAGCGCACCAAGACGCCACGGCCCGCCACACCTTCGGCGAGTAGTTCTGGAAGGCCCTTGACAGTCACGGTCAGAGCGACTTGCCCACCAGGCCGACGAGGTCGACGAGTCGGTTGGAGTAGCCCCATTCGTTGTCGTACCAGGACACCACTTTGGCCTGGTTGTCGATAACTTTGGTCAGCCCCGAGTCGAAGATAGAGCTGTGCGGGTCGGTGACGATGTCGCTGGAGACGATAGGGGCGTCGTAGTACTTCAAGATGCCTTTCATCGGCCCGTCGGCAGCAGCTTTGAGTGCGGCGTTGATCTCGGCGACGGTGGCGCCCTTCTTCAACTCCACCGTCAGATCGGTCACCGAGCCGGTCGGGATCGGCACCCGCAACGCGTAGCCGTCCAGTTTGCCCTTCAACTCCGGCAGCACCAGTCCAATGGCTTTGGCGGCTCCGGTCGAGGTGGGAACGATGTTCAGCGCCGCGGCCCGGGCCCGGCGCAGGTCCTTGTGCGGCGCGTCCTGCAGGTTCTGGTCCTGGGTGTAGGCGTGGATCGTGGTCATCAGGCCACGCACGATTCCGAACTCGTCGTTGACCACCTTTGCCAGCGGTCCCAGACAGTTGGTAGTGCAGGAGGCGTTCGAGATGACGTTCTGGCTGCCGTCGTACTTGTCGTCGTTGACGCCAAGCACGATGGTGATGTCCTCGTCCTTCGCCGGTGCCGAGATGATCACCTTCCTTGCTCCCGCTTCCAGGTGTCCGCGCGCCCGGGCATCGGTGAAGATGCCGGTGGACTCGATGACCACGTCGACGCCGAGATCGCCCCACGGAATCGCCGCCGGCCCCTCCTTGACCTCGAGTGCCTTCACTCGCCGGGTGCCGATGACCAGGGTGTCGCCATCGAGAACGACATCCTCGGACAGCCGCCCCAGGATGGAGTCGAACTTCAGCAGGTGGGCCAGCGTGGCGTTGTCGGTGAGGTCGTTGACCGCGACGATCTCGATGTCGGTGCCCTTGCCTTCGGACTGCTGGGTTGCCAGGGCCCGATAGAAGTTGCGTCCGATACGGCCGAAACCGTTCACGCCAACCCGGATCGTCACGTTCGTCTCCTCTAGTCGCTGCCAGCTTTCCTGCCCGAGACCGCCAAGCGCGGTTCGCTGTGCCAGCCTAGTGGCGCGATGACCCCGCCGGACCGGGAACCCTGTCCCGGGTTTCGGTAGCCGAGCCCGCGCGGTGATCACGGCCCGACCGCGTACCGTAGGAGCATGGGTTTGCCGCTGAATTTTGACCGTGACGTCGACAGACTGCGGGAGCGGCTGGGTCGGGGCCTATTCACGATGGTCGCCGGGCCCGAGGGCCCACGCAACAGAACCCGGATCCATGAGGCCCCCGGTCCACGCTGGTTCGCCGAAGACCGGCCGATCCGCCGCGTGCATGGTGATGCCGCAATGTTCGTC
>Ga0315287_10006121_pt1 | contig 11933 bp, 9 predicted proteins | sample YL17G11_0_MG_FD_205037 | JGI IMG/M metagenome (GOLD analysis project Ga0315287, IMG submission 205037) | Sediment microbial communities from Yellowstone Lake, YNP, Wyoming, USA - YL17G11_0 | ecosystem: Environmental > Aquatic > Freshwater > Lake > Sediment | place: USA: Wyoming | collected...
TCGTGCGGGAGACCATCCGCAGCCGCGAGATCGTCAAGAGCCTGCTCGATTTCGCGCGGCAATCGGTCCCGAAGAAGAGCGAAGCCGACATCAACGAAGTCATCGCGCGGGCGGCTGTCGTGGTGGAGAACCAGCTCACCCTCAACAACGTCAAGCTGGTCCAGGAACTGGACCCGGCACTGCCGAGGGCCGTCGTCGACGCCAACCAGATGCAGCAGGTCTTCATCAACCTGTTCGTCAACGCGGCGGACGCGATCGGGGCCAAGGGCGGGACCATCCACGTCTCCACTTCGTCGATGAGCCTCTCTCCGGTCGGCATCACGCAGATCAAGAAGGCGTTATGTCCGAAGCGGCACAACCTGGTGGACAACGAGGTCCGCATCGATGGCAAGCCCTCGATCCGGATCAAGGCGCGCTCCAACGGCAACGAGGGTTTCATCTACCTCAACTCGATCTACGGCGCCGGCGGGCATCACCACGGAATCGTCCTGGACGCGAACAAGGAGGTGCAACTCGCTTGCCCCGAGTGCTCCATTTCCCTGCTCTGCCCCGGCCGGACCTGTCCGGACTGCGGGTCCGCCGTCTATACGTTCGAGGTCCCGCCCCGCGGAATGGTGGAAGGCTGCGCGCGCAAGGGGTGCGATTGGCAGCGCTGGGAGGCGGTCGACACCTCCGGCCAGAGGGAGTACGTGGAGGCGCGCGTGCGCGACGACGGCTGCGGCATTGCCGAGGACCAGCTGTCGAAGATCTTCGAGCCCTTCTACTCGACGAAGGGTCAGAAGGGTAATGGTCTGGGGCTTGCGGTGATCTGGGGCATCATCGACAACCACAACGGAACGATATCCGTGGAGAGCGAGGTCGGCGTCGGCACGACCTTCATCATTCGCATCCCGGTGAGGGCCTGATGACCAGCCGCGACATTCTCGTCATCGACGACGAAGAGGTGATCACGGGGGCCGTGACGCGGATCTGTACCGCCGAAGCGATGTCGGTCGACGCAGCCTCGAGCGGAGCCGCCGCGCTCAAGCTGCTCGAGTCGCGCTGCTACCGGCTGATTGTCTGCGACATCATGATGACGGACGTCGACGGCTTCCAGTTCCTGGCCGAGGCCGCCCGCCGCGGCATCGCGACCCCGGTTGTCATGGCAACCGGTTACTCCACGGTGGAGAATGCCGTGCGCTCCTTGTCCTGCGGTGCCGTCGATTTCATCCCCAAACCCTTCACCGCCGACGAACTGCTTGCGGTCGTGCGGCGCGGGATCCGCTGCGGCCAACTCCAACGGCTGGCGGCCACGCCGTCTGAGGAACCGCCCGACACCCTGGCCTACGTGCCGTGCCCGTCGAAGTACTATCGGCTCGGGTACATCAGCTGGGTGTTGGTCGAGCACGAGGGAACGGCGCTCGTTGGGATCACCGACCTTTTCTTGAAGACGATCGACGGCGTTGGGGGGTTCGCTCTTTCACGGGTCGACGACGACGTCGTGCAGGGCGAGTCCTGCGCGTCGGTCCTGTCGCTCGACGGAGCGACCCACGCGGTGATGTGCCCGCTCAGCGGAAGGATCGTCGAGGTGAACCCCGCGCCGGCCGCCGATCCCACGGTCGTCGAGAAGGATCCCTATTTCGAAGGATGGCTGTATCGGATCCTGCCATCCGAACTGGAACCCGATCTCAAGCAACTGACCCCGTGCAGTTCCGACCGACTATGATGCCCATCGTTCTTGAAGGAGAGCTGCCATGGTAATTGCGCTGATGTTTGTCTCCCTCGTCATCTTCGCCATCGCCGACGTGGCGGTGAGGGAAGTGAGCCGCAGGGTCCGAGAAAAGAAAGCCCGCGAGGAACGCGCCTTGGCGCTGGCGGAGAGCCTCCAACTGGACTTCACGCGCGAGGCGCCGACGCTCCGGCGCGCGGAGGTCAAGGATCCCACCGCGCGCATCCTGTGCGTCGATGACGAAGAAGTTATCCTGGACAGTTTCCGCAAGATCCTGGTGCTCGACGGCTACTGCGTCGACACGGTACAAACCGGGCAGGAAGCGCTGGGCCTGATCCAGACCCACCACTACGACTTCGTCTTCACCGACCTGAAGATGCCGGCAATGGAGGGCACCGAGGTCGTCAAGTCCGTCAAGCACATGCGGCCGGACATCGACGTCGCCGTCATCACGGGCTACGCCACCGTCGAGACGGCCGTCGAGTGCATGAAGTACGGAGCGATGGACTACATCCAGAAGCCGTTCACCGAGGATGAGCTGCTGGCGTTCGTGAAGAAGGCCCTGATCAAGCGTCAGGACCGTATCCAGCGACAGCTCAAGCCCCAGGTGCACATCTCGCATCTTTCCGAGGGCCAGCGCGTGCGCACCGGAGAGTTCTCGATTCCCGGCGGTGTGCTGATCTCACTGGGGCATTGCTGGGCCACCGTGGCGCAGGACGGATCGGTGAAAGTCGGCATCGACGACTTCGCCAAGAAACTGATCGGACCCGTGGACGCCATCTCGCTACCGAACGTCGGAATGACCGTGAAAGCCGGCCAACCTCTGTTCACCATCCGCCAGAAGAACCGGAGGCTCCAGTTCCACGCTCCGCTCAGCGGCCGGGTCACGGAGGTCAACCAGGAGCTGACCGAGGACTGCGAGAGGCTCGACATGACGCCTTACGGCAGGAACTGGGTGTGCGTGATCGAGGGTGAAAACCTCGACGTCGAAGTCCCGGCGTTGAAGATCGGCAAGTCGGCGGTGGCGCTGTTCCAGGAAGACGTCGACCGCTTCCGAAAACTCATGAAGGACATGCTGAAGACCGGTGCCGACGGCGGAGTCGACGAGACGGTCTACGCCGGAGAGCTGCAGCAGCTCGACGACGCGCAATGGGAGATCATTGCCAGGGAGTTCTTCCGCCGCTAGTTTCAACGATACGCCAACGGTTCGGTCGTCGCCCACGACGACGGAGCAGAAAGGGTGCCTCTCATGGCCCTCAAGCGTCGCATCGACGTGTTGATCGTAGGGGCCGGGCCGGTCGGCATGACGGCGGCGCTCGCGCTCGCGAAGCAAGGGCGAGTCGAGCTGGAGATCGTGGACGAGGCCGAGGCCAGGGCCGGGCTCAGTTATGCCCTCGCCCTGCACCCTTCCACGCTCGCGATCTTGAGCGATCTGGGCGTGGCCGACCGGCTGATCGCTCAGGGCAACCGGATCGAGCGAATCGCCATCTACGATGGGAGGGAGCGGAAGGTCGAGATGCGTGTCGCCGACCTCGGGGGTGCCTTCCCGTACGTACTCGTGCTTCCCCAGAGCGCGATCGAAGACGCGCTCCTCGAGGCACTCGAGAAGCACAAGGTGCGCGTTAAGTGGAACCATCGCCTGCGGCACCTCGATGCCGGCGGGGAGGACTCGGTCCTGTGTCAGGTGGATCAGCTCGGCAAGGAGTCGGCGGGCTACGGCGTGTCCAAGGTGGAATCGGTCGTGGAGCGCAGCTTCGAGCGCAAGGTGTCATTCTTGATCGGGGCGGACGGCCACGGCTCGCTGGTGCGGCGCCAGCTCGAGATCGAACGACATTCGATCGACGGCCCGGGCGTGTTCGCCACCTTCGAGCTGACCACGAGCCCCAATCCGTCGAACGAGATGCGCATCACGTTCACCGCGGGCACTCGCAACGTGTGGTGGCCGCTGCCAGGAGAGCGAGCCCGCATGAGCTTCGAGATCGAGGAGGAGCAGGATACGGCGCTCTCGGCGCGCCGCAAGAGCCGCTTGCCGTCGTTCGTACCGTGGCGATCCCGACAGCTGGATTCCGGACGGCTGAACGAGCTGGTCGCGACTCGGATGCCCTGGCTCGCGCCCCCGAGCGGCGAGCTGATGTGGTCGGTGGCCGCGCGCTTCGAGCGAGCGCTCGTCGAGCGCTTCGGACGCGGACGCGCGTGGCTGGCCGGCGATGCCGCGCATCTCGCGTTTCCCTTTGGGGTGCACAGCATGAACGCGGGAATCCACGAAGCATGTGACCTCGCGAGCCGCATCGGTCGGGTGCTGGCGGGCGAGCGTGCCGCCGATTCGCTGGAAGAGTACGGGCGCATGCGCACCGCCGAGTGGCGCACGCGGCTCGGATTCGACGGCGAACTCGTGGTGGCACCGAGCGCCGATCCGTGGGTGCGCGAACGGGCTCGCGCGATCGTGGAGTCGCTCCCGGTAATGGGCAGCGACGCCGAGCGGCTGGTCCAGCCCCTGGGAATCACCCTCGCTCGGCCGGCGTAGCCGAGCCTCGAGGTTCGGGTCGCCCGACTGCACTGCGGAAGCGCTCCCGAAAGTCGGCGACCACTTCCACTCCGGGTGAGGTGCACGCGCGCGATGGCTCGTGCGTATGCGCACGGAAGTAAAGGGCCGCCGTCCGACTTTGGGAAAGAAGTTACCCGGCCAGCGCGAAAGGTCGCTAGAAACGCCTATCGATCTGTTCGCTGCGCGGTGGCAAGGTATCAGCCCACGACAGCAGTCCTCTCGCCCAACCGCTCGAACAGCTCAGTCTCCGTCGAGACGATCTCTCCGAGTGCTGTGTGCGCCGACCGCCATTCTTCATTCGCGCTCCCGGCTGCGATGGCAGCGAGGCTGGTGCCGAGCCGCGTCCATGACGCCGTCGAGCGATCCATCAATTCCACCATTTGTTCGGTGACCAACTCGGGCACAACCGCGCGAGCGTGTCGCAGGAACCCCGCGTAGAGGACGCGGAAATTCGCGCCCCCGGTACCGTACTTCTCGATCGTGTTCGACGAGTACGTCGCCAACCCGCGAGCATCCGAGCGCGTCCGCCATGCGGGCAGCGATTCGTACCAACTGCGCAGGGCCGCGAGACCCGAGCTGATCTCGGTCGAGGCCGCTCGGTTCAACATGCGGAGAAGGTCGGTCTGCGAGGTGTCGGTGCCCAACATGCGGCCGGCCGACTTCTGGAGCGCGTGCGCCATGGCTTCCGCGACTGAGCGAGCGATGCTGTTGCCGTGGAACTTGCCCCAAAGGTTGCGGGTCGAGATTGCGAGGGGCGGGTTGCGGCTCAGGGTGAGAGCCTCGTAGCTGCACTCTTGTATGTCCGGCACGATGCGATCGGCAACGAGCGCCCGGTGCCGCTCGTCGTCATAACCGAGCAGCACGTACCGGTGTGACGGAAAATGGACACGGAAGTCGCGGTAGTCGAGGTAGAAAGCGTCGCCCGAGAGCATCGTCGGGCGCCCTTCGTCGACTTCGCGGCGCACGACCTCCCATGCTCGTGCATTGTCGGGCTCCGGCTCTTCACGGTAATCGACGCCGAGCGCGTCGGCGATGTCGATTTCCATCGTTACGCTGCGGCCGAAGGTATACACAGCGGGGTCGTTCGCCTCGTTCCGGATCAGGAGAAAGTCGAGGCCCGAGCCGATGCCGAACACCTCTTCTTCCGACAGCTCGAGCCCGCAGTAATGGAACAACAAGTTCCGCATTGCGGTACTGCCGCAGTGCTCGCCCGGGATGTTGCGGTAGCCACGGATCATCGCCTTCATCGCGGTGCAATTCCTGTCACACCTGCTCCGTTAACACACCACTCGGTCCAGGCGCGACAGCTACTGGAAAAAAGCCCGCCGCGAAGGCACGCCCGGTCCTTAACCCTACACGGCGATGAGCAACGCTATCGGACCATCGGGTTTGCCGTCCGTTCGCCGCGGGGCATGGGAGGGTGCACCAGCGAGGCGGTGAGGTGTCGACGAACGCGTTTTGCCCTTACCTCGAGGGCGAGGGAAGCCGTCGGGGACCGCCACAGCCGTCGTTCTCGACGCCGCCTCAAGATGCCGGTAGAGGCTGTCTGTTCGACGTGCATGACCACTTTAGATTCGAGCTGTTTCTAAAGCAGAGAGCGCCCGCCGCGAGGAGCGATTGATGCGAGCAGAGCCATACGAGGTGATCGTAGTCGGCGCGGGACCGGCCGGTGCTACCACTGCTTACTATTTGGCGGTGGGCGTGGGGCAGGGCGGTGGCAAGCGCGTGGCGTTGCTCGAAAAGGCTAGCTTTCCGCGCGACAAGTACTGCGGCGACGCGTGGTGTGCCCCAGCACTCGACATTCTCGAAGACATGGGCGTGCTCCAGCAGCTCGAGGCCGAGGGTCTGATCCGCGACACGACATCGGGTGGGTTCATCTCGCCGTCGGGGGAAAGCTACGTGAGCAGCGGCGAAGGCGGTGGAGCACCCGGCATTCGGTGCTACGCCATCAAACGGATCATCTGCGATGAACGCATCGCACGCCGTGCCGCCGCAGCCGGGGTGGAGCTGTACGAGAATGCCAATGTCGCTGGAGCGACACTGGAGGCCGATGACCTGTGGACGGTCCGCTGCCATGACGGCCGGCAGTTGCGCGCCAAGATGTTGGTGGCCGCCGACGGGGCGAACAGCCGGTTGGCACGCGCACTGGGTGTCGTCACGACGCCACCCCAAGCCGTCGCCAGTCGCCAATACGTGCGCGGTGGCACGCACAATTTCAAATCTGGTGGCGTGCTCTTCTATCCGCGGTACATCCTTCCCGGCTACGTGGCGCTCTTTCGCCATTACAACGACGACATCGATGTCGGGTGCTACGTCATCCCCGGTGGCGCGGTGACCAAGGATCGGCTCGTCGATGTGTACGAGAACGACATCAAGAAGGACCCGTTCATCCAACGCGCCCTCGGGCCGCGCGCCGAGGTCTTGGAGCCGGTCCGGATCGCACCGATCCGCCTGGGAGGCGAGGCCCGTAGCATGGCCCGGCAGTTCATGGCAGTTGGCGATGCGGCGGGTCAGACCGATCCGCTCACCGGCGAAGGCATCCATACCGGAATGATCGGCGGCAAGCTGGCGGCGCAGACCATTCACGAGCTGTTCGCCAGCGGTGACTTCTCGGAGCGCGCTTGCCACGCGTATCACAGGCGCTGGATGGCGGCGTTCGGACGGGACTTCCGCGCCTCGGCGGCCGGCGCGCGTATGATCTATCGATTGCCGTTGTTGCTCGATGCCGCCAACGTCGTCGCGCAACGTAAGGGCGGCGCCTTCATGGCGGAGTTCGGCGCGGCGATGACTGGGGTGAAACCGAAGACGACTTTTCTCAAGCCTGGCGTTGCCCTTCCAATGGCGCTCGAAGTCCTACGCCAGATTCTCAAGCAGAAGGTTCTGAGTTCGTCTTCTCATGCCGCGGACAGCTACAAGGCCCGCGCCCTCGAAGACACCCCGCGCCTCACCGCGTTCCAATGCGGCGGTCTCCTCGACCGCCGCGGGTGAGCCGATGCGAGCAAGACGGGCACCGACTATTTCTCCGAGAGCCCGCCCGTCTCGGGTGACTCGGCTGGATAGCCAACCGTCTGCACCGCGTCGAAAAAACCAGGGGTAGGATTGGGTAGGGGTCTTGACTCGGACCGCCGAGCGGCGTCAACTGGAGATGTCGGATGAGACCTCGGGCCGACCGAGGCACCCCGTCAGAACGGAGGTCCCAGTAAATTGTTGAGGATCGAACCGATCACGGAGGTAGGGATGGAAACGCCACCGGACTTCACGGGGCGTCGCTGAGAGCCTCGGCTCTCGACGGCGCCCAGACCGAGATTGAATAACCAGTTCAAATAAACAGTTCCCGGCTCTAAGCTGGGACGCGGGTGGCCACGGTTGCCCGAACTTGAGGAGCCCGATCCGGGCGCGTGTCGCGAACCGGATCGGGCTCCTCGCATTTTCCCACTCGCGAGATCGCGCCTCGAACGGTGGCAGGGATGAGCAAGGTCATGTGTTTTCCATGACTGCGTCATCGATGCTCGCCTGACGATCGGCTCAACTATGGACCATGCCTCTCCTCGGAGCCACGCCGTACGCGCCGACGCCAGATACATTCAGGATCGATCGCCGCGCGCGCCAACGCACGAGGACTCGTGCACGATGATGGGGGATGCGGCGGCCGACGGAGCCTTCGCATGGAGTTGAGCGAGGAGCATCGGCTGTTCCAACAGACCGTGCGAGACCTCTGCGAGCGCGAGCTCCGGCCTTTGGTAGAGCGTGCGGAAGCCGAGGAGCGCTTTCCGCGCGAGCGGGTCCTGCCGGCCATGGCGGCGCTCGGCCTCTTCCGTATCGCCGTACCCGAGGACATGGGCGGCGCCGGCGGCGATACCTCCATGCAATGCCTCGTGGCCGAGGAGGTCGCCCGCGTCTGCGCGGGCTTTGCGATCGCGGTAATGCCCTCGGTGGTCGGTCCCGCGTTGCTGGTCAAGCTCGGCACACCTGCACAGCACGAGGCCTTCCTCGAGCCGTTCATGGCCGGAAGCGTGCTTGCCGCCATGGCGCTCACCGAGCCTGCGGCCGGCTCCGACTTGCTGAGTCTCCGGACGACGGCGCGCGCCGACGGCGATGCCTACGTGCTGAATGGTGCCAAGACCTTCATCAGCAATGGCCCCTCCGCTGACCGCGTCCTCGTTGCCGCGGTCCTGGGTGATTGCGCTGGCAAGCGCGGCCTCGAGCGCGCGCTCGGCATCAACCTCTTCGTCGTCGAGCGCGGTACGCCCGGGTTTCACGTGGCCAAGAAGCTCGGCAAGCTCGGGATGCGCTCGTCGGAGACGGGCGAGCTCGTCTTCGAGGAGTGCCGCATCCCCCGGCAGAGCCGCCTCGGAGGCGAGGACGTCAACTTCCTGCGGCTCATGGAAGTGCTCGACGTCAACCGCTTGTACATCGCCGCGCTCTCCGTCGGCATCGGGCAGGCGGCCTTCGAGGCGGCATGCCGGTACGCAAAAGAGCGGGTAACGTTCGGCAAGCCGATCGCGCGCCACCAGGCGATTGCGTTCAAGCTTGCGCGTATGGCGCTCGACCTCGAGGCTGCGCGCCTGCTCATCCACCGCGGTGCCCGACTCTACGATCGCGGCGAGCGGGCCACCATGGCGGTCTCGATGGCGAAGCTCTTCGCGACGGAGGCCGCGGTACGGATCACGGGAGAGGCCGTCCAGGTCCACGGCGGCTACGGCTACATGACCGAGCTGCCGGTCGAGCGCTACTTCCGCGACGCCAAGGTCGGCACGATCTGGGAGGGCACCTCCGAGATCCAGCAACTGATCATCGCGCGGGAGCTGGGGCTCGGCGATGGGTGACTGATGCCCAGACGCATGGTGGAAGCTGACCTTCGTCATGGCCACCACCCGACCATTCGGTAGGCTGACCTGGTGAGCGACCCTGCGACGTCTGCGGACTCGACGACGCTGCGCGACCGCTACGGCCGCCAGGTCACGTACCTACGCGTGTCGGTCACGGAGCGCTGCAACCTGCGCTGTTTCTACTGCCTGCCTCGCGCACGCGCGCCGCTCGGTCGTCCCGAGCAGCTCGACCTCGACGAGTTCGTGACCGTCATCGCGGCGAGCGTCACGCTCGGCATCACCAAGGTGCGGCTGACGGGAGGGGAGCCGCTCGCACGCCCGGGTATCATCGATCTGGTGCGCAAGGTGCGTGGGATCCCCGGCCTCCGGGATCTCGCACTCTCGACGAACGGCACGCTGCTCGCGGAGCACGCCCGCGACCTCCGGGCCGCTGGTCTGATGCGCGTGAACGTGAGCCTCGATTCGCTCCGGGCGGCAGCATTCCGTGCCGTCAGCGGTCGCAACGACCTCGGGCGGGTGACGGCCGGGATCCGCGCCGCGCGTGACGCTGGCCTCACTCCACTCAAGTTGAACGTCGTGGTCATACGTGGCGTGAACGACGACGAGCTGCCCGCGATCGTGGAGTTCGCGGCGCGTCACGATGCGCAGGCGCGCTTCATTGAATACATGCCGCTTGGACTCGGCGAGCGGTGGAACACGTCGTACGTGGGACGCGCCGAGATCCTCGAGCGCCTGCGTCCGCTGCTCGCCGACGCACCGCCCCGCCATCGCTCCGGGGAGGCCGCGAGCTACTATGCATTGGCCAGCGGCGGCGAGGTCGGCATCATCAGTCCTGTGAGCTGCCGGTTCTGCGACCTCTGCAATCGCCTGCGCGTGACGGCGGACGGGCGGCTCCGCCCCTGCCTGACGAGCGAGGGCGAGGTCGATCTGCGCGGGGCGCTGCGGCCGCGTCCCGATGCCAGCGCCATCGCCGCGGCGTTTCGCGCCGCGACCGCGGGTCGCCCGCCCGTCGGCACCTACAGGATCGATGCGCAGGCCCGTGCCGCGATCGACGGACGCGCGATGGCGGCGATTGGAGGCTGAGTGATGCGGCGCTCACGGCCGCGAGCATGACCCCGCCGTGGAGTTTTGTGCCGGCGCGGTCGCCAAGGAGATGACCACGATGCCGACCGAAGCCTCGCAACGTGCCCTCGCCATCCTGCGCGACGGCAGCCAGTACCAATGGTACGTCATCCCGCTGCTCGCGCTGGCGCTCTACGTCTACGCCGTCGAGATCGAGCGCCGGAATTGGAACCTCGTGTTCGCGGGGCTGGCGCTCTGGGGGATGGACTGGCTGAACGAGATCGCGAACGGCCTGATCTTCCACGCGACCCACTACGCGCCGCTCTGGGGTGCGCCTGCGAGCACTGCCTACCTGCTCCTCGTCGGTCTCAACGTCGAGATCTGCTTCATGTTCGCGATCGCGGGCATCGTCGTCGGGAAGATGCTGCCCGTCGACCACGACGCCACGATCCTCGGCGTCCCGAACCGCTGGTTCATCGCCGTCGCGGCATCGCTGTTCTGCGTCGTCGTCGAGCTCTGTCTGAACGCGGTGGGCGCGCTCACCTGGGACTACTGGTGGTGGAGCGCGCGCATGCCATGGCTGATCATCGTGTTCGGTTACCTCACGTTTTTCGTGGTGGCGTTCCGGGTCCACGATATGCCGACCGTTGCGCAGAAGGCACGCACGGTCGGTGCCATTTTCGCGCTCGACGCCGCCTGCCTCGTCGTGTTCGCCGGCTGGCTGCGCTGGATCTGACATGGCGGTCGCTGCTGCCACGCCAGCGTCGGTGCCGAGCACCCGTCGGGGATCGGCTCCCGAGCGTTCGTCCGATCCTGCGGACCGGGCCCGGTTGCGACCGGTGCCGGGCGTGCGTGCGATCCGGATCTCGCTACGCACCGCCCACCTCGCCGCCTTCGCAACTCTCTACGGTGGGCACTGGCACGGCGTCCCGGCGGAGCGACTCGTCACGGCGCTCGCCGCGACGCTCGCGACTGGCGGAGCGCTGATGGCGCTCGAGATCTACCGCACGCCCATCTGGCTCACGCAGGTCCGCGGCGTCGCGACGTTCGTGAAGATCGTACTCGTCGCCAGCGTTCCGCTCGCGTGGGAGGCGCGTGTCGGGCTGCTCACCGCAGCGCTCGTGATCGGCGGAGTCAGCTCGCACATGCCGAGCCGTTTTCGCTACTATTCGATCACGCAGCGGCGCGTGATCGGAGACACCGAGCGCGGGTGAGCCGCGATCCGCGAGCACTTGAAATCGTCTCCCCAGCGATCGTCTTCAGGTCAGCGCTGGGATTCTCGCGCCCGACTGCGCCACCGCGACGCGCTCGATCTCGACCGGCACGCCGCGCGGTACGTGCACCGGGCCACTCGCGAACACGCGAGAGCGGAGATGTCCATAGTCGCCGACGAAATGGGTGGGTTTGTACGGTGAGGCGACGACCTCCATGTTCCCGCGCCAACCCGGAAACTGAAACGGCTCCCAGGCGTGGTAGAGGATCGCCGCGCCAGGGGGAACTCCGGGTGCGACCCGCGCGCGCACCTGGAACGACCCATGATCGTTCCGCACGCGCACGAAGTCGTGGTCGCCGATGCCACGTGCCCGCGCATCCTCCACCGCCATCCACATCGAGGGCTCACCACGCTGGAGGCGCAGCAGCTTCGGCTCCGTGCGCCAGATCGCGTGGATGCTCCAGCGCGTGTGGCCGCCCGTGAGCACGATCGGATAGCGACCGCCAGCCCCGGGGAGCGGCTTCCAGCGCGGTAGCACTTCGTCCGCGTCCACGAACCACGGGTGGTCGAGGTAGA
>Ga0315287_10006122_pt1 | contig 11932 bp, 5 predicted proteins | sample YL17G11_0_MG_FD_205037 | JGI IMG/M metagenome (GOLD analysis project Ga0315287, IMG submission 205037) | Sediment microbial communities from Yellowstone Lake, YNP, Wyoming, USA - YL17G11_0 | ecosystem: Environmental > Aquatic > Freshwater > Lake > Sediment | place: USA: Wyoming | collected...
CACGCTCCACGCGGACGCGCTCTTCTCCCGCCACGAGGAGATCTGCGCGCTCGTCGCGACCTCCTATCGCGCCGGCAGGCCCGGTCGCGGGGTCCTGCGCCTCTCGGCCGCCGGCTCCCTGACCGCGATCTGGAACGGGGTCGAGGTCGCCGCGGATCCGGCCTTCCGGGAGCGCGCCGAACCGGACAGGATCGCCGCCGAGGTCGACGTGCGGTCCGGTCACAACCGCCTCGTGGTCCGGATCTGCTCGAACGCGCGCGGCGCCATGGAGCTCGCGGCCCGCGTGACCGACGCGGCGTTCCGGCCGTGGCCCGGAGAGGCCGACGCGGCGGACGCCGCCCTGTTCGCCCCGGAAGCCGCGACCGCGTCCCGGCCGCACAAGGCCCTCGAGACCGCGCTCACCGCCCTGGCCGCCCGGGCCTTGCGATCCCGCGCGCGGCCGTCGGACAAGGCCGACGCGGCCCTGTACGCTCTCCTCACCGGCGCCCTCCACGAGGGATCGCACGTCGAGCGCGACCTCGCCAAGGCGGCGTGCGCCGCATCCGCGGAGCCTCGACCCTGTCTGATCTGGGGCGCCATGGCGCTCGATCCGAACGAGCGGCGCCAGGCGGCGGACGCCGCGCTCCGCAAACGGCCGGGCTCGCCGGAGGCGGCGGTCGCCCTGGCGCGCCTCGAGTCGGAGGCGGGTGATCCGGTCCGCGCGCTCGCGGCCCTCGAGACCGCGGCCCAGCGGGAGAAAGACCTTCCGATCGAGCTCGCGCGCCTCGAGATCCTCTCCTCGCGCGGGTTTCCTCTCCTGGCGCTCGAGCGGCTGGGAGCTCTCGAGGCCGCGCACCGCGACGCCCCGGCGCTGTCGCTCGCCGGCGCGCGCATCGCCGGGCGCGCCGGCGCCGCCGCGGCCCGGATGCGCTACGAAGCGTCGACGACGACCTTCCGCTTCGATCTCGCCGCACGCCACGTCTCGCTCGCCCGCGCCGCCGCGGCCCGGGGCGACACGGCGGCGTTCGACGCCGAGCTCCGCGCGGCGCTCGCCGTCGCCCCGCACGCGAGGGAGACGCTCCTCCAGGTCGCCGCCCTCCTGGAGGGCGCCGCGAAGCCCGCCGAGGCCGAGGCTCTGCTGCGCCGCGCGCTCGCGATGGATCCGGACGACGCCGAGGCGCTCAAGGAGCTCGGGCGCGGCGCGATCGGCGCAGGCAGGCGGGACGAGGGGCTGCGCCTCCTGGCGCAGGCGGCGCGGGAGGATCCGGGCGACGCGTGGCTCGCGGGCTACCTCGACTCCGTGGCGCCCGCCGCCCGCTTCGAGGAGCCGTTCGTCGTGCCGCCGGAGGAGTTCCTCGCGTGGCGCGGCGGCGCGGGCGAGGACGCGGCGTACCTCGTCGACTCGCAGATCGTCCACGTCGAGCCGTCCGGGCTCGCCTCGCGGTTCCGCCAGATCGTCGTCGAGGTGCACGGCGAGGACGCGGCGCGAAGGCACAGGACCCACTCCGTGGAGTACGCGCCGAATGCCCAGCGCGTGAAGATCCTGGCCGCCCGTGTGTTCCGCCGTGACGGCGCTGTGGCGAACGCGATCGGCCGCGGCACGGCGCCGATCTCGGAGCCGTGGTACCGGCTCTACTACGACCTCGAGGCCGAGCTCGTCGAGCTGCCGCCGCTCGAGCCCGGGGACGTCGTCGAGTACAGGTACCGCGTGGACGACACCGAGGTCATGCGCTCCGCGGAAGGCTACTTCGGCGACTTCGCGTACGCGGTGGACGCGTACCCCAAGAAGCTGTGGCGCTACGCCCTCGTCGCGCCCGAGGCCATGAAGCTCGAGATCGCGGTCCCCGATATCGCCGGCCTCTCGCAGAAGAGCAGCGCCGCGGGCGGCGAGACGACGCGCGTCTTCGAGGCGAGGGACGTCCCGGCGCTCGCCTCAGAGCCCGCGATGCCCGGCGAGAGCGCCGGCCGCGCCTACCTCCACGTCTCCACGTTCCGCACGTTCGAGGAGCTCGGCCTCTGGTACGAGGGACTGATCCGGGATCAGCTCCTGCCCGACGCGCGGATCCGCGCCAAGGCGATCGAGCTCACCGCCCGCGCCGCGACGCCGGCCGCCAAGGTCGCGGCGATCTACGGCTGGGTCGTGACCGCGACGCGCTACGTGGGGCTCGAGTTCGGCGTGCACGGCTACAAGCCGTACCGCGCGGCGTCGGTCATGTCGCGCGGCTTCGGCGACTGCAAGGACAAGGCCGGGCTCCTGGTCTCGCTCCTCCGGGAGGCCGGCATCGACGCCGAGCTCGTGCTCGTCCGCACGAGATCCCTCGGGGACGTCGGCGCGGCGCCGGCGTCGCTCGAGGTGTTCAACCACGCCATCGCCTACGTCCCGAAGCTCGATCTGTGGCTCGACGGGACCGCCGCGCACCACGGCTCCCGGGAATTTCCGTTCGAGGATCAGGACGCGCTCGCCCTGCGGCTCACGCGCGACGGGCCCCTGCTCACGCGCACGCCGGTCGTCGCGGCGCCCTCGAACTCGCTCGCCGAGAAGCTCCGCGTCGCGATCGACGGCGACGGGCGGGCCAGGATCTCGGCCGCGCTCGAGCTGCGCGGGGCCGCGTTCGCGCCCGCGTACCGCCGGGAGTTCGAGGCGGCGCACCACCGCGACGAGCGGTTCGCGGCGGTCGTGGCCGACAGGTTCCCGGCGTCGGAGATCGAGTCCGCGTCGTTCGCCGGGCTCGACGATCTCGAAGGCGCGATCCGCGTCCGCTACACGGCGTCGGTCGCGTCCCTCGGCCGGGTGAGCGGCGGCGAGATGTCGGTGTCGGTGGACCGCGGGGAGCGCCTCTCCGAGCGTTACGCCGCGCTGGCCGAGCGGCGCACTCCGCTCGAGGTCGGGCCGCGGCGCGTCATCTCCCGCGAGGCGACCGTCCGGGCGCCGCCCGGGTTCCGCGCCGCGCGTGCGCCGGAGGCTTTGCGGATCGAGACCGAGTTCGGCTCGCTCGTCATCAACGCCTCGATCAACGGCGACGCGGTCTTCGTCTCGCGCAGGTTCGAGCTCGACGTGCACGAGGTCGCGCCCGAGGCGTACCCGCGGTTCGCCGCGTTCTGCCGGGCCGTGGATCAGGCGCTCGCCTCGCCGATCGTCTTCGAGAGGTCGCCGTGACGCGACGAGCCGCCATAGCCCTCTTCGCGCTCCTCGCCTTCGGCTGCGCCGCCCGCCCGGGCCTCGGGCGCGGCGCGGACGGCACGACCGCGCTCTCGGAGGCCGAGCGCGCCTACCTCGTCGACGGCGACGCCGACCGGGCCGAGGGGCTCCTCGCCGCGTCGATCGACGGGTCGCCCTCGGACGCGGCGGCCGTCTTCCTCCTCGCCGATCTCCTCGACGCGACGGGGCGCCCGGACGAGGCGGCCGCGCGCTACCTGCGGGTGCTCGAGCTCGGCCGCGCCGACGGCGTCCTCGACGACGTCTCCACCGCCGCCGCCATCGCGCTCGTCGCGGCCCGCGATCGGGTGCCCGACTTCGGGTCCCGCTTCTCGGCGCTCGCCAGAGGGCTCGACGACCCGGGCGCGCTGCCGCCGGAGGCGGTCTACGAGCTGCGGAACCTCGCGCTCGGCCTCGCGCTGCGGCACGAGGACGACGCCGCGGCGCGCGCGGCGACGCTCCGCGCCACCGGGTGCCTGACGCGGTGGGAGGTCGCGGGCCCGTACGGGCCGCGGAGCTTCGAGGCGCTCGACGGCCTCGCCGACTCGCATCCGCAGCTGCGGACGAACGCGCCGTGGCCCGTGGAGTCCCGCCTCGGCCCCGGCCGGCCGATCGTCGCCGCGCACGTCGAGGACGTGACGCGCTGCGCGGTCCCCGCCTACGACGCCGCCGTGCCGGAACCGGGGCTGGGCCTCGCGCGGACCGTCGTGGCGCTCGAGCGCGCCGAGACCGTGCTGTTCCGGCTCGAGACCGACGCCTCGGCCCGGGTGTACGCCGGTGGCGCCGAGATCTTCTCGTCCGAGCGCCGCGACGCGTGGCTCCCCCGCTACGCCTGGTTCGCGGCCGCGCTGCCCGCGGGCAACACCGAGATCGCCGTCGCGATCGCCCACCCGGAGGTCCGGCCGGTGTTCTCCCTGATCGCGATCCGCGCGAAGAGCGGCGCGCCCGTCCCGCTCCACGGCCCCGAGCTCCTGCCGTCCGGCGCCGTCGCGGCCTCGGCCGAGATCCCGGAAGCGGCCCCCGCCCGCACGGCGACTGCGGCCCTCGCGCGCCTGCGGGCCGCGATCTGGCGCGACGACGGCCCGGCCGCCGCGGACGAGACGGCGCTGCTCGGCCGCCTCGGCGCCGAGGACTCCTGGCCGATGATCGCCGCGGGCGCGGAAGCCGCGCTCGCCGCCCCGGATCAGCCGCTCGACGCGGCGTTCGAGAAGGCGCGGCGGCTCATGGAGCTCGCCCTCGCCCGCGAGCCGCGGCTGTGGTCCGCGCGGCTCACGCTCGCGCGCGCCGAGTCCGCCGACGGCCGGCCCGAGGTCGCCTACGACCTCCTGCAACAGGGGCGCGCGATCAATCCGCGCGAGCCTTCGATCGCGGAGCGCCTCGCGGATCTCGGCCTGGAGATGGGATACGCCGCCGAGGCCGTCGAGGCCGCCGAGGCGCTGGGCGCGCTCCTGCCGGGCTCCTGCTCGGCGAAGGCGTACGGGCTCGCGGCCGCGCGCGGCAGGGCCGGTGCGGCGCGGGTCGTCGAGCTGGCCGCAGAGCTCGCGGCCTGCGACAGGACGAGCGACGCGCTGGCGGGCGCGCTCCTGGAAGCCCAGAGGTACGACGAGGCCCGCGCCGAGTACGCCCGGCTCGCCGACCGCGAACCCGGGAGCCCGGCGCTCGTCGAGGGCGCTGCCCGCGCGGCTCTCGCGGCCGGCGATCTGCGGGAGTTCACCGACGGGATGCGCCGGCTGCTGGAGCTTCGGCCCTCCTCGGCGGAGCGGCGGCGGGAGCTCGCGGACGCGCTCGCCGCCACCGGGAGAGCCGACGAGGCGCGCGCCCTGTTCGACCTCGCGCTGACCGAGGTCGGCGCGGCCAAGGGTCGCGCGGCCGGGGATCGGGCGGCGCTCGACGAGACCGACTCATACACGGCGCTCCGCGTCGACGGCCTCGCCGCCATCGCCGCGTTCCGCGCGGCGAAGCCGCGCTACGACACGGGCTCGGTCTGGGTGCTCGATCGCGCGGTGCACGTCATCGGCCGCGACGGCTCCCGCCTGGAGCTCGTCCACAACATCGCCGCGATCCTATCGGCCGGCGCCGTGGCCGAGCACGGCGAGATAGAGATCCCGGAGGACGCGGCGCTCCTCACGGCTCGCGCCGTCAAGCCGGACGGCTCGGTGCGCACGCCGGAGTGGATCCCGGGCAAGACGAGCCTGTCGCTCCCGGAGCTGGCAACCGGGGACTTCGTCGAGATCGAGTACGCGCGGTACGCGCCCCCGTCCCCGGTGTTCCTCGGCGGCTTCGACACCGGCCGCTTCTACTTCGAGGACTTCGAGCACGCGTTCCTGAGATCCGAGCTGGTCGTCGTGGCGCCGCGCTCGATGGCCCTCGAGGCGGACCCGAGGGGCGCCGCTCCCGAAGGCGCCGAGCGGACGTTCGGTGATCTGCGCGTCGTCACCTACCGCGCGCGGGACGTCGCGCCCGCGGTGGAGGAGCCGCTCTCGCCGCACGCGGCCGAGCTGCTGCCGTCGATCCGCGTGACCCACGGCGCGTCGGCCGAGGCGATCTGCGCCCGCGTCCGCGATCTCCTCGCGGATCGCGATCGGAGCTCGCCCGAGATCGACGCCCTCGCCGCGCGCCTCGTGGGCGGGATCCCCGAGGCCGATCGCAGGGAGCGGCTGGCGGCGTTGTACGCGTGGACCATGGACAACGTCGCCGACGACGGCGAGCTCGAAGGGCCGGTGAGCCACATCGTGGCGCGGGGCGTGGGGAGCCGGGCCCGGGCGTTCCTCGCCCTGGCGCGCGCGGCCGGCATCGACGGGCGCCTCGCGTTCGTCAGATCCGCCTTCGCCGACGACACGCGCGCCGAGACCACGAGCCTCGACATCGCCGAGCGCGTCGCGGTCTCCGTGGACGGGGGTTGGGCGAGCTTCGAGACCGAGGCCGCGCCGTTCGGCTACCTGCCGCCGGACCTGCGCCACCGCCCCGCCCTGCTCCCGGATCGCTGCGAGGCCGCGACGACCGACGGCGGCGCGATCCCCGTGGATACCCGGCGCGTCGAGGTCGTGCTCACGGTCGGCGGCGGCGGGGAGGCGACCGCGCGCGTGACCGAGACCGTCACGGGCGCCGCGGCCGCGGCGTGGCGCGCCGAGCTGCGGGCCGCGACGGAGGAGGAACAGGCGCGCCTGTTCGCCGCCGAGCACGTCTCGAGCGTCGCCCCCGGCGCGTCGGTCGTGCGCCTCGAGGCGTCGCCGCTCGAGGACGACGACGCCCCGCTCGAGCTCGCGTACGAGCTCGCGTTCCCGAGCTTCGCCCGAATGGTCGCGGGCTCGTTGCGCGGCGCGCTCCCGTTCGCGAGCTCCTTTGCCAGGGAGCTCGGCGGGCAGCCGTCGCGGAGCGCGCCCGCCGTGCTCGTCACCTACCTCGACGAGTCGGTCTCCGTCACCGTGGTGCCCCCGGAGGGGCGGTCGATCCGCACCGACAACACCGACGGCCGGTTCGAGTCTGCCAACGGGAGCGCCGAGCGGCGGATCTCCGGCGGCGGCGCGACGCTGAACGTCCGTCACGGCTTCGTCCTGAACGCGTCCAGGATAGCCCCGGGCGACTTCCGCGCGTTCCTCGACTTCGCGGCTGCGGCGGACGATTTGTCCACAGTGGATATCGAGATCGCGGGCGCCGCGGACTGAGGGGATTGAGGCCCTTCCCGATCACGTTGCACACAGCTTGTCCACACAATTTGACCCCGAAACCAACGTTCAGTAGAATTTGCCTGGCTCTCGACACTTTCCTGACCCCAAGAGATCGCGGAACCGGAAGGGTGGGCGGCATGCAAGGACTCACGAAAAGACAGCAGATGGTGTTGGACTACATCTCTCAATCCATCAGCGATCGCGGCTACCCGCCGACGCTCCGCGAGATCGGATCCCACATGGGCATCCGGTCGACCAACGGCGTAAACGATCACCTTCGCGCGCTGGAGCGCAAGGGCTACCTGAAGCGCGAGGACATGAAGTCGCGCGCTCTACGCCCCGTGCACTTCGGCGCCGGCGAGCAGGACGCGACCGTCTCCATCCCGGTCGTCGGCCGGGTCGCGGCCGGGCAGCCGGTGCTCGCCGAGGAGAACGTGGAAGATGTCGTCGTCGTGGATCGTTACTTCGTCGGGAATCAACGGGAGGTGTTCGGCCTACACGTGCGCGGCGACTCCATGATCAATGCCGGGATTTGCGACGGTGACTTCATCTTCGTCCGAAGGCAGATGCACGCCGACAAGGGCAACGTCGTCGTCGCGCTCATCGGCGACGAGGCGACGGTCAAGTACTACCACCCTGGACCGGACGCGGTCCGGCTCGTCGCGGCCAACCCGACATACGCCCCGATCATCATCCGCCGCGAGGACTTCAGGCCCACGCAGATCCTCGGCGTCGTCATCGGCGTCTTCCGGCGCATCTAGGCGCGCACCTCGAGGCGGAAGGGCTCCAAGATGCAGACCACGAACGTCGCTGTAGTAGGCGCCACGGGCGCCGTGGGCCGGACCATGCTCGACGTCCTCGCGCAGCGGAGGTTCCCCGCGGGCGCGGTGCACGCCGTCGCCTCGGAGCGAAGCAAGGGCAAGCGCGTCCCCTACGCCGGGCGGGAGCTCGAGGTGGAGCCGCTCGAACCGTTCGACTTCGCGGGCGTCGACATCGCACTGTTCTCGGCCGGCGGCTCGGTGAGCCTCGAGCACGGGCCGCGCGCCGCGGCGGCCGGCGCCACGGTCGTCGACAACACCTCCGCCTTCCGGATGGACGAGGACGTGCCGCTCGTGGTCCCGGAGGTGAACCCGCACGATCTCGCGGAGCGGCCGCGCGGCATCATCGCCAACCCGAACTGCTCCACCATCCAGATGGTCGTGGCGCTCGCGCCGCTGCACTGGCGCGCGCGCATCCGCCGCATCGTCGTGGCGACGTACCAGTCCGTCTCGGGCGCCGGCAACCGCGCCATGGAGGAGCTGCGCCGCACCTCGGCCGCGGCGCTCTGCGGCGGGCCCGTCGAGCCCGGCCCGGTGTTCCCGCACCCGATCGCGTTCAACTGCCTGCCGCAGATCGACGTGTTCGAGGCCGACGGCTACACCAAGGAGGAGCACAAGATGATGTTCGAGACGCGCAAGATCTTCGGAGATCCGTCGATCCGCGTCTCGGCCACGTGCGTGCGCGTGCCGGTGCTCGTGGGCCACGCCGAGGCGATCAACGTCGAGTTCGAGAAGCCGATCTCGCCCGACGAGGCGCGGGAACTGCTCGCGGCCGCGCCCGGCGTCGAGCTCATCGACGCGCCCGGCGCGCAACGCTACCCCATGCAGTGCCTCTGCGCGGGCCGCGACCCGGTGCTGGTCGGGCGCATCCGCCGCGACCCGTCGCGGGACAATACGTTGGACATGTGGATCGCAGCCGACAACCTGCGCAAGGGCGCGGCGCTCAACGCCGTGCAGATCGCGGAGCTCCTGCTGCAGGAAAAACGCTGAGGAGATCCTTCCCGCTACCTCTTGCCCAGCCACACGACGTGGCGGCGGCCGCCCTTGGCGCCGCGGGCGCGCACGCCCACGACCTCCACCTCGAAGCCCGCGCGCTTCAACCTGCGCGTGAACCCCGCGTCCGGCGCGGCCGACCAGACCCCGAGGATCCCGCCGGGCGCGAGCGCGGCGTAGGAGGCCTCGAGCCCGACCGCGGAGTAGAGCCAGCCGTTCGAGGCCTGCGTCAAAGCCGCCGGACCGTTGTCGACGTCGAGCAGGATCGCGTCCCAGAGCTTCTTTGGCCTGCGGATCAGGTCGGCCACGTCGCCCTCGCGGAGCTCGGCGCGGGGATCGTCGAGCGGCCTTCCGGCCTCCTCGGCGAGCGGGCCGCGGTTCCAGCGGATCACCGCCGGCACGAGCTCGGCCACCACGACGCGCGCGTCCGGCCCGGCCCTGCGCAGCGCCGCCGCGAGCGTGAAGCCCATGCCCAGGCCGCCCACGAGCACGCGCGCCTTGGGGCGCGGCCCCATCCGGTCGTACGCCAGGTCGAAGAGCGCCTCCTCGGACCCGTGCGTCCGGCTGCCCATGAGCTCGCGCCCGTCGACGCGGATCACGAGCTCGCGGCCGCGCCGCATGAGCGCCATGACGCTCTGCGCCCCCTGCGCTCCCGGGATCACCTCGCTGTCCAAGAGCACCCACGAGTCCATCGAGACGCCTTTCCGGACGACGCCGCCGGACAGATCACTTCTTCCCGCTCGCCTCGCGGATCTCGTCGAGCTCCGCCCAGCGATCGTACGCCACTTCGAGCGCCGCCTCGGCCGCGGCGAGCTTCGCGTTGACGTCGGCCACCTCGGCGCCGGCCGTCTTATAGAAGCCCGAGTCCGCGAGCGTCGCGTGGCGCGCCGCAATCTCCGCCTCCAGCGCGTCGATCCGCGCCGGGAGCTCGTCGAGCTCGAACCGCTCCTTGAACGTCAGCGCGCGCGGCCTCGCGGGCTTCTCACGCTGCCGTGGCCTGGCCGCGGGCTTCGGCGCCTCGGCTACGGCCGGCGCCGGTCGCTGGCGGAGCCAGTCGTCGTACCCGCCCACGTACTCGGCCAGGAGCCCGCCGCCCTCGAAGGCGAAGGTGCTCGTGGCGACGTTGTTCAGGAACGCCCGGTCGTGGCTGACGAGCAGCACGGTCCCCTCGTACTCGACGAGGAGGTTCTCGAGCAGCTCGAGCGTCTCGACGTCGAGGTCGTTCGTCGGCTCGTCGAGCACGAGCACGTTCGCGGGCCTCGAGAACAGCTTGGCGAGCAGGAGGCGGTTCCGCTCCCCGCCGGACAGCACCCAGACCGGCGTGCGGGCCCGCTCCGACGAGAACAGGAAGTCCTCCAGGTACGAGTACACGTGCCGCGGCTTGCCGCCCACGACGACCGCGTCGCCGTCGGGCGCGAGGTTCTCGACCACGGTCTTCGCGCTGTCGAGCTGCGCCCGGAGCTGATCGAGGTACGCGACCGCGAGCCCCTCGCCGAGCGCCACCTCGCCCTCCGTCGGCCTGAGCTCGCCGAGCAGCAGCTTGAGCAGCGTCGTCTTCCCCGCCCCGTTGGGGCCGATGATCCCGACCTTGTCACCGCGCCACACGACGCCCGAGAAGCTCCGGATGAAGGGCGCGCCGGGCTCGTACCCGAACGTCACGTCGATCGCCTCGGCGACCTTCTTCGACGGCCGGCCCGCGCTGATCGTGTCCATCCGCACCGCGCCCTGGTGCGACCGCCGCTGCCGGGCCTCCTCCCGCATCGAGACGAGCTGCCGGACGCGGCCCTCGTTCCGGGTCCGCCGCGCCTTGATCCCCCTGCGGATCCACGCCTCCTCCTCGGCGAGCCGCTTGTCGAAGCGATCGCGCTGCGCCTGCTCCGCCTCGAGCGCGGCGCCCTTGTTCTCGAGGTACGCCGCGTAGCTCCCCGGCCAGCTCGTCACGACGCCGCGGTCCAGATCGAGGATGCGCGTCGCGAGCCTGTCGATGAGCACCCGATCGTGCGTGACGAAGACGATCGCGCCGGGGAACTTCCCGAGCAGCGCCTCCATCTGCACCACGGAGTCGATGTCGAGGTGGTTCGTCGGCTCGTCGAGCAGGAGCACGTCCGGCGCGCCCACGAGCGCCCGGGCGAGGAGGAGGCGGCGCCGCTGCCCTCCGGAGAGCGCCGCGCAGGGCGCCCCGGCCTCGAGCCCGAGCTTGGAGAGGGCGGCGTCGACCTCGTGCCCGATCTCCCCGGCCGCGATCGAGCCCGCGGCCATCCCCGCGCGGACGACGTCGCCGCACGTCCCGTCGAGCGACGGCGGGACCTCCTGGGCGAGCCTCGCGGAGCGCACGCCGCGCCCGTAGTCCACGGCGCCCGTGTCCGGGGCGAGCTCGCGGTCGAGCAGCTTGAGGAGGGTCGTCTTGCCCGCGCCGTTGCGCCCCACGAGGCAGATCCGCTCGCCCGGCTCCACGGCGAAGCTCGCCGCGCCGACGAGCGGCGCCCCGCCGAAGGAGATCGTCACGTCGCGGACGTTGATGAGGCTCATGCGCGGATGGATAGCAGATGTAGGGTCCGGCGAACAACGCGGATATTCCGCCCTCGATCAAGGCACGACCACGACTTTGTTCTTCCCTTCCTGCTTGGCCAGGTACAGGCCCCTGTCCGCCTTCTCGACGAGCGCGTGCGCCGTGACGGTGTCCGGATCGCACGAGGCAACGCCGAAGCTCACGGTGATCGCCAGATCCGCGACGCGGATCTTCGCCGCGCCCGCTCGGATCCGCTCCGCGACCTCACCCGCGTCAGGGGTGTGCGTGTTCGGCAGGATGACGGCGAACTCCTCCCCTCCGTAGCGGCAACCGATGTCCGACTCCCTCGAAGAGGCCCGGAAGATCTCGGCGAGCTCCACCAGGACGCGATCGCCCTCCTGGTGCCCGTGCTGGTCGTTGACCTTCTTGAAGTCGTCGATGTCCGCGAGGATGAAGGACACGATCGTCCCGTAGCGGAGGTAGGTCTTCAGCTCGAGCCCGACGATCTCGTGGCAGCTCGTGTGGTTGAACAGCCCGGTCAAGCCGTCGCGCATCGACAGGTCCGCGATCCTGGCGATGTGGTCCTCGTTGATCACGGTGGGCGACAGGATGTCCTTCGTGAAGTTCGAGAGGTAGTCCAGCGTGGCGACGGTGATGCGCACGTTCCGTCCGAGCACCTTCGACAGCATGTATTTGTGCTGGAGGATGTCGTTCCACAGGGTCCGGGCGACGGCGGGGGCGAAGAACTGATGCGTGACCGCGTAGAGGA
>Ga0315287_10006124_pt1 | contig 11931 bp, 4 predicted proteins | sample YL17G11_0_MG_FD_205037 | JGI IMG/M metagenome (GOLD analysis project Ga0315287, IMG submission 205037) | Sediment microbial communities from Yellowstone Lake, YNP, Wyoming, USA - YL17G11_0 | ecosystem: Environmental > Aquatic > Freshwater > Lake > Sediment | place: USA: Wyoming | collected...
ACCCGTCCGGCGGCCCCCCACCCATCCTCCGCCGCCTCGCCCCCCCGAGCCCCCCGCGCTCCGCGGGAGCAAGTCCCGCTCCGCTTACCTCGTCCCCCGCCCTCCCTCCGTCTGCTTGGCTCACAGAGGACCACCAGGGGGTCAGGAGTTTGGTCGCCAAAGGGGGTCAACACATGTGTCGCCTGACAACATGGACGGGCCCTACCGATACACTCCTCCGCGCCCTCGGCCTGGGCGCCTACGAGTCGAGCTTGCCGAGATGACGCAGGTGATAGAGCAGCGCCTGCCGCGACAGCCCGGCCCGGCGCGCTGCCTCCGAGCGGTTCCCGCCGGTCGCGCGCAGCGCTTTGGCGAAGTAACCGCGGCGGAACGCCTCGACCGCGGCCGTCCAGGGCAACACGGCCGCCGGCACCTCGGCGACCGGCTCGAGATCGGCGAACCGGTCCGCGGCGACCGTCTCGCCGGGACGGGCCGTGGCGACCGCGCGGGCGATCGCCGAGTCCAGCTCGCGCACATTCCCCGGCCAGCGCCCGGTCCGCAGCGCGGCGAGCGCCGAGGGTGCGAGGCGCACCCCGGGCCGGTTGAACGCCTCGGCGTACTGCGCGACGATGTGGCGGGCCAGCTCGTCGATGTCCTCGGGGCGCTCCCGCAGCGGCGGGATGGCGACGACCGCGACCGACAAGCGGTAGTAGAGGTCCTGGCGGAACATCCCGCCGGCGACAGCCGCCTTGAGGTCGCGGTTGGTGGCCGCGAGGAACCGGACGTCGACGGTGCGGGCGGACGTCGCGCCGACACGGCGCACCTCGCGGTCCTGCAAGAGCCGCAGCAGCTTTGCCTGCAGCTCGAGCGGCAGCTCGCCGATCTCGTCGAGGAACAGCGTCCCCCGCTCGGCCGCCTCGACCAACCCCGGCCTGTCGCGATCGGCGCCGGTGTACGCCCCCCGGACGACACCGAACAGCTCCGCCTCGAGCAATGTCGCTGGGATCCCGGCGCAGTTGACCGGAACGAAAGCGCCCTTGCGCCCACTCGCCCGATGCAACTCCTGGGCGACCAGCTCTTTGCCTGTGCCTGGCTCGCCGAGCACGAGCACGGTGATCGGCAGCGGCGCCCACCGCGAGATCTCCTCCCGCAACACTGCGGCGGCCCCGCTCCCTCCGAGGAAGCTCGCGCCCACGCTCCCGCCGACATCCCTCGGCGGCAATGCCGTGCTGGCTGCCAAGGTGGCAATGAGCTCGGCCGCAGCGCGCGTCGTGCTGTCGAGCGTTCCGCCAATCAGAATCTGCACCGGACCGATGACGACCTCGCCGCCGTTCGCCGCTCCCGAGCCCCAACTCGCCAACGTGGCGCCGCGTCGGCGGATCTCGATCGCGCTCAGACCGAGCGCGCGCGCCAGCGGCCCGAGATGGTCGGGACCGAGGGCGTCGGGGCCGGCGCCGGCGACAGCGTTCATCGCCCGCAAGAGCTGCGTCGCATCGAGCCCGAGCAACGCCCGGAGGCGCACAGCCCACCCGTCGAGGCCAGCGCCGGCGAGAATCTCCTCGCTCTGGCGACGCAGCTCCGACCATTCCTCGCCCAGGCTCTCGCCGCGCCGCGCAAGCACCGCAGCCAGCCGCACCATGCCGACCGCGGCCTCCCGCGGTGTGCGCACCAGCGCCGACGCGACAACCGCACGCGCTCCGTCCCGATCGCCGCGACGCCAGCGGGCGAGCGCGCGCGCCGTCACCGTGACCCCCCATCGGGGCGGCAGCGACGGCTCGGGGTCGATCCCCTCGTCGGCGTGCTCCACAGCGGCGATCAGCACGCTCTCGCTCGCGTCGGCGCCCTCCGCCGCCGCGACGGCACCCGCCACGTCGCCGTCGACGAGAGCGAGATGGCCGCGCAGCGACGCCAGCGCCTCGTGCAGCACCTCGTGCTGTGAGTGCCGCTCGAGTCCGGCAAGCAGGGCCGGCAGGGAGGCACGGACCGCTGCCGCGTCGCCGCGCGCGAGCTGGCAGCGCGCAAGCTCGAGCTCCTCGAACCAGTAGGCGCTGTCGACCACACCGCCGCGCAGCTCGCGCGAGGCCAGAATGAGCACTTGCGCCGCGCGCCAGTCGAGGCGATCGTTGGCGACGACGCCGCGGTTGTAGCGGACGACCGTCACTGCCCGTCGCGATCCGCATCGTTCGAGAAAACGATCGGCGAGCTGAAGGTGCCGCTCGGCGGCCACCTCCTGCTCAGCGTGGATGGCGATCTTCCCGAGATCGGAGTGGATCTCGCCGAGCAACCTGGGGTTGCTGCCGGTGGCGGCGCGCAGCGCTGCCCGCATCGCCGTGCCCGCTGCCGCCAGGCTGCCGCGCGACATCGCCGCGTAGCCGAGCAGGTGTAGTGCCCGGGCGCGCAGGTCGGCCGGCCACGTCTTCGCCTCGCCACGCCAGAGTTGGCGCAAGGCGGAGGTTCCTGCAGCCAACGCGAGAAGCAGCCGCGCCTCCGGGCCCGCAGGCGACGAGGGCGCCGCCGCAGCGCGCAGGTTCAGCAGCTCCGCGTCGGTGTCGCCCTCGCGGCGCGCGAACTCCGCAACGACCAGACGCACCCGCGCCGCCAGCCGGTCCGCAAGCGCATCCACCGGGACATGATCGAGCTCCGCCCGCGCGCGAGACGGCAGCCCGGCCTGATCGGCCCACCACGCCGCGAGAGCGTGCCAGGAGACATCGCGGTCCGTCTCCGCGACCCCGTCGAGCAGGCGTTCAGCGTCGGCAAGCCGACCGAGCGCGAGGGCCGCCTCGGCGCCCGCGATCCGCAGGGCGACGGTGTGGGGCATGGCCTTGGCCACTGCCAGCGCCGTCTCGGTCCCGCCGTCGATCAGCGCCCCTTCGCAGCGCTCCTCGAGGGAACGCCAGTCGCCGGTGGTCATCCCAACGGCGGCGCAGCGGGCCCACGAGCTCGCCGTGAGCTTGGCGACCATCGCCTCGAGCCTCGCTTGATCGCGCGGCTCGGCGGCGGCCAGAGCGCTCCAGCGCCGCTCGCGCCGTGCCACGAGACGCAGCCGCTCGAGCTCGGGAAGCGCCGCCACCACTGCGCCCCCAGCCACTGCGTGCAGCTCCGCCTCGTCGAGCCCGACGGGCGACTGAGCGAGCCATCGCAGGGCGGCGCGAGCCGACGGCGAGGCAAGCTGCTCGGTTCGCTTCGCGGAAATCTCCCTGGGCGGTGGCCCCGAGAACGCGGCCGCGGCACCGGCGCGCATCGCCTCGCCGACCAACGCCGCGCGGCCGGCAGCGAGCTCGACGGCGGCGCTGGCGTGCTCGCGCGCCAGGGCGCCGCCGACACCAAGCGCCCAGATGCCGGCCTCTCCGCCCGCCAAGGCGAGCGGCGGCGCGCCGGCGACCGGCAGCGTCGTCAGCACGACGGCATCGCAACCGTCGGCGGCAGCGCGAGCCTGCGCCCGGGCGATCTCGGACTCGTCGAGGGCGCCGCCAACGACGACAACGGCTTGGCCAGACGCCGCCGCCGCAAGTCTGGCGCTCGCCTCCACGCCGGCGAGCGCTCCTTCATCCTCGACGAGCACCACGCCGCTCTCCGGCACGGCGAAATGGCGGGCCCAAAGGGCGCGTCCCGCGCCCAGCGGGTGACGAAGCGCGCTCGCGTTCTTGCCGTCGCCCGTGAGAATGGTGACGAGCTCTTCGCCGAGCGTCCACGGCGTGCCGCGTTCGAGCGCCGCGGCGAGCGCTGCCGATTTCTCGGGGACGAGCGCGCGGAGCAACGGCGCGAGCACCACCGGAAGCACGTTGCCGCTGAGCGCCGCGTGTCCTCGCAAGCGCCGATCGAGCCGGGGGTCGCCGAGCCGCAGCCGCGGCAGCTCTCCCAGGCGCACACGGTCGCCGTCGCTCTCCTTCTGCACCCGCATCCCCCAGAGCGACGACCGGCCGATGAACCACCCGCGCTCGAACAGGAACTCCGCGGCGGCAACTAGTTGTGTCGCCACCGCGATGCGCCGCCCCCGCGGCCAGCTCAGCGCGGCGCGGACCGGCACACCGCCGTCCACAAACTCGATCTCGATGTCGCCGCGCTCCGCCGATACGGCCTTGACCACGGGTAAGAACACAGCGTCCCACGCCATCAACCGCGCGAGCGCCGAACCCAGTGGCGCCGGGACCCTCACGACGGCTCCGGAATCAACGCCTGCCAGTGGCGCCAGAAGTCGGGCCATGACTTGGCGACGCATGCCGCATCGTCCACGCAGACCCCCGGCACGATGCAGCCGGCGACCGCGAGCGCCATGGCGATGCGATGATCGCCGCCGCACGCTAGCGGCGCCGTCGTCCCCGACCGCGGCCGCGACCCAGGCGCCGTCAGCTCGCGGCTGTCGGCGACGATCGCGAAGCCCAACGCGTTCAAGTTCTCGGCCATGAGGTTCAGGCGATCGCTCTCCTTGGCGGCCAGGCCCTCGAGGCCCGTCAGCCTTCCCCCGACGGCCGCGACGACCACGGCGAGCGCCGGGAAGAGATCGGGAGTATCCCGCAGATCGGCGTGCACTGGCCGGCTCGCCGGCCCCCGCACGGTCAGGCGCCCCGGCGTCGACGACACCCGGCAGCCGGCGCCCTCCAGCAGGCCCAGCATCGCCGCATCGCCTTGCGTGCTCGCCGCGCTCAGACCCGGGAGCTCGACCTCGCCGCCCGCCACCGCCACTCCGGCCAGCGGAAATGCGGCCGCCGACCAGTCTCCCTCGACGGTGAGCTCGGCCGCGCGCCACGAGGGCGCGGACACCCAGGCATGCAGCGCGGCCTCGTCGTACCCGGCCTCGGCGCCGAACGCCCGGAGCACCTCGATGGTCAGCGCGACATAGGGACGCGACGGTGGCGCCTTCGCCAGGTCGACCGCGAGCCCCCGCGGCAGACGCGCGCCGAGCAGCAGAAGCGCCGACACGAACTGGCTCGACGCGGTGGCGTCGAGCGCCACCTCGCCGCCCTCGAGAGGCCGTCCGACCACCCGCAGCGGCAGCGCCAGCGGAGCGCCGCGCGCCGAGACGTCCGCGCCGAGATCCTGGAGGGCCTGGGCCAGCGGCGCTATCGGGCGCTCGCGCAGCCGTGCGATGCCGTCCAGGGTCCACTCCCCGGCGGTGGCGGCAAGCTGCGCCAGCATGAACCGGACGCCGGTCCCGTTGTTGCCCATGTGCACGCCGCCGCCCCTGCCGGGCGCCCACCCGGCGGCGCGCACCTCGTCACCCTCCCACGTCAGCCGATAGCCCGCGGCCCGCAGAGCCCGGTAGAGCAGCCGCGGATCTTCGGCGTCGAGCGGGCGCCGCACACAAGCCCCGTCCCCCGCCAAAGCCGCCGCGACCAGAGCCCGCTGGGTGATGCTCTTCGACGGCGGGACGGTGATGCGACCGGCGAGCCCACGTGGCGCGAACGGCACGGTCAGTGCGTGCGGGGGGGTCATCTGCGGCGGCATTGCAGTGCGATTCTCCGCATGCCACTTGCCAGCGTCAAGCGGATGGTCCACATTGGCGGTATGGAGACGCGACTCGATCGCTTTGTCATGGCGCGCTCGGACCTGGTTCTCCCCCACCGGTCGGGCAAGCTCGCGTGCGTCGCTTGCGCCCATCGGTGCAAGCTCGCGGCGGGCGGGCGCGGTGTCTGCCTCGTCCGCGCCCGCAACGGCGAGACGCTTGCCGTCCCGTGGGGATACACGGCGGGGGTGGCGGTCGACCCCATCGAAAAGAAGCCGTTCTTCCACTTTCTGCCCGGCGCCCGCGCGCTCTCCTTCGGCATGCTCGGCTGCGACATGCACTGCGCCTACTGCCAGAACTGGTTCTCCTCGCAGACGCTGCGCGACTCCGCGTCCTCGGAGCAAACGCTTCCCGCCTCCCCGGACGGTCTGGTTGCCGCCGCGCTCGACCACGGTTGTTCGGCGATCACCTCGACCTACAACGAGCCGCTGATCACCGCCGAGTGGGCGCACGACGTTTTCGTGCCGGCACGCGCCGCGGGGTTGCGCACGACGTTCGTCTCGAACGGCCACGCCACGCCGGAGGTGCTCGACTACCTCGCTCCCGTTCTCGACGCTTGCAAGGTCGACCTGAAGTGCTTCGACGCCAGGACCTATCTGTCCCTGGGCGGCAAGCTGCAGGCCGTCGTCGACACGATCCGCGGCCTCGTCGCGCGCGACATCTGGGTCGAGGTGGTGACGCTCCTGGTTCCGGGCCTCAACGACTCCGATGCCGAGCTGTCCGCCGTGGCTGCTTTTCTCGCCGAGGTCTCCCCCGACATTCCGTGGCACGTCACTGCGTTCCATCCCGACTATCGAATGACCGAGCCGCCACCCACGCCGGAGGCGACGCTGCGCCGCGCCGCCGCGATCGGGAGGAATGCGGGGCTTCACTTCGTCTATGCCGGCAACCTCCCCGGCAGGACCGGCGATCTCGAGGACACGCGCTGCCCGTCGTGCGGCGGCACCGTGGTGCGCCGGATCGGCTTCACGGTGCGGGAGAACACCGTCACGGGCGACGGCCGCTGCCCGAGCTGCGGCGCCGTGCTGCCCGGCCTGTGGTCGTCCGCTGCGGCGCTGCACCTGCCACGGACAGCGAACCCGACCGTGCCACCACACAAGTAATCACCGTTGCTCGGCTCGTCCTCCCGGGCAACCCCGATAAGGGGCCGTGACGGACGGTGGGTGATAGAATCCGCAACTCGACGATGGCAGTTCTGCGCCTCGCTTCGCTTGCCCTCGAGGGGTTCAAGTCGTTCCCTTCCCGGGTGGAGCTGTCTTTCCCGGGCGCGATCATCGCGATCGTCGGTCCCAACGGCACCGGCAAGTCCAACATCGCCGACGCGATCGCCTGGGTTCTCGGCGAGCAGTCCGCCCGCCTGCTGCGCTCGCAATCGATGGCTGAGGTGATCTTCGCCGGCTCCCCCGACCGACCGGCGCTGGGCGCGGCCGAGGTGACGCTCACCCTGCGTCCCGGATCGTCGTGGGACGAGGGCGGGCTCGAGATCTCCCGCCGGGTCTACCGCGACGGCACGTCCGATTACCGCATCGGCGGCAAGCGCGTCCGCCTCAAGGACGTGATGGACCGCCTGATGGACGCGTCGCTCGGCACGCGCGCCTACGCGATCATCGAGCAGGGCCGCATCGGCCAGGTGCTCTCGCTACGCGCCACCGATCGCCGGGCGCTGTTCGAGGAGGCCGCCGGCATCACCAAGTTCCGGGCACGGCGCCACGAGGCCGAGCTGAAGCTCGCCGAGACCCGTTCCAATCTGCTGCGCGTGGCCGACATAACCTCGGAGGTGCGGCGCACTCTCGAGCAGGTTCGACGGCAGGCTCGCCGGGCGGAGCGCCACCGAGAGCTGCGCACCGAGCTCGCCGCCGGCCGCGGCCGGCTCTTCGCGGGCCGCCGCGAGCAGGGGCAGAGCCTGCTCGCCGCCCGGCAGGACGAGCTTGCATCGCTCGCTCTGCACGAGGCGGAGCTCGCGGCCGCGCTCGCACACGTCGAGGCCGAGGTGGAGCGCCGCCGCCGCGAGCTCGACGCGGCACGCGAGACCCTCGCGGCGGCACGCGCTCAGGAGGCCGGCAGCGATGCCGCAGCCCAGCGCACGGAGGCGGAAGAGGCGGCCTCCCGCCGCGAGCAGGATGAGGCAGCGGCGCGGCGGCAGACGGTGGTGATCGAGGCGCAGCGCCTGGCCGCCCGTCTCGAGGGCGAGACCGGGCAGGAGCAGACGCTGGCGCAAGCCGCCGTGGACGCGGCGCGGCTGCACGCGGAGGCCGATGCCGCGGCCCAACAGGCGGCCGGCTCGCAGACTGCCGCCGAGGGGGTGTCGCGCGCCGGCTCCGCCGAGGCCGAGGAGGCGCGGCGCGCCTTGCTCGCAGCGGTCGCCGCCGCCGCAGAGAGCCGCAACCGTACTCACCGCCTCGAGGTCGAGATCGACCAGACGGCGTACCAGCGCACCCGCCTCACCGCCGAGCAGGAGAGGCTGCGCGCTCACCTCGCGCAAGCCGCCTACGCGGAGGAGGAGGCCACGGCCCGGCAGGCCGACGCCACGGCGCGCGAGCGTGACGCCGACCTCGTCCGCCAGGAGCTGCGCACCCGCCGCGACAGCATCGCGACGCGCAGCCAGCAGGCAGCCACCGCCCGCGACCGCGCCGGCCACGAGCGCTGGCAGGCTCACCACGAGCGCGACGGCGTCCTGCGCGCCCTGGCGAGCGCGCGAGCGCTTCCCGACACGCTGGCGAGGTCGATCCCGGACGACGAGCTGCTAGGTACGGTCGCCGATTTCCTCGACCCCGAACCGGACGCCGCGCAGCTCCTCGACCGCGCGTACCGGGAGATCCTGAACCTGCCGGTGGTCGCCGGCGAGACCGCCCTGGAACGTCTGATCAGCCACCCTCCGCGGGCCGACGGCACGATCGAGGTGGTGGTCAAGGACGAGTCCGGCCCGGAGCGCCCTTCCGCGCTTCTGGACGCCGCCGGGGTGCGCGCGGGCAGCGCCGCGTGGCTCTCGCGCGCGCTGCCGCGAGCCGCCGCCGTCGCGACTGCCGAGGAGGGACGGGCACTCGCTGCCGCCGACCCGGACCTCGTCGTCCTGCTCCCCGACGGCAGCCGGCGGCGCGGCCCGCGCGTCGAGCTGCCCGGCGCTCACGCCCGCCTCCCTGGCACGCTCGGCCTGCGCGTCAAGGAGCGCCAGCTCGCCGCTACCGAGACCGCCGCCAAGGAGCGCGAGGACGGCCTCGTGCGCGAGCTGGAAGGGCTGCAGGCGGAGCTGGCCGAGCTCGCCCGCGCTCTCGTCGAGGCGGATGCCTCGGTGAGTCAGGCCGCCGAAGCGATGGCATCGGCGGCGTCGGTCCAGGAGACGATGCACCGCGAGCGCTCCCGCCTGCAGCGCGAGCTCGAGGCGCTCGCCGCCGAGGGCGCCCGGCTCGAAAAGGAGACCGAAGCGCTGACGAGCCGGTTGGACGCGGCGAAGGCCGAGGCCGAGCGATTGACGACGCGGGCCGGCGAGATCGAGGAGGCAGTGGCGCGGCTCGCGCGCGAGGCCGAGGCGGCACGGGATGCCGCGGCGACGGCCCGCGCGCAGGCGGAGCGCATGGCGGGCCAGACGGCGGTCGCGCGCGAACGCCGCCTGGCGGCCGAGCGCGAGGTGAAGCGCCATGGCGAGACCGTGCGGGAGCTGCAGGGCCAGCTCGACGGGGCGCGCGTCCAGGAGGTCCAGGAGCGCGAGCGGGCGGCGGCCGCTGGCGAGCGCGGCAGCGCGGCGCGGACGGCGCTGCAGGAGCACCTGATCCGGCGCACCCTCGCTCGCCAGCAGGTCGAGGCGCTGGTCGGACGCGAGGACGCTCTCAAGGAGTCGGTGGCCGGGGCCAGCGGCGACGCCGACCGCCAGCGCAGCTCTCACCTGGCGGCGCGGGATGCCACGCACGCCGCCCGGCTCGGGGTGGCCGAGGCGAACGCCGATCTCGGCCGGCTCGACGAGGCGATCAGCCTGACGCTCGGGCCGGAGGCGATCCTGCCGCCGGCGCCGGCGACCGCCGAGGAGGTCGAGGTGCTGGCCGAGGCCGATCGCCGCCTCGCCGGCGAGCTGGAGGCACTCGGGCCCGTCAACGAGCTGGCGCTCACCGAGCGGGACGACCTGGAAACGCGCTTCAAGTTCCTGCAAGACCAGCGGCGCGACCTCGATCGCTCGCTCGCCAGCCTCACCGAGACGATCGCCGAGCTTGATCGGGAGTGCGCCGAGCGCTTCACGGCGACCCTGGCGGAAGCCAGCATCGCCTTCGCCGAGATCTTCCGCACCCTGTTTGGCGGCGGCGAGGCGCACATCGAGCTGGCCGATCCCGACAGCCCCCTCGACGCCGGCGTTGAGATCCGCGTGCGGCCTCCCGGCAAGCACACCCAGTCGGTCCTGCTCCTGTCCGGCGGCGAGAAGGCGCTGGCGGCGATCGCCCTGCTGCTTGCGCTCTTCCGCATCCGGCCGGCGCCGTTCTGCGTCCTCGACGAGGTCGACGCTCCGCTCGACGACGCCAACGTGGAGCGGCTCTGCCAGCACCTCCGCGAGCTGTCGCGCGACACGCAGTTCCTGCTGATCACCCACAACCGGCGCACAATGGCGCATGCCGACGTCCTCTACGGCGTGACGATGGCGGAGCCCGGCGTGTCGAGCATCGTCTCGGTGCGGATGGAGGAGTAGGCAATGCCGCGCCGCGGACCGGCGCCGCGCGCTTCCCGCGGCAACGCGTCCGGCCTCGAGCGGCTGGCCTTCTGGCTCTCCGTGGTGCTGGTAATGGCGTTGCCGCTGGTGTGGGACAGCGACTGCATCGAGGTGTTCCGCAGTCCCAAACGCGAGCTTGCGCTCGCCGCCTGGGCCGCGCTCGCCGCCGTTTTTGTCGCCGCCAACCTCGGCGGCCGGGCGTGGCGCGACCCCTGGTGGTGGGTCTGGGGCGGCGCCCTCACCGGCGGCGTGGCGAGCGCCGCAGCCAGCGGCCAGGCGATCGTCGTCCTCATCCGCTGCGCTCCGCTGGCGCTTGCCGCCCTCGGCTGGGGGGCGCTGCGGCAGCTCTCTGACCTACACCGACAGCGGCTGGTGACGCTGGTCGTCGCCTCGGGCACGATCCAGGCGGTGCTCACGGTCCTCCTCCTCCTGCCGTCGCTCCAGCCCGAGGCGTTCACCCGGATCGACAGGTTCGCCGGGCGCTACCAGTGGATCGGCACGATGGGCAACCCCGCCGACGTCGCGGTGTATCTGGTGCCGCCGATCATGCTCGTGGTTGCCCTCGCTCTCAAGCAGAGACGCCGCCGTTGGACCCACCTCGCGGCCGCCGTGACAATGCTCCTCGCGACCCTCGGCACCCGCACGCTCACCGCCGCCATCGCTCTCGCGTGCGGCACCGCGGTGCTGGCGTGGCGGTTCTTCCCCCGCCGGGCGCGCATTCCGGCCGTCGCCGGGGTCGCGGTTCTGGCGGCGGTCCTCGCGGTCGTCGGGCCGCTCGCGCCGCGCATCCGGACGGCGGTCACGGAGTTCCGGCGGGGCGGCTGGATGTCCATCGGCAGCGGCCGCGGCGCCGGGTTCGCCTCCGCTCTCGGCATGATCGCGGCCCGCCCGGTCACCGGAGTGGGCTTCGGTCTGTTCGAGAACAACTCGTTCCGCTACCAGGGCGAGGACGTGCTCGCGCGGCGGGCGCGGATGCTCAGGCTCGAGACGGCGTTCGGTCAGGCACACAACGACGTTCTCCAGTACGCGGCAGAGACCGGGCTGCTCGGCGTGCTGCTGGTCGCCGGCGGACTCGGCCTGGCGCTGCGGCGAGCGCGACCGGCGGCGGGAGCGCTGCCGGCGCGACTGCCGCTCCTCGCGGCGCTGGCGCCCCTGGCGCTGCTGCAGTTCCCGACGCACCTCGCCGCGATCGCGGCGCAGTGGACCGTGCTGGCCGCCCTCGCCCTGCCGCCGCTGCCGGCGCCGCCCGAGGCTACCGGCCGGCGCCGCCGCGTGCAATGGCTCGCGGTCGCGGCAGTCGCCATCGCGGCCTCGCTCGTGGCCTGGCGTCAGTACATCGGCTCGATCGCGTGGCAGCAGGCCTCGACGCTCACCCGCGCCATCCAGGAAGGCCAGCTCAAGCAGGGCCATGCGGACGCGGCGCGCGCGGCGCTCGCCAACATCGAGCCGCACCTCGGCTGGTTCCCTGGCGCCTGGGAGGCCCAGGTCGTCACCGGTAACGTCGCGATGCTGGCCGGCCGCCCCGACATCGCGTTGACGCACTTCCACACGGCGCTGGAGCTCGCGGAGCGCCCGGAGACCCGCTTCGACGTCGGCATGGCGCTCCTCGCCCTCGGCGACCAGGAGACCGGCTACTCGCACCTGATCCGCGCAGTCAAGCTCAACCCCTGGATCTACAGTCGGGTCAGTAACCGCGACGTGGCCGAAGGGCTGCGCCGCCGCCTCGACGCGGACGGCTACGGCACCCGCTACCCCTGGA
>Ga0315287_10006125_pt1 | contig 11931 bp, 10 predicted proteins | sample YL17G11_0_MG_FD_205037 | JGI IMG/M metagenome (GOLD analysis project Ga0315287, IMG submission 205037) | Sediment microbial communities from Yellowstone Lake, YNP, Wyoming, USA - YL17G11_0 | ecosystem: Environmental > Aquatic > Freshwater > Lake > Sediment | place: USA: Wyoming | collected...
CGGAAGGAGCCTTCGGCCAGAAGAGCTCCGGCGCCTCTTCGGTAGGCCGTCTCGACGGCCAGCTTTTCGAGAAGGCCGGCGTTGCCGAACCGGATGTCCAGCCCGCCGGTCTCGGCGGGGGGAAGAAGGCCGCACTCGGCCAGCTCCATGGCGCAGGCGACGGTGCCGCCGAAACTGATGGTATCCAGCCCCAGCTCATTGCAGCGATAGTTGGCCGTGGTGACGGCGGCCAAGTCATAGATATCGCAATCCGGCCCCATCAGGACGACGGTTTCGTACTCCGGTCCTTCCCCTCTCTCGGAGCGGCCGTCTGTCCCGTCAATGCGGGTATGGCGTTGACAGCCGATGGGGCACAAATAACAGCCCGCCGCCCGTTCCAGGATGGTCTTGGCGATGGTCTCGCCGGAGACGCGTTCGAGGTCGTCCTGGTCATGGGTGCAATCCTGGAAATTGCGGTGGGGAAGCATGTCGATGACGTTGATGAGCTCGACCAACCCGGCCGTGCCCAGCTCGCGCATAAGCCGCTTGGTCACGGGCGCCTGGCGGAGGAGATGCACAGCCTGGTCGTAGCCCGATTGGAACCGCTCCTTGTCGTGGATCAGGATTTTCTCCCGCCCCTGGACGCGGACGGCCTTGAGGTTCTTGCTCCCCCACACCGCGCCGGGGCCGCACCGGCCGTAGACGCGGTTCTTGTCGTTGCCCACGACGGCGTATTTGACCAGGTTCTCGCCGGCCGGACCGATGCCCAGAACGCGCGGACGGGCGGCGGCGTCAAACCCCGCCGTCAGCTCGTCGGTGAGGATATGGATGTCTTTCCCCCACAGGTGGTGCGCCGGAAGGACTTCGATTTTCCCGGGCTTGATGTCGATCCACACCGGCGAAGAAGCCCGGCCCTTGATCACCAGGGCGTCGTAGCCGCAGGCCTTGAACGTATGCGCCCAGCCGCCCCCGGAATTGGCCGTGCCGATGACTCCGGTGAGGGGAGATTTGAATACCATATGGCCGCGGGCGGCCGTCGGCGCGATCGTACCGATGAGCGGCGAGGCGGCCACGACGATGACGTTGTCCGGGCCGAGGGGGTCGCAGCGGGGGTCGACGGCGTCATAGAAAAGCCGGGTGGCCAGGCCGCGCCCGCCGAGGTAATCGGCAACCAGTCCTGTCTCCAGCGGACGGATCCTGACGTCGCCGCGGGTCAGGTCGATTTCGGCGATTTTTCCAAAGAATCCAAAGGGCGTTGTCGTCATTGATTCGAATCCTTTGTTCGGTCCGGGCCGATCTCCGGCTCCCGAAAGCCGCGCGTGTCGGATTCGCGAACGGTCCTAAATATACCGGCCTCGGGACTCCTCAGAATACTAAAACCCAGCCCCTCATTCAACCGGCGGGTGGACGGGTGGGCCCGAAATTGCCGATAGATATTTTTCTCCCGGCACGGATCACAAAGCCGGGGGATATCCTGGCCCGCTTCTTGCAGCAATTTTGGGTGACCTCCATCATCCCCCGCCCAGAAGGGGAAAGACGGCCACCGTATCCCCATCACGCACCGGGGTCTCGATGAAGGACGAGGGCGCGACGGGAGCACCGTTGATCAGGACGACCAGATGAGGGCTGAGGTGGGGCCCGGCGAAGAGCGCAGCCCGGCGTTCCGGGGTATCGGCGAGGCGGTCGAGAAGTTCGCCGATCGTCGGGACCCCGTCGGCGGGGAGCTCTCTTTCCCGCCCTCCGAAGAGGGTCCGGAAAGGGGGCAGAAACTTAACCTTGACGGCCATGAGAGATGATCTCGGCTGCCAGAGCCCCGACATTCCGGGTGGCGCAGATGGAGATCGTTTTGGAAGGACGGCCGGCCATACGGTTTTGGAATTCAACCAGGCATGTGTCCCTGATGACGAAGACGAAATTTCTGTCCGGCTCGTCGAGGAGGGGGGCAACCGCCGGCCAGTGCCCCTTATCCTGAAGTTCGAGCGGCCCAAGCTCGTCAATGACCAGAAGCGAGGAGGGCGGGCTCAAGCGAATGATCTCCGCCGCTTTGGCCGTGCCCGCCGGGTCGACGAAAAACGGGCCGACGCGCTCCCGGCCGGCTTCCTCCGTCATCCGGAGGAAGGGATGTCGGCGCAGGATGGCGATCTCGATAAGGTCATAACCGGCCAGCGTATCGGCGTCGAACACGCGGGCGGCGAAGAATCCAGACACCTCAACGCCGTCGGCGTTGAGGAAAGACAGAAGGCGACGGAGAAACGAGGTCTTCCCGCAGCCGACAGTGCCGGTCAGGATAAAGATCATTGAGACACCCGTTGTTCTTTGGGAATCGGCTATTCTGGAATTCTATAGAGGTCGAGGGCCGAATGCAAACGGGGTAGCCGGAGGACCCCGGCGAAGCTTCAGCGGACGATGATACGGGCGCCGTCCGCCGTGAAGGCGATGGCGCCGCCCGAAGCGCTCAATCCCGACGTGCCGGAAATGCCGATCACGGCCTCGCCCGCACTTTTCGCCTCGAAGAGCAAGGTCGCCAGCGTCCCGCCCCCCTTGGCTCCCTTCCCCATCTGCGGACTGGAGAAGCCGATAGTGCAGACTCCGGCCGCGTTGTCGATATTCTTGAGAAACGGCGTCTGTGCCCCGAGCTGGCGGGTCAGCCCTCCCTCGCTGACATCTTTCAGAAAGACGACCCGCGGGTTGTAGTTGATCGTCAGCGACAACGCGCTCACGTCCTGATCGGACCGGACATTGACGGCCAGCCGAATATCGCGGCCGATCACGGCGTTGGCCTCGGCCGGGCTGAGGGCCACCATGTTGGCCGCCAGGTCCGATCCCCGCCGTTGCTGAAGCGCCCGCTGAGCAGCCTCGGGATTAAGCTCACGGTCGAGCATATCCTCTTCGAAAACCCCGCCGGCGGCTCCCGAAGCAGGGGCATCGACATCGACCCAGATGGGCTTGGTGTCTTCCGGTCCGGATTTCACGGCCCGGATGATATAAGGCGTGATGGTCATGATGACGTCGGTCTGTTCGATCGTCGTATCCTCGGACCCGAACAGACGGCCCAAGCCGGGGATATCCTTGAGGCCGGGAATCCCCTTGATCGTCTTGCGCTCCTCGTCCCGCAACAAGCCGGCGATAAGTTGGGATTCGCCATCCCGGAGCCTCATGACGCTCTTAAGTTCCCGGTTGTTGATGATGGGTATGTCGGCGTATCCCTTCCCTCCGATCGAAGTGACTTTGATCTCCGCGTCAAGCGTCACTTCCCTCTCCAGATGGACCCGGGGCGTGATGTTGATCTCGATGCCCACATCCTGGAATTCAAAGTTGGTGATCGGCTGCTGGGCGTAGCCGCCGGCGGCGAACGGCGTGAACATCGTCCGGGGAATCGGGATTTTCTGACCGACCTTGTCGGTGATTTTCTCGTCCGAGATCCCGCGCAGGCGCGGCTGGGCGATGATCTTGGTGTCGGCGTCCGACTCCAGGAATTGGACATACGCGCTGGGGAGGCTGGCGAAATAATTTTCGGCCTTGCCCAGGCCGAGCCCCTTCAGGGAATACCAGCCGGATGACGTGTCGGTCGTGGAGGCGGTTTGGCCGAAGCGCAGGCCGAGGATATTCGATTCCAAATTCAGACCGAGCTGACGGAGCTTGAGCCGCGACACCTCCATGATCTCCAGGTCGATAATGACCTCCCCCTTGGCCTTGTCCCAGTTCCGTATGAGCTTGTCGGCGAGCTCGACCACCTGGGCCGTGCCGCGGACGGTGATCGTATTGAGGGCCTTGTCGAAGATGATGTTGGGGGCCGCGAATTGGGTCCGGAGCATCTGGCTCAGGGCGCCGAAGACGTCCTGGGCGACGATATTGGAGAGGGCGAAGGTGCGGATGCAGGAGACTTCGTACTGGATGCGTTTGAGCGGCTGGTCGGGGACGACGATGACCGTCCGCTCGTCCAGGATTCGGTAGAAATTCTTGGTCGCCTGGCAGATGGTCTTGAGGGTCTGTTCGAAGCTCTGGCCGCTCAAGTCCGCGGTGAAGGGCACATCGCGGAAGTTCTCGTCGAAAACGACGTTGATCCCGGCCGCCTTGCCCAGGGTCAGAAAGATCGACCTCAAGCTGGATTCCAGCGGCACCCGGACCAGTCCCGGCTCATTCTTGACTTTGAGCTTGATGGGAAACTCGATTTTTTCCGGAACGGACTCGGCCGGATCGGACGCTCCAACCGCCTGCAGCCGGGCTTCCAGGGCGACCTGGGTGTCGCGCGGATTGTAGGCCATCACCTTGGCGTATTCGGCCTGGGCTTCGGCCCGCTTGCCGGCCGCGATAAGCCGGCGGGCTTCCTGGAGGTGGAACAAACCGGCCGACAGCTTGGCCCGTTCGATGGCCAGCCGGTAGACGGATTCCTTGGGGTTTTCCAGGGCCGCTTTCTCATAGGCGGCGATGGCCTCGTCGAACTTCTTGTTGATTTCGGCCTCGGCCCCCAGCTTGTAGTTGGGACTAAAGGTGACGCAGGCCGCGGCGGCCAGAGCGGTGATGAGTACCAGCGCGATTTTTTTCATCGTTCGCCTCCTTGCAGGGCGAAGGTCAGGATTTTCCCGTCCGGCCCGACGATTTCGACGGCCTTGCGGGTGATCGCCGTGATCTTGAATCCGCTGACCGGCGTTTCGCCTTCCTCGACGGCGACCGCCTGGCCATTGAGAAGGACGAGGCCGACGATCTTTTTTCGGGCCGGGTTGAAACTGTATCCGAAATAGCGGAGATCTAATCCCGAGGCGGCCTGGAGAGCGTTTTCTTCCTCTTTTTCGGTCCCCGGACGTCTTGTTGGAGAGAGGTCAGCGGCGGCCTCCGCGGGAACGGGGGCGTATCCGGCCCGGGCCGAAAAGATGTCCCGCTTGGGCGGGGACGGCGGCGGGACGTCAGCCCTCAGCCACTCCATACGGATGAGCCCTTGAAGCTTGGTCTCGGCCTGTCGAGGCTTTTCCTGGGCCTTTCCCGGGACGATGGCCAAGGCCAGGAAAAAGACGAAGAAACGGATCCAGTCAGCGTTCATAGGTTCCCGCCACGGTGATTTGGAGTTCCAGGAGGCCGGGTTGGGTTCCCAGGTCCCGAAAATCAATTTTTTCGACGAACAGGAGACGCGGGTGCCGTTCTATCCGGTACAGAAACGTCTTGAGCGCGGCGTAGGTCCCGGCGAAGCGGAAAACGGCTGTGACTTTGCGCATTTTTTCCTTGGGGAAATCGGTATAGGAAAAAGCGAGTTCGGAGACGGATAAGCCGGCCGCGTCGAAAAGCCCCTGCAGGTCGAGCCGAAAATCCTGGTACCCCGTATCTCCGGAATAAAGACGGGTCCGCTTGAGCTCGTCCATATCCCGGACGCCTTCCCGCCACAAGGTCCACGTGTCGGTCGTCGACCGCCGCTGGGCGCTTAACGAACGGTGGCTTTTCTCCGCTTCGAATTGGCGGTCGAGGAGCCGGGATGCGGCCGGGCGCTCCCGCAGGAAAGCATAAAGAAAAATCCCCAGGCAGACCGCGCCGAAGCCCAGGAGGATCGTGACGATCCTGCGTTCCTTGTCGGTCAGTAGTTCAACGTACTTTCTCATAGGTCAGCGTGATCTCCGTGAAATATTGCCCCCCGGTCCGAACTTCGTTCAGGACAAAGGGCACGCGGCCCGTCGCGGCGGTCAGGTTCTGGACGAGCTGGAGCGTATCGCCCATACTGGAGGATACGACCTTGAACCGCAACTCGAACCGGCCGTCGACCGCGGTGACCGGGGCCATGGACGAGATGTAGCTCGAGGCGGGCAGGGCGTCCTCGAGCAGGGTGAAGAAATCCACCCAGCTGAATCCTTTCATCATGAGAGCCCGGTTGACCAGGTCGATCTTGTCCTTGTTCGCCCGGAGCAGATCTTTGAGTTCGATATCGCGGACGTTGATCTCCCCGGCCAATTTCTGCAGATCGCCTTCGAGCCGGGCGGTCTCGGCCGCGGCCTTCTTTTGGCTCCCTTTATAGCGGGCCAGGGATCCGAGGCCCAGCCGGCCGAGAAGAAGCACAAGGATCGTCAAGCCGGCCGCGGCGGCGAAGAAGAACCGCCGGTTGCGGAACGGCCGGGTGGCCAGGTTGATGTTGGGCGCCGGCAGACCGTTCATGATAAAAACCCCATCAAGGGCGCATAAAGCGGTTTGTCGATAGCGGCGGCCGAGAACGTCAACGGGCAGGAAACCGCCTGCAACGGAAGCGGCAGATGCTGGCGCAGGAAAGAGGCCCCGTCTCCCCCGCCGGCGGCGAAGAGACAGCGGAGGAAGATCCCGTCGGCTTTCCGCCCTTCGCGGTCCTCCAGGAAATGAAGGGTATTCTGGATTTCGGTCGCGGCCTGGAGCAATTTGGCCTCCGGTGTCGTTTCCTGCAAGAATGGTTTGAACCGGTACAGAGAGACTCCGGCGCCCGAGGCGGCCAGGAGGGCGATGGAATCGTCCTCGATGGCAGCCACCAGGACGGTCTTGCCCGGATCGTCGGGGACGCACCGGAGAAGGCCCAGCGAGGGAGGACTGACCGTCCGGACCCGCAGATCGACCCGGGCGAACAGGCGCTCGTACTCCTCGAGGACGGAGGCGCGGGCCAGGGATAAAAACACCCGGGCTTTATCGCCGTCGGCGACGGAATCGTAGGAAATGCGGGCGTCGGCCGGACGCAGGGGCATGATCTTGTTGAGCCGGTGGGACAAAAGCCGGGTCCGCTCCCCGGCCGCCGCTGGAAATTCGTCAAAGAGAAGAGCCGTGGATTTGAAGCAATCCTCGGGCGGCAGAAGAACGATGTCGCCCCCTGCCAGTCCAAGCCGGCGGGCTGCATCGCGGATCTTCTCCTCCAGAACACGGGGGGCGACGATATTCGGTTTGTCGAACGAGGGGTCGAGCGTTCCGGCCGGAAGGGTCGCGGCGAGGTGGGCGGAAACGGCATTCTCCTTGGGGGCGAGAACAAGACCGATCAGCCCGCTCGGCGAAAGCTGAAAACCCGCCCTCGGATTGAACGGCTCCGTGAAGAACCGCTCGATCCGCCGGAAAGTCGCGCGCCCGAATGTTCTCATCGTTCAACCCACAAACGTAACCTTGTTCAGATCCTTCAAGCTTGTCAGTCCCTGCAAAACCTTGTCGATGCCCACCTCGCGCAGGAAGACCATGCCCTCGGCTTTGGCCTTTTTTCGCACCTCGGACAGGGGTTTGCGCTCCAGGATCATTTCGCGGATCGGGTCGGAGAGGTCGAGGACCTCGGCGATGGCCGTCCGGCCCTGATAGCCGGTCCCGCCGCACTCCGGACAACCGCAGGTTTCGAAGAACGTCCGCCCGCGGAAAGCCGCCGGGTCGAGGCCTGACTCCAGAAGCTGCTCGTCGGCATAACGGACCGGGGTTTTGCACCGCGGGCACAAGACGCGCACCAGCCGCTGGGCCAGGATGCAATTGAGAGCGGAAATGAAGCTGTAGGGGTCCACTTGCATATGCAGAAAACGCCCGATGACGTCGAACACGTTGTTGGCGTGGACGGTGGTGAAGACCAAATGACCGGTAAGCGCGGACTGGATGGCGATCTGGGCCGTTTCCGGGTCCCGGATCTCGCCGACCATGATCTTGTCCGGGTCGTGACGGAGGATGGACCGCAGGCCGCGGGCGAAGGTCAGTCCCTTCTTCTCGTTGACCGGGATCTGGGTGATGCCGTCGATCTGATACTCGACGGGGTCCTCGATGGTGACGATCTTGTCCTCGGGCGACTTGATCTCGGTCAGGGCCGCGTAGAGGGTGGTCGTCTTTCCGCTGCCCGTCGGCCCGGTGACCAGGACCATGCCGTAGGGCTGGGTGATGTAGCGGCGGAATTTCCGCAACACCGCGTCGGAGAATCCGAGCACGTCGAGCTTGAGCTCCGAGATGGCCTCGGTGATCATTTCCTTGTCCAGAATGCGGATGACCGCGTCTTCGCCGTAAATCGAGGGCATGATCGAGACCCGGAAGTCGATCGTCTTGTCCTTGATGCGCAAGCGGAACCGGCCGTCCTGGGGCACGCGGCGCTCGGCGATGTCGAGGTCGGACATGACCTTGACCCGCGAGATGATCGGCGACTGGAACCGCTTATCGATGGGCTCCATGGCCTCGCCGAGCACGCCGTCGATGCGATACTTGACCAGGACGCGCCCTTCGCGAGATTCGATATGGATGTCGCTGGCCCGCCGCTGCACGGCGGTGAAAATCATGGTGTTGACGAGCTTGACGATGGAACCATCCTGATCGGTCAGGCTTTCGATGGAAATGGCCTCTTCCTCCTCGCCCCCGTCCCGCTCCACCACTTTCCGGATGAACCCTTCGGTGGCGTCCCGCAGGACCTGAAGGACGGTTTCGCTCTTGCGCAGGGCTTCATGGATGGCCCGCTTGGATGCGGCGGCGACGACGACTTTCTTGCCCAGGAAGGCCTCAATGGAATCGATGGTGGCGATGTCCGAAGGGTCGGCGATGGCGATTTTCATCGTCGCTCCGTCGGCGGCCAGGGGAACAAAGTTGGCCCGGTATAAAAAATCGGGGGGAAATCCCCGGATAAGGTCGCGGTCGATGTCGGTCGTTGTCAGGTCGAGATAAGGCACGTGATAACGATCAGCCAAGGCCCGGGTTTCGCGCTCCTCGGCGGCCGTCGCCCGTTGGGTTTCGGTAAGGTTCATGTCAGCGCACCACTTTGATGATGTTGAAGATGGGGAGATACACGGACAGCAGCATGGCCGCCACCAGAACACCCATGAAGATGATCATAATCGGCTCGATGAGCCCGACGAAAGTATCGATCTTGGTCTGAATGCGTTCGTCGAAGACCTCCGCCGCCTCGCGGAGCATACCCCCGAGATTGGCCGAAGTCTCGCCGATCCGGACCATGTCCAAGGCCAGCTGGGGAAAGAACCCGGCCTTGGTCAAAGCCTCCGACAGACTCTCCCCGTTCCGGATGTGATCCGGTGCACCGGCCGCCAGGGAGGCCAGATACTTGTTGGGTATCGACCGCACGGCCAGCGGCAAACCGGCCAGGACGGGAATCCCAGCCTGAAGAAGCAGGCTCAGCGTCCGACAAAATAGGGACACGCCGGTTTCCACCCAGATAAGCTTGCCCAGAGGAAGCTTGAGCTTTTGACGTTCAAGCCAGAGGAGGGTTGACTCTCGACGGCGGAGTTCGGCCAAAGCCAGGACGGAGCCGGCGGTGAGGATCAGCCAGACGTACCAATGCCCCCGGACGAATTTGGAAAACTCGATCAGGGTCGCGGTCAGGAAGGGCAGTTGGGATTCAAAATCCTTATAAAACCCGGCAAAGTTGGGAAGGACGAAATTGAGAATGACGGCCAGAAGGCCGATCGAGAAAAGGAGAAGCATGATCGGATAAATCAAGGCGGAACGCACCCGCGACTTGGTCCGGGCGATGGTCCGGGCGTAGATGATGAATTGTCCGATTGTGTCGGGCAGGCCGCCGCTCGTCTCGCCGGCCATCAGGGCGGCTATGTAGATTTTGGAAAACCGTTTTTCGAAGGGCGAGAAAGCCTCGCTCAAAGCTTTGCCCTGCTTGATGTCCGCTTTGACCTTGTCCAGGATCTCGCGAAGGGCGGTGTTCCGGGTCCGCCCGGAGATGATCTCAACCGAGCGGAGGACGGGATATCCCGCCCGTATCAGGGCCTGGAGCTCCTGATTGAACATGATGAATTCGCGGTCCTTGAGTTTGCGGTCCGGGCCGAGAGAGATGTTGAGTTTCCGCCAGTCGCGGCGCACGGATAGGACGCACAGGCCCTCGGATTCGAACCGGCCGCGGCATTCGGCGGCCGAGCCGGCCAGGACGGAACGGCTGAAAATATGCCCGTCCTCAGCGGCCAAGCGACACATAAAATAGGGCATTACATCGTCTCCGGGCATCTTCCGCAAACACGGCTCATCTTAGGGAATGCCTTTCGAATTGTCAACGCGCGGGCCGGTTTATCTTCGACCGCAGGCTCTTCCTTCGGCCCTCCTCCGGAAAAAAGGATGGGATTCGGCCCGCAGCGGCACCTCCGGAATTTCGGAATCGCGTTTGACATATCTGCTCTATTAGATTTATCTTAAGGGTAATGAAAAGGTTAAGCCCGCGGCAAAAAAAGACTTCCGTTCTGGCCGTCCTGGCATGGGCCTTGGTGTTGGCTTCCGCGCGGGGAGCCCGGCCGGCCGGCGTCCAGGACAACACCCGGATTCGACCCAAAACGGATTATATGAGCTCCATTCTATCCCGCAACACGACGCCCATCGGCCTTCGGGAGAATCAAACGCTCCAGAAGATGCTCCGCCAGACCAATCGGAAATGGGCCATCCGGTCGAGCATCAGGCATATTCTCGACTGATTGACCGGGCTATATTTTTTTTATAGACTGGATTCAATTTTTTGGATTAAGGAATGCGAAAAAAGACCTATTGGCTGCTCGTCCCCGTCTTCATCCTGGTGGTTCTGGGCGGCCTGAATATCTACCGGAAAATCGCCTGGCAGGAACCCACGGACGGAGTCATCTGGAAACTGCGGCCGAGCGGCCTCACGGCGATCAAGGTCGATCCCAATGGTCCAGCTTATATTTACGGCGGCATCAAAAAGGGCGATGTTCTATATTCCATCAACTCCAATCTCATCCGAAACAAGATCGACCTTGAAAAAAGCCACTGGAGCTCCTTCCAGTCCGGCCAGAACGTTAACCTCACGTACCAGATCGGCCGAGGCGGGGAGCTTCTCTTCCCCTCGTTAAAGCTGGCGGCCGCGGGCACGACCATCGTCTACTTTTATCTGGCCTTGATCGGGTTGACGACCCTGATCATCGCCCTCATCGTCTTTTTCAACTCGGCCCGCCCCCTGGCCGTCACCAACATCTATTATTATCTGCTGTCCATCCTCCTGTTCATGTTCTATATTTTTTCCGCGACCGGCGCCTTGGACACGCTGGACAGCGTCTTCTACGGGCTGGACAAGCTGGCCTTCACCGCGTTCCCCCCGCTCCTGCTCCATTTTTTTCTCGTCTTCCCCCAGCGCAAGAAATCGGTCCGGAGCCGTCCTTCGCTCCTGCCCCTCCTTTACCTGCCCGGCCTGCTGTTGCTGCTGGCGCGGGGGGCGTTTTATCTTCCGTTTCTTCAAGGCTTGGGTGACACGCCGGCTTTGAACATCAACGGCGCGCTGACCAAGTTCGACTTGTTTCATTTCGCCCTTTACACCACGATCACGCTGGGCACGATCGCGCACAGTTATTTCCGTCACCCCAGCGTCCTTGTCCGCAAACAGCTCAAGTGGATCGTCACCGGTCTTGGATTCGGCGTCCTGCCGTTCACCATCCTTTATGTAATCCCTTTTCTGGCCGACCAGGCCCCCACTCCGGTGGCCGAACTCACCGTTCTTCTCCAGACTCTCATTCCCCTGGCCTTCGCCTATTCGATTTCCCGGTACAAGCTCATGGACCTGGAAGTCATCCTCAAGAAAGCGGCCACTCTGGTCTTCTCCTATTTCGTCCTGGCGCTGGTTTATCTGCTGGTGAGCACCCAGACCCGCATCTTCGCCGAAAACAAGATCAACGCGCTGGTTCTCGGCGCCCTGGCCTTGATTCTGGGAGCGACGCTGTTCTCGCCGCTGAAAAAGCTCTTCCAATCGCTCTTCGACCGGGTTTTGTACAAGCGCAGTTACGAGTACCGCCGCACTCTCCTGAGCATCAGCCGGGAGCTTAGCCGGGAGCGGAATCTGGAGACCCTGTCCCAATCGCTCCTCGAGCATATCGCCAACGCCCTGTCGCTGAATACGATCGCCCTGCTCCTGCCGATCGAGCCGGACGGCGTCGATTTCATCATCCTGGGCGCCCGCGGAACAACCGACACACCGCCCTCCCGGCTGGCGCTCGACCCGGAGATCCTCGACCTTCTGAAAAAACAGGACTCGCTATCGCTTTATTCCATGAC
>Ga0315287_10006126_pt1 | contig 11930 bp, 3 predicted proteins | sample YL17G11_0_MG_FD_205037 | JGI IMG/M metagenome (GOLD analysis project Ga0315287, IMG submission 205037) | Sediment microbial communities from Yellowstone Lake, YNP, Wyoming, USA - YL17G11_0 | ecosystem: Environmental > Aquatic > Freshwater > Lake > Sediment | place: USA: Wyoming | collected...
CTATGGGGGAGATGTTTTTCCAAAACTGGTCCAACTAATGCAACAACTGCGGCAACGCCTCGAACGCGAAAAACCGACACCAACTCGACCCGATGCCGGCGACATACCTGCTGGGACTGCTGCTTTTCAGTTCTTGGCAGGACTGAATGACCGAACTACACCCGCCGAGGTTGATGCTTCAACAAAGTGGACACAAGAAGACCAGCAGAAATTAGAGCAGCTAACTCGAGATGTTGCCAAAGCCGATGTGGACGCAGGGGACACAACTAAGCGGGTCTCGGCAATCCGCAGCATGAAGAACCGCATTACCGAATTACTCTGCAAGATAAAAGGTATTCACTCTACCCTATCCTCTGAGAAAGAGGTAATTCTCACGCAACAGGTTAAAGATCTGCAAATTTGCGAGAGAGCTTTCCGCATCTCATCGCAGGAATCTTTCGACTTTCCGATGGAGCCCCTCCCCGGCGTTGGTGAAAGCGAATGGCAAGAATTGTACAGAGCTGCCAAAGAGTATTCCGTCAAATTCGCCTATCAAGGAAAGGAGTTCCCGCAAACGGGTGAGGGGGATCTATGTGTTTTATGTATGCAGCCTTTGTCTCAAGATGCCAAAAACCGTCTTCAGCGGTTCAAGAAATTTATGGAGCAAAGCGCGAAGCAAAAAAGGGATGCAGCCGAACAACAGCTCAAAACCACCCTGAAAGACTTGGAAGACCTCGATTTTGGTATCACCGAGTCGTATAAAGATGCCATAGGCGAGATAAAAAATCGAGATGCCAGTTGCGCCGACAGAATAAAAGACTACGTTGAAAAAATGCTGGCCAGGAAAATGTGTATGGCTTCAATGGGAACAAGCCAATCACTTGTTGATAATATCCCACCAGTAATCCAGAGCCCGTTGTCTGAGCTACAGACAATTGTCGATACCCTTGAGGTAGAAGCTCAGAGTCTTGCAAAACTCTCCGGTCCTGCCACGTTAGTTACTGTTAGACAACAGAAACGCGAACTCGAAGTGCGACAAAAACTCTCAGATAAGAAATCTGAGATACGGAAGTATTTAGAAGCGCTCAAGACCGCCAAGAGGTACGATGACGCCATAAGAGAAACGGACCATACAGGCGTTACCAAAAAAGGCACACAGATAAAATCTAGTGCTCTCACACCTTCTTTTCAAGCGCGTCTAAATACAGAATTTGCTAATCTCGGCGTCCAACTATCTTTCAACCTGGTGGCCTCCGGCTGCGAAGGGGAGATGAGGTATAAGCTCAAACTCGACAATTGCCACCTACCCAGAGGAGCCGCTCTTACAGAAATCCTAAGCGAAGGAGAAGAACGGGTTGTCGCAATAGCAAGCTTCCTTGCCGAATTGAATGCTTCTGGCCACACCAACCCTATTGTCATGGACGATCCGGTTTCTTCTTTGGACCACATCTGGCGAGAAAAAGTGGCTAAAAGACTTGTTGATGAGGCGCGCGGTCGTCAAGTGATCGTTTTTACTCACGATATCGTATTTGCAACAGACATCAAAAATCATGCCGAATCTTCTGGCGTTAACCTTATGGAATGGAACGTTTGTCTCTGCGGTCGCAATCCAGGGAGCGTAGAACCTGATATCCCATGGATAGCAAGGAACATTGAGCAGCGCATCGCCACCTTAGAAAAGGAATTAAGTGCCTCTAAGATGGCTTATAGTACGAAAAAAGATTACGAATATGCCGACATGGTAAGGACCTTATACGATCGGTTGCGTGCAACTTGCGAAAGAGCACTGGAAGACGTTGCTTTCTCCGGGATTGTACTCCGGCACCGGGATTGGATTCCTGTCAACCACACCCTCAAGAAGGTGTTAGCTCTTGACGCAGCTATGTGCGATGTCCTCATCAATCTTCACGGCAAATGCAGTAATATTACCGAAGCCCATGATCTTTCGCGTGCGCGCAACGCCCCGGTTCCGAGTCCAGATGAGATTGCCGCTGACATAAAAACCCTCAAAGATTGGGTTCACGCCGTCAAGGAAAAACAAAAGGCCTTCACCTGATCGCGAACATCCTCTCGCCAGTGCTCTCAAACGCCACCCACACCACATCCAGAATCCAAGTTCCCAGGACTTCTTGCGCAGAATCCGGTTTCAACAAAGGCTGAACGCCCAGCCCCGCTGGATGACCGCGAGGCTGACTCATGGTTGGCGTGTCAATCCGTGTCAATCCGTGTCCAATTCTCCTTCGTCCTAATTCGTGCTAATTCGTGGCGATTTCCCTCTGTACTCTCGGTGTCTTCTGTGGCCCCATCATAAGAAACTTTCATCACGTTATTAACAGAATTCCCCTTGACTTTTCGACCCCTTTTTTGGCCTGGAAATGAGGGTGCTCAAAAAGTACTCAAAAACCACCAATTTCCGCCAATTTCCACTCAGTTTTTGTCAAAAAGTCACCAAAAAGCGCGCAAAATCGTCAATATTCGTAAACCCCTATGTCACCACCTTAACCCCTTATCCAAAAAGCACTTAACCCTATTTTTTAGCGAAAGTCCTATTTCACCACGTGTCCACTCTTGACCCCCAGAACCCGCGTTTTCAGCCCAAAAATCGAGCCCGGCCCCCAAGAATTCCCGATTTTTCTCCCACCTCCACCTCCCTATCCCCATTTTTCGCCCAAAAATCACGACTCCTCGCGCATCTCCGCCCGCTGAACCGCCCCCGCCAGAGCGGGGCCAATCACCTTAATTTTGGATTCTGTCATTCGGGCAATTAGAATTTGTCCTTCGACGGTGCTCAGGCCCCACGAGCCCCTCGCGGGGATGGTGAGCTTGTCGAACCATTTCGGATTTCGTGCTCCGGATTTAGGATTTCGCCCACTACGCGGATTTGTGGTCCATCCACAAATCCCTCCAACTTTCTCGCCCGGACGGGGTGCTGGAGTTTACGTATCGCTTTGGCCTCGACCTGCCGAACCCGCTCCCGCGTCACCTTGAAGATCCGCCCGACCTCTTCGAGCGTATAGGTATATCCATCCCCGATCCCGTACCGCAGCTTGATAATCTCCCGCTCGCGGTACGAAAGCGTCTTGAGCACCACGTCGATTCTCTCCTTGAGCATCTCCTGCGTCGCCGACGCCACCGGCGAATCCACACCGTCGTCCTCGATAAAATCGCCGAAGTAGCTGTCCTCGCTCTCGCCGATAGGCCGATCCAGGCTAATCGGGTGCTTCGATATCTTCATCACCCTTCGCGTCTCCTCCACGGTCATATTCGCTTCCTTGGCGACCTCCTCAACGGTAGCCTCTCTGCCCAATTGCTGGTGCAGCACCTTGCCCGCAATCCTCAGCCGGCTCATCGTCTCTATCATGTGCACCGGGATACGAATCGTCCGCGCGTGGTCCGCTATCGCCCGTGTAATCGCCTGCCGAATCCACCACGTCGCGTACGTGCTGAACTTATATCCCCGCCGATACTCATATTTATCGACCGCCCTCATCAGACCCGTATTACCCTCCTGGATCAGGTCCAGGAAGCTCAGCCCCCTGTTGCGGTACTTCTTCGCGATCGAGACCACCAATCGCAGGTTCGCGCTGGAAAGCATCCGCTTGGCGTTCTCATATTGGCCGAACACCCTCTCCGTCGCACGCAGCCTTTTCTCTAATTGCCTGGGAGTCTCCATTACAAGGTCCTGCAGGCCCGCCAATTCCTGCTTCATTGCATCGATGTCTTCCGCCGTAATATCGCCGTTCGGCCCCGCCGCAATAGTCTGCTCCAACTGGTGCATCTTCTGGCACACCCCGTGCAGCTTGCTTTTCATCGGCGCAATTCGGCTCGTCCGCAGGCTCAACTCTTCCAGCAGCGTTGCGACCTTTCGTTTATTTCTGCGTATGCGATTGAGCATCTCCTTCGACTCGCTCGTTTCCTGAGCATTGAGTATTTTCCTGAACAGATTCTGGTTGATTGTCAGCAGCGCATCCACCGTCTTGAGGTTCACCGGCATCCTCTTCTTGATAACCGTTTTGGTGGTGTCCAGGGCTGTCCCCGTCTTTAGCGTCCGGTCGAACGACATCGCGCCGCTATAGACCTGCTGCAGAAGCTCAACCGAATTCCTTGCGCAGTAGTCGCACTGTAGCATCTTTCGCCTGAACCCCATCCGCGTTATCTCTATCTTCCGCGCCAGGGCGATCTCCGACTTCCGCGTCAGCAGCGGTATCTGGCCCATCTGCGTCAAATACATGCGAATAGGGTCGTCGATTCTGCGGGGGGCCTCGGCCCCGACGAGCTCTCTTTCGAGCAGCTCGTCGTCGTCGTCCTTGAGGCGCGGTTCGGCGTCGGGTTCCTCGATTTCGGGAACAGGGACGTCCTCGGGCGCTTCAAATTCGTCATCGTCAGAGGCTTTGTCGAGCTGGTGAGACTGTACGTCGGCCTCATCGTAGAGTGTAATGCCCATTTCGTCGAAGGTCGCCAGGAGCCGGTCGAGGCGGCCGGGACTGATGGCCTCCTCGGGTAGATTGTCGTTGATCTCCTCATAAGTGAGGAATTTTTTCTTCTTGCCCTTTGCGATGAGCATTTTTATCTGCTCTTCGGCGTCGAGAGGCCGTTCAGGAATCTGGGGGCCTTGTTCAGGGCCGGCCTCGTCAAGGACTTCCGGCGTGTCTGGCTCTGCTTTTTTTCTTGCCACGACTGCTATCCTCAATAACTGTTAGCCTATTATTACTACGTTCGTTCGGCCCTAAAGGGTCGGGATTCCCGACAGATATGGCGGCGGGCCGGGACTCGCCATGCCCCGATTTTGCTGCGATTCGGTATCGAGCGTTTCAGCTTTCTGCGCCGCGGGGCGGTTCAGCGGCAATACTCCCACCCTGAGCTACTAATTGACAAAGGGGGGCGGGGCATCCACGAATTCACCAATTCAACCACATAGATATAGTCAGCCGGGGCAAAAAAGTCAAATCGGGGGGTTAGAACCGCGTTTTTAGTGCTGTTAAAGGGCATTTTGTCGGGAGCGGACACGTGGTTTTTGGGACTGGGGAATGAGGTTATTTGGATTCGGCTTTGAGGTCGTCGAAGTGGCGGAGGATTCTGTCGAAGCTGCTCTGGCCGGCGAATGTGCCTTCGTGCTCCTTGCGGACGCCGGCAAAGGTGGAGAGGATGTATTCGACGTCGTCGCGGTCAATTCCATAGAGGAGGAAGTAGGCGGCGTCGAGCTGGGCCATCAGGTCGATGCGCTCAGAGGGATTCCACTTATGAACGGGAGGGTCGAAACCGGCGGCTTCTGCAAGGGGAATCATATCGTTGCTTGTGCAGGTGAGCTTCAAAACCCGGTCGGAAATCCATTTCTCAAGGGTTTGTTTCTTGTTCCACGGAGACTTTTGGGCATAGAAATCAGGGGAGAAAGTTGGGATTTGTTCAATAATAAAATAGCTCAGATTCACACCACCAATCTTCTGGCGACAGATGTAGTCATAGGCGAGGGCGTTGAGATTAGCCAGTAAACAAGCAGCAAGTCGGGCTTTAACATCAGAGTTAGTGAAGATTAGAGGCGAAGAGTGAACTACGCCAGAGTATGGGATAAACGCGGCAATCATCGTGCGTTGATTGGTCGGACTGGTCACGTTTTTGAACGCGATGATTTTTGTGATATCGCGGTCACCAACAACACGATGAACATCGGCGTGGTCAACCCACCATCTCGGCTCGACGAAGAATTCGGGATTCTGGTGCTGGACGAGAGGGGTTTGGTCCGTTTGGCCCTGGCGCATCCAGTTTGATTCATCGACGACGACACTTGCGGCGCGGTGGTCGAACATCTGGATCATCTTTGCTTCGTACAGGGGCAGGAAGATTTGTTTTCGTTTTTTCCAGATTGGGCCATCGCGTCTAAAGCCGTCGGCTTTTAACTGTTCAGCGGTGTGGAAGAGCCCGGCGTCTCCGCTTTGGTGGAACATTGTGAAGAAGGCGATTGCCCAGGGATTGCCGCCTTGTTTGCGGGATTTGTCGATGAGGATAGGGACTCGGCGATAGATAGCCTTTGTTATTGCTGCATCGCGTTTGGAGCGGAAGATGGGGCAGGTGCGGGTGTTGGGGTTTAGCAGTTTGAAGTCGGCGGCGGAGAGGGGGATATGGCATTTTCTGTCTTTGAGGTCGGCCATACTCTGGGCAAAGAAGACGAAGTCGGCGGATTTGGATTTATTCTGTGAACCGGCGAAGAGGAGGACGGAGAACTTGTAAGAGCGATGGACATCGGGAAATACTGGGGCTTTGTTTTCAAAGTCATACAGGCCAAAGAGGGTCTGTGAGTTGACGATCTCGGCGAAGAATTTCTCATTGGTTTTGTCGGTGGCGATGCCTGTGGGGACGAGGAGGCCGACGCGGCCTGTTGGGGCGACGATAGAGTGCGCCAGTTCTGCAAAGACGGCGTAGGTGTTTATGTCACCTTTGCCGGTGAGGGGGTATCGGCCGCACCGACGGATATAGGTCATTGTTTGTTCGGTGGATTCTTTTCCTTTGATATACCGGTCGTAAAGGGAGGGGTTTTGTGTTTTGAGGTTTTCGATAAGTCGGCGGCTTTGGGCGGCGGTTGGGGCCTGGAGTATATGGGGGGCAGATATATCGAAAAATTCGCGGTTCTTGAGGGTGAATCGTTCCCAAGGCGGGTTGCCGATGACGCAGGCGAAGCCGGGGGTTTCACGGGAGAAGATTTGTGGAAAGGTTTTTTGCCAGTCGAGGGGGTTGATTTTGTTGCGCAGGTCATCGAGATTGCCGCCCATTCGACTGCGCTCAGGGCAGGCTTCCTCGCAAGGACGTGTTTTATCAGATTCCTCGACTGCGCTCGGAATGACGTGCGCCTCTGCGCTCGGAATGACGTGGACCTCTGCGCTCGGAATGACGTTAAGCTCTGCGCTCGGAATAACGTTGGTATCTTCACTGCGGGTGCCAATCGTGTCGAGGAAGTCCGGGGCGATTAGTGAGTTTCCGCAGACGATGTTGTTGGAGAGGTCGGCGAGGGTTTTGCCTCTTTTGGCAGAGCGGAGCCAAAGAGAAAGCTGGGCGATCTCAACTGCGGCGGGAGAGAGGTCAACGCCGAACAGGTTATCGTAGAGGATGTAATCGGAAATACTGTCTTTTAGTTTGTCGGCTTGTTTTTCATCAACCAAGCCGAGTGCGGCGGCAAGGTCGATGTATTTATCTTCGAGAACCTGGTATGCCTGGATGAGGAATGCGCCTGAGCCGCAGGCGGGGTCAACGACTTTGATTTGTCGCAGGGTATGGACGGATTCAGATACATACTTTGTGATCTTATCTCTGGGGGCAGAGTGCGGGTCGTCGGGGTCAATGCTGTATTTGGCGGCTATCGGCGCAATTCGTTCGTCAGCGAGCTTGCCGACAGTGTGGAAGACGATGAACTGTGTAAATTCCGGGGGCGTGTAGTAGATGCCTTCCTTTTTTCGTTCGGCTGATTTAGCCATTTTGGGGAGGGGTCTTTCGTCCGCTCTTGATTCGAATAGCCCGGTCTGACGCAGTTTTTCTATGTCCTTGATGGATTTTTCAAAGAGGCGGCCGAGGACATCGACGTCGATTTCATATTGAAAATCGTACTCTCCGATGTTTTTGAAGAAGTCCGTCCAGTCATCGGAGAGGTCGAGGTCGTCAACTTCGGGCTCTTTTTTGAAAAGACCGCCATCATAGGGGGGAATCCCTCGTCGTTCATTTCCTTGTTCAATGCTGCGGAACAATTCGAGGAAGTTCTGCCATTTAGGGTTGGTTACTCGATGGAAGGGAGGCTCTTTAGACCAGGCATCGCTTATAGAATTTTTCGGGAGGATCTCACGGTCCTTACAAAAGGCGACGAAAATGATTCGGTCGATGAGCTTCTGGGCGATGCGAATGGCTTCGTCGAGGGATTTGTTGTGCGGCTGACCGAGAAGGTGCTGAATAAGCGTGACTCGATTATTGCGGTAATAATCGTATAGTTCGTCACCGACCTGCCGCTGACGAGTGGCGGATTTTTCGAGGAGAGAATCGGCACGAGGCATCTGGCCCGGAGATTCCGGGATCAGACCTTTCTTCTGGAAGATGTAGTAGAATTGCAGGAAGGTTTCTTTGTTGCGGAGGTCCTGGAGGGTGAATAGCTCATAGACTCTCGGAGTGTAGTTGCGATGATACAGACGAAAACTGACGAAATTGCAGACGATGCCCCAGGGACATTCGGGAAGGTCATTAAGATAGTCCCAGCACTGCCGGACGGCGGTTCGGCCGTTGAACCTATCGCGATCGACGTTTACGGTCGGGCCTTTGAGCTCTATCACGGCGCGTGGGGTCGTTTTTTTGCCGGATTGAAACAGGCCGATAGCGGCGTCGGCCTGGCCGCTATTGACGGAGAATTTAGGTTCGAGGTTCCAATGCTCCTTATCTTCAGAGAATAATGTATAACCGAGCGCCTGGCCGAAAACTTCGGTCAAGAATTCGGATTCGAGGGAGGTCTCTTTTCGCGGGTCGAGTCTGCCGGAGGACTCCATATCGGCCCATTTGAGAATTATCTGATAGGCATTTTCCTGGTTTTTGCCATCGAGGCGTTTGTCACGAGATTCACACAGGAGGAGATTTGGAATGAAGAGAGGGCGCGTTCGGCGTTGGTCGCCGTATCGGGCGGTGTTGAGCGTCGGAAAAAGGTTTTGTTCGCCTGGGACCATCATTTGCCCTGAGTTAATACACAGATTTGCGGCAACAAACCGGGGGCGTTCCGGCGCTATTTTAGAAGCGGGCGGAGAATAGGCAAGAGAAAAGGTCGGGGAGTTTTATGGAGGGGTGGTGCTCGGTCGAGATTGGAGAGGGGTAAGCCTTGCAGGGGAAAATCCGGTTCTTCCGAATAATGGATAGGTCCAGATGAAGGCAAAATCCCCCGAAAGTTGGCTGTTGCGAGAGGTAAACAGGTGAAACTCCGGCCTGAGTGTGGTATAATGGACAGTTAGAGTTTGAAGTATTGTGAAGATGCGCAGTCGTGGGGCATCCGCAGACGGACGTGTTCTTCCTGTCAACGCAAATGAATCGGATTGAAATGCGCAATTGGATTGGGAAATCACGTTTGATAGAGACGTCAGGGCAACGGCTAAAGCCTCGGCTCAATTGGCGCGGGGGCAGAATACCGGCGGCGGTCTTCGTGCTGTTTTCGGCCTTGATCAGCTTGTGTACCCCCACGCGGGCGTGTGCCTGCCCGGCTGGCGGCGGGGCAAATTCATGGACGAGCGGCGTCATTATTGGGTTTCTTGGCGCTACCCCGGTTGATATAACGGCTCCCGGCGACCTTGTAGTGGGGGTGCCGAACGACAACGACTGGCCCGGCGGCGAGTCGCCGCCCCTTGCAATCGACGACAATGTCAGCACCAAGTTTCTACACTTCAAAGGCGAGACACAGCCGACGGGCATTCGCGTAACACCGTCCACCCCGGGCACGATTGTGGGCGGGCTTTCTTTCACGACGGCCAACGATGCTCCTGAGCGCGACCCGATTGCCTACGAGCTATATGGGTCCAACAGCAGCATCAACGGGCCCTATACGCTGATTCACAGGGGGGAAATAGCCGATTTCAAAGGGGCGGTCGCCTGGCAGCGACAAACGAAGAATACCACTCCCATCCAGTTTCCAAACGGGACGCCTTATACGCATTACCAGTTGCTGATCACGGCTGTCCGGAATCCGGGCGGCGCCAACAGTATGCAGGTGGCTGAAATTGAGCTGCTGGGAGTCCCGGCGGGCGGGTGGCCCCCTGAGGTGGATGCCGGAGACGACCGGATCGTAATTCTTCCGAACACCACCGTCAAGCTCGACGGAACCGTAAGGTACTATGGGGACTACCCGGAACGGCTCACAATGGAGTGGTCCGTGGAGGCCTGTCCATCCGGTGTGAATCCGCAAGAGGTGGTTTTTGAGCCTAATGAGCTGGTGGAGGATCCAACGGTGGAGCTGCCCCCTGTTCCGGGTCCATACACGCTGAAGCTGTATGCGACCGACGGTGAAGTTGAGGCGTTTGATTTGGTGCACATCGCTGTTGTCGAGTCGATGTGCCCGGTAGGTAACCTGAACAAGGACTGCATCGTCAACCTGGCGGATTTGCTGATCCTGGCCGAGCACTGGCTGCTCAATTCGGGCACGGCCGGCGGCACGCCCGGCGATCTGAACGGCAAAGACGGCGTTGAGATGACCGACTACTCCCTGTTGGCGGCTCACTGGAAAGAGGAAGGACCGTCGGTGGTGATCAATGAGTTTATGGCCATAAATAACAGCAAATATCCGCTGGACGCAGGAGAGCTGATGGATGAAAACGGCGACTCGTCCGACTGGATCGAGCTGCACAATACAACAAATGTTACGATATCGCTCAAGGGGTGGTATCTCACTATCGACCCTTACGACCGCACCGGCTGGGAGTTTCCGGATATCCCGCTTGGGCCCGACGGGTATCTAATCATTTTTGCTTCGGGAAAGGACCGCGACGACCCGGAAGGGGAGCTTCACACCGATTTTAATATCAGCAGCGAGGCGGGCCACCTGGCTCTTGTCAAGGCGGACGGCGGGACGGTCGCGCATTCGCACGACTATCCTCAGCAGTTCCCGGGCATCTCATACGGCTTGGCGGCGCCGGGCAGTTCGACTTCCACAACCGAAGAGCTGGTCCGTGAAGATACGGACGCATACGCCCTGATACCTCAGAATGATACGCTGGGGTCAAGCTGGACGGACCCGAATTTCGACCACTCCGGCTGGAAGAAGGGGCGGACCGGCGTGGGGTACGATTATCCGGGACTGGTGGGCCTGGACGTCGGCGAGATGCGCAACGTCAATCGCACTGTCTATATTCGCATTCCCTTTGAAATCCCGGACCTGAGCGGGCTGCGGAACCTCGTTCTGCAGATGAAGTACGACGACGGCTTCATTGCATATTTGAACAATAACATCCGCGTTACCGGCGCCAACGACCCGAGCAGCCCGACGTGGAACAGCGGCGCGGAGTTCGGACACGATGACAGCGAGGCGGTGAACTTTGTCGATTTTCCGCTTCCGGAGGAGTATCTCTCGCACCTTCGCATCGGGCGGAATGTCCTGGCAATACACGGCCTGAATTACGGAATCACCGACACGGACCTCCTGATACTGCCGCGGCTCACCGTCGAGCGAGTCTCAGGCGGCAATGTGACAGGCTCGTTGGCCGAGGGTTTCTTCCGTTATCCCTCGCCGGGTTACAGCAACGCCGCCGGGCTCGCCAATCTCGGCCCGGCTGTCCGCAACGTAACCGAGAACCCGACTCCACCGAATGATAATGACAATCTGGCGATAACAGCGGAGGTATCGCAGACATACGGGCCGGTTGACGCGGTGAGTCTCGGCTACCGCATCGGCTTGGGGGCAGAAGTGCGAATTCCAATGGCGGACAACGGCGTCGGCCCGGATGTCCTGGCCGGCGACGGCATCTTCACCGCAACCATTCCGGCCGCGGCATACTCTTCGGGCAATATGGTTCGCTGGTACGTGACTGCCACAGACACCGGCGGGGCTGAGACGCGCGAGCCGATGTTTTTAGACAGCCAGAACTCGCCGGAGTATTTCGGCACGGTTGTGACGAATCCTTCCACCAACACTCAACTGCCGGTATTCGAGTATTTCGTCCAGAATATCTCCGCCGCCGGGACCCGCACTGGAACCAGGGCTTCGGTGTATTTCCTGGGCGAGTTTTACGACAACGTTTTCATTCGGCTGCGCGGAGGAAATACGACGCACGGCCGGAAATTTCAGTTCAACGATGGACATCTTTTCCGATTCCGGGTCGATCAACCTCGCGTCGATGAGATAAATCTGAACGAGCAGGGAGCAGACCCGGCCTATGTTCGCCAACCCCTGTCCTGGGAGACATACGCGCTCGCCGGGCAAGCGGGCAGTATCTGTTTTCCGATGCACGTCC
>Ga0315287_10006127_pt1 | contig 11930 bp, 5 predicted proteins | sample YL17G11_0_MG_FD_205037 | JGI IMG/M metagenome (GOLD analysis project Ga0315287, IMG submission 205037) | Sediment microbial communities from Yellowstone Lake, YNP, Wyoming, USA - YL17G11_0 | ecosystem: Environmental > Aquatic > Freshwater > Lake > Sediment | place: USA: Wyoming | collected...
CCCGGCCGGAGCGGCGGTGTCGCTGCTGTTGGCACTCACGCCTTGCTCTACGGACGCGGCAGTCGCGCCGTCGCCTTCGACGGCCCGGCGCGTCAAGGCCCCGAGCAGCACGCGGCCCGCCATGCCGGCGGGCCGCGAGCTGCTTCGGAGCGCTACGTTCTACTGCACGGTTTGCGACGGGAAAACGACAGCGTGCGCCGTGATGTTGTCGAACATCGAAGAGGTCACGACCACCGCGATGCCCGCCGGGACCTCGACCTGCACCGTCACCGTCTTGAGGTCCTGCGTGGACGGCAGGTGGAAGAAGTTGTTGATGTAGTCCTGCCGGTACCCGCCGAAGGTGTCGAGGTTCAGCGAGTCGATCTTCCGCACCTCGCCGGTCTGGTTGTCGTACAGCGTCAGCTTGAGCTTTTTGCTGCCCCATGGCACATGGTCCGAGTTCTTGAGCGTCGGGTCGACGAACGTCAGCTTCGTCACGAACCCGGTGTGGTTCCGCTCTGCGGTCGAGCCGTTGTGAATCAGACCGGTGAACCACTTCGTCGTGTATTGGTCTGACGCCGGCCACACCTGGAACACCGGCAGGAACTGACCGTACTTGGCCCCACCGATAGCCTCGACGTAGCTCCAGGCATTGATCACCGGAAGAGTGTCGGCGCTCTCCTCGCTGGGCTTGAACCACAGCGTCGCGCTCGAGAAGTTCAGCCCCATCTGGCCGACGATAGCGGCGAGGGCGACGCTGCCCTGCGGCGGCAGCGGCGGCAGACGCAGACCAGTGATCACCAGCCCGGTGTCCTTGTCGCGGACGGTCATGTCGAGCAGCATCTGCTCACCGGACGGATTGAAGATGATCATGTCACCGCGCTCAACGGCGCCGTCGCTGCCCACAAGCTGACGGACCATGTCGACGACCATCACCTCCTGCGGAGAGCAGGGGAAGCCGCTGACCTGGAGGTCCTCGCTGTGGGGATCCGAAACGACGGTAGATCCAACCTTGATGCGCCGCGCCGTTGCCGACACACGGTAGAGCTTGGCGCACCCGTACGCATGCAGGATCGTCGAGTTACCTGTCGTCGCGGGGGGAGTTCCGTCCCCGAAGTCGATGGTGAACTCGTTGGGGTTACCCACCTCGTCGGAGGTGTCGAAGGTGAACGCCACCGGGTCGAACGAGTTGGGGGCTGCGGGCGACGGGCTGAAGCGCGCCTGTACCGGCCGCATGTCCTCGTAGACGTGGACGTCCTGGGTGATCGGGCGGGTGCCCGCGCAGTTGGTGGCACGCAGGTACATCTTCTTGTCGCCCGGCGACGAGTAGGTCACCTCTGGATGCGGCACCTCGAAATAGGCGGCCGGCGACCTCTGGTAGTCGGTCCACATCCACGAGGTTGCCGGCACCGTCGCGCTGTAGGAGAACGTCACCTTCTGGCCGACGTACGGCTGCTGCTGCACGACGCCCTTCACCTCGACAGGCCCGGAAGGCGCGCTCGTGAACGCCGTCGCGTCCGGCGCCGTCGCTGCCGAGCACGCCTTGAAGCGCCACTCCGTCGGCGTGTCGGGATAGGTGGTGGTGTCGCCGCACTCGCTCTTGGCGATCACCTTCCAGAAGTGGGTGGTGGTGCCGTCGAGCACCGTGGTGGCGCACTGGCGCACCGTGAGATCGGTGCATTCCGGCAGCTTCACGCCATCGAGGTAGACGTCGTAGCGCAGCGGGTCGGTCCCCTGCGTGGGACGCGCCCAGCCGAGGATCACCGTGCCGCCGGAGACGGTCGCCCCGGTCGCCGGACTTGGCGTGCCCGCCCGATTGGGCGGCTTGCAGCACGACGGCGTGCCCGTGCTGTTGATCGTCTTGGATGTCGGCTGGCTGGCGGTCGAACTGCGCCTGGAGGTCAGCGTGACCAGGTTTGCGCCGCCGCACGTGAAGGTGAACTGCACCTGCTTCCCGCTCTTCTTAGCGTTGCCGGGGAACGTCCAGTCGAAGGTGTCGGGGTCACCGAAGGCGAATCCGTCGCTGGCGGTGCACGTTGTGGCGACACCCACCGCTGGCGTCGCCGACGAGCACGAGAAGTCGGCGGTCACCGGGCGAACGTCGGCGTACACGGTCACCGTCTTCTCGACCGGGTTCCCGGTCCCGAAGCAGTTGGATGGCGTGACCTTCACCTTGTACGAGCCGGCGGAGGGGAAGGTGTAGGTCGGCAGATGATCGGTCCTGACGGTGGTCAGGCTGTCGGGCGTCGGCTGGATCGCGATCTCCCACCGCCACGACGTCGCGTTGTTCGGCACCGGCTCGGTGAAGTGCACGAGCTGGCCGGCATACGGCTGCTGCTGCTGCATCCCCTGGAACGCCAACGCACCGCTTTCCGCCCACAAGAACGTCATGACCGGCGGCGCCGCAGCCGCGCAGCACTGCGGGCTGCCGCTGATGACCACGGACTTCTTCGTCGAGGCGGTCTTGCCTCGTCCGCTGACCGTCAGTGTGAGGCCGATCTGTTTGGCGCACTCGAAGGTGCGGCTGATGGAGACACCGGTTCGCGCCGAGCCCTCATCGTCGAACTGCCACGAGAACCCGTCCGGGTCGCCGTACTGGGGCCCTGTGGCCGCGGTGATGATCAACGGGGCGCCGACCGTTCCAGCGGTCGGGGCAAAGTCCGCCACGACCGGCCGGTTGTCGGCGTAGATCGTCACGACCTTGACCTTCTCTGCGCTCTGGCCGAAGCAGTTGGCGACCGTGAGGCGAACGTTCTTGCCGCTCGCGGACGGCCAGGCGTAGGCCGTGTCGGTCGTCTTGATGGTGCCCACGCCGTTGGGCACACCGAAGTCGTACCAGCTCACGTCCGTCAGCGGGCCCGGGGCCGAGGTGTTGTGGAGGGCGACGGGCTGGTTCACGTAAGGCTGCTTTTGAGTGTAGCCGCCGACGGTGATCGTGCTGTCCTGCGCCGGGTCGATCGTGAAGTCGGCGACCGGGACCGTAGTGGCGGTGCAGAGGTTGACGGTGAAGCTGCGCACCGAGGAACTCAGGTTGCCGCACGTGTTGCTCGCCTGGACGAACCACGAGAAAGCGCCGTTCGCCGTCAGCGGGATGGGGCAGCTCGTCGAGGTGGTCGAGCAGAGCACAGCGTTGGAGGGAGTCTTGGCCGTGTACGTGATCGGCGTCGTGCCTGACACCTGACTCCACGACAGCACTACGCTGTTGCCCGAGACGGGGGCCCCGTTGGCCGGGCTCGAGAGGATCGGCGTTGCGGGCGGCGTGCACGACGTCCCCGCCGTGAAGCGGAACAGGCTGGAGGTTTGCGAGTTATTGCAGGGGTCGGTCGCCGTAACCGTCCACCTCACCGTGTCGCCGTTGGTCACGTTCATCGTGCAGCTCGTGGCAGTGGTCGAGTCGCAAAGGGAGAACCCTTGCTGGTCATTCACGGAATACCTGATCGGCGCCGTACCCGAGACGGCGGACCAGAAGAACGTGACGGTTCCCGCCGGGACGGTTGCATTGTTTGCCGGGCTGGTCGGGTTCGGAGTACCCAGCGTCCCGCAGGAGCCGCCGCTAACCGTGAAGCTCCGGGTGGCGGACGCCGTTCCCGGGCCGCAGGTGTTGCTCGCCTGCACGGACCAGGTGGTCGTGCCGCTGCCTGCGGTGATCGTGCAGCTTGTCGAGGTGGTGCTGCACAGCGTCGAATTTTGTGCGTTCTTCGCCGTGTAGGTGATCGGCGTGCTGCCGGAAACGCCGGTCCACGAGAGGGTCACGCTGCTCCCCGTGAACGTGGCGCCGTTTGCCGGGATGGAAAGGCTCGGCGTGCCGGGGGCGGTGCATGACGAGCCAACCGTGAAGCTGGTCCTCGCGGAGGCGTTGTCGCCGCAGAGGTTGCCGGCCTCCACGTACCAGCTCACCGAGCCGCTGCTTTGGCTCGCTGAGCAGCTCGTTCCCCCGGTAATCGGGCCGCAGATCGTGGCGCCACTCGGGTCCTTCACGTTGTAGGTGATCGGCGCCGTGCCGGACGCCTGCGTCCACACGAACGAGACGTTCCCCGGCTGCACCGTCGCGCCGCTCGCCGGGGTGGAGTTGGTCGGCGCCCCGGGCGGAGTGCAGCTCGATGCCGTGAAGCTGTGCGTGTCGGTGGCCGTATCGCTCGTCACGGTCTGCGTCACCGTCAGGCTGAGGTGTACCTGCTGGTTGTTGGTCAGCGTGCTGGCCGGGATCGGGCAGGTCGCGCTGCTGCAGGTTAGTGGGGAGGGAAGGCCTGTCCATGCGAACGAGCAGTTCACCTCACCCCCTGAGCACTGGCCACTCCACGACAGGTTGACGGCCTGGGTCGTCAACACGTTGCCGCCATCGGCGACGTTGGCGCCATTCTGGGTCACCACGATCGTCGCGGTGACCGCGCCGGAAGAAAGCGAAAGCTGCGCTGTCTTCTCCGGGGTGGTGTCCGGGTAGGTGTACTCCGGGTCGAGCGTCACGCGGTAGGTGCCGAGCGAGTTGAGGGTCAGGTCGAGCGTCCCGTTGACGTTGTCGACGGAGTCTCCGGAGATGGCCGGCCCCCACGTCTGAGAGCCCTTCGCCTGGAACTCGACGGTCCAGATCGAGGTCGCCCAGTTGGGCGAGCCCTCGCTGCCGGTCCCCGACAGCCTGAGCGTGTAGCCGCTCAGCCAACCGCCGCCGTTGTAGTTCTGGAAGGGGCCGGGAGGAACCGCGTACTGGCTCACGACCAACGCCGGGTCGGGGTCGTTACACAGGTAGATGTACTGGATCGCCGGCGTCGCGCTCTCGTTGATCGTGAGGGTGACCTTGAACTCGCCGGTGAGGTAGTTGGGCGACACCCAGGTGAGCACGTTGTTGACCAGTTGCGCCTTGATGTCTCCGGAGGTGTAACCGGTGTTGCCGGCGGTGGCGTCGATGCCGGTGACGACGAGCGACTGCACCGTCGGCGCCGGCAGGCCGGTCGCGGTGTTGGTGATCGTGAACGAGTCACCGGGGAAACCCTTTACCGCGCCGCCGTGGGTCGGGTTGCCCGCGCACGTCGCGGTACCGGTGCTCGAGGACCTGGTGACGCCGACGCCAGCCGTGGGCGTCGTGTCCAGGCACGAGACGTTCACGGTGTCCCAGTAGGAGCGCTCGGAATAGGCGCGGAGCACCTTGTACGCGGTGGGCAGCGCCGCGGTGGGCGGAATGATCGCCACGTCGTTGGGTTGCTCATAGAGGTACGCGGGGTCGTTCGCCTGGCTCCAGTTGAGCGTGTGCGGGATCTCGCGCGGCGTGTCGCCGGTCACGCCGAAGTACCGGATCATCGGAGCACCGTCCACCCGGAACGTCATCACGGCGAGCAGCTTGCCGTCCGAGGCGAGGCCGACGTTGGCCACCGCGCCGTCCGTAAGCGTCGTCTTGTTCTTGCGCACCGGGTTCAGCGGGTCGGTAACGTCGTAGATGTAGAACGCGTTCTGGACCGGGTAGGTGTACAGCTTGACGCGGCTCCCCCCGCCCTCCGTCACCGTGGCGATCGCCGTGCCGCGCGGGTAGTCGGGGCCGTAGCCTTTGACTTTAATGTTCGTGAAGATGAAGCCCTCGTCACCGCTGGTCGCCCTGTACACAGGCGCCGAGGGGTTGCTGATGTCGAAGATGTCGACGCCATGGGGGGTGTAGATGTACAGGACCGGGCCGCTCGGGCCGTTGATGACGTCGAACGCGGACGTGAACTCGAGATACGGCGTGATCGGGATCCACGACTTCCACGTCAGCGGCGGCGCCGTCGAGCCGTTGCCGAAATCGAAGATGCCGAGGCTGAAGTGAGCCAGCGCCGGGTTCGTACTGTCGAGCCAGCGTCCGATGACGTATACGTGGCCGTCGCTGGCACGGTACAGCTTGTTGGCATAGACCCACTGCTCTGCGGCGAGCATATTGTTGTTTCCGAAGTAGAACCTGGTACCGGCGGAGAAGCTCGAGATGCCGCTGCTCGTGTAGTTGATCTTGAAGGTCGCCCATCCCTCGGACGACATCGACACGATGCCATAGGGGAAGTCGTCGAGCACCGCGATGTTCCGCATGCGGTACTCGTTGTGGTCGTATCCGCTCGAGTTGCCAAAGGGGTTGAACCCCATCGCACTCCCCACGGTGGCGCCGGAGACAGGGTAGGCCGAGAAGCTGCAGCCCTCGATCTCGAACGCGTACATCTTGCCGGCGAACGACGCCGTCGTCAGGCCCTGAGCGCGGGCGCCACAGGTGGAAGTCCCCGTGACGGGCCAGACATCGAAGTAGGTGCCCGCCTTGGTGGCGCACTGCTGCCCAAGCGCGGAGCTATATGACAACAACGCCGCTACTGCGGCGATCACAAGCACTCGAGGGGCAAAAAAGCGCATAATTGCCGACCTCCTCGCCATCAATCTAGAGCCATTTTGTTCTCTGGTCAAGTTTTGCGTGTGATAGCGCTCACATTGAAATGACGATCCCGTGATCGGGATAGGGGGCGGTGGCACGTGACCGCCGCTTTCCACCCACACCACCGGACATGCGGGTCCGCATCCGGCGGTTCGGAAGGTCGAGGTCACGGGGCGAGGCGAGGTACGCCCAGGGCAAGGTCGGTGCGACCTCCTCCCCCCGGGACTCTCACCCGGCAACCGATGATCATGCTGGGCGCACCAAAAAATCTGGGCGGGCCGAAGCCCGCCCAGATCAGGACTGCCGTTGCAGAATTACTTACTCGGTCGGCGGGTCGTACACGAAGCTCACGCCGAGCTGAGGCAGGACCTGATTGCTGAAGCAGTGAGCGTTGGCCATGGTGGCCGCCTCAAGCGACATCGAGTAGTTCCCGTAGACGATCTTGGTGCCGACCCACGCCTGGATCTCGACGTCGCTCGGATGTTTCATGTTGGCCGACGTCGTCGGATCGGTGAAGCTGCCGTACGACGGCGGGAAGATGATGAGCATCCAGCCCTGTTCCGCGACGAGGTCGAAGTTGACCCTAGTCACCGGGACCGACTGCGTCTCGAAGGGGAACTCGTTCGGGTCGATGTTGTTCTCGCTGCACGGCGACACGCGGCAGGCCCCGGAGCGCGAGTTGGTGTGCTCGTCCTGGTCCCAGTTGTAGTACATGTAGTAACCGCAGTCGTCGATCGAGGGCTCCGAGCTGAAGAAGTCCGAATAGTTCTTCCACAGCAACGCGTTCGTCTGGATCCCGAGCGTCGGGATGTCGTAGTAGTTGAACGCGAAGGCGGTCGCCAGCGGCTCGAGATCGAATGACGGGTTGGCCCCGGGATCATAGAAATGATTCGGAACCTGGTACCCATCGAGGTTGCTCTCGATGTGGACGGCGCTGATCGCCTCGGAGTACCTCTGTTCGGAGGCGAGGTAGATGATGTCGCCGATCAGGACGTTGGCTTCCTTGTACCAGCTCGTGAAGTAGTTGGTGGTGTTCGGGAAGTCGGTGTTGCAGTCCTTGACGACGTCAACGGTCACGTAGTACCAGAGAGGGCTGACGCCCGCTGGTGATGGCAGGCTGCCCAGCCAGTCGGTATCGAAACCGCCGCGGATCGTGAGCCCGCCGCAGCCGGCGTGGTCGCGAGCGTGCAGCGGCGCGCGAATATGGTCGATGGCGTTGTGAAGCACGCTGGTCGTGATGCTGCCGTAGGGCGGGCCCCACTTGGTGCAGTTGGTGCCGGGAAGACCGTAGGGCAGGACCGTAGTGCTGTCCGGAGTCGGCAGCGCGGCAAAGCTGTTGTAGGCAGTGCGGCCGTCCGGGCCCCACTCGAACGGATCGCGGTTGCCGGTGTTCGGAGACGCGGTCGACGAACGGCTGGTGTCGAAATTGGCGAAGTTGTTGTTAAACATGTCGCGGAAGTAGATCTGCCACACGTCGTAGCCGGTCAGCACCTCGTTGAAGTCGAGGACCGCCTCGGATACGGCGCTCCACACCGTGATGTGGATGATCTGAGCGTCCTTCGACACGTTGGTGACGGTCAGAATCGTCGTGTAGTTGTTGCCGTCAGCGGTGTACGGACCGGTCATATCCTGGACGGCATAGGGAACCAAAAGTGTGGACGCCGGGACCACGTCGCGGGCGCAGAAGTTGGCGTAAGCCGCGCTACCCGCGAACAGGGCCAAGGCCGCCACAAGAGTGATAGTGAGCGCTTTCCTCATAGCCTGTTCTCTCCTTTTCCTTGAGAATCTAGTTGACGTCTTTAGCTTCGGCCACGCCACAACGCTCGCTGCGCGATTCCATCACCTCCCTTTCGGTTTTTTCGTTCCTCACGCTGCGAAGCTCCGAAATCACTGGTTGTATGCTACCACGGCATACAACCTAATACCGACTTCCCTGCTTGTCAAGCCCCTGCTGCTCCGATACGACCTCTCTCGACTCTACTGCGGGCGTCTGGCGCTGTCAAGTGCTCCTTTGTGCACCACGAAGCAACGGATCGATCCGTTCGTCTTGTTGGGACCGTCGGACGACGCAATGATAAGCGCCGTCGGTCCCTTCGGGGTTAGCTTCACGACCTGCACGGAGTTGACCCACACCTCGCCGAGGTTGATCTCGGGGCTTCGCTCCTGAAGGAACGTCCCAGCGGGGTCCTGAAGGTAGACCTCGACGGGGCCGTTCTGCCGGCCGAAGACGAGGTCAATGAGGCCATCACCGTCGAAGTCGCCGGCGCTCGCGCAGGTGTAGACCGCGTGCGTCGCGGCGTCGATCGCGACCATCTTCCGTTCCTTCATCTCCAGCCCGTCGGGCCCGACGATGAAGCTGTAGACGGCGATCGCGTCGCGTGGAAACGAGAGGCTTCCCGACTCGACGTTCTGATAGAAGGCCATGACGGCCTCGTCGCCGGGGAGGCCATCCACGTTGACGCCGGCGACACCCCAGACGAACGCACGAAACGGAAACCCGTTGAGGGCCACTGGCGTCCACGAGCGCCCGTCGCCCTGATTGCGGTAGATCAGGTAGCGGTTGATGTTCTTGTGAGAGGAAATCAGAATGTCGGGGTGACCGTCGGCGTCGAAGTCGCCGACGGCGACCTGGTCGCCGAACAAGTTGGTACGTCCACCGCTCGCGTCCACTGCCCGCCAGCCCGATTTCGTGTTGAGGCAGACGGTAAGGAGCCCGGAGGTAATCGCCTGGTTGGTGCCAAGCTCGAGGTCGAGCTCCGAGAAGAGGGCGACGTCCGGGCGCCCGTCGCCGTCGAAGTCGGCGACGGCGATGGCTCGCGAGGTCATATTGGGGTTCACGCTCGGGAGCTCCACGACGCGGGTGAAGTCGCCTTTGCCGTTGCCGTAGAGCACGTAGTTGCGCAGGAAGTGGCAGGCGATCGCGATGTCGAGGTTGCCGTCGCCGTCGAAGTCCGCGACACCCACGTCGCCGTAGTCGAACTTCGTCTGAGGCCACCTCGTCTCCTCCGACGCCTTCCAACCCTCCTCGGTCTGCAGGAAGACGGTCGGGTAGGGCTTGCCCATGCGCGCCGGCGGGAAGACCAGGTCCTCGCGGCCGTCGTGGTTGAAGTCGCCGTGCGCGAACCCCATCTGCCATTTGCCATCCGTGGGCAGACCCTCGCTCCGCTCCTCGAAACGAACCCGATCGGTGAACGGGGGGGGCACGAGCGGCTCGAACGGAGCGAGGATGAAGTACTTCTTCTCGTTTTCCTGAATGAACGCGAGACCGACCTCCGCCGCCTCGTGCGACAGCCACGCGTTATGGGACGGGGAATCCGGGGATTCGATCGGCAAGTTTCTGACGTAGAAAGAATCGGCGTCCTCGCTGACGAACTCCATGTTGAAGGCGACCACTCTGCTGGGCCTGACCAGCTTCGCCGACACCCGGTACGCGTCGGTCTTCGGCACCTTTATGACCTCGTTGTAACGGGTCATGAAGGCCGACCAGTCGTCCACGTAGGGCCCCGGCGTCGGGGCCGGCGTGGGGGCCCCCTGCGGCATTGCCTTCGGTGGACCGGAGATCGGCGGTACCGGTAACCTCGGAACCTGGCCGATTGCAAGCGCGGCGCTCGCAAACATGGTGAGAGGAAACAGAAACAGTCGCACACGTCTCATTGACACCTCCAAGACCTCGGTGACGGGTCTACAGTTCACTGCTGCCGCCAGTCGGCGCGGAGCCCGCTCGCCCGATCTCCAGCCAATTTCTCGGTCTCGCCGGTCCCGCGCGGCCGTCCGCGCCGGCGAGGGACCTCGAGTCATCCACAGCCGAACGCTCACACCACATCCCTGACCGCGCGGGAGCGATGCGAGAACACGAGCATTCCGGCAAAGAGCGCCGCCGTTGCCGCCGCACCCGCGAGCACGAGTGGGAGCGTACTCACGGTGCTGCCAAGAAAGCCGGCACGGATAGCGTCGAAGACCCCGACGAGTGGATTGTACCTCATCCAAAGCGCAGCCTTCGCCGGCACGGCGCTGACCGGGTAAACGATCGGGGTGAGGAAGAACAGCACGCTGGTCACGGTTCCAACGACCTGCACCAGGTCCGGGATGAAGGCGCCGGCCGGCACAAGAGCGAGCGACAGCCCGACCATGCCGACGACGAGCAGGGCGAGGCCGGCCGCCGTCACCGGCATCGCCGACCATGTCACCGTGCCGATCGCGATTGCGGCTGCCGTCACGAGCGCGAGCGAGAGCATGTGCCGCGCCACGGTCGCCAGAATCGCGCCCGCGAGCAGGACCTCGAGCGGCACGCTCACGTGGCGGACGAGGCCTGCTTGCGATCGGGCGAATCCGGCCGCTCGCATCAGGCACTCCTGAAGCATCTGGAACGGCACGAGCCCGCTAACAAGATACAGCGCATAGCTTCCCACGCCGCCATGCCCTTCAAGTCTCATGCCAAGGAAGTAGGAGAACACCGTGAAGTAGAGGGCGAACTGGACCCCCGGCTCGAGCACGGCCCAGGCGCTGCCGAGAACCGATCCGGCATACCGCGAGCGCAGCTCACGCACCGCCAACTGCTTGACCAGTCTACGCCAACGCCAGACATTGGAGAACGCGGAGAACACAGCGTAAGTGGTCACCTTCCACCTTGACAAAAGCACTATGGGGTCTTAGCATAACCGCGTCACCCCAGGCGAGCAGGCTAGCAGAAGCGCCCCGGGGCAACAAGGAGATCATGGCTCGCTTCGGTCGCTCCTCTCTTCCCTCGTCGCCGGTGGGTCAGCGTATCCGCCAGTACCGGCTCGGGCACAGCCTCACGCAGACGGAGCTGGCACGCCAGATTGGCATCCAGCAGTCCGACCTGTCGCGGATGGAAAAGGGTGAGTACCGGGTTTCCCTCGACGTGCTTTTCCGCATCCTCCAAGTGTTCGAGCTGTCGCTCGGAGAATTCTTCGGCGATCTCGCGCAGCACCACTTGACCTCGCGCGAGGGGTTGCTGCTAGAATCGTTCCGGACTTTGTCGCGCGAGGCGCAGCAGGAAGTTCTCGATTTCGTGACGTTCAAACGCCAGCGCGGCGATGAGCGGGAGCATACGACCTGATGGCGGCCTCCAGCCGTTATTTGCGCCTCACCCAGCTCGCCCAACGGGCGTTCTCGCACGGGTGCCTTCATCGCTCTTTGCACCTGTTCGAGGCAGCGGCCGACGAGGCTGCGCGCCTGAGCGACCGTGAGCTGTGCGATCGGGCGTTCTGCAACCGCTGCGTGGTCCTCGCCGAGCTGGACCGGCTGAACAGCGCGGCGACCGAGCTGAAGCAGGTCTTGATGCGCTCCCGGGACCCCTTCACCTCGTGGATGGCCGCCTACTACACGAGTCAGCTCTACGAGTTCGAGGGGAACATCGGCCGCGCTCTGGCGTATGCGCGGCGTGCCAGCGAGCTGGCGGATGCCTGCGGCGAGCGTCGTGCTCTCGTCCACTCGGCAAACCAACACGGCGTTCTCGCCCTCAAGGACTCCCGTTTCGCCGAGGCCTCCGAGCGGTTCTCGGAGGCGTTGCGGCTTGGCGTGGAGGAGCGGTCCGACGCGGTCACCCTCGCGA
>Ga0315287_10006128_pt1 | contig 11930 bp, 9 predicted proteins | sample YL17G11_0_MG_FD_205037 | JGI IMG/M metagenome (GOLD analysis project Ga0315287, IMG submission 205037) | Sediment microbial communities from Yellowstone Lake, YNP, Wyoming, USA - YL17G11_0 | ecosystem: Environmental > Aquatic > Freshwater > Lake > Sediment | place: USA: Wyoming | collected...
CGACCCTCAACTGGGCCGACATCGGCGTGATCGGCTGGCTGGTCGACGGCGCGGCGATCATGAACCAGATCCCGCTGTGCCGCTGCTCGTACGGCCCGTACGCGCGGGCGATGGTGCGCATCTGCAAGGAAGAGTCGTTCCACCAGCGGCAGGGCTACGACATCCTCCTCGCGTTGTGCCGCGGCACGCCGGAGCAGAAGGCGATGGCGCAGGACTCGCTCGACCGCTGGTGGTGGCCGTCGCTGATGATGTTCGGGCCGCCGGACGCCGACAGCGTGCACAGCGCGCAATCCGCGCAGTGGAAGATCAAGCTCCTGTCCAACGACGAGCTGCGCCAGCGCTTCGTGGACCAGACGGTGCCGCAGGCCGACTACCTCGGCATCAGGATGCCCGATCCGGACCTCAAGTGGAACGCGGAGCGCGGACACTACGACTTCGGCGCGATCGACTGGAGCGAATTCCACAACGTGCTGAAGGGCAACGGCCCGTGCAACCGCGAGCGCATGGCCGCGCGCGTGAAGGCGTGGGAGGACGGCGCGTGGGTGCGCGAAGCCGCGGTCGCGCATGCGCAGAAGTCCGCGGCGCGCGCGGCCTAGGGTCAGACCCTCGGCGGCATCGCGGTACCCGGATAAGGGTCTGACCCTTGACAGGCTTTTGGAAAAGCGACGACGAATGCCCGTCATCCGCCTCATTTCGAGCGAAGCGAGAAACCTGCTTGTGAACGAGATCAATTGATTGCAAACAGCAGGTTCCTCACTTCGCTCGGAATGAGGCAGGGGAGAGGGGTCCATCGGCGCTTTTCAACAGCCTGTTAAGCCTCTCTGTGTTCTCTGTGGTGCAAGGTCTTGACTTCCGGAGCATCGAATGAACGAATGGCCGCTGTGGGAAATCTTCATCCGGTCGCAGCACGGGCTCGCGCACAAGCACGTCGGCAGCCTGCACGCGCCCGACGCCGCGATGGCGGTGCGCAACGCGCGCGACGTCTACACGCGCCGCAACGAGGGCGTGTCGATCTGGGCCGTGAAGTCCGCGGACATCGTCGCGTCCGACCCGGACGACCGCGACGCGCTCTTCGAGCCGTCCCACGACAAGGTCTACCGGCACCCGACGTTCTTCCCGATGCCCGACGGCGTGAAGCACCTGTGAGCGCCACCTGCCGCCGCATGCAGCCCGCGCTCGCGCTCCGCCGGAGGATCCCGTGACGCACGACGAGGCGCTCCTCGAATACACGCTGCGTCTGGGCGACACCGACGTGGTCCTCGCGCAGCGGCTGTCCGAGTGGGTGGGTCACGGGCCGATCATCGAGGAGGACATTGCGCTGACCAACGTCGGGCTCGACCTGCTCGGCCAGGGCCGCATGTGGCTTGCGTACGCGGGCGAGATCGAGACCCGCAGCAAAGGGCACGGGCGCAGCGAGGACGAGCTCGCGTTCCTGCGCGACGCCGGCGCCTGGCGCAACGCGCAGCTGGCGGAGATGCCCAACGGCGACTTCGCGGACACGATGGCGCGCCAGTTCTACTTCGACCAGGCGCACCTGCTGCTGCTGCGCGCGCTCGCCAAGTCGGCCGACGCGCGCATCGCGGAAATCGCCGCGAAAGCGGCGAAGGAAGTGGCCTATCACGCCGAGCGCAGCGCCGACTGGGTCGTGCGGCTGGGCGACGGCACCGCCGAATCGCACGCGCGAATGCAGCGCGCGCTGGACAACCTGTGGCCGTACACGGGCGAGCTCTTTGCGGCCGACGCGGTCGACCGCATGCTGATCGACGCGGGCGTCGCGGCGGATGCGCCGACGCTGCGCGCGCCGTGGCGCGCGACCGTCGAGCGCGTGCTCGCCGAGGCGACGCTGCGCATGCCGGCGGGCGAGTGGATGCAGGGCGGCAACGGGCGCGGCGGCCGGCAGGGCGTGCACACCGAGCACCTGGGGCATCTGCTGACGGAAATGCAATTCCTGCAACGCGCCTACCCGCGCGCGCGCTGGTGATGGTCACGCCCGAGCAGCGGGCGGTCGAGGCGGCCGCGGTCGCGGGATCCACGCCGGTGCCCGTCGCCGTCGTCTGGGACGCGCTCGCCAGCGTCCCCGATCCCGAGATCCCGGCGATCTCGATCGTCGAACTCGGCATCGTGCGCGCGGTCGCGTGGTCCGCGGGCCGGCTGCGCATCGAAGTCACGCCGACGTATTCCGGCTGCCCCGCCACCGAGCTGATCGCGACGCTGATCCGCGAGCGGTTGGCGGCGATCGGCCTGCCCGACGTCGATCTCGTGACGCGGCTGTCGCCCGCGTGGACTACCGACTGGCTGACGCCCGAGGGCAAGGCGAAGCTCGCCGCGTTCGGCATCGCGCCGCCGCAGGGCGGGCACGGGACTGCGGCCGCGCGCATCGACGTCGCGGGCATCAGCCCGCTGCGCCGCGCCGCGGTGGCCGTCCCGTGCCCGCGCTGCGGTTCGCCGCGCACGTCGCTGCTGTCGCAGTTCGGCTCGACGGCCTGCAAGGCGCAATACCGCTGCGACGCCTGCCGGGAACCCTTCGACTACTTCAAGCCGCACTGATGAGCCCTCAACCCAACCCTCTCCCGCGCGCGGGCGAGGAAGCCCGACGATGAGCAAATTCCATCCACTACGCGTCGCGCGCGTGGAGCGCGAGACGCGCGATGCCGTCGCGATCACCTTCGCGGTGCCGCCGCCGCTCGCCGACCAGTTCCGCTACGCGCAGGGACAGCACCTGACGCTGCGCGCCGACATCGGCGGCGACGACGTGCGCCGGTCGTACTCGATCTGCTCCGCCGTGCAGGACGGCGCGCTGCGCATCGCCGTCAAGAGGAGCCCGGGCGGCGTGTTCTCGACCTGGGCGAACGACGCGCTGAAGGCGGGCGACACCATCGACGTGATGCCGCCGCTCGGCCACTTCAACGTGCCGCTCGACGCCGCGCACGCGCGCCACTACCTCGGCTTCGCCGCCGGCAGCGGCATCACGCCGCTCCTGTCGATCGTCAAGACCACGCTCGCGACGGAGCCCGGGTCGCGGTTCACGCTCGTCTACGCGAACCGCGCGTCGGGCAGCGTGATGTTCCGCGAGGAGCTGGCCGCGCTCAAGGACCGCAACCTCGAGCGCTTCAACCTCGTGCACGTGCTGTCGCGCGAGGCGCAGGACGTCGACATGCTGCACGGGCGCATCGACCGCGCGAAGGCGGACGCGCTGCTCGCGCACTGGGTGCCGCTCGCCGACATCGACGCGGCGTTCGTCTGCGGGCCGGAAGGCATGATGGACGCGGTCGTGGGTGCGCTGAAGGACCGCGGGTTTCCCGACGCGAAAATCAAGGTGGAGCGCTTCGCCGCGAGCATCCCGAAGCACACGCACGTCGTGGCCGCGGAGCCCGCGCCGGGCCGCGCCGAGTGCGAGGTCACCGTCGTCATCGACGGCGTGACGCGCACGTTCGCGCTCGCGAAGGGGAAGGAGAACGTGCTCGAGGCCGGCCTGCGCAACGGCGTCGAGCTGCCGTATTCGTGCAAGGGCGGCGTCTGCTCGACGTGCCGCTGCCGCCTGACCGAGGGCGAGGTCGACATGGACGTCAACTTCGCGCTCGAGGACTACGAGGTCGCGCGCGGCTACATCCTCGCCTGCCAGAGCTACCCCGTGACCGACAAGGTGAGCGTCACGTTCGACGATTGACAGGCTGTTGCAAAGCATCGAGGAATTCCTCTGCTTGGCCTCATTCCGAAGCGAAGCGAGGAACCTGCTGTCGGTAGTTGGTTGATTTCGTTCAGAAGCAGGTTTCTCGCTTCGCTCGAAATGAGGCCCCGGTAGATTGAAGGCACGAATTGCAACACCCTGTCAGGCGGCGGCGGCGCGCGTCCCGCGGGCGGCGACTTTCCGGACGGTCCATCTGATTCTCGGTAATATTGCGGGGAAGATCGTCCCGGCTCCGCACAGGTCGTGCGCCTGTACCGCTTGCGGGTGCGCGGATGCCATTTCGACCAACGTTGCAGGGCGCCGGCCCGCAGTCGCCAAAGGCCCCATCCGAAGGAGCATTTCGTGTCGCATCCCATGTTCGAACGCCATCGCGCGACGCTCGAGCGCGCCGTGCAGGCGATCCGCGAGCGCAGCTACTGGAGCGCCTACCCGGAGTCCGCGAGCCCCAAGGTCTACGGCGAAGGCGCCGCGGAGGCGGGGCGGGCGGCGTTCGACGCGCTGCTCGGCAAGCGTTTTCCGCTGACGCAGCCGGCGACCGTCGGCGAGGTCGGAGGCGAGATGTCTCCGTACGGCATGGCGCTGGGGATCACCTATCCCAGGCCCGACATCGACGGGCTGTTCGCGGCGGTGGGCCGGGCCGAGGACCAGTGGAAGAAGGCGGGCCCCGAGGTGTGGGCCGGCGTGTGCGTCGAGATCCTCGCGCGGATCAACAAGGCGAGCTTCGAGATCGCCAATGCGGTCATGCACACGACAGGGCAGGCGTTCCTGATGGCGTTCCAGGCCGGCGGGCCCCATGCGCAGGACCGCGGGCTCGAGGCGGTCGCGTATGCGTGGGAAGAACTGTCCCGCGTGCCGGCGCGGGCGCTGTGGGAGAAGCCGCAGGGCAAGAACGAGCCCATCCGGATGGAAAAGAACTTCCGCATCGTGCCGCGCGGCATCGGCCTCGTGATCGGCTGCTGCACGTTTCCGACGTGGAATGGCTACCCCGGCCTGTTCGCGAGCCTCGCGACCGGCAACGCGGTGGTCGTCAAGCCGCATCCCGCGGCGATCCTGCCGCTCGCGATCACCGTCAAGATCGCGCGCGAGGTGCTGGCCGAGGCCGGTCTCGACCCCAACGTCGTGACGCTGTACGCGCACGAGGCCGGCGGGCAGATCGCGCAGGACCTCGCGCTGCGTCCCGAGGTGCGGATCATCGACTTCACCGGCAGCACCGCGAACGGCCGCTGGCTCGAGGAGCACGCGCGGCAGGCGCAGGTGTACACGGAAAAGGCCGGCGTCAACCAGGTCATCATCGACGGCGTCGCCGATTTCGGGGCCGTCGCGCGCAACATCGCGTTCTCGCTTTCGCTGTACACGGGCCAGATGTGCACGGCCCCGCAGAACATCTACGTGCCGCGCCGCGGCATCGACACCGCGCAGGGCCCGATGACGTTCGACCAGGTCGCGGAAGGCATCGCCGACGCCGTGCGCAAGCTGCTCGCCGACCCTGCGCGCGCCGTCGAGATCCTGGGGGCCGTGCAGAACGACGCCGTGCTGCGGCGGCTCGATGCGGCGCGCTCGCTCGGCATGGTCGTCCTCGACACGCAGCCGGTCGCGCATCCCGCGTATCCGGGCGCGACGATCCGGACGCCGCTCATCGTGCGCCTGGCGACGGGCGACCGCGCGACGTACCTCAACGAGTGGTTCGGGCCCATCGCGTTCGTCATCGCGACGGAGTCGACGGCCGAGAGCCTCGAGATCGCGCGCGACGCCGTGCGCGGCCACGGCGCGCTCACGCTGTCCGTGTACGCGACGGACGAGGACGTCATCCAGCGGGCGATCGACGTCGCCGAAGACGCGGGGGTCGCGCTGTCGATCAACCTGACCGGCGCCGTGTTCGTGAACCAGTCGGCGGCGTTCTCGGACTACCACGGCACGGGCGCCAATCCGGCGGCAAACGCGGCGCTGACCGACTCGGCGTACGTGGCGAACCGGTTCCGCGTCGTGCAGCATCGGCGGCATGTCTAACGCCTGGAACCACAGAGGACACAGAGAGCACAGAGAAATTCATGACAGTTCCGGCGCCTGCGCATCAGGAAGTCGCGTTGCGAGCCGTTCTCTGCGTTCTCTGTGCTCTCTGTGGTGAGCGAACTTGATTTCTGTGGATGCCATGAGCTACGAATCCATCCTCTTCGAATCCGGCGGCGGCGTCGCGCGCATCACGCTCAACCGCCCCGACCGGCTGAACAGCTTCACGTCGGCGATGCACGCGGAGCTGCGCGACGCGCTTGCGCAGGTGAAGGCCGATGCCGGCGCGCGCGCGCTGCTGCTGACCGGCGCGGGCCGCGGGTTCTGCGCGGGGCAGGACCTGTCCGACCGCGCGGTCGCGCCGGGCGGAGCGGCCGTCGACCTGGGCGCCTCGATCGAAGCGAACTACGCTCCGCTGGTGCTCGCGCTGCGCAGCCTGCCGCTGCCGGTCGTCTGCGCGGTCAACGGCGTGGCGGCCGGCGCCGGCGCGAACATCGCGCTCGCGTGCGACATCGTGATCGCGGCGAAGTCGGCGAGCTTCATCCAGGCGTTCTGCAAGATCGGCCTGATCCCGGACTCGGGCGGCACGTACTTCCTGCCGCGCCTGGTCGGCTCGGCGCGCGCGATGGGACTCGCGATGCTGGGCGACAAGCTCTCGGCGCAGCAGGCGGAGCACTGGGGTCTCATCTGGAAGTGCGTCGAGGACGCCGAATTGAAGCCGTCGGTGGAGGCGCTGCTCGAGTACTTCGCGCATGCACCCACGCGCGGCCTCGCGGCGACCAAGCGCGCGCTTCACGCGTCCGAGACGGCCGCGCTCGCGGTGCAGCTCGATCTCGAGCGCGACGCGCAGCGCGAGCTCGGCTACGGCGACGATTACCGGGAAGGTGTTGCCGCATTCATCGCCAAGCGCGCGCCGCACTTCACGGGCAGGTAGCCCTCGGATGAAACGACCCCCACGCTCGCTACGCTCGCTGCCCCCGGAGGGGGAAGGTCAGTCCCTCGGGACGGCCCTTCGGGACTGGACACGACCCCCACGCTCGCTACGCTCGCTGCCCCCGGAGGGGGAAGGTCAGTCCCTCGGGACGGCCCTTCGGGACTGACATGGCCGACGCGTTGCCCGTGACGGTTGAGGTAGGCGTGATCGGCGCCGGCGCCATGGGCGCGGGGATCGCGCAGATCGCCGCGCAGGCGGGCCACCGCGTCCACCTGTTCGACAACCGGATGGGGGCGGCGGACCAGGCGAAGCTCAGGATCGCCGAGACGCTCGCGGCGCTCGCGGCGAAGGGCAAGTTCACGCCCGAGGCCGCCGTCGCGGCGGCGGCGCGGATCGTGCCCGTGCACGCGCTCGGCGCTTTCGTGAGTGCGGGCCTCGTCGTCGAGGCCATCGTCGAGGACGCGGACGTGAAGCGCAAGCTGCTGCGCGAGCTCGAGGTCGTGGTGCCGCCCGAGACCATCCTCGCGTCCAACACGTCGTCGCTGTCGATCACCGCGCTCGCTGCCGGCTTGAAGCACCCGGGCCGCGTCGTCGGCATGCATTTTTTCAATCCGGCGCCCGTGCTGCCGCTGGTCGAGGTCGTCAGCGGGCTTGCAACCGACGCGGCGACCGCGGACGTGGTCTACGCGACGGCTGCGGCGTGGGGCAAGAAGCCCGTTCACGCGACGTCGACGCCGGGCTTCATCGTCAACCGCTGCGCGCGCCCGTTCTATGCCGAGGCACTCGCGCTCCTCACCGAGCGCGCGGCCGACGCCGCGACGATCGACGCGGTGCTGCGCGAAGCGGGCGCGTTCCGCATGGGCGCGTTCGAGCTGATGGACCTCATCGGCCACGACGTCAACCTCGCGGTCACGAAGAGCGTGTGGGAAGCGTACTTCCACGATCCGCGCTACCGGCCCTCCGTGCTGCAGCAGGAGCGTGTCGCGGCCGGCTACCTGGGACGCAAATCGGGCCAAGGCATCTACGCGTACGGCGCTGACGCGGAGAAACCGCTGCCGCGAACGGAACCCGTGCAGCCGCGCCCGGCACGCGTCGCCGCCGCCGGCGCGCACCCGATGACCGTCGGCTTGCGCGAGCGCCTTGCGGGCGCCGGCTTCGCGGTCGCCGCAGGGGCACCCGTCGGCGCGCTGGCGTCCGGACACCTCGACGTGGACGGGGCGCTGCTGGTCCCGAGCGACGGGCGCACGGCGACGGCCGTCGCCTTGGCCTGCGGGCGGCCCGACGTCGTCGTGTTCGACCTGGCGCACGACTACGGCCGCTGCACGCGCCTCGCGATTGCGGCGGCGGACGGTTGCGCCGACGCCGCGGTGGCGGCGGCGACCGGCGCGCTGCAGGCGGCCGGCATCGCGGTGAGCCGGCTCGACGACGTTGCCGGCCTCGTGGTCATGCGCACGGTCGCGATGCTCGCCAACGAGGCGGCCGACGCGGCGACGCAGGGCATCGCGAACCCGCGCGACATCGACACCGCCATGGTGAACGGCGTCAACTATCCGCGCGGCCCCCTCGCCTGGGCGGACGCGATCGGCGTTGCGCACGTCGCCGCGGTGCTGGAAAACATGGCCGCGCACTACGGCGACGGCCGCTATCGCACGTCGCCGCTCGTCACGCGCCGCTGCGCGACCGGCGGCCGGCTCGCGGACTGAACGAAGGTGACCGACGCATGCACGAAGAACCGACATCGCTGACGCCTGCGGCGGCGCAGGCGCTCGCCGAGCGCGTCGCCGAGGGCATGTACGCGCGCGACCGCGCGTCGCAGGGCCTCGGCATCCGGATCGTGCGCGTTGCGCCCGGCGCGGCGGAGCTCACGATGACCGTGCGCGGCGACATGGTGAACGGGCACGCGATCTGCCACGGCGGCTTCGTGTTCACGCTGGCGGACAGCGCGTTTGCCTATGCGTGCAACAGCCACAACGCCAACACGGTGGCGGCCGGGTGTTCGATCGAGTTTCTGGCGTCCGCGCGCCTGGGCGACGTGCTGACGGCCCGCGCGCGCGAGCGCGTGCTGTCCGGGCGCAACGGCATCTGCGACGTGGACGTGGCGAACCAGAACGACGAGACGATCGCCGTGTTCCGCGGCAAGAGCGCGCGGATCAGGGGCCACGTCACGTAGCGGCAGATTCGAGCTCCGACGTCCGTCATGGTCCACCACCGTTGCCGCAACGGAATTCGAGTCCGACCCTTTGGAGGAGCCATGCCCGCGAAGATGCCACGCCCCGAGGAGCTCGAGCCGATCGAGCGCGCGAGCCGCGACGAGCTTGCCGCGCTGCAGTTGACGCGCCTCAAGTGGTCGCTGCAGCATGCCTACGACAACGTGGCGCACTACCGGCGCGCGTTCGACGCGAAGGGCGTGCATCCGCGCGACCTCCGCACGCTCGACGACCTCGCGAAGTTCCCGTTCACCGTCAAGACCGACCTGCGCGACAACTATCCGTTCGGCATGTTCGCGGTGCCGCGCGAGAAGGTGGTGCGCATCCACGCGTCGTCGGGCACGACGGGCAAGCCGACGGTGGTCGGCTACACGCGCAACGACATCGACATGTGGGCGACGGTGATGGCGCGCTCGATCCGCGCGGCCGGCGGGCGGGCCGGAGACCTGCTGCACGTCGCGTACGGGTACGGCCTCTTCACCGGCGGCCTGGGCGCGCACTACGGCGCGGAGAAACTCGGGTGCACCGTGATTCCGATGTCGGGCGGACAGACCGAGAAGCAGGTCCAGCTCATCGCGGACTTCAAGCCGACGATCATCATGGTCACGCCTTCGTACATGCTGGCGATCGCCGAGGAGATGGAGCGGCAGGGGATGGATCCCAAGTCATGCTCACTCGAGATCGGCATCTTCGGCGCGGAGCCGTGGACGCCGACGATGCGGCAGGCGATCGAGGCGAAGCTCGCGATGGACGCGATCGACATCTATGGCCTGTCCGAAGTCATCGGTCCGGGCGTGGCGCAGGAATGCATCGAGACGAAGGACGGACTGACGGTGTGGGAGGACCACTTCTACCCGGAGATTGTCGACCCGGAAACGGGCGCGGTGCTGCCCGAGGGCGAGAAGGGCGAGCTCGTGTTCACGTCGCTCACGAAGGAGGCGCTGCCGATCATCCGCTACCGGACGCGCGACCTCACGCGGCTGCTGCCGCCGACCGCGCGCGCGATGCGCCGCATCGAGAAGATCACCGGGCGCTCCGACGACATGATGATCATCCGCGGCGTCAACGTGTTCCCGACGCAGATCGAGGAACTGATGCTCGAGGACCCGGCGCTCGCGCCGCACTACCAGATCCACATCACGCGGCCGAAGAACCTCGACGAGATGACGGTGCTGGTCGAGCGCGTGCCGACGATCGGCAGCGCGGACGGGGACAAGGCGGGCGCGCGGCTCGCGCACCACATCAAGAGCTTCGTGGGCGTCAGCGCCGAAGTGAAGGTGCTGCCGCCGGGCGGCATCGAGCGCTCGCTCGGCAAGGCCAAGCGCGTCGTCGACAAGCGGCCGAAGTAAGATGGGGCCATGACCCGGACTTTGCGCGCCTTCCTGCTTGCGGTGTTGTTGGCCTCGAGTGGGGGGGCAGCGGCGCAAAGCCCGCCGCCACCTTCCTGCGAGATCTACGGTCCGGTGAGCGCCGTCATGCTCGGTTCGTCCGTTACCTTCTATACGTTCTGCTACGGCACCGTGACCAGCTATGTCTGGACGGGGTGCACGAGCACCAGCGACAGCTGCACCACCACAGCGGCCAATGTTGGCCTCGTGACCTATTCGGTCGTCGCCACCGGCCCCTACGGCAACAGCGCACCGGTTTCGATTGCCGTCAACTGGGTCGTGCCACGACCTCTGATCCGATGCACGCTGACCCCTGAACGGCAGTTGGCCGCCGTAGGCTCGACGGTGACGCTGACGGCGACCTGCGCTCCGGGGCCCGTCGCCGGCTACCATTGGGAGGGTTGCGACAGCACCGGCCCCGTCTGTATCGCGACATCGAGCAGGCCGGACTTCGTGCACTACTCGGTCAGCGCGACCGACGGGTTGTTCTGGGGCCCGCAGGACGTTACCCATGTCGAATGGGTGCAGCAGACGCCCGTGTGCACGGTGACTCCATCGAGTGTTTCGCCGGCAGTCGGGCAGGCGCTGACGCTGACGGCAGCCTGCAGCGGAAATCCGGTCGCGTTCCGCTGGAACGCATGTGCCGGTCAAACCAATACCTGTGTGGTCACCGTGTCGTCGCCGGGCTTCGTGATCTACGACGTCGCCGCCGAGAATTCGAGCGGCACCGGCCCCACCGCCGGCGTTGCCACCACCTGGCGCCCTGCCGGGAGCATGGCGTGCGAAGGCAGCCAATCCGCGAGCACCGCGCAGGTCGGCCAGAACGTTTCGCTGAGTGTGGGCTGCACGCCCGCCGCGCTTGCGTATGCGTGGACCCAGTGCGAAAGCGCGGGGCAGGGTTGCGCGGCGACCGCGACGACACCCGGAACCCGGGTCTACAGCGTGACTGCGCAGGGCAGCGGCAACACGACTGTCGTCACCAATTTCGTCGTCGACTGGCGGCCCGCGACGCCGCAGGTCCCGACGTGCATGCTCGTGCCTTCGACCGTCGCGCCTGTCGTCGGCGGAGTGTTGACGTTGAAGGCGGTGTGCGGCAACGAGCCCGACGCGTACTTCTGGTCGGGCTGCCTGTCCAACACCGATACGTGTCAAACCGCCAACATCTCCGCGGACCTCGTGAGGTACAGCGTATTCGCCGCCAACAAGGTGGGATTCGGCAACGTCGCGTCGGTGAGCATCAAGTGGCTGCAGGCACCTGGGCTGGGACTGCGTGCCATCGAGTACTACCATGCCGGACTCGACCACCATTTCATGACCGCCAGCCTGGACGAAACCAGCAAGCTGGACGCGGGCGTGATCGCCGGATGGACGCGCACCGGGGAGTCGCTTGCCGTTGTACCGCCGGGGTTGTCTCAAGTGCCGGACCTCACGCCGGTATGTCGCTTCTACGGCAATCCTGCTGCCGGGCTGGACTCGCACTTCTACAGCGCCTCGCCGGCCGAGTGCGCCAAGGTGCAGGCCAACTTCCCCGCATGGCTGCTGGAGTCGACCGACGTGTTCCAGGTTTACCAGCTCGAAACCGCCACCGGCCTCTGCCCGGCAGCCACGCTACCCGTGTACCGGTTGTTCAACCAGCGTTCCGATGCCAATCATCGCTACACCACGAGCGCTGCGATTTTCGCCGAGATGCTTGCACGCGGCTTTGT
>Ga0315287_10006129_pt1 | contig 11928 bp, 10 predicted proteins | sample YL17G11_0_MG_FD_205037 | JGI IMG/M metagenome (GOLD analysis project Ga0315287, IMG submission 205037) | Sediment microbial communities from Yellowstone Lake, YNP, Wyoming, USA - YL17G11_0 | ecosystem: Environmental > Aquatic > Freshwater > Lake > Sediment | place: USA: Wyoming | collected...
CGTAGTGGTTTTTTGTTTTCTTTTAATAAATGAATGGGCAAGTTCTAACGGGTTATAAAAATGGCGCGCGCAGGCGGGGGGGTGCTTTTAAATGGGGGGGTAGGGGTATAGGGGCAAAAATGGTGATGATGAAAAGGAAGAGGGTCGAGTGTCGAGTGTCGAGGAGGTGGAGAGAAAAGTCGCGTCTTCTGTCTCTCACTCTCCTCCTCTATCCCTCTCTCGTTCTCTCTCCGATCCGTTTCTCTCAAAAAAAAATGAGCCTCGCGTCTCAGAGAGAAGCATCGATGACGACAAAAATGTTGGGAGGGGAGGAGGAAAGAATGGAGGTGTTTTTTTTCTTTTGTCTTGTTGTTGTTGCTGAATGAAAAGGAGCCAGGAGCCCTCGCGCGCGCCGCCTCTTATCCCCCTCTCTCTCTCAAGAGAGAGAGAGAGAGAGAGAAAGAGAGAAAGAGAGAGAAGCACGCAGCGCAGCAGCCCCTCCCGGTCTCAAGCCTTTTGTTCGCGAAGAAAGAATCGGGGCGGTGAAGTTGAAGAGGAAAAAAAAACAGGACAATTTTCAGTTCCAGCCGTCGTCCTCGCCGCCGCTGGCGACGAGCGCCCTCGAGAGCGCCCTGAAGAACTCTTCGCGCCTGGCCGGAGTGTCAGAAAACAGGTGCTGGTCTTCGACGACGGAGGCCGCGACGGGCGTGGGCGCCGGCGGGACGGGGGCCGCCGCGGCGGTGAAGGCGGTTGCAGTCGCTGCGGCGGCGGCAAAGGAGGAGCTGCGGCAGCTGCTGCTGCTCGTCGGCGTCGTCGGCGGTTCGGCGGCAGAGGCGCCTCCCGTCGTCCACTGCTGCTGTGCGAAGAGGGCGAGCGGCGACGGGTCCTGCGGCGTCGGCGGCGGGGTCGCCGCGGCGGCCGGGGAGGCGGCGGGGGCGAGGCCGAGCGGGGCCTTCGTCGGCGCGGGCTGCGGCCCGGCGGCGGCGGCGGCGGCGGAGGGCGAGGCCGGCGGCCAGGCGCGGCGCTGGGAGGGGTTTTTGTTCCGGTTCGAGTCATCGGGTTCGATGAGGAGGAGGAGCTTTGGGGGAGCCGCCGGAGTGGTCGGGACGCGAGCGAGAGCTCTTGCTTTTTTGCCTCGTGCGCATCTGATTCGAGTGGGGCGAAACGGGAAGCGAGGGAAAGGAGCGGGCCAAGAGAGCGGGGAGTCCACCTCGCCGTCTGCCTTCTCGCTCGCTCGCTCGCTCGTCGCTCGACACCCCTCTCAAACGTCGAATAAAAAAAACTTCTCTCTCTTCTTTTAACTCACCACCTCTGGGAGCCAGCGCCTCCCGGCCAATTCTGCGATATGAATTGTGTTTGAATGGTCGATTGGGATTGGGAGGAAAAAGAAAGAGTGAGGGGAAGGGAGTGAGAAAGAGAGGGGGGCGGAGAGATGGAGAAGAAGCAAGGAGCTCGCTCGCTGGAAAACGAGAGGCCGAGAGGAGCAGCGACGTCACCTCTCGGCCGAGAGAGGAGCCCGAAAAAAACGTTTTCGAGAATCCCCCCTTTTCCGTCCTTATTTCTTTGTTTATTCCTCTTTCTTTCCTCACCTGACGATCCCATGAGGGCGGCGAGCTTCTCGCGGAGAAGCTGGTCGGAGACGGCGGGGAGAGGGACCGCGGCCAGCGGAGAGGCCGGGCTCTGCGTGATCGACGCCGTCGTCGTCGAAGTCGAGCGGGGGGTGGACGCGCCCGTGACCGTGGCCGTCGAGTGGGCCGACGAGTCGTACTCGCTTCCAGAGGCGCGAATCATGACTACCTTTTAAGTGTATAGAGCGGAGAGAGGAGCGGAGAGAAGAGCAGAGAGGGCAAGGAGGTGGTCGTTTGCTCGTTTGACTCGCTTCAAAAAGGAAATCTCGAAAGATTGAAAAAAATTCTGGAGAGTTCCTTTCGACGCACGAGCTCGTGCTTCTATCAAAAATCACTCTCTCTCTCTCTCTTTTCGCCTCACTCGCACCGCTCTCGCTCTTCTTCCGATGGTCCGATGGGATCATCGGAACACGGTCGATGCGCCCTCCGTGCAGTAGCTGGGCGTGCAAGGAAGAAACACGAGTTGACGACGATGACGACGACGACGAAGATCGAGGCGCCGTCGCCTCTCCATCGCCAACCTATCGAAAACAGCGACGACGACGACGACCGCCCTCTCCCAACCCCGCCCCCTTCTCCGTCCCCGCCCCACGGCTGCTGCTTCGGCGACGAGTCCCCTCGCCCGGGAGAGCTCGAGGCCATCCGGTCCTCTTCGGTGAAGAAGAAGAAGTCAAAAGTGAAGAAGGCGAAGCGGGAACAGCCTCTTCCGCCGAGCAGCGACCTCCGCCCCCTCGCCCTCCCCGCGCCGCCGCCGCCGACGCCGCCGACGCCGCTCCAGACCAAGACCACGAAGGACAAGGGGAGGACCGGGGGGAGGAAGAACCGTCCCGCTCCGTCGACGGCCGTCCCCTTCGACGCCCGCCCCTCGCTGGCCGCCGAGCGCGAGAGGCACCGCTTCGACCCCAGGCTGCCCGCGCCCGGCTGGCGCGCGCCGCCGAGCCCGCTCTCGCTGCTTGAGGAGGCCCTCGACCGCGACCCCTGGAGGCTGCTGGTGGCCTGCTGCCTGCTGAACAGGACGACGGCCGGCGTGGCGAGGCCGTGCCTGCGGGCGTTCTTCTCGGGGTACCCCGACGCAGCCGCCGCTTCCGCGATACAATTGGAGGGAGAGGAGGGAGGAGGCGGCGGCGGCGGCGGGAGCGCGGAGCTCGAGGCGCTCGCCGCGCTGTTCCGCCCCTGCGGCTGCCACCGCAAGCGGGCGGCCGCCGTTGTGCGCCTGTCGCGCGAGTTCCTCAGTCCGACCTGGACCGACCCAAGGGAGCTGTTCGGCGTAGGGGAGTACGCGGCGGACGCGTACTGGATTTTTGTTCGCGGAATATGGCACTGCGGGGCCGGAGGAGAAGAAGAGGAGGAGCAGGAGGAGGAGCGAAGGGAGAGGAGCGAGGGGAACGGCGGCAGCGGCGGCGGCGGCAGCGGCGGTGAAAAGGCGGCGAAGAAAGCAAGCTCCCTCTCCTCTTCTTCTTCTCCTAGCCGCAGCTCTTCCTTCTCCTGGCGCCCCAGGGACAAGGACCTGGCCAAGTATGTTGACTATTTGGTTGAGACCGGGGGGCAGGGGTGCGGGTTGGAGAGGGAGGAGTTTTGAAGGGAGGAGGAAGAGAAAGAGGGACCTCTTCTTTCTTTCTTTCTTTCTTTCTTTTCATTCTCTCCCTCGCTTTTCTGCTTCTGTTTCGTTTCTTTATATTTTCGTTTTGTAATGTAATGGCATTATGTACACTTGGGACGCACCAGTAGTTTACATGAAGCGAAAAAGAGAAAAGGTAGAAACGGTGGGGAAAAAAAATTGGCGCTAGAAAAACTTGGGCGGAGGGGGAGGCCTCGCCCCGGTGACGGCGGCAGCGGCTAGGGCCCTCCTCGCGGCCCTCGCCGCCGTGCCCTCCCCGAGGGCCAGCATGTGGACGAGGAGCTTGGCGGCGGCGCGCGGGGCGTCGAAGGAGGCGGAGGAGGAGGGGCAGGCGAGGTGTTCTTCGTCGTCGCCGTCGTCGTTCTTCTTCTTTTCGGAAACGCTTCGTCCGAGCCCGCTCCGCACGACCACGGCCGCGGCCACCTCCGCCGCCCCCAGCGCGAAGGCAGGCTCGGCCGAGGCCGCGGCGGCGACGAGTGCCGGCGGGAGGCGGAGGACGACGGGACCCGGAGAGGAAGGGAGGAGGGGGAGGGGACCTCTTTCGCTTTCGCCGTTTTCTCCGCCGCCGCCGCCGCCGTTTTCGCCCCCTTCGGTCGCAGGCGCGGCGGCGGAGAGCGCCCGCGCGGCTCGGGAGACAGAGCGAGCCCACAGAGGGTGCGCCGCGGCGAGGCATCGCGCCTCCGCCGGCCAGTTCGCCTCCGAAGAGGAGGAGGCTGCGGGGGCGCCGCCGCCGGCGGCAGGCTCCCCTCCGCCCCTGCCGCTCCACGCTTCGGGCAGCCTGCCGGCCTCCAGCAGCAGCGCCGCCGCGGCGGCCCTCTGCATCGTCCCGGGATCGCACAGATAAGCCAGGGCGTCGGAGGCCGCCGCGAGCTCTCCGGGCGCGGGGAGGAGGCGCGGCGGCGGAGGGGCAGCGGCGGAGACGGCGGCGGTCCCCGCCTCTCCTCCTCCCTCCCTCTCGCAGAGAGCGTGGAGCGCTGCGGCGGCGAACGGGGCAGCAGCGGTGGCGGCGGCGACGCCGACCGCACCGCCGTTCGCCTTCCTCTTGGCCAGGTCCGCGACCAGCAAGGAATCGAGGAGGTCGTCGACTGCCGACGACGAAGAAGAAGAAGCAGAGGAGAAACAAGAAGAAGAAGAAAGGGAACGACGACTCGGGCGAGCGCCCGCGGCCGCAGCGGCCGACGAAGCGAGGGCAGAGAGGGCGCGCGCCCTCGCCTCCCCCCGCTCCACAGCGACCGAGGAGGAGGGAACCCCTTCTGCGCGCTCCCTATTACAGCTGTTCTCCTCTTCATCCGGCAGGGGCAGAGCCCCCGCGAGGGCCTCGAGGAGGAGGGCGTCGAGGGAGGAGGTCGTCGTCGCGGCGGAGGAGCAAGAAGGAGGGTCTCGGAGCGAGGCCGAGAGAGCAGCGGGCAAAGCGCCGGTGGCGGCATCGACGTCGGCTTCCCCGCCCTTGCGCCTCCTCTTCTTCTCGGCCAGCTCGGCCCACCTCCTCGCGTTCGAGACCGCCTGCGCGCTCCAGGGGACGTCGGCGCGCGTCGCGAGGAGCAGGAGGTCCGCGAAGACGCGGAGCGGGTCCGGGAGGGAAGCCATTCGGTTTCTCCTTGTTTGTCCGACGCGAGGGAGAGATGGAAAGTGAGATGGCTCGTCTCCATCGCACCACTTTTCTCCTCTCTTTCGCTCCCGTTCTCCTCCTCCTTTCAACCGCCGCGAAGCAAAACGGTCGAAGAAGAAGCCTCGCCCTCCTCCCCATCTCGCTTCCACGAACCTCCCTGTGACGTGAATCTGCCTCTCCCGCAGTAAAACTGCCTGAGGAAGCGGCCAATTGCACCCTCTTTTGTGAAACAAAAGTTTCCTCTCTTCGATAGAGAATCGATCAAACAGCCAAAATGCCTGACAAGTCCGTCGCCGTCGAGCCCCCCTCCATCGCCCATCCGTGGCACGACCTTTCGCCTGGGGACGAGTTTCCAAAGAGTGAGTGGCTTTGGAACAAGAGAGAGAGAGAGTACCAAAGAGCGCGGAAAAGGCGCGAATTGGGGGCCGTTTTGAGGAAAAGGAACGAGGAGGAGCCATTCACGACGGCTGCTCGGCGAGGAAATTCTCGGCCTCTTCTTTCTTCTCTTTTCTTTCCCTTCTCAACCTCACGTCTCTCTTTCCCTTTTTCTCAATTAAAAAAAAACGCTCGCTCCTCTCCAGTCTTCAACACCGTCATCGAGGTCCCCACCGGCTCGAAAGTAAAGTACCGCCTCTGCGAGCGCACGGGCGTCCTCCGCGTCGAGAAGGTCGTCGGAGCCTCCTTGATCTTCCCCTTCAACTACGGCTTTGTGCCGCAGACGATCGCCGCTGACGAGGACGCGTTGGACGTGCTGGTCCTGATGTCCGAGCCCGTGCACCCCGGCTCCTTCCTCCGGGCCAAGCCCATCGGGCTGATGACGATGGTGATGGCGGCCGCGACGCCCAGGGGCCATACGCCGCGGAAGGGCGGCGGCGGCGACGTCGAGTTTGGGGGTTTTAACACGCCCCGCGGCGGGGCCGAGGGCGAGGGGGCAGAGGCCGCCGGCGGCGCCGCCGCCGACGTGAAAGACCCGTCCTCGCCGATGGACGAAGCGGTCTACGCCGCCGCAGACGCCCAGGCCGCCGCCGCGCGCGCCGCGTCCGCCGCGGCCCCCGCTGGCAAGATCGTGCCGATCGCGCGCGGCGACGTCTCGACAGCGACGACGCCGCGCATCGACACGGGCGACGGCCGCGGCCTCTTGTCCCTGACGTCCGCCGACCTGGGCGTCGCCGGCGTCTCCGATGATAAGGTCATCGCTGTGCACGCCGACGACCCCAACTTCAACTCGTACAACGACATCGCTGACCTCCCCCCGCACCGCCTGCAGGTGAGTTGGAAAGAGAGAGAGGAAAAAAGTTGGAGTCTTTTTGAAGTCGAGGTCGAAGGAGAGAGAGAGAGAGAAACGGCAACCGGCGCGAAAGGAAAATTAGAAAAAGGGAAAGGACTCACCTCCTCTCAACAAAACCTCGACAAAAAAAAAACTTATCTTCTTCTTCACAACAGGAGATCAAGCGCTTCGTCCTCGACTACTCGAGCGCCGAGAAGAAGGGGCTGAAAGTCTCCGTGGACGCCTTCGAGGGACCCGAGGCGGCGATGCGCGCGCTGGAGAGGGCGGCCGGGGCGTACCGCGAGGTGTACCTGCCCAAGAGGCCCAGGACCGGGTAGAGAGAGACATGAGACGAAGATTGTCTTCTTCTTCGGTGGTAAAGTTGGGGACGGAGGGAGAGGAAGAGAGAGAGAGATTCGGAGGAAAGAAAATTTCTTTGACTTCACTTTTTTTTTCTCGAGACTCTCGAAAACAAAAACATTTCTATTTATCGGCCCCATCCCTCTCTTTTCCCTTTTCTCCGTCTCTAAAAATACGATCGCGCTTCTTTCACGTGCGCGCGACAAATTGAAGAATTGCTTAGGGGGGAGAGTGTTTTCTTTCGTGTTTCCCCGTCTCGGTCGTTTCCAGTTGTCGTTAGTAAAAAAGAAAAGGTTTTCTCTTCCTCGTTTTTTCTCTCTCTCGTGACTCCCTCGCTCTTTTTCTCGCCAACTCTCTTTCTCTACCCTCTCTTTCTCTCGCGCCGACTCTCTATCTCTACTCTCACTTTCTCTCAACTCCGATCTTCTCACTTGAGCGCCTTGAGGCTCTCCACGAGCTCCTCAGCCTCCCGCGTCAGCGGGTTCCTCGCCCCGAGCGTCGTCCTCCGCACCTCGAGCGCGCGCGCCGCGCTCTCCCTTGCCGAGCGTGCCAGCCTCTGTCGCAGCGCCCCCGCCGCGCCGCCCTTGCCGCTCGAGTCGCCGCCGCCGCTGCCGCCGCACCGCTCGGCCAGCAGCTCGGCGTGCAGCTGCAGCAGGTTGCCCAGCTCCGCCGAGGGGACGCCCACCAGGGCGTCCATCGCGCGGATCAAGAGGTCGACCGCCCGCGCCGCGCCGGCCGGGTCGCCGGCCGCGCGGAGGCCGTTGCAGAGCGGCATGAGCGAGTCGAACACCAGGACGTGGTGCGGGTGCAGGGTCTTGGGGGCGAGGCCGACGATGGCCTCGTACAGCGGGGCCGCCGCGGCGGCGACGGCCGCGCGGCTGCCGCTTCCGCCCCCGCCGGCGGGGGGAGCCGCTCGCGAGGCGGCGGAGGCGCGTGCCCACATCGACGCCGCGGCGTCGCAGATGTCCGCGGGCCCGCCCCTGCCGCCGTCGGCGGAGGAGCCTCGGGCGCTGACCGAGGCGCCGCAGGTGTCGCAGGTCCACGGGGGCTCGACGTCGCCGAGGGCGCCGTCGTCGCCGCCCTCTCCTTGCCCTTCTTCTTCCCCCTTGGTCTCTCCCTCGCCGCTCGCCGGCGCCGGCGCTGCCTCGCTCCCTGCCGCCGCACCCTCATCCTTCGTGTTCTGCTTCTTCTTCTTCTTCTTGCTCTTGCTCGCCCCTCCGCCACCAGCAGCAGCAGCAGCAGCGGCGGCGCCACAGTCCCTCCCCACCGGGATCAGCGTCCCACCCTTGCACCCCCTCTCCCTGCAGGTGACGCCGTCCAGGAACCGGTCCCGCGCCTCGAGCAGCGGCCCCCGGCAGCGGGCACAGCGGCAGGCAAAGTGCTTCGCCTCCATCAGCTGGTGCGCGCGTGTCCTCCTCGGCTCGAACAGGTTGACGTAGGAGACGGTCAGCTGCTCGCCCGCGGAGACGTCGCGGAGGGCCCGGGCGCGCATCATGCCCCCGGCGGCGCAGAAGTTTGCCGTCGGCTCGCACGAGTGGTTGAAGGCCGCGGCCAGCGCCGGAAAGAGGCCGAAGCCGAGGTCGACCGAGGCCGGGTTTCCCGCGCCCGTGCCGTGCGCGTTGGTGGCGACGAGGCAGGAGAGGCGGGCGAGGTCGAGGGGCTTGGAGAAAGCGCCGCCGGCGGGCGGGAGGAAGAAGGAGGGGGCGCGCCCCTCCTCGGCGCCCTCCCCCCCCCCCTCCGCCGCCGCCGCCGCCCTCCGCGCCGCCTCGGCCCCGCGCAGCGCTGCGTGGACCTCCTTGGCCATCCCACTGGCCTGCGCCCTCCACGAGGGCTTATACCTGTCCCAGCCGTCGAGCAGGAAGGGGACGTCGTCGAGGACGGAGCAGTGGAGGGGCCAGTGCGTCTCCGGGGCGGGAGCGGAGGAGGGGGGCGAGGCCGAGGAGGCGAGCGCGGCGGCGGCGGCAAAGGTCCTGCTCTCAGCGTTGTCGAGCTCCGGGTCCGCTTCGGGGCTCGGCCCGTGGTCGTGGCCGCAGCTGCCCTCCTCTCCGTCCTCTCTCTCTCTAGGCTCCTTGCGCCTCGACTCCTCCCCTTCCCCGGAGGCCTCGAGAGCCGCAGCGGCGACGAGCGACGCGACGAGCGTCCACAGGTCGCTGAGGTCCTCCGCGCCGAGCCCCTCGAAGCAGCTGTGCGGCAGGCCGTGCCTGCTCGAGGCGCCCGCGATCGCCACCAGCGCGGGCGCGGCGCGCTCTCCGAGCGCCGCCGCCCTGGAGGCGCAGGCGGGCGAGCAGGTGCGGCCGCGGCCACCGCAGACGCCCCCGGCGCAGGCGGGGCAGGCGCGGGCCCGGTGCTCCCCGCGAGGGACCGCCGCGACGGGGCGCTCGACGAGCAGCAGCTCGCCGGCTTTGATGTCCCGCGTGGCGAGGGCGTGGCGGCCCAGGGCCTTGGAGTGGGCGACGCGGAAGGGGAGCCAGGGGCTCGCGGCGGCGAGGGCCGGCAGAGGGGACGAGTGCGGCTTGCTGGGGGAGGCCGCGGCGGGTGCGGGAGCGGGAGCGGCGGCGGGAGCTGCCGACGATGATGATCCTGCCTCGGCCTTCTTCTCCTCGGGAGCCCGCTCCGGGGCCTCGGCTGCCGCTGGCTTTGTCATAACAGAATCAAAGTGACGTGTGATCCTCGAGGCAGCGCGGCGGCTCTCGGAGCTTGAGAGAGAGAGGGACAATTGCAAGAGGGAGAAAGAATTCGCGGCTAGCGATCGATCGAGTTGTAAAAAAAAACATGAGTCTCGTTCCACTTTTCTCGCCTCGTCGGCGGCGACAAAGCGCATCGGAACGAACAAACAAAAACCGGTTTTTTTTTCATCACTCTCGCTCTCTTTCCCGCTTCTCGACCCCTCGAGCGACGCACGAGAAGCCGTCGCGTGCTCTCATTGAGATGTTGCACTGGTTCTCTGGAGGGAAAAAGCAAAAACCCGCGCTCTCTGACAAGGGTCGAAGCGGAAGGATGGTCGAAGCAAACGACACCCTCGAACCCGTCGCGGCACTCGATGACGACGACGACGACGACGTCCCCGAGTTCCCCATCAACGGCCTCCCGAAGACCATTAACGACCTCCCAAAGGAACTGCTCGTGTCGGTCTTCATTGCGTTCGAGGACCCGATCTTGGTAATGCCCCATCCCCTTAGTCTGCAAGGAGTGGGATGAGATCTACCGCTCTCAGGATGCGAGCCCTCTGCACGAGACGCTCGAGGTCGACCTTCGAACGGAGGTCGAGAGAGCAGCGGCGGCGAGAGAGTGGGCGCCCTGCCGTGGCCTTCGCCCCATCACGAGGGCCGCGGCGCAGGAGTGGGCTCTTAGCCGCCGTGTCCACGCCTCGAGGGTCATCTCGTGGGCCGAGAGGCGCGCCGGCTCGGTGCGCAAGCTGTACCTCAAGGGGGGGTCCGAAGGAGCTCTCGAAGACTTCAGCTCGGAGGACTTTTTTCCTTCGGGCAAGGTCGAGGCTCGGCCGCGTCGCGCTGCCCTCAAAATTCGGCTGTTGGCCGACGACAAAGAGAAAACAAAAGAAAAAAGAAAAAAAGCGTCGGGAACACAGTCCAATTCGCGACGCTCCGCCGCTTCTCTGTCCTGTCGTGTTGCTTCTGCCGACAGAGAACGTCTCTCTCCCGGTCAGCGCGAGGAGAGACGCTGAACGAGAGAGCAGCGAGCCCCAATTACCCGAATACTTCTTCTGAATTCTCCCTCTCTCTCGACGGCGCCATTCTTCCTTCCTCGTCGTCGGAGAACGAAGAACGATGAATCCTTCCAATCCTTCCTCCTCCTCCTCCCAACACGTCCGCGTCGCGGTCCACGTCCGGCCCCTGCTCCCGGGGGAGACAGGAGACCTCGACTCCGTCTCGATCGAGGGAGGCAAGAAGGTGCTCTTCGGGGCAGCAGCAGCTGGAGGCACCTCGACGAATGGAAGCGCTTCGGAGCAGCAGCAGCATCGCTCGGCCGTCGCCTTCGACCTCGCCGCGGGCCTCTCCGCCGGCGGCGTCGACCCCGCCCTGCTCTACGAGACCTGCGTCTCCCCGCTCGTCGACGCGCTCTTCGAGGGGTTCAACGCCTCCGTGCTCGCGTACGGTCCCACGGGGTCGGGGAAGACCTTCACGATGGGCACGGACTTTAGCGGCCACGGCGGCGGCGGCGGCGGCGGTTTCTCGAGCGGGGACGGAGACGGCGACGCTGCCGCTGCGGCAATGATGCCCGGGGGAGGGATCGTCCCCCGAGTGGCCAAGGACCTCTTCTCCCGCGTCGAGAGGGCGCTCAAGGAAGGGAAAGAAGGAGGAGGCTCTTTCGCAGTCGACGCTTGTTCGGTTCGACTCGGCTTTGTCGAGGTCTATGCAGAAGAGGTCAGGGATTTGCTTTCCTCGGCTCGCCCGCCCTCCTCCGATTCGCCCACCACTTCCGCTGCTGCTGCCGCTCCGTTATCCACCTCGTCAGAAGCCGCTGCTCCGACACTCACGCTCCGGGACTCTGACGGCAGCAGCAAGGGCGGCAGTAGCCAAAGCCCCCTCGCCTCGTCGGGCGCGGCCGAGGTCGAGGTCTCGACGGCCGAGGAGCTCACCCGCCTGCTCTCCTCGGCTGGGAGGCGGCGGGCGACGGGAGCCACGGCGGTCAACGCGGCCTCCTCGAGGTCGCACGCCATCGTCACGCTCACCGTGGAGCAGCGAGGGAGGAGGCGGGGGACGGGCGGGACGAAGCACGGGGCGGGGGAGGGCGCGGCCCCCGCGCCGCCGGGCCCCCCCGAGACGGCGACGGTCTCGGCGAAGATGTGCCTGGTGGATTTGGCGGGCTCGGAACGCCAGAAGCGCACCCTGGCGTCTGGGATGAGGCTCAAGGAGGCCACGGCGATCAACAGGGGGCTGCTCGCGCTCGGGAACGTGATCGGAGCGCTGGCGGCGCAGTCCAAGGCGGCGGCGACAGCAGCAGCGGCGGCGGGAGCGGCATCAGCAGCGGGAGCGTCTTCAAACCCTCCCCTCCAGCAGCAGGCGCAGCAGCAGCAGCAGCACCGCCACATCCCCTACCGCGACTCCAAACTCACCAGACTCCTCGCCGACGCCCTGGGGGGAGCCTCGCGGACCCTGCTCGTGGCCTGCGTCTCGCGCGCCGACGCCGACGCCGACGAGGCCGCCGCGACGCTGCGGTACGCGGCGCGCGCGCGCGCGATAGTCAACGTGCCCCGGGCTATCGTATTTTCTTCCGCCGCCGCCGCCGCGAGCTGCTGTGCTGTCGGGAGCCTGTGCGCAGCGAACGCAGCGGAGCTCGAAGCCTTGCGGATGGAGCTCGTCGGCGCGAGGGGCAGGATCGCGGCGCTCGAGCGGGAGCTCTCGGAGTCGAGGAAGAAGAAGGAGAGGGAAAAGGCTGCTGTTTTCGTTCCTGGTGCTGCTGCTGCTGCCGAGCAGTTCTCCGTGCGCCCCTCCTCGGAGACCGCGGC
>Ga0315287_10006131_pt1 | contig 11927 bp, 11 predicted proteins | sample YL17G11_0_MG_FD_205037 | JGI IMG/M metagenome (GOLD analysis project Ga0315287, IMG submission 205037) | Sediment microbial communities from Yellowstone Lake, YNP, Wyoming, USA - YL17G11_0 | ecosystem: Environmental > Aquatic > Freshwater > Lake > Sediment | place: USA: Wyoming | collected...
AAAAGTGTGATCTGCCGTGGCGACAAGGGCATTACATTGAGGTAAATGCTGATGCCCTGACCGATCACGGCATAGGGATCGCCGGGTTTGCCCAGGCTGTAGCTGCCTTCCACCACCATGCTGTCGAGTCCGGTTACCGAAGCATAATTGCTGCTGACGCCCCGCACCACCGCAATGGTTTGCTGTTCGTCATAACGCACCAGGGCCCTGTCTTCGAGAATCAGGCTGATGTCGAGTACCCCGGGCAATTGTTTGATCCGGCTGAGGGTTGAATCTGAAGGGACAAATGCCTTGCCTTCAACAAGGGTTATCAGCAGGTCGGGATTGAATGAATTGATCAGGGAACGCACCAGGCTGTCAAAGCCGTTAAAAACGGATAATACAACCACAAGTGCCATGGTACCAACCGTCACGCCCAATACCGAGATGATTGAAATGATGTTGATCGCATTGTGCGATTTTTTGGCAACCAGGTATCTGCGTGCTATGTAGAATGGGAGATTCAAGGTACGGGGGGTTACGATTTGAGAAGCTTGTCGATCTTTTCAAAGTAATCCATCGAATCGTCTATGTAAAAGGCCAGTTCGGGGATCACCCTTACCTGGTGCCGTATGTTGCGGCCGAGTACATTGCGGATATGTTTCGAGTGCGGCGTCACAAGGGCTATATAATCCTCCTCCTTGTTTTGGGGAAATATGCTCAGGTACACCTTTGCCAGTCCAAGATCGGGCGATACCCGCACCACGGTTACCGTCACCATCCGGCCGGGAAACAGATTCCGGCTCTCGGCCTGAAAAATGGAGGCCAGCTCCTTTTGTATCATCCGCGCTATTTTACTTTGTCTTACTGAGTCCATGGGGTGTGTCTATCGAACTGTTGTAAAAGTAAATTTTTTAAATAACATTTTATAGATTTGTGGCCTTGTTAAATTTATCCACTGCGCAAAAACCGTTCAAATGACTAAAAAAAGAGTTTTGTCCTGCATTCAGCCCACGGGCGAAATCCATATCGGCAATTATTTCGGCGCCATTAAAAACTGGGTTGACATACAGGAAAAGTATGATTGTGTTTATGGCGTGGTGGACCTGCATGCCATGACAATGCCCTATGATACAAAGGAGCTGCAGGAAAACACGCTGCAAATGTTCATCGACCTCCTGGCCTGCGGAATTGATCCTGCACGGAGCGTGATTTTTGTACAATCGCTCGTACCCCAGCATACCGAACTTACATGGATCTTCAGCTGCGTTACTTCTTACGGCGAGCTTTCGCGGATGACGCAATTCAAGGATAAATCCGACCAGCTCGACGAAGGCTCAAAAAAGTCGTTTGTGTCGGCGGGACTTTTTACCTATCCCGTGTTGCAGGCAGCAGACATTCTTATTTACAAGGCTGATTTTGTGCCCGTGGGAAAAGACCAGGAACAACACCTCGAATTGTCGCGCAACATCGCCGTGCGGTTTAACAACCAGTTTGGTGAATTTTTTCCCGAACCTAAACCCCTGTTCACCGATGTGCCCAAGCTGATGTCGCTTGCCGACCCCACCCGCAAAATGAGCAAGAGCATGGGTGAAAAACATTACATCGGAGTATTTGAAAGCGAAGAATCAATCCGCAAAAAAGTTAAAACAGCTGTTACAGATACCGGCAGCATGCCAAACGGCGAAATGAGCCCGGGTGTGGCCAACCTGTTCACCATCATTAAAGCCTGCAACAACATCAGTGCCTGGGAATCGCTGCAGGCTGATTACATACGGGGGGGGCTGAGATACAGCGACCTGAAAGAAACTACCGCCAACTCGCTTGTGGCTGCGCTGCAACCCATGCGCGAACGCAGGGCCGGACTGGCAGGCGAACGGGAAAAAACCAAAAAAATAGCCCGCGAACTTTCCGCCGTAGCCCGTGAATTTGCCGAAAACACCCTCAATGAGGTGAAGGATCTTACGGGACTTATCAGGTTGTAAGGACGAGGGAAAAGAGGAAGGTGATCGGTAATCAGGTAATCGGTATTCAGGTAGTCGGTAATCAGGTAATCGGTAATCAGGTGATTGGTGATTGGTGATTGGGGAAGGACTGTAGGGGCAAGTCGTGACTTGACCCTCACGGAATTGCGCCTCTGAGCCTTTGCGAGAAATGGTTATAGGCTTGCAGCAAATAAAAAGTCCCGGTGTTTGGCCGGGACTTGCCCTGATTTCGCAGGTATATTTTGAGGAACTGTCACTTGATTCATTACAATTTATATGCCAAAGTAATCGGAAACGGATTCTTTTTTTTCGAAATCGAATGCTGCTTTGAAAGTTGTTGTCTGTTGAAGGTTGTGGGTTGTGAAGGTTGTGGGTTGTCGGTTGTGTGTTGTGATTGTTGTAAAGGTTATAGAAGTGGAGAATTTTCCATCTTTAATCTTCATTCTTCAATCTCCCCAACCACTCGTCCCTCGTCCCTCGTCCCTTTCTTCATTTGTAACCAAACACCCTTCCCGTTACCTCCACCACCGGAAGTTCGCCATAGGGTTTACGGAAGAACTTGCTTTCGATCAGTACACAATGGGCCTGCACGGCGGCTGCTTTTTTTTTCAGGATAATGGCGGCATGCCTTACCATATCTTCGTTGCTCATGTTGCCGATGTCGGCCTCATACCGGGCCTCAACCTCGCCGAGTGGCCGCAGAAATGTTATGTCGTTCGGGTCTTCCGTTACAGTAACCTTCATCCAGTCCTTCTGGTTTTTTACAATAATGCGGGTGGTATCTACCAGGTCATGCCGGTTTACACGGGGGTCGTCGAGGGGCATAAAAACGTCGCGCCTGCCGTTCGAATACAAAATCTGGCTCAGGGAACTCCGGTTTAGCGCCATCAGTTTGTCATCGGGAGGGCAGGTGAACCGTACTTCGGAATAGGTGATGTTATGGATGTGGCCTACATACACTTCGCGGTCGGCAGTAATGATTTTGTCATAACTTGCCAGGGTGGAGGAGTCGAGGCTGTAGCGCAGGCTAATCCGCAAAAGCTCACTGCGGAGCAGGCTGTCGGCCCCGTCGTAGGATGAACTTTGCTGGGCCAGGGCAGGAGGGATTGCCAGGCAAAGCAGGCAAAAAATAAATACGGGTATTTTCATGCGAATGGGCATGGTTGTATTACGGAAAAACGGGTATTTTGGTTAGGGATGTTTTTGTTATTTTATTGCCGTTGGCTTTAGCCAACGGATAAAATGAGCTAATTGCTGTCTGGCTTTAGCCTCATGTTGAATCAGAATGCGGCTAAAGCCGGGAAAAGAAATCAGCCTAGTAAACCGTTGGCTAAAGCCAACGGCAATAAAAAGTGCCAAATTTTCATCAACTTTCCTATACCTCAAAAATCATCCGTACCATGGCCCCGCGGCTCTGCAGGTTGCAGATCTCGAGTTTGGCCGACAGTGTGTCGAGGATGATCTTCACGGTGGCCAGTCCGATGCCGAACCCATGCGAGTGGTATTTCAGGTTATCGGCAGTAAACAGCACGTACAGGCTCTCAAGGGCCTTCGTACTGAAGCCGGGTCCGTTGTCGGTTACTTCAATGCCTGCCTCGGATTCATCATGGAAAATACGAATGGTTACCTCACCGCTGTCGGTCGTATATTTCAGGGCATTGTCAACCACAAGTTCGAGGCAGGTATTCAGCAGCCGCTGGTCTGATTTTACCACAAGGTTTTCATCGGGAAGTACAGGCAGCACCAAAATGCGGCCACGGTCTTTCCTGAAAATTTCAAGTACCTGTCCAACCGCATGCTTGAGCGATATCGGCCGCAGTGAGATCTTGTAATTCTTGGCCTTGATCTCAGTAAACAGCAGGGATATTTCCGACAGTTTTACAAGGCGCTTCACAAGGGAGTTGATTGCCTGGATGTACTCTTTTTGTTCTGGTGAATCAACAATGTCTTCCATAATAAGCGTGTAACCATGGATGCCCTGGAGGGGGGTTCTCAGTTCATGGTTGATGTGGCGGATGAATTCGTCCTTGGCCTTGTCGAGGTTCGTCAGCTCCTGGTAAGCATTTTCGAGTTTCTTGTTGGCGTCGGTGAGGTCGGCATTGGCTTTCACTATTTCCGACGTACGCTGGCGCACTTCCTCTTCAAGCCGCAGGTTGATGGCCTTCAACTGGGCTGTTGTATTCCGCAGCTCGAGGTGGGTTTTTACCCTGGCGATCAGTTCGGCTGAGTTGAAGGGTTTCAGGATATAATCCACGGCACCTGACTCAAATCCTTTCAGAATATCTTCGGGTTCGGTGCGGGCTGTCAGATAAATTACCGGAATGTCAGCGGTAAGCAGATTGCCCTTGAGCGCAGCACAAACCTCATAACCATCCATCACCGGCATGGCAATATCGAGGAGGATCAGGTCGGGCAATTTATACCTGGCAATTTCCAGCGCATCTGCTCCACTGGTGGCCAGCAATACGCCTATACCTTCCACATGCAGCACTTCGCTGAGGAAATTCAGGTTGCTTGGAATGTCATCCACAATCAATACCTGATGCCGGAGATGGTTAAGTTTCGATAAGTCCATTAATTTCCCGGGGTAAGACTATCTAGGTATTTTCTGAATCGGGGCAATATCTTTATGATCTGATCGATCTGATGTGAACGTGTAAGTCGGGTCAGTGTTCTTCCGTATCCCGTGAGTCCGCTGATGGAATATTTCTCACCGGTATCCGTAACGGATCGCGAAAAAGTTTCGAGGTTTTCAATGGACAGCACCTTTGAAACTTCATTATACAGGGGGGCCAAACCGGCAAGAATTTCTGGAAGTGCCTCGGGTGGCACGATGCGACCTCCGGCGAGCAGGTCGTCGGGCGGTTCGCTTTCCAGGTGCGATAAGGGTTCCGCGCTTTGTTCCGTTTCATCCTGTTTCAACAGGGGCAGTATAAAAGAAAAGCGGCTGCCTTTGCCCGGTGTGCTCTCGGCCGCAAGGGTACCGTTGTTTTTCTGGATCATTTCATGACAGATGATAAGGCCCAGTCCGGCCCCATTGTTTTCTGACGTACCTATTTTCTGAGAGAAATCAAAGGTGAACAGCTGTTTGAGGCTTTCTTCCGAAATTCCCACACCGGTATCCGTTACTGAAATTTCCGTCTGTTGACCGGAAACGTTGCATTCAATGGAAATTTGTCCCGATGCTGGCGTGTAATTTATTGCATTGGAAACAAGGTTCTGCAAAACGGTAGTGATCATCGACCTGTCGGCAGAAACATAAACACTGCCACTGGCAGAAAGGTTAAAATGAATATCCTTGCGGGCAGCTTCCCGTGTGTTCATTTCAAGCACATCCTTGATAAGGCTGCAGATTTCGAGGGGTTCAGGCCTGCATTCGAAGGTCCTGCGTTGCAACCTCGACCATTCGAGCAGGTTTGAAAGTACCCGCTGAACCTGTGACGACAGGTCATAAATGAGGCCGGCATACTGGCGTGCTTTCTCCGGATCGCGACCAATATTGGCACGCTGCATCAGTTCTGCAAAACCCATGATGGTGTTAAAGGGGTTCTTAAGGTTGTGGGCCACAAAAGAGAAGAACCTGTCCTTTTGCCCGTTCAGTTCCTCAAGTTCACGGCCCTGCGCGCTGAGTGCTTTGTTCATGTCGAGAAGGCGGTTGTTGAGCTTGCTGAGGATGAAAAGCAGAATGCCCAGCACCACTACAAGCAGCAGAATAATAACCAATGCGATGGTACGGGTTTCAAGCGACCTTTTGCTTTTCACGTTTTCGAGCAAGAGGCCGGCATTTTCCTGTTCCATTTTATCAAGTTCGTAAAGTGTTTGCAGGCGGGCAACCTGTTGCGCCCTGTCAACGTCCATGATGGAATCGGACAGGTTTTTGTATTCCACAAAATAGGCATAGGATTGCCTGTAATTACCCTGGACTGCATAGATATCCGACAGGGTTTGGGCAGCATCCCGGGTTACCTGTAAAAATCCGTGGGTCTTTGATAGTGCGTATCCATCGCGGGCAAACTTCAGGGCAGTCGGAAATCTTTTCATACCCAGGTAACCACGGCCGATATTAACCATCGCACTGGCTTTCATGTAATTGTCAGATTCCTTCGCAATCATTTCAAGCAACTTGTAGAAATACTTCAGGGCATCCTCGTGTTTGCCGAGTTTAGAATAGCCAATTCCGATGTTGTTCATCAAAGCAACGCGGTCATTTTCGAGCTTCAGACTGTCAGCAATCAGGAGCGAAACCGTGTAATACGACAACGCTTTTTCAACGGAATCAACTGCCATATAATTGCCGCCCATGTTCTTGTAATTCATTGCAATTTGCGGGAAGTTCCGCAGCTTTATATTCAGCGCAAGGGCTTTTTGAAAATAATTGCGGGCATTGCTAAAATCGCCCGAGGCCATATAAATTTCACCGAGGTAGTCATAACTGCGGGCGATCTGAAGGGTATCATTCACACTTTCCATATGCCGGAGGCTCTCCAGCATTGCCTCCAGGGCCTTGTCGTAAACCGCGCTGAAGTTGTAAACCTTTGCAAGTACTTTAAAGGCCAGTCCGGTTCTTACGGCATCCCTGGCATCCTGCGCCAGGGCGAGGGCTTCTGTACCATATGCGAACGCCTGCTGCGGGTTCGATGTTGCCAGTTCTTCGCCCAGGGTGATCAAAAGGTCGGTACGGACGCTGTCGGAAGTCAGGCCTAACTTGGCTGCAAGGCTGTCGGTATGGTTGGGTGTAACGGATTGTGCTGTAATGCATAAATGCAGCAATCCTGTAATTGCCAGCGTAAGTACCGTTCTGATCGGTAATGATTTCATAGAGGTTATTTTTTAAGCCGGAAACAACATCGTAAGATTGCGAAGGTAGTAATATTTTAAATTATACCCTTGTAACGCCGCCGGTGAACACAAATTTCATCACCTCAGAGGGCGGGAGATTGAGCGGTGTAATATGTTCCTTTGGCACAATGAACATTTCACCCGACCAGTTGTACGAATGCGGGAAAAGTACCGATACCTTGTCCTTGATACCAAGGTCGGTAAGGTCGTCTGTGGTGATGAACCCTATTTTTTCGAGGTTGGAAACCAGGTTAACCTTCACAAGTACGGGACGGGTAAATTTCCGTTTTTCACCCATAAAGGCATTGAAGAAATCATTCAGCGAGGTGTAGATCATTTTAATAATGGGCGCCTTGTCGAGCAGCTTCCCAAATGCATTCCTGATCGGAGTGAAAAGAAACGATTGTCCCATCCATCCCAGCAGGGCAAAAACGATAAAAGTTACAAGCAGCCCCGCCCCCGGAATCTGAAGATTAAACGTATCATAGATAAAATGCCTGATCGGACCGTCGATATAATCAAATACAGCGTAAATGATATAGATTGTGATACCGGCAGGTGCTGCCAGCAACAGTCCCTGCAGAAAATAACGGAAGATCTTTTTCATGGTTGTGGAGGTTGAGTTGGTGCAAATTCATTTATTTATAGAACAATGGCACAAAAAAAGTATACAGCGTCACAAGCAGCTTGCCATAATTCACATCGTACCATGGCAGCATTGCAAAGGGGCCGCCAAGGACAAACACCCAGATGACAAAAGCCATCAGGGTTATGATGCGTTGTGCAACACGGGTGACATTGGCCACGCGTGCCAGGTAAAACCAGCCTCCAACCAGGGCTATGCCAAATACAACCCATAGCAGGATCTGTTTTTGTGGCATGGCGGACACAATGCCGTCCATTGCCAGGTAAAGGGCGATGAGTTCGGCAGGGATGAGTTTAATGAGACGGGAGTAGTAGTTGTCATATGCTGCAGCCGATTCAGGGGTGCGGATTTTTTTGTTTCCTACCTGCGCGTCGTTTCGGGTTAGGATGTTGCGGTTTACAAGCATAACGGGGAGTTTTATTGTTAAGATAAAATATTATAAAATGTAATCGGTAATCGGTATTCGGTAACCGAGACTGGTGACTTGTCACGCATCACCATTCACGCTTACACAACTCACTGAAACTTCTTCCGTTCCGGGTCCTTTTCAAACAGCGGCCACGACCAGAAAACAACACCCATGGAGGAATCACTTAAGGCGGCCTTTACGCATTTTCTGAAATCATCCGCATCAAACGGAGTATCGATGTAATAGGGATAAACCTGGATGCTGGGAAGGATCTTTCCGGGCGCGCTGCGGTTCATCGCTGACACCACCGAAGTGATCCAGCGGGCATCACGTTTGAGCATCTGCGAGTAACACATGGGGGAGATGTAATCGGCAAAGGGAGCGATCTTTTTAAGGTCCTGTCCCGCCACAGCGGTATTGGCATCCCCGAAATCACCGTTTCGCCAGGGAACAGCGTGCACATTGATCCTAATGGTGGGCTTAAGGGCCTTTGCCTGTAGTGCCAGTTCCTTCACCATGGAAGCGATGAGCCCGGTGCGGTAATCGTTGTAGGCAACGGCATAGTGCGACAGCACGAAACCGGCTTTTTGCGGGGTTGTTGTGCAGGTATCGGGGATGTGGTAATCATACATTGCAGTAAAACCAGTGAGGCAGCTGTCGCAAAAACAAGCCCTGTCAATGCTTTCAGCGGCCCTGTCGGGATACACCATTTCCCAGAACACAAACTGTCGGATAAAATCAAGGCTCACGCCCTCTGGATCCGTATCCCTGATCAGCTGCGCCATGGCGGAGACTTTTTGCCGGCGGAAGGCTGTGCGGGAGGGACAAACAAATTCAACCCAGTCGTCTTTGGCACGGGCACCCTTGTCGGTGATGGCGAACAGGGTGGAATCGGATTTCAGGGCTTCCGGATCCTGAAAAACAGGAAAAATAACGAATACGGCAATGTTGTTTTGTTTCAGCACCTGCCGGAATGCCGTATCGGCTGCCAGGGTGGTGCTTACAAAGGCGGTGTTGATGCCCATGTCAACCCACTGTGAAACCAGCTCGCCGGCATCGCCTTCGTATTCATAGATCTTGACGCCGATGATCTTATTCATTTCGGAGGCAGGGGAACAGGCAATGCAGAGGAAGATCAGCAGTAGTATTGTCAGGATTCTCATAAATCGGGGATTGCTAAGGTAAAGATAGTAATAATTGTAGAAGTTGTAGGTTGTGGGTTGTGGGTTGTCTGTTGTAAGTTACTGACAGTTGACAACTATCTGGACAATTCATCCTTGAGTAGTTATGAACGGCAAAACTCAATATGAATATAATTATGCAATAATATTGCACAATTCCCATGCCTCTACTCACCAGTCACGCGTCACCAGTCACGCGTCACCCTTTACCTGATTACCTGTATACCGAATACCTCTATTGCCCCTCTCCCAGCTCCCGCCTCAACTTCGCCGGCAATGCATCCGCCACCAGGGCGTAGGATTCGTTGATCCATTCGAGGATGTGTTTTGCGGGGACGGCGCCGTTCAGCAATACCGTGTTCCAGTAACGCTTGTTCATGTGGTAGCCGGGGATTACATCCGGGTATTGCTCACGCAGGGCAATGGCCTTTTCGGGGTCGCATTTGAGGTTGATGCGTTGCTCATCGAGCGATACCAGGGCGAATATCTTGCCCATCACCTTAAATACCAGGGTGTCCTCACCGAACGGAAAGGATTCCGTTACACCGGGCTTTGTTAAGCAATGGTTGCGGATGGTTTCGATAAGCATGTGCGGGATAAATTATCAATTGTTAGATTTTGAAAAAGTTCTCGCAGAGGCGCTAATGCGCAGTAAGAAGAATTTCGCGCAAAGACGCAGAGGCGCAAAGTCGCCTTATCACCCCCGCCTTGTCATTCTTCACCTTTTCACCGATTACCTGATTACCGATTACCTTCTACCTGTTTTTCTGCATCGACTCCAGAAAATGTTCGATTGCCTCTTCCACCGTCACAAGTGTTGAGGCATTCAACAGCCGGATGCCGCATTGCTCCAGGGGCTTTTCAAGCATTTCATGGAGGAGGCGACTTTTCACCTCAATACACCGGGGCCTGAATCCGAGTGCTTTGATGTAATCGAGAAAGATCAGCGGAATACCTCCCAGCATGGTTTCGTAATCGGGTTCGGGAACCGCCAGGAAATAACCTTCCACCCGGCCCGATTTTTTATTGGTAAGCAGCACGATGAAAGGGAAAATTCCGGGCTTGCCTTCTTCTTTCACCGGCAGGGGCATCATCTGTATATGGGCCTGCAATACTGCCTGCGACGCGGGCAGGGTGCTGAGCACATCAATATCGCTGCGTTTCCAGGTAACCTTGTACGCCAGGGGCCTGATGGTGATCTTCCGGTACTTGTCGGCCCACACTTTCTTTTCCTTCTGCTTACCCTGTTCCCGCATCAGGTAAATGTCTTCGTCCATGTCTTCGGGATGAATGAATCCGGGATCCTCACCGGCACGGGTGCACACATCAACAACCTGTTCCAGCATTACCGCAAGTTCGTTCAACAGCGCCTCGTCGGGGTCTTCGGGATAGTGCCCGGGAACCACCCTTTTCACCTCGGGCCATTCTTCGGTGAAACCGAAATCGGTTTCCAACAACCTGAGCTGCTTCAGCTGTTCCAGATCAGTATCCGCTTCCGTTCCGTACGTAATAATCAGGTGGGGTATGACAAGCACCTCGCCGCTGTCGGCCGAACCGTTTAACTGCAGGTCCCAGAACTGCCCGAGGGCCGTGGTTTCTTCGTAGGCGGCCATGGCATGCAGCGTGCCCTCCGATCCCATCAGGCTGATAAAATATTTCTTTTCCGTCACCGGCGATTTGATGCCGAAAACATCGGTTTCAAGCAGGTACGTCCACGGACGAAGCTTGTAAAGGGCGGCAGCATACCTGTAAAGGATGCGCCAGGTTTCGGGGTTGTTCATGTGCAATGCATCTTTTCAACGATGCTGCAATAATAAGAAATTCGCATCATAAAAGCACCGGCAAAACTCAGGGGTTATGCCGGTGCGTAATTAATTACTGGATTAATTGCAGGTATCCGGGATTATTTAATGACGGATTTGGACACCTTTTTAAAGGATGCATCCTTCAACTGACCGATCACTTCAGTGATGCCCTCGTTTCCAGTGCTCTTTTTGCCCGAGGGTTCTTGTATGAAAATCTCCAGCACAAAAGATTTCGTATCATCCGCCCAAAATGCAATTCCAAGGGTTACATCATACCAGTAATCCCCATCATTAATGTCATCGGGTGTACCATATGCCGCTGTTACCTGGGCAAATGTGCTTCCGAAAGTGATCCCTTTTTGGGTGCTTCCCACAAACGGATCAAAGGCATAGATGGCAAAAGGCACATCATCCAGGTAAATGTAGTCGTAGGACATGTTTATTATGAAAAAACCAATTCCGGTTTCAAAGAATTTAGCCAGGTGCAACCAGTATCCGTCGCCCAAATCTGCCCTGCCATGCCCGAAGGATGTCTCGCTGATCTTGCCAATATTCGTTTCCATGTCATCTCCCAGTTCAAAGATGCCGATTTTATCACCGGGTATAATATTGAAGTCTCCCGGTGGTGTGGCCGTTATCGTAACGTTGTTTGTAGCCGTACTCTCTCCGCCGGAGCCTGTGGCTGTCAGTTGAACGGTATAATTGCCGGCACTTGTGTAGGCATGGGCCGGATTGGTGACAGCGGAGGTTGCACCGTCGCCGAAATTCCATGCGTAACTGGTGGCATTTGTCGAGGTATTGGTAAAGGTAATGGTTTCATCGATGGCGGCTGTGGATTTGCTCATGGTAAAGGATGCAACAGGCGCAGGGGCGGTGATGACGATGACCTGGGACTTTGAATTGTTACCCCCCGCACCGGTGGCTGTAAGGTTTACTGAAAAGCTTCCTGCAATTGTGTAGGTATGGGTCGGATTGGTTACCGTTGAGGTGTTGCCGTCTCCGAAGTCCCACAAATATTCCGTTGCGTTCACGGAGGTATTTGTAAAGGTGATAACCTCCCCTGTCTGGGCCGGGTTTTTGCTC
>Ga0315287_10006132_pt1 | contig 11925 bp, 7 predicted proteins | sample YL17G11_0_MG_FD_205037 | JGI IMG/M metagenome (GOLD analysis project Ga0315287, IMG submission 205037) | Sediment microbial communities from Yellowstone Lake, YNP, Wyoming, USA - YL17G11_0 | ecosystem: Environmental > Aquatic > Freshwater > Lake > Sediment | place: USA: Wyoming | collected...
TCGAGATGGCAAAAGTGATTCTCGACAGCCTTAAGAAGCCTTACTATATCATACCAGGCAATCACGATACAAAGTGGTCCGGTTCTGGGTGTACAAAATTCTCCGCGTTATGGGGAAATGATCGGTTTGCCTTCACCTACGGCGGTTACCGGTTCATCGGGATCCACCAGGGTCCGATCATGAAAATGGGTGATGGTCATTTTTCGCCCGAAGACCTCCGCTGGCTCGATTCAACCCTTGCCACCTTCCCGAACAAAACACAACCCTTGTTCTTTGTGACTCACTATCCTCTTGATCCGGGAATCGACAACTGGTATACCGTCACGGAGCGGCTCAAACGGTTCAACACCCAGGCGGTGCTCGTTGGCCATGGTCATGGCAATCGGAAGATGAACTTCGAAGGACTTCAGGGCGTTATGGGCAGATCAAATCTGCGGGCAGGAAAACCCCTCGGCGCTTATTCAATCGTTGACATTGAACGGGACACGGCCTTCTTCAGGGAACGTACACCGGGGGCACAACCAAAGACTCCCTGGTATGTTGCCACGCTCGGGCAACGCGATTTCTCCGTCGATACGACAACATACACCCGTCCTGATCTCTCGGCAAACAAGCGTTACCCGGGGACGAGGGCCCGATGGACGTTCAACACTGGATCCACGATTGCCTCGACGCCAGCCGTCTGGGAGGATTTTGTCGTTACGGGTAACAGCAGTGGCGTGGTGTACTGCATATCGCTCGCATCCGGATCCCTCCAATGGAAGTTCACCACGGGAGGAACTGTCTATTCAACGCCTGATGTTTCGGATGGCAGAGTTGTTATCGGTTCTTCAGACAAAAACATCTACTGTCTGGATATCCGGAGCGGTAAGCTTCTGTGGAAGATCACGACAGGAGCCCCTGTCGTTGCTGCGGCTACGATCAGCAATGGGGTTGTCTATATCGGCGGCAGCGATGGAGTGTTTCGGGCGATCAACTTAAAGACGGGCAGTCTCCAATGGCAGTACGGCAACATCGGCGGGTTTGTGGAGACCAAGCCTCTTCTCTATAAAGGAATGGTGATATTCGGCAGCTGGGACACGTACCTGTACGCGTTGTCGTCCAACGACGGTACATTGCTCTGGAAGTGGTCGAATGGAAATTCCGGCATCCTGTTGTCTCCTGCCGCTTGCTGGCCGGTGGCATCAGAAGGCAAGGTGTTTGTCGTTGCTCCGGATCGATATATGACAGCAATTGATGCCCAAACAGGAAAAACGATCTGGCGATCCAAGCAACATCAGGTGAGAGAGTGTGTGGGGATATCACAAGACGGCAAGCGAATCTATGTCCGATGCACGACGGACACCGTTCTTGCGTTCAACTCTTCTGCCTTATCGCCTGAAGAGGTGTGGATCACAAACTGCGGCTACGGTTACGATATTGATCCGTCGATGCCAATGGAGCGAGACGGCGTAGTGTATTTCGGAACGAAGAACGGATTCGTCTTTGCGTTAGATGCCTACTCCGGCGCGATTCTTTGGGAACATCGGATCGGCGTAACGATAGCAAATACGCCCGTTCCCCTCGAGAATCGCCGCGTGATTGTTTCAGATCTTGACGGCAGAATCTCGCTGTTAGAAGAACAATACTAAGTCGCTATTCACAAGAGGAGCGAGGACACTATGACAGATTTCCGTTATCCCGTCGGAAAATTCCAGCCGGAACCCGAACTCAACGATGTCAGCCGACAGAACCTCATCAGGCAGATTGGAGAAGCACCGGCGAAGCTTCGCGAGGCGATCAAGGGTCTCACAGAAGAACAGCTCGATGCTCCATACCGCCCTGGCGGCTGGACTGTCCGGCAGGTGGTTCACCACATCCCCGACAGCCATATGAATGCCTATATACGTTTCAAGCTTGGTATGACCGAACAGGAACCGCCGGTAAAGCCTTATAAAGAGAACCTGTGGGCTGAGCTTGTTGATGCAAAATCATCGCCTATTGAACCGTCCCTTACTCTTCTCGAGTCTCTTCATCAGCGTTGGACCGTGTTCCTACGCTCCATGGCAACGGCAGATTTTGCCAGAACCGTCAACCATCCTGAGAACGGAATCATGACGCTCGACAGAGTCCTCCAGCTTTATGCCTGGCACGGACAACACCACGTCGCACACATAACTTCGCTGCGCGAGCGCATGGACTGGTAAAAGTCCGACTTCTGAAAGGAACCCGCCTTGCGAGAAGTCGAACTTCTCGCAAGGCCTCATCCACACGTTTGAATCATGAACATAACAATCCGTCCTGCCACGATCGCCGACGCCGCGACTATTGCCCGCTTCAACGCGCTCCTGGCCGCAGAAACCGAACAGATCACGCTTGACCAGGATAGATTACGCGAAGGGGTCGAGGCTCTCTTGCGGGATTCGACAAGGGGTTTTTATGTCCTCGCCGAAAGAGACAGCGTCGTCGTCGGCCAGCTCATGATCACATACGAGTGGAGCGATTGGCGTAACGGTGTGTTCTGGTGGATTCAAAGCGTGTACGTTGAGAAGGACGCCCGCGGAACCGGTGTGTTCAAGACGCTCTTCGAGTACGTTCACACGTCCGCGAGAACAACGCCGGACGTGTGTGGGCTTCGGCTGTATGTCGAGAAGAAGAATACCCGCGCAAAACAGACATACGAGCGGCTCGCGATGCACTCTTCTCATTATGAGATGTACGAGATGGATTTCGTTCTGTAGAATACTCTCTTGGTGGAATTCTTCAGCACAAATCACGAAAAAACTTTCCAATGGATTTGAGCTCGTGTATGGGAACGCCACAATTTCATGGCGGGTGCTGGTCTACAAGCGCTCGCGTCCTCTTGCTGAGAAGCGTGTGTCATCCCAGGAGTGAAACTTTTGGAATGACCACCCGTTTTTCGACTCGTGCGCACGTTTGTCCTTGGCGCTCCGCACCATACTGATCGATAAAACTTGTTTCCAGAAATTCACGTTCACAATCAACTCATCAACACCACGAATCAGGAGGTTCTATGATCCAACGATGGTGTACCGTTCTCATCTTCCTGTTACTAGCAACAGGCTGGGCAGTTGCTCAGATCGCTCCTACGACGGGCTTGCGCGAGAACACCCCGACAGTCCATGCGTTTACGAATGTGCGGATTGTAACAGCTCCAGGCAAAGTCATCGCTCAGGGCACCCTGGTGATCCGCGACGGGCTCATCGAAGCGGTTGGAGAGAAGCTCACCGTCCCGGCGGATGCACGCATCTGGGACATGAAGGGCATGACGCTCTACCCCGGCTTGATTGAGATCTCTTCCGACATTGGCATGCCAAAACCACAGCAGGCACCGTCTGGAAGTCCGTTCGACCCCCCCCCGGCACAACCGCAACAGGCCGATAAGCCCAAGGGAGCTGCTCATTGGAATACCAAGGTTCACGCTGAATTCAACGCTGACCAGGAATTTGTCCCCGATACAAAGGCAGCCGAGAAGCTTCGCTCACAGGGCTTTACTCTCGCGGTTGCCACTCCACAACGCGGAATTTTTCGCGGAAGCAGCGCGCTTGTCATCCTCGGGGACGACGCGGCGGTCGCTCTGTTCCTTAAACGCAACGTTGCCCAACATGTCAGCTTTGAACAAGCAGGTGGATTCGGAGGCGGATATCCAAACTCACTGATGGGCATCATAGCATTCACCCGTCAGTCGTTCTACGATGCCGATTGGTACCGCAAAGCTCAGGATGCGTATGCCAAAAACCCCGCGGGGCAGAAGCATCCCGAGGTAAACACCGCCCTCGCTGCTTTGGCTGATGCTCTCCAGAAGAAAACGACGTTTATCTTCGACGTGAACACCGACCTCAACTTCTTCCGCGTGGCAAAGATCGCGAAGGAGTTCTCATTAAATACCTGGATTCTTGGCAGCGGCTACGAGTACCGTCGCCTCGACGCAATGAAGGCAACAAAGATTCCGATCATTGTGTCGTTGAACTTCCCGGAAGCACCGACAGTCGACACGCCTGAAGAAGCAATGAACCTCACGCTCGAGGAACTGCGCCATTACGATGCGGCACCTGAGAACGCAGGCCGACTCCAGAATGCCGGCATCCCGATTGCTCTCACCTCCGCGCAGCTCAAAGATCCTGGAACGTTCCTCGCTCAAGCCCGGAAGTCTGTTGAACGCGGATTCAACGCTGACGCCGCACTGGCGTCATTGACAACGACGCCGGCAAAATGGATTGGTATCGACAAGGTGACGGGCACGCTCGAACCGGGAAAGCTCGCAAACATTCTTGTTACCGACGGCGATCTCTTCGCTGAAAAGACGAAAGTGCAGGAGGTGTGGATCGACGGCAAGCGCTACGAAGTGAAGACCCCCGTACCAGCTGATGTGCGCGGCGTTTGGGATTTGCGCATCGATTCCGATAGCGGAAAACTGACGCTGAAGGGAGATGTTGAGAAGCCAACCGGAACGATAAACTTCCGGGGGCGTGACTTGCGTCTTTCATCTGTCACGTTCAATGGGGGCCGTCTCGCAGTAATATTCCCGGGCGATTCAGTCAAAACCCCCGGAACCGTGCGTCTGTCTGCAACCGCGAATGACAAAGAGATGTATGGAATTCTCGAAGTTCCAGACGGATCTCTCTTCAACTGGAAAGCGACCCGGAAAGAACCGGCGAAGGAAGAGCCCGACACCACCAAACCAAAGAAGCCCGAGATGGCAACGTCGCCGGTGACATTTCCTCCAACAGAATTCGGCCGGACGAAACTCCCGGAGCAGCCGGAAAATGTCTTTGTGAAAAACGCGACCATCTGGACGCAAGGCCCGCAGGGTAGACTCCAAAATGCAGATCTCCTTGTTACAAAGGGGAAGATTGTGCGAATCGGCCAAGGCCTTACAGCCCCCAAGGATGCGTTTGTCATCGACGCCACCAATAAGCATGTGAGCCCCGGCATCATTGATTCCCATTCACATACTGCCGTCGCTGGCGGTGTAAACGAGGGGGGACAGGCAATCACTTGTGAGACACGCATCGAAGACGTGTTGGACTCTGATGACATATGGATCTACCGTCAGCTCGCCGGCGGCACCACGATGGCAAATATACTTCATGGATCGGCGAATCCGATCGGCGGAGAGAATTCAATCCTCAAATGGCGTTGGGGGGGGCTGCTTGAAGATCTCTTACTCACCGGCGCGCCGCCCGGAGTGAAGTTCGCCCTCGGCGAGAACGTCAAACAAAGCAATTCCCCCGCTGTGAGGGGAGGCTCTGCCCGGTACCCTCAAACAAGGATGGGTGTTGAGCAGTTGATACGAGACCGCTTCAACGCCGCACTGGACTATGAACGATCGTGGAAAGAGTGGGAACAGAACAAGCTCCGTGTTCCTCCTCCACGGGACCTCGAACTCGACTGTCTCCTGGAAATCGTAAAGGGAAAGCGTGCTATACTTGCCCATGGATATCGACAAGACGAAATGCTCATGCTGATGCGGGTTGCTGAAGACTTCGGCATCCGGGTTGCGTCGTTCGAGCATGTGCTTGAGGGATACAAAGTTGCTGACGTCATGGCCAAACACGGTGCTGCCGGTTCGACCTTCAGTGACTGGTGGGCATACAAAATCGAAGCGTGGGATGCAATCCCCGGCAACGGACCTCTGATGCATCAACAGGGGGTTTCCGTTTCGTACAATTCGGATAACGATCAACTTGCTTCCCGGCTCAACTGGGAGGCGGCAAAGGCTGTCAAGTACGGGATTCCTGAAGAAGAGGCGTTCAATTTCGTGACCATCAATCCTGCGAAGAATCTGAAGATCGACAAATGGGTTGGCTCACTGGAGCCAGGAAAGGACGCAGATTTCGTCGTATGGAACGGCAACCCGCTGTCGGTGTACTCCAGATGTGAGCAAACCTGGATCGATGGAAAGAAATACTTCGACATTCAGGAAGACAAACTCATGCAGGAGCAGATCGCGAAAGAACGCGCCGCTCTCGTTCAGAAGATCCTCGCGAATAAGAAGCCAGCTCCTGCCCCGACGGGCGGTCCGCCGATGCGATTCAGGCGACCGAACAAACTACGAGAACAAACAAACAGGGAGGAGGGTACGAGTCATGAAACGAACTAACATTCTCCTCGTCATGGTTCTCATGATATGGTCTGCCTTCGCAGTCGCTGCCGATGCAATCCCAGCAGCAAAACAGAAAAAACCAATCGCTCTTGTTGGCGGAACGATTCATACCGTCAGCGGCGAAGTGCTTCACAACGCTACCATTGTATTCGACAAAGGAAAGATTACGGCCCTGGGTACCATGGTGGCAATCCCGGCCGACGCCGAACGAATCGATGTGAGCGGGAAACATATCTACCCCGGTATCATTGATTCTTATGATCACGTTGGCCTTACGGAAATCGGATCAGTTCGTGGATCAGTCGATCTTGCCGAAACCGGTTCGATCAATCCTAATGTGAAGGCCGAGGTTGCCGTCAACCCGGAGAGCGAATTGATCCCCGTTGCCCGTTCACAGGGGGTCGCAATCGTTGCAACAGCTCCAACCGGGGGATTGATTTCCGGCCTCGCTGCAGCGTTGATGCTCGACGGATGGACGTGGGAAGATCTGACTCTCAAAAGCGGCCTCGGGCTTGTCATAAACTGGCCATCGATGGTTTACGCCCCATCGCGATTTGGCCGGACGACAAAGGAGGAGTGGCTGAAGCAGCGCGACGAGCAGATGAAAGCACTTCGTGAGACATTTGCCAACGCCAGGGCGTATATGACAGCAAAACGGGCTGAACAGCAGAAGGGGGTCAAATACCACGAGCTTGATCCTCGCTGGCAGGCAATGATCCCCATCCTGGAAGGAAAGATCCCCGTTTTTGTTCTGGCAAATGAGCTCAGCCAGATACAGGGGGCGATCACGTGGGCTGAGCTGGAAGGTGTGAAACTCGTCCTTGTCGGAGGTCGCGATGCGATCTTCGTCAAAGATCAGCTGAAGGCAAAGGACATCCCCGTGATTGTCACCGACGTACAGTCCCCGCCAATGCGGCAATGGCAGGGGTACAATGAAGTCTTCTCTCTTCCGATGCGGCTCAAAGAGGCGGGCATACGATTCTGCATTGCCGGAGATGGCGATGCATCGAATTCCCGGAACACGGCATTTCATGCAGCCAACGCCGCCGCGTATGGACTACCCCTCGATGATGCTCTGAAATCGGTGACGCTCTATGCCGCACAGATTTTAGGCATTGCGGATAGGGTCGGATCACTCGACGTGGGAAAAGACGCAACGCTGATTGTTACAACCGGCGATCCCCTTCAGCCGCCGACCATCACGGAGCGGATGTTTATTCAAGGCAAGAAAATTGACTTGCGCGACAAGCACAAGCAATTGTACGAGAAGTACGAGGAGAAATATCGCCAGCTCGGTGGGAAGTAGCCCCAGACTTCAGTTTGGGCCACAAGGGGCCTTCAGGCCGTGGACTCAGGGGGAATAGAAAGAAGCGGGGCGCTCAGCAATGGGAGCCCCGTGTGCTTTCTACGATTCTCTCAGCTTTGATGCAAACGTTCTGCCAACAGGCCCAGAAACCCTCCGACATCGGTCACGATGCCGATTGTTTGTTGTGACCCGCGATCCGACAGCTTCGTCACAACCGCCGGGTTGATATCAACGCATACCACTCGCACCCAGGAAGGCAGCATGTTTCCGACACCAATCGAATGCAGCATTGATGAGAGGCAGATGACCATGCTCGCGTCCGTGAGCTGTTCGGCATACGAAGCCTGTGCTTTCATCAGGTCCATAATCGTATCTGGCAGCGGACCATCGTCTCGGATCGAACCGGCGAGTACAAACGGCACCCCGTGCTGAATGCATTCATACATTACTCCTGAGTGCAGTGCGCCGGCTTCAACCGCCTTCCGGATTGACCCATTCCGGTTGATAGCGTTGATGGCACGCATGTGGTTTTTATGGCCTTCTTCAATCGGAACACCGCGCTCCAGATCGACCCCAAGGGACGTGCCGTAAAGTGCATGCTCAATGTCGTGAACGGCAAGCGCGTTGCCCGACAGAAGCGCATCCACGTACCCACCGCGAATCAAGTCACAAAATGCTGCGCCGCCGCCGGTATGTATGACGACCGGCCCGGCCACAAACACAATGCGACCGCCGTCGGACTTTATCTTGCGCATCAATTCCGCAATTTTCCGAACTGCGGTTTCTGTGCGGCGTTCGGACGATATGTCGTTCGCCATGAAGGCAAAGCCCAACCGGTCGCGTTCTTTGAACTCCGGCTGAATGCGGACACCGTACACACCGCAGACGATTGGATCGCCACGCCGGACATCGCGCAGCTTCCGGCATTCCGCATGTCCACCGCTAACCACAATCACAGCATCCATTCGTTGGCGGGAAGCTTCCAGCCACGAACCATCTGTGCGTACAAACGTTCGGTGATTGGTGGTAGAATAGAAATCGTCTGGCACAACACAGTCAGCCTCGGCTGTGCGCAGAAGCGCGTCAGCGACTGCGGTCTGGTAACAGCCGAGTTCAATAAGTTCCCCCAGCGTCCTGGCAAGAACTTGAGAGGTTTGGGCTGTCACACGAAGCTCCAAATGGGAGAAATCCTGGTTGGTTCGTCCAAGGTTGAACGCGACAACCTCGAATTCCGCGCCACATTCAATCACGCGGTCGAAGATCTTTGAGAGAATCTGCGAGTCAACCAGGTGCCCTTCTGCTTCAACAATTTCTGTGTACATTGTCGTACCCTTGATTTCTTGTATTGAAGGAGAGACCCTTTTGCATAGGTAATGTAGCAGATTTCGGAGGAAATCAAAATCGCCAATTCATCGCTCCCAACCATTGGCTTCTTGCTTTTGCGGGGAATGCGTTTTTCGTACACTCGTGGTGCCATGAAGCTTATTCTGCTCTTCTTTTCTTTCGTCTTTCCAGCCACTGCGGCCATCGCACAAGACTCCTCCTTTGTTCAGAGAGACGGAGCACGCCTTATTTTGGCAGGGAAACCGTTTTACGCTGTTGGGGCAAATTGCTACTACCTCCACGATCTTGCCGTTCAGGGTGACACCGTGCATCTCGTGGAAGTGCTCAGGGCTGCACGAGAACTCGGCTTCACCGCAATCCGCACGTGGGGATTTTACGACGGGACGGATTCGACAAATCCCGCAGTCATTCAGTTCGCACCGGGACGTTACAATGAGCGGGCGTTGCGAGCCCTGGACTATGTTGTCGCTAAAGCAAAAGAGTTTTCGCTTCGCCTCATCATCACGTTTGTTGACAATTGGGACTACTATGGTGGAATGAATCAGTACGTCCGGTGGCTTAACGGCGTTTCGCTGACGAAAGGACTTCTGCAAACCGAGAAAGTTGTCTCATCCCCAACGGTAACGAGTGTAGGGGGACGTTCGTATCTCGTCCAGCCAACCTCACTGTACACACACGACGAGTTCTACCGGAATGCGGCAATCAAGCAGTGGTATAAAAACTACGTTTCGATGCTTCTCAATCGCTCCAATGTCTATACGGGTCGCACCTACAAGAACGAGCCGACGATAATGCTCTGGGAGCTCGCGAATGAACCGCGATCCCTAGATCCGTCCGGCAATCTCGTCGCGGGCTGGATTCAAGAGATGGCCACATTTGTTAAACAGATCGACAAGATGCATTGTGTTGGGACGGGAGAGGAAGGGCACGACATACAGGGGACACCCTATACCCCGGCACTCCTCGCGGCTCAACAGTGGATGTTCAATGGAAGCGTCGGCATCTCATTTCTCAAGAATATCCAGCTGGATGCTATCGATGTGGGAAGTGTTCATTTCTATCCCGAAGATTGGGGCTTTGCACCGGGTGCGGTTTCAGACTGGATCCAGGACCATCAGAGATTGGCGCTTGGGCAACAGAAACCACTTCTCATCGGTGAGGTGGGGATTCGCAAGCAGCGTGCCCCGTTCTTTGACGCCGTTGCCAGCACAGCATTCTCCGAAAACGTGGCGGGGCTGCTTTTCTGGCAGCTTGCGTACGCGGGTCAGGGGAACCTCGACGGTTATCAGTTCTTTTGTCCCTCGAGCGACCCGCTGTGTGGCTTGCTTTCCCGTACAAGCGCCCTCTTCGCCCAACGACGCTCATCAAGCTATTCGTCCCCCAGTGCGGTCAGGTTCTTTGCGAACTATCCAAACCCATTCAATTACATCACGGCACTCTCATTTGATATCCCCTCTGCCTCGTTTGTCAGGCTCGAGGTCTTTGATATGCTCGGGAGGAAGCTGGCATCGCTCGTCGATGAGGTTCTGCCAGCTGGGACACACGCGGTGCTTTTCAATGCATCATCGGCATCCAGCGGAGTGTACATTGCCCGTTTACATATTGGGAATGACGTTCTCTTTCAAAGACTCGTCCTGGTGAAATAGTGACTGTTCTGCGTAACGGCTGTGCCGCGATGGATTCCTTGAGGTGGCAGAAATGGACTTGCGACAATGGCCTTTTTCCTTCAACTCTTGGGTTTCCAGTTCTTTTTGCCTACCTTTTTACACTATTTTCTGGAACCGGAGCACGGGGGTTTTGCGTTTAAATCACATATGGAACCAAAGCGCTTCGCCATCATATCCGACATTCACGGAAACCTCGAAGCATTAACCCGGGCGCTCGAGGTCATCGACGAGGAGCGTGTTGACGACATTGTATGCCTCGGTGATACCGTTGGATACGGAGCAAACCCTGTCGAATGTCTCAAACTCGTCCGCTCCCGCTGTTCGATCATCCTTCTTGGCAATCATGACGCTGCTTCGATCGATCTCGCCGTCGCAAATCACTTCACGCTGAACGCACAATTGTCTGCGATTTGGACGTTTGGCACGCTTGACGAAGAGAACAAGGCGTTTCTCCGAAGTCTGAAGCCGACGCACACTCTGGGCGAGGTCCTCCTTTCTCACGGATCACCGTACGAACCGGATGAGTGGCACTATGTCATCAGCGAGTTCGACATACGCGAAGCATTCGGTGGGTTTACCGAAAGAATCTGTTTCGTCGGACACTCCCACATCCCTATCATTTTTTCTGAACAGGGGGAGAAGGATGAAATTGCTCGCCAGGGGCGGTTTATTGTGAATGTGGGGAGCATCGGTCAACCGCGCGACGGAAATCCTAATCTCAGCTTCGGAATATTCGACAGAGAACAGTGGAGTTATCGAAATCTGCGCGTCGAGTACGATTTTAGAATGGCTGCAAAAAAGATCCGGGACGCAGGATTACCCCGAGCTCTCGCTGATCGGCTCGCTGTTGGAGCTTAGCGAGCAGGGCTAGAATTGTTGGGGAAGATTTGTCGGGGGAGTCAGAAGGGCAAAAAGTCGTTTCTTTTCCATCGTCGAAACCGCAACACACACCACCTCATCTTTTTTCCAGACAACCACGCTGCAGTTCGGGTGCATCGGATCGGTATACCATCCCGATCTCGTGAGCGCTAACTTCGCGGCCGGCGGAAGAGTGAGTTGGGTTCCACTCATGGCATCGTCGTCGACCGTTTCGCAGACGTACACCCACTCGTCGCTCACTTTGTAGAGCAGGTGCGCCTGTTTCACCCCCCCGTTGTCAGAAGCAGAGCCACCGTACCAGTCGCACCCGCGGATGTTCGGAATCTGAACACCAAATTGCAGAGAGCTCCTCTGAAAGAACCTACCCACACTCTCGGGTGACGTCGAGACCAATGCGGGAACAAGCTGACCCGTCTTCAACAGCGCGAAGGTTTCGAAGGATTGATGGATGATGTCATTTTCGGCTGTGTGCGCCGACTGTCGAGATAACGGATCACTCGAAGTGCTCACCATGAGGTAGAATGCAGCGGCGACAGCTCCACCCGCAAGAGCGGGAACGATAATGCGGAGACGTGTTACCCTGGTCATCCAGGAATCATCCGCCCATCCGGCGGACTTGTATT
>Ga0315287_10006133_pt1 | contig 11922 bp, 10 predicted proteins | sample YL17G11_0_MG_FD_205037 | JGI IMG/M metagenome (GOLD analysis project Ga0315287, IMG submission 205037) | Sediment microbial communities from Yellowstone Lake, YNP, Wyoming, USA - YL17G11_0 | ecosystem: Environmental > Aquatic > Freshwater > Lake > Sediment | place: USA: Wyoming | collected...
TTCCCGTGCTAACGCTCGTGGGTGGTAAGTTGACCACGTTTCGTGCGGTCTCAGAACAAATTGCCGACAAAGTCATGCGACAGATCGGCATCCCTCGGACAGTCTCGACACAAGATCGCATGATTATTGGAGCCGAGGATTTTCCGAAAACGCCTTCCGACGGTCTATCCCTCCGGAAAATCTGGGCCGCCGATTTCGGGACATCGATTGAGGAAGTCAACGCCTTATGGCCGCTGTATGGCATGCGCGCAAAAGAGATACTGGCGTCCGTTTGCCATGAAGCGGCCGTGCCCGTCGCGGATTCAGAATTTATGCAACGCACCGTTCGCTGGATTATTAAACACGAATGGGTTCAGACTCTGGACGACCTCGTCGAACGTCGATTGATGCTCCTCTTTGCTCGGACACTGACTCGGGCAACTCTGCAGGATCTTGCGCTGTGCTTGGTGGCCTCCGGTTGCCTGTTCCAGCAGGACGTCGAAGCGGAAATTGCGAAGACCGGCGAACGCCTACAGAAGTACTATGGTCGACACCTGACGTCCTCGCCGGCAACAGATTGAGACGGACAGAATTCCCTCCCAACGCTCGGGCCACGGGAGTTCGCTGGATAGCCGTTTGCCCAGAATCTCGTCTTCAGCCGACATCCGATCAGACAATGCGAGGGGAGAGCCCTATTCATCGCCGTTGTTGGCCTCGTGTGTTGCGTGTCATCGGCCGGCAGGGAGACTCACCGGCCATTCGCTGCTATAGTTTCACAGTTGCGGAGACGCACGACCGCAATCTATCAGCGGAATTTCAAGGCGATTCGATCCTCGTGGAATTTTTGACGTGACAACATATTTGGTTACCGGCGGCGCGGGATTCATTGGCTCTCATCTTGCCACACGTCTCGTCCTAGACGGCCACTGCGTCCGTGTGTTGGACAATCTGTCCACAGGAAATAGGGCGAATCTGGCTCACATTGCCGGGCGGTTTGAATTCCTACAAGCGGATCTGTCCGATCTGTCGGCAGTTTCCAAAGCGGTCCAAGGGATTGATGTGGTCTTTCATCAGGCCGCGCTGGCCTCCGTTCCTCGGAGTGTGGAACATCCCCTGGAGACTCATGCCGCCTGCGTGACTGGGACAATTCAGTTGCTCGATGCGTGTCGCAGGCAGGGAGTCCGTCGGGTGGTTTATGCGGGCTCGAGCAGTGCCTATGGAAACCAAAAGACGATGCCGAAGCACGAAGCGCAACTGACCCAAGTCTTGTCGCCGTATGCCGCCGCCAAACTCGCGGCTGAACTGTACTGCGAGGCGTTCGCTTCGACCTATGGTCTCGAGACAGTTCGATTACGCTACTTTAATGTGTTTGGACCGAGACAGGACCCGAACAGCCCCTATTCGGCCGTGATTCCACGATTTGTCGCCGCGTTACTGGCCGGTGATCAGCCCACAATTTACGGAGACGGCAGCCAGTCACGAGATTTTACGTATATCGACAATGTGGTCCATGCCAACCTGCTGGCATCCACGACTGGGGGGGTTAGCGGGCATGTCTATAATTGTGCCTGCGGTGAATCACTCAACTTGCTCGACCTGCTACAGATGATTTGCGAAAGACTGGATCTCCCGTTCGATCCAAAATTTGAGCCTTCACGGGTGGGCGATGTGCAGCATTCGTGGGCGGACATTTCTGCCGCCGTCCGCGACTTGGGATATGCTGTCCAAGTGTCTGCCAAGGAAGGACTTGCAAGAACCGTGGACTGGTATGTCGAGCAATACCGATGCGGAAGGCCATTCCCCGCCGGAAACATGGATGCGAGGCGTTAAAGTCGGAGCCCGTGAGATCTCCAGACCGAAGGGCATCCCTCTGCGTCTGGTGCCGAGATCGAAAATGACGGACGCGAAATCGCAAATTCAAATTTCAGGTCCACGCATTGTCGCCTGACGTGACATTTGATGACGGCTTCGTGCGCGTTCGGGTCGTGAATTTGCCGCCTCTGCACGGGTCCGAGTGTCTCACAATGACGGTTCGTGGATTGGAACACGGCAGATTGGGTCACCAGACATCCACAACATCCCCACACGGGTCCATGCGAGGATCTAAACTACCACGAACGAAATGTCACGATCGCTAAATCTCGCCAATTCGACTCGGTTTCTCGAGCGGTGTTTGCCGAGGGGGTCTGTTGATCAGTGCTCTTCGCGTTGACTTGAAGCTGCGGAGGTCTAAGATATGTTTCGCCGTCGCAAGGATGCGGTTCACAAGTCCGATGCATTTGCTCTAGGAAGTGGATCCATGTTTCCTCGCGTTTTGACAGCTCTCCCGGTTTACAACGAGGAGCGTCATTTGACGGAAGTCCTTTCCGAAGTTCGCAAGTATACGCGCGAGATCCTGGTGATTGACGATGGCTCGACCGAGCCCACTCAAGAAATTATTCGGCAGGAGTCGGGGATCTATGTTCTTCGTCACGAACAAAATCAGGGTTACGGGGCGGCGTTGCGGTCTGCCTTTGAATATGCTTTGTCCGGACAGTACGACGTTCTCGTGACCATCGACTGTGATGGGCAACACGAGCCGAGACTCATTCCGGAATTGTCTGCAGCCGTTTTTGATCGGGACGATCAGCCTGCGGATATTGTCTCGGGCAGCCGCTACTTGAAACGATTTCCGGGAGAAAGTGTTCCGCCTGCCAATCGTCGTCAGATCAATCGGCAGATCACGGACTGGTTGAATGGTCGATTTGAACTAGGCCTGACGGATTCATTTTGTGGTTTTAAAGCCTATCGCGTTGATGCCTTGTCCTCACTACGCATTACGGAACTCGGCTATGCCATGCCGCTTCAAATGTGGGTCCAAGCGGCCGCGCTCCATTGGAAGGTCGTCGAATACCCCGTGCCATTAGTGTACCTTGACGAAGAGCGTTCATTCGGAGGGGCTTTGGACAATGCCGACCGACGACTCGCTTACTACCATGAAGTTCTTGATCGAGAGATTGCTTCAATTCATCGGCCCGTCTCACTGTTCGGAAAAGGCAATCGTAATGTCTCGTTGTCCTACGGAGCGGCTCAGTCAGAGGCTGTCTGACAAGAAAGGGTTGTTTTCGGAGGAGACGCTCACGTCCAGGCGTGGCCGTGTGTTCCCGGTCTGACCTTCAAACCCCGACTCTGCGAATTTATTATTGTGGGATCCAAGGCAAGACACGGGAATGTTTTGCGAAAAAAGCAGTTCTCGGACAGCGGCTCAACGAAAGACATTCAGTGCATGACGGCTGTTGAACCGAGAGATTTGACTCAGGGCACGATTTTGTTCACAAGTCCCCTTGTCCAGACAGACGCACTTCTGGAAAACAGTGTCCCACTTCCGGCGATTCTGCCCCGAGAACATGGCTCGATACTGTGCCAACCCGAATGGCCGCGTATTTGTCAACGGCTCAGATCGAACTCTGCAAGACAGTCGGCAGCGAGCATCGATATTCAGGGAATGCCCCTGCAACGTCTGAGAGAATGGTCTCGATTCGTATTGCTCGATCAAGCGGTTCGCTACACGAGTTCACTTCTGAACGAAAACGTGCGGTGCGGCTCAGCGGATGTGCTGGTTGTGACCGGCCATCAACCCGATTTTTTTCACGCGGGAGTTTGGGCCAAAAACTTTGCAGCCTCCGGTTTGGCACGTGGTTTTCAAGGAAGTTCTCTGAATCTGATTATTGATAATGATATGTTGGTGAGCACGCGATTGCGTGTCCCGGTTGGCCCGCAATCCGCACCGCAGATCCAACAGATTCCTTTTGACACGGACAGGCCAGCCGAGCCATGGGAAGAATCGAAGATTTTGAACAGGCCGCTGTTCCAGGAATTCGGTTCCCGTGTGGCCGGGCGGATGGGTGAAAACTGGTCTGTCAATCCCCTGTTGGAACAGGGTTGGTCGGCTGCTGTCCAGCAGGCCTCAGTTTCCCATCGACTTTGCGATGTCTTGGCCGCGGTCCGAGTTGCTATCGAAAGACAGCACGATTTGACCAATCTGGAACTCCCAATGTCGCGTCTGTGCGAAACAGCACCCTTTCGCTGGTTCGTCGCGCATCTCATGTCAAATTTGACGCGATTCCATGGCCTCTATAATGCGACGCTACACCACTATCGCCACTTGCACGGACTACGCAACGGCAGACATCCGGTTCCGGATTTGGAGATTCGAGAGGATTGGTATGAAATTCCTTTTTGGATCTGGCGTTCAGGCGACTTGCAACGGGCTCGGCCGTTCATGCGGCGCGTCGGTTCGACATTGGAACTGCGGTGCCATCAGGAGATCATTGCTCGATGGACGCAAACGGCAACAGGCTCGGCGGAGGCAACGCTTGAGGCCTTGGAGGAAATTTCTCGGCGGGGGATCCGGTTTCGCACACGAGCACTCACCACAACGCTGTTTTCACGCCTTTGTCTCGCGGACGTGTTCATTCACGGAATTGGTGGCGCAAAATACGATTCCATGACGGACTGGCTCTACGAGCAGTTTTTTGATGTGGCGGCGCCGCCGTTCGCCACCGTCTCTGCCACGTTCCATCTCCCCTTGGGTGTTTCGCCGGTCGAGGAAAACAGTGACGAAAAACAGCTTCGGCATCAGTTGCGAGACATCAGGTACAACCCCGATAGACACCAGACCTCGACCCTCAAGGCCAGCGAAGCCGATCTGGTTTCTGAAAAGCAACAACTCATCGCGTCGTTGGGGCGGCGGCGTCCGAACTCGACGGAAACCCGTCGCATCGAGCAGATTAACGGGATGCTGGCGGCCTCAACGGCCGAACTCGAAAATCATCTGAAAACGATGTGGAAAGCCAAACAGCTGCGTCGAGCCGCTGATTCCATTCGACGAGACCGTGAATTTGGTTGGTGTCTGTATTCGCCAAACGATCTGATTCCCACGCTGCAATCTGCGTTTGCACCGATTGCCGAGGAAGTTCATGCTGGATAATCGATCCCACGGCAAATGGTCGTGGTCACTCTCAATGTTTGCCGGCGGCCGTGACTGCGAGGACCGTCTGCGAATTCTTGGCCATCGTTTTGATGACATCGTTCCGCTGGAATTCACGCGAGACGCGTGCGGACATCGCCACCCACTCAACACCATCAGCCGCCGGCCGAGGCGGGACGCATGCGTAATCGTGTGAATTTGCTCATTTTGCTGCCGCTGAAAATTTCGCAAGTTCCTGAAATCAGCGTGAAATTCCCTTGCAGGTCGTCTGTGGGGCACGGCAACAGCCGAGGTTCGCCGCGTCGGAGTAGAACGGTTCTGCTGGCCACCAGGACCGCCGGGCCGTTTTCGAAACGCCGTACCGTTTTCGAAACGCCGTACCGACCGCGTGTCTGAGAACCGTGCCGAGTTCTCAGGTTGCCTCGTCGAGGAGGTCTTGCTCCAGCCGTCACGGTCCGATTGATCTTGCCCCCGTTCATCTTTCGGCCTCGGCGGCCAGACGGGTTCCACGGGAATCGCGTCTGGCCATCATCTGCCGAGAGTGGTCATTCGACGTCGTCCGCGGACGGCAGAGGGACGTGATTCGTGAGCAATCCACCGCGCGTGACTGACGACTCCTCGCGCCCGATCTCAGGGATCGATGACGCCCGCCCATCCATTCCACCAGTCGCTTCGCCCGTCTCGAATATCTGTGGGGAACTGTTCGAAAATCGTTCCCAACAGATATTCGAGTGGACACTGTGTCCGCCGCGTTAATTTTACGGATCGGACAACGACTCACAAAAAGAGTCAAACCGCGTCACGCCGTCGCCCCGAAAAATTTGGTCAATGACGCGGGATAAACCAACGCGATCATTGGGACGGAAAGAGACTTCGAGTATCATGACTTGCGTCGGTCTGTCATGTTCTTGCTGAGTATCGGATGCCCATTCAAGCAAGCATGCTCATGTGTGGATCTGGCGTGTTGTCTTTTGCGCAATCTAATTTATGACAGATACTAATAACTCACGCCTTCCACGTCCGTTCATCTGGATTGTTGTGGCGATTTGTTTACTCCCCACACTCCTGAACTGGTGCGGTGTTGATTTTTCTACGCAAGGAAAAAAGCTAGATCGCGGCGAGATCGTCACTTCGATCAATGATATTCCCGAACTATTGCGCAGCCGCATGATCAAGGGGCCACTCCTGCAGACGGTGTTGGAATGCAGTGCCTTCTGCGTCGCTTTGGTGACCGCAGTGTTCGCCTTGATTCATTTCACGATTCGTCGTGACGTCACGACGCCGATTATCGGAACCGCATTGTTTGTTTCGGGTTTGATGGATGCTTTTAATGTTTTGGCCGCGAACAGCTTATTATTGCATGTCATCGATTATGAAAACTTTATCCCGTTCACGTGGGCTATTTCTCGAACGTTTAACGTCTGTATCATGGCCGCCGGAACAGGATTGTTCCTTCGCCGCGGATTGAAGGAACCGTTCGGCCGTCCTACGCGTAGCGTACTGTTCATTATCTTGGTTGGGGTCCTGTTCAGTCTGGTCGCCTATGTGATCGTCGTGGCCTGCGCAGTCATGCCGCAGTTGCCCAAAAGTCTGTTTCCAGGACAACTCGTTCCGCGAAGATATGACGCGATTCCCCTGATGCTGTACCTGTTCGCCGGTGGGGTTATCTTTCCGCGATTCTATCGGATGTACCCGAGTCTATTTTCCCACTCGTTGATCATTGGGGTCGTGCCACAGATCGCCACGCAATTGCATGCGGCCATTGGGTCGAATGCGCTTTACGACAATCATTTCAATGTGGCTTACTTTTTGAAAATTGTAGCTTATATCGTTCCACTCGTAGGTCTGATTTGGGAATACACTCGCACCTACCGCGATGAAGTTCATTTGAAGGCAGTCCAGGAAAGCTTGCGGATTGCCCGCGAGATTCAACTCGATCTGCTCCCGCAGCGTGCCCCGCAAATGAGCGGATTTGATCTGGCCGGTCGCTCATTTCCGGCCGAATCCGTGGGGGGAGATTATTTTGATTTCATCCCCATGTCCGACAACTGTTTGGGACTTGTGACGGCAGATGTCAGCGGGCATGACATTGGTGCTTCGATCTTTATGACCCAAACTCGAGCTTACCTTCGCGCTCTGGCCCGCACGCATTCGGAACCGACTCAGATCATCCAATTGCTGAACCGGTTTCTGGTCGAAGATGCGCAGGATCGTCGTTTTGTCTCGCTGTTTTTCGCCAAATTGAACCCTCGGACGCAACGCTTCACCTATTGTCCGAGTGGTTATATGAGCTATTTGCTGACGAGAAAAAACGTTTGGCAAAAATTGGAAAGCAGCAGTCTGCCGTTGGGAATTATTGAAGACGGTCAGACCGCTCCGTCGACGCAAATTACCCTAGAGCATCGTGATATTTTTCTTTCGTTTACAGATGGAGTCGTCGAGGCTGTTTCGCCGGCGGGTGCCCAGTTTGGAATTGATCGCGCATTGGAAATTGTGATTGCCAACCGGAACTTGCCTGCGGAAGAAATCGTGAACGCCGTTTATGCTGCAATCAATGATTTTTGCTGCGGTGCTGCTCCCGTGGACGATATCACCATTGTGGTTCTGAAAAGGGACCGGGCTGGGGACGAACCGGATGCTGCCGAGCAATCGAGACAGAATCGCAGTCCGCATCGAAAACGGCACCGCTGACGGACGACAACACGGTCTGCTCCGCACGGTGTTTCCTAAAACGATGTTTCCTAAAACGATCAACGCGGATTCGGAGAGACGCGGACGCAACGGTTCCATGGTTACCGAAGAATTGAGGGGCCTCCTGAGGGTGACAATCGCGACCGTTCTGCCCCCGCCGCTTAGGCCCTGTCCGCAATTTTGTGAAATGACCGGTTCACGCAGTGAGGACGGATTCCACAGTGTTCCTCTACAGTGTTCCTCTACAGTGTTCCTCTACAGTGTTCCTCTACAGTGTTCCTCTACAGTGTTCCTCCATAGTGTTTTTTAAGACCGAGCGGCAATATTGGTCACCACATTTGACGGCGTTCCGGCAAAGAAATTGGCGATATTTTCGACCGTGGTTGACATCAGACGGCGACGTGCGGCCAGTGTTGCCCACGCAATATGTGGGGTAATTAAACAGTTTTTGGCCATCAACAAGGGATTATCAGGCTGTAGAGGTTCCTGTGAAACCACATCCACCGCCGCCGCTGCCAACCAATCGTTGTTCAACGCTTCGGCAAGATCCGCCTCAATGATCAATCCGCCACGCGACGTGTTGATCAGCAGTGCGTGAGGCCGAAACATTTGGAGACGGTTTCGATGAATGAGCCCTTTGGTTCCGGGAGTCAACGGACAATGCAGGCTAATAATGTCGGATGCGGCCAATAACTCATCCAATCCGGACCAGGCAAACGACTCGTAACATGGCGCATCAAGACGTGAGGGGCTGTATGCCAAAACAGTCATGCCAAATGCGTGAGCCAACTCGCCAACTCGTCGGCCGATGCGACCGAATCCAACCACGCCCAAGGTCCGTCCCGCGAGTTCAATCAGCGGAGTTTTCCAGAAACTGAAGTTTTTGGACGCTCCCCATTCCCCGGCTTGAACCGCCGTTCCGTGACTTCCCACATGGTGACAAAGCTCCAAAATGAGCGCCATCGTAAATTGCGAGACCGAGTCCGTGCCATACACGGGGACGTTGGAAACGACGACACCATGATCCGTCGCGGCGACAGCGTCGACGCAGTCCCAACCGGTCGCGGTGACCGCGACGAATTTGACGCTGGGCAGGCGAGAAAAGAAGTCGCGAGTCAACAGGACCTTGTTGACGACAACGACGGTCGCGTCCGTGCAACGCTCCAGAATTTCTTCAGGCGATGACTGCCCATAGACCTCGACGTCGCCGAGGTCTTCCAAGCCGGACCACGAGTTGTCGCCGGGATTCAACGTTGCTCCATCGAGAATCACAATTTTAGCGGGCCCCATTTTCAGTCTCCAGAGTTTCTGTTTCTGTCGTACTGCGCATCCGAATTCCAGCCATCGACTGGTCGCGTTCCAGCATTTGACGGCCCCAAGATGATCCCCACCAGCCTCCTGCAGAAGACAAGTGGGGCAGTCCCGCTGCCGCGGCAGACTCGTCGCAATCTACGCGGGATTCGATCCTTCAATTGGCCGTTCCGAGACTCCTTTGTGACCAGAGATTTGCGCACCCATAACGCGGGACGCTTGATCTCTGCTCTGTCATCCGAACATTCCATCCCGTGAATGTCGACAGTCCACACGGCTTCCAATAGCCGAACAGGGTCATGAAAGCTCACGACGAGTGACCCTTTGTCAGGATCTGTGAACGGCCAGCCGGCGTCTTGGAGGACGCATTCGACAAGACCAAGATAACGTTCTTGGCGATCCCTTGTCCCCTGCCTGATCGAGCGTCTGTGGAATGTGCCACGGTCAATCGTTTTTACCAATCCGAAACACGCCTCGACAACCGGTCTTGCCCTGTGGCGATCCTGAAATTTCCACGCGTGGGGACTCTGCTCTAGTCAATGTCCAGTGTCTGTTCTTCGGAAGTTGTCTGGCCAGTCAACGCGTTCTTCCCGAGTGGCGTCAATTGATAACGCATTCCGGTATCGCGTCCTGCCAGATCGAATGTCAGAAAACCAAACGCAATCAGTTTTCCGTGAATCGACGGCAGAGCGGACGACTCGATCTCCGCAACTTCCACGACACGGGGTATCCATCCGTCAAAATCAGGGGATCGATCGCGGCCGTGATCTTGAAGATCGCCATAGACCTTCAAGGCAGCCCTCAAATGGGGTTGCCGTCGCAGCTGTTCGTGTTCGAAATCTTCCATCATGCTCGAAAGTATCGACCGACATCAGCCCTGTCTCACGCTCACAATCATGCGGCCTGCGTGATCCGTTTTCTCGGCAGGAATGCGAGATTCCGATCGACTAGGATTTTCGGAGAAATCCGTTTCACCGGAAGACGACAGACCGCGACTAGCACAACGCAGAGGAGCACCGATTCTGGCATGAGTGGCCGACAGGCGGCGAGGTCCATGACCGGATTCGGTGACGGATCGCGGAACATCAGGCCTTTTCAGCCACTTCCCCCCGAATTGTGCAGAGTCACCGAAAGACGATCACAGAACGCCATATTTTTCGAAGGCATCCAAGGATTTCATCCCCAGGCGAATGGCATCGCGGACCACGTTTTCGGCATGAACTTTGTCCCAAGCGCGGCGGATTGCCTCCTCCTCGACCTCACGCGGAACCACGACAATGCCGTCTTCATCGGCAAACACTAAGCAACCGGGTAAGAATGGAATCCCATCGATTTCCACGGGAACGTCAACATCAACGACGCGTTGCCGATTGAGGCTGTCATAGACACACGTGGCGCGGGCGTACACGGAAAAACTCATGTTCCGCATTTTCGCGACGTCACGCACGGCACCATCAACGACGGCTCCCACACAACCACCGTTCTTCGCCGCAGTGGTCAACAACTCACCCCAGATCCCTGATCGTCTCGAGCCACCGGCAGCAGCAATCAAGACGTCGTCGGGTTGACAGGAGTCCACGGCTCGAAGTTCTAAGTCGTACGGATGCGGATCGATGTGTGCCATGTCAACCCAGAGTGTCGTCTTGCAGCGGCCAACAAGCAGGTCCACGCCTGTATAAGGTGTGAATTGTAGACGCGGTGATTGTCGTGGAAATCCGAGTCCATCAAGCGCATCACTGACGACGGCGCTGTACAAATGCTGACGCATCATCGGCAGCGTGATCTGCGGGGTGGGCACTGACATTGGAATGATCGTTTTCAAGAATTGAGGAAAAAAATAAGTCCGGCCGACGTCAAGCGTTTGAGCCACGCCATAATCGATCCCAGATTGAGGTTTTTTTTGCAACCGGTTGACAGGAAATACTGGCCGCGGGTGCATTAAGATGACCGGATCTACAGCTGAAAATGAGACGTCACGACCATCGGTCGTCGTGTCGATGGAGTGCTCGGCGTGCTAAACTGCCTCTTATTGTGATGGTGGCTCTCTAGGAAAAATCGCGATGGCACGTGTTGGTATTCTTGCATTTCTTCAGGAGTCTAACACATTCCTGTCGGGAAAGACGACGTTTGAGCACTTTCAGCAGGACTTGCTGTTGTTGGGCGAAGACGTGCGACAGGGATTTGCCTCAGCACATCACGAGGTCCGCGGTTTTTTTGATGGATTGTCGCACGCGGGAATCGACGCTGTCCCGATCTTCGCCGCCAGAGCCTACCCGTTCGGGACGATTGATTCAGGAGCGTTCGAGCGGTTGGTTTGTCTGATGTTGAACGAACTTCAAAATGCCGGACGAATGGATGGGTTGCTTGTGGCTCCTCATGGCGCGACCGTGTCTGATTCCTATCCGGATGCCGATGGTCGCTGGTTGACATTGGTCCGGCAGGCGGTTGGTCCTCAAATGCCGATTGTGGGAACACTGGATCCCCATGGAAATCTGTCTCGTGAAATGATCACCGCCACCGATGCTCTCGTGAGTTATCGTACCAATCCTCATCTCGACCAGTCCGCGCGTGGCCGGGAAGCGGCAGACCTGATGACGCGTATTCTGCAGGGGGAACTACAACCGACGCAGGCCGCCTGTTTTCCCCCGATGGCAATCAATATTGAGCGTCAATGCACGGCGGAGCAGCCGTTGTCGGACGTTGTGACACAATTTGAAATCGCTCGCACACGACCGAACGTCATTTCGGCCAGTCTCGTGCTCGGGTTTCCCTATGCCGATGTGGCGGAAATGGGTTCCTCGGCACTCGTTGTGACCGATAATAATCCCGAATTGGCACAATCGGTCGCCAATGAATTGGGCTCCGCCATGTGGGCCCAGCGGGAAGCATTGGCGGGCTCGTTCCTGTCAGTCGAGGAGGCGGTTCTGAAGGCCAAATCGCTGTCTGGCCCGATCTGTCTACTCGATATGGGA
>Ga0315287_10006135_pt1 | contig 11920 bp, 9 predicted proteins | sample YL17G11_0_MG_FD_205037 | JGI IMG/M metagenome (GOLD analysis project Ga0315287, IMG submission 205037) | Sediment microbial communities from Yellowstone Lake, YNP, Wyoming, USA - YL17G11_0 | ecosystem: Environmental > Aquatic > Freshwater > Lake > Sediment | place: USA: Wyoming | collected...
CCAGGCGCGGCGCGAGGAGCGCGCGCAGCAGGGCGACGTAGCGGTCCACGGCCGGCTCCTCGATCTTGAGCGCCGGGTTGGCGGCGAACACGCCGGCGGAGTATGGCAGCCGGCCGAAGCGGTCGCGCTCGTTCGAGGTGCGTTCGTCCCAGCAGGCCAGGAGGGCGAAGGCGGAGGAGACGAGGTCGAACGGCAGGGAGAAGCCGTTGCCGGGCGCAGCCGGAAAAGCCCCCACGGCGTCTCCGGCCGGCGTCTTCAGCGTCGTGAAGGCGCCGCCGACCAGCGGCTGCCGCCTTTCGAAGAGCTCGATCGCGCGGGCGTTGCAGGGGATCGTCGGCACGCCGGCGAGGGGCGCCGGCGCGTAGGCGAGCGCGCAGCCGCCTGCGGCTTCGCGCTCGCGGACCAGCCGCATGCGCCGGCCCAGCGGCGCCAGCAGCGTGCCGAGCACCCACTCCGCACGCGGCGCGAATGCAGCCGGCGCGTCAGAGAAGACGTCCAGAGTCGCCGGCCCGGCCACTCAGTTCTCCTCGCGCGTGCTCGGCCGGCGGCGGGCGATCTGCAGCGCGACCCGCCCCACGTTCTTGATCCCCGGAACCGGGTCTTTCAGCGAGAGCACGCCATCGACGCGCGCGCCTTTGAGTGAGCGCGCCCACTCCAGCGGCGACAACTGCCGGTGCCACATCTCGCGCGCCGCCAGCGGCGTGTCCTTGGTGGCGACGATCCACTTGAGCCCGTCGCTCTGCCGCGGGGCCAGAAACGGCTTGCCGATGGCGTCGCGGTAGGCGGCCAGCGACAGATTCACGCCGCAGGCGGTGGAGAGCGCGTGCCACATCCAGTGACGCGCGTTGACCTCCATCAGGCAGTAGCGGCCGTCGCGCGCGTCACGCTTGAACTCCACCTGGCTGACGCCGTGGTAGCCGAGCTCGACCAGCAGGCGAAGGCCGGCATCGGCCAACTCCGTGTCCCAGCGGCTCACGCCCAGGCGGGCGCTTCCGGCGCCGGCGGGGTGCTGGCGGATCTTGTGACCGGTGAACACCGCCAGCGGCCGCGAGCTCGCGTCCAGATACGACCCGACGCTGAACAGCTCGTCGTCGCCGCCGGGCACGCGTTCCTGCAGCATCAGCGTGCCGAGGTCGGCGACGCTCGGGTAGATGCGGCGCAGGTCGCCGGGCGAGCCCACGTCGAGCAGGTGGCGGTGGAAGCGCTGCTTGAAGGCCAGGGAGTCGACCGGCTTGAGCACGGCCGGATACGGTACATCGCGGGCGGCGGCCTCGACCTCGCCCGGGGTGTCGATGAAGATGGTCGTCGGCGTGTCGACGCCGGCGTTCGAGGCGGCTTCGAGTTGCGCGCGCTTGTCGTGCAGCCGCTGCATCACGTCCCAGCGCGAGAAGGGCAGGTGGTAGTAGCGCTCAAGGCGCTCGGCGTTGCGCGACAGCGCCCAGATGTACTCGTCGTGAGTCGGGAAGAGGACCCCGCGCTGCGGCAGCCGGGCGCCGAGCTCCTCGAGGAAGATGAGGAATGCTTCTTCATCTTCCTGAGGGTCCGGGCACACCAGGCCGGCGGCATAGCGGGAGGAGAAGCCCAAGGCGTGCACGTCGGTGTCCAGCCCGAGCATCGGGACGCCGTTGACGCCGAGGTCGCGGATCACCCCGAGGCCGTTGGCGTAGCTCACCTGCAAGACCAGCGCCGGCGGGGTCGCTGCGGCGGCGGCGAGGAAGCGGGAGAACCTCACGGCCTCGCCGCCTTTCGGGCGAAGCGCCCTTTGAGCACGCTCTTCATCTGACGCCCCAGGATCAGTGCTCCCGGCAGCGGGTCCTTCAAAGACAGCACCCCGTCCTGCCTGACCCCATGGTAGCTCTTCAGCCAGGGCCAGACCTGGCGCTCGCCGCGAACGAACTCGCCGAGGGCGTCGCGGGTGTCGGTGATGGTGAGCACCCAGCGTGGCCCGTCGATCTGGCGCGGCGCGGAGAATGGGCGCCCGATCACGTCCGCGTAAGCGGCGTACGAAAGGTCGACGCCACAGACGGTGGACAGCGAGTGCCACATCCAGTGGCGCGCGTTGACCTCCATGAGGCAGTAACGGCCGTCGCGAGGGTCGCGCTTGAACTCCACCTGGCTGACGCCCCAGAACCCCAGTTCCTGGAGCAGCCGCAGCCCGGCCTCGGCCAGCTCGTCGTCCCACTTGCTTACCGCCATGCGGCAGACCCCGAAGCGCGGCGGGTGCTGGCGGATCTTGTGACCGGTGAACACCGCCAGCGGCCGCGAGCTCGCGTCCAGATACGACCCGACGCTGAACAGCTCGTCGTCGCCGCCGGGGATGATCTCCTGGTACATCAGCGTGCCGCAGTCGTCGACGGTCGCGTAGACCTCGTCCAGCCGGCCGCGGTCGGCGATCTCGAGCACGTGCCGGTGAAAGCGCTGTTTGAAGGCCAGGGACTCGACCGGCTTGAGGATGGCCGGGAAGCCGATCTCTTCCACGCCGCGCTCGAGGTCGGCGGCAGAGTCCACGAACACCGTCTTCGGCGTGTCTACGCCGCAGCGCCAGGCCGACTCCATCTGCTCGCGCTTGTCGTAGAGGCGGACCATCGTTTCCCAGCGCGAGAAGGGGACGAGGTACCAGGGAGAGAGCCGCTCGGCGCACCGCGACAACGGCCAGATGGACTCGTCGTGGGTCGGGAAGACGACGGCCTTCTGCGGCAGCCGGCGGCCGAGGTCCTCCAGGAAGAGGAGGAAGGCCTCTTCGTCCCTCTTGGGGTCGGGGCAGACCAGGCCGGCGGCGAAGCGCGAGCGCAGGCCGACGGCTCGCGCGCTGGGGTCGAGCGCCAGCACCGGGACGCCGTGCGCCGCCAGGTCGCGGATGATGCCGAGCCCGTTGGCGAACGTGGTCTGCAGCACTACCGCCGGCGGCGTGACCGCCGCGCGGGCGAGAAAACGGTCGCAGTCCATCTCTTAGTCCTTTCGCGAAGAGCCGGCGACGACCTCCGCGTAGATGTCGAGCATGCGGCGCGCGTTGCGCTCCCAGGTGAACGACGCCGCGACGGAGCGTCCGGCCGCGCCGACCATGGCGGCTGCGGACGGGTCGGCGAGCGCGGCCCAGAGCACACCGGTCAAGGCGTCCACGTCGCCGAAGGGCACCAGGTAGCCGCTGACGCCGTCTTCGATGAAGTCGGCGGGCCCCTGATCGAGACAGGCGATGACGGGCGTGCCCTGGGTCATCGCCTCCAGGTGCACGAGCCCAAAGCCTTCGGGCGCGCTGGGTAGCGCGAAGACGTCGGCGCGCGCCATCATCGCCAGCAGCCTACCGTGTTCCAGGCGGCCGACGAAGTGCACGTGCTCGGCCAGGCCCAGCTCGGAAGCGAGCGCGGTGAGGCGCCGGCGCAGCGCGCCCTCGCCGGCGATCACGCAGTGCAGATCGGCGTGGTCGCTCTGCAGGCGGGCGAGCGCCTGGAGCACCTGCTCGAAGCCCTTGCCGGGCACGAGGCGGCCGGCGCACAGCACGAGGCGGCGGCCCGGCAGGTAGTCGGCCGGCTCCGCCGGCGGTATGTCGGCCGGGCCGCCGTTCTGGACCACGCGCACATCGTCCAGCGTCACGTAGTCGGTGAGCTTGCGCGCCAGCATGTCCGAGACCACGACCACGGTGGCTGCGCCGCGCAGGACCGCGGCGGTGCGCGCGGCGACGGCGCCGCCGCGGCTGAGCCCGTGGTGCACGTCGACGCCGTGCATGGTGACCACGTAGGGGACGCCGAGATCGCGGCTCAGGTGGGCGGCGATGACGCCGTCCGGCAGCGCCTGATGAGCGTGGATCAGGTCGAACCCGCCGTCTGCGATCCAGGGGAGGCGCCGCAGGCGCCGGTAGGCCACGTCGCCGAGGCGGTCGAACAGGATGTGCCGAGGCGGCTGCGGGAAGCGCGGGTAGTCGGTCGTGATGCCATCCCGCACGGCGCGCTGTGGCTTGCCCCCGCGGCGGCGCAGGCGAGGGTTGAACCACAGCACGCGAGGCGCGTAGGGCGTCGGCGAGATGACCCGCAGCTGCACGCCCAGCCGGCGCAGGGCAAGGCTCTGGGCGTGCACGAACAGGTGCCGGTTGACTCCCGGGTACGGGTACAGGTGCGAGACGATGAGGACGTTCATGCGCCGCCTCCCGGGTCCGTCGCCGCGCAGGTCGCTGGCGCGGCATCTGCCTCGGGGAGCGCACCAGAGGCGGCCGCGACGTCGGCAGGCAGGGCGAGGACGGCCAGCCCGAGGCCGAAGAGCGTCCACATGGGAGTGAAGCTCAGCGAGCTGCTCGGCCCGAGCGCACCGACGGTGAAGCCGACCAGGGCCGCGAAGGCGCCGCTCGCCAGGTAACGCACGAACGGGTCGCCGTGTGACCGCGCGCGGCGCAGCAGCGCCCCTGCGAGTCCCACGACGAAGATGAGCTGCAAGGCGAAGCCGGGCAGGCCTCCGTCGGCATAGGCCTCAAGCCACCAGTTGTGCAGGTTGCCGATGCCGACGGCATCGGTGCCCGCGGTCACGAGGCCCTCGACCTGCCCGGGGCCGGCCCCCAGGAGCAGCGAGCCTCCCGCGACGCCGAGGCCACGGTCCAGCAGGCTGGTGCGTATCTGGCCGGAGCCCTGGTTCGCGGCCACGTCGGTGGCCAGGCTGGACAGCCGGAACTGGCGAAGCATGGACGACTGCGAGTTGTTGAACAGGAGATACGCCGTGCCGGCCAGTAGAAGCACGGCCAGCAAGGCGCCCAAGGCCCGGGCGCGGCGCGACTGGAGGTATGCTCCCGGGCGCACGAGCAGCAGCAGGACGACCACCGTGGCGATCCCTCCGGCGAGCAGGCTGGAGCGCGAACCCGTGCGCACGAAGGCCACGGCACCGAAGGCGGCAAAGACCAGAGCGAGGGCGAGCCAGCGCACGCGGCGCGTGAAGAAGGCCGCAGCGAGCAGGAAGGGCCAGCAGATGGCCAGGTAGGTGGCGAGGTCGTTCTGGTTGTGGAAGACGCTGGTCACGGCGTAGGTCTGCGAAGTGACCACCGTCACCAGGCGCGAGTTGGGCATGCGAAAGCCGGTGGTGTACTCGAGCACGGTGACGCCTACGATGAAGGCGTAGGCCACCAGCATGGTGATGCCGAACGCCCGCAGCCGACGGCGGCTGAGGCCGGCGGACGCCGCCGCCGCGACGACGGCAAGCATCGTCGCCAGAACGAGCAGGTAGCGCAGGCCGGCGGCCTTGTCCGGCGCCCAGATGAGGGTGACGGTGAGCCAGGCGACCCAGAGTACGAGCGGCAGCGCCGGCCGCCAGCGCGCCAGCGAGATCGGGCTGCGGCGCATCAAGAGCAGCGGCAGCCCCAGTACGGCGATCGCGACGAGGAGCAGGCGGAAGGCGAAGAGCTGCGGGAAGGCGGGGAGGGCCGCCGCGGAGCCGACGAGCGCAGCCAACGGCACCAGCAGCACCAGAGCGGAGACCAGCGGTCCGAGGCGGACGGCGGCGATCTCGCGGCGGAAGAGGGCGACGCCGGCGATGAGCGCGAGCAGGGCGAGCGCCGCCGCCGCCGGCAGCGGCTTGCGTACCAGGCCGTAGGCGAAGACGAGGGTGAGCGCCGCCCCGGCGCCGAGCAGAGCGAGCTCGGCGAGCCGGCGGCGTCCGCTGCGCGCCGGCGTGGCGCCGCGGGCGGGCGTCATCGCGGCCGCTCCCGGGACGGGAGCCGGTCGAGCACGGCCGCCAGCTCGGCGGTGACGCCGGCCATGTCGTAGCGGGCAAGAGCGTCCGCGTCGGCCACGGGGCCGCCGCCAGAGCGCACAGCCGCGACGAAGCGGGCGAGGGGATCGTGCATGTCGACGTCGTGCGCGACGGTGACGCCGCCGCCGACTTCGGCGAGAAGCTTGCTGGCCGCGGAGTGCGGAGCAGTGATGGCGAACACGGGCCGTCCCGAGTGGAGGTACTCGAAGACCTTGCTCGACATCGACTCGGCGCGCCGCCCGGTCATCAGCAGCAGCGCGTCGGCCGCCTGCTGATACCCCAGCGCCACGGCATGCGGCACGAGCCGCTCCACGCGCACGCGGTCGCCGATACCGAGCTTCGCGGCGAGAGGTCGCACGCGTGCTGCGTCGCCGACGAACAGCGCTTTGACGTCCTTCGGCAGCGCCGCCAGTGCGGTGAGAAAGGCCTCCAGCTGCTGCTCGCGCTTGTACAACCGGCCGGTGTAGACGAACCAGAAGCCCGGCCCGAGCTCGGCCGCCGTGGCCGCCTCGGTGCTGTCGTAGCCGTTGGGCAGCACGTGGGCGTGGCCCTCGAGCCAGGGGTGGGCCTGCACGATCGCGTCGAGGATCGGCCGGTTGATGGCGCTCAGGGCTGCGGCGTGGCGCAAGACGCGGGCCTCGAGCCAGCGCGTCGCCGCGGCGTGCACGGGGGTCGCGTAGGCGCGCACATCGTTGGCGAAGCGGGGATCGCGGTAGTCGGCCATCCACGGCACGCCGCTCGCGCGCGCCAGGCCGGCGGCGGCGACGTGCACGCTCGCCCGCGGGTGGCTCGAGAAGATGGCGTCGAAGGGTTCGGCGGCCAGCAGCCGGCGCCCGGCGGCGATCGCGGTGGCTGCCCAGAGCACGTAGGGGTCGGGCACGAAAAGCCAGGCGTTGACCTTGGTGCTCCGCCGGCCGCCGCGCAACAGCTGCCGTGGCACGAGCGCGGGCGTGCGCAGCACGCGCACGAAGTCCGGCGCCGTGGCCGGGCCTTGTGCCTCGGCGGTGAGGACCGTCGCCTCCCAGCCCTGTGCCGGCAGATGCCGGAGCAGGCGCAGCACGCGGCTGGTACCGGCGCTGGTCATGGGCGGGAAGGGGTTGGCGACGACGAGCAGGCGCTTCACTGTGGTACGCCTTCCTTCGCAGCGTCGTCGATGCTCACCTGGATCTCGACGGCCGCGGCCGCCTCGACATCCGTCTCGTGTGGCGGCGGGGCCGCGAGGGGCTTGGCGCCGCCGCCGCGCTGCCAGACGCGGCGCAACTGGTCGCGCTCGCCGGCGGTGAGGAAGCCGGTGGCGACCAGCGCGATCGGGAAGAGGGCCAGAGCCGGCAGCGTCGCCGCCGTGCGCCAGGCAAGGGCGGCGAGCGGCAGCGCCGTCGCCAGCCCGGTGAGCCACATGACCGCTCCGATCGCGGCCAGCGAAAGCACCGTGGCGGCGAGCAGCTTGATGAGGCGCCGCCACTCGTAGGGTATGGGGTAGTAGCGCTCCGAGTAGAAGTAGATCGTCGCGGCGAGGAGCCCGTAGCCGGCCACCGTCGTCCAGGCGGCGGCCCACATGCCGTACCGGGGCACGAAGATGAAGTTCAGACCGATGTTGGCCGCCGAGGCGATGAGGAAGAAGACGGGGATCATGCGGTTCTGCTTGGCGACGTTGGCGCCCACCCAGAAGATGAAGTAGACGCCGTACAGAGCGATGGAGATGGCGAGCACGAAGGTCACCGGCGCGACGCTCCAGAACCGGCGATTGAGGAGCAGGTGCGTGATGAGCGGCAGGAAGGCGCCGAGCAGCACGAGCATCAGTGCGTTGAGCACCATGAAGTAGGTCGAACTGCGGGCGACCATGCGGCGGTGCAGGGGAGGGTCGTCGAGCTTGGCGTAGTGCCACTGCGGCCACGCCATGCGAAACGCCATGAGGACGAGGAAGAGCGGCTGTGCCAGCGCGTTGGCGACGGTGTACAGGCCCACCTCGGCCTTGCCTTGGTAGTGCAGCAGGAAGAAGCGGTCGGAGAGCTTGAGCCAGTAGAACGAGATGCCCGTGAACAGCGCCGGGACGGCGAAGACCAGCATGGGGCGCAGGATCCTCCACTCCGGGAGCCGATCGAGTTTTCGCACGTAGGTCGGCATGAGGGCGATCTGCAGGCTGGCTGCCGTGATCAGGTTGGCCAGCAGCACGCCCATCGGGCCCCACTTGAACACCGCCACCAGCAGGATCGAGAGCGGTATCTGAACGGCGATCCGGCCGAGCGTGTAGGCGGTGAAGGTCCACGGCTTGTGCTCGAGACGGAAAAGGGTGATCGGCACGTCGTTGAGGTTGGTGAAGAACAGGGTCGCGAGGGCCACGGCGAAGTAGCGCCAGTCCCCGGAGGAGTACTGCTCGCCGAGCAGCAGCGGCGCCAGACGAGGCATGAGGACGGCGCAGGTCCCGATGAGGACGGCCGGGTAGACCGTCGACACGTAGAAGACGTTGGTGATCACCTTGCGGTGGCCCTCGGGCGTCTTGTCGTCGAAGTAGAAGCGCGAGAAGGCGATGTCGAAGCCCAAAGTGACGAACACGTCGAGGAAGGCCGTCACCGTGACCACCATGCCCAGAATGCCGTAGTCGGAGCGCGTGAGGAAGGTAGTGTAGAGCGGGAGCAGGAGGGCGACGAGGAACTTCTGCAGCGCTCGGCCGCTGCCGTAGATCACCGAGTCCTTGAGGAGGAGCCCGTACCCCGCGCTCTTGCCCTGCCCGGGGCCGTCTGCGTGCGTGGGCCGTCTGCGGATCAGGATCGCGGAGCCTCCGATAGCTGGTGGGTGCGGGCCGCGACGCGGCTCTGGCGGGCACCGGCTTGCCGTGGTCGGGAAGACATTCTACCACCGCCCCAGGGGCGAAGACCGGAGCGCCGGATGGCGGCGCGACAGCCTAGCGGAGCTTGCGCGCCGGGTTACCGGCCCATACCTCTCCGGGGCTCACGTTCTTGCGCACCGCGGCGCTCATGCCGATCACGGCGCCTTCGCCGACGGTCACGCCGTTGGCGACCACAGCGCCCTGCCAGATGCTCGCCCCTTTGCCGATGCGGGCACCGCCGCCCACCTGGGCGTGGCCGGCGACGAGCACGTCTTCGCCGACCTCGACGTTGTGGCCCACGTTCACGTGCGGGCCGATGCGGGCGCCGCGGCGGAGGATGGTGTCGCCCAGGGCGCCGCGCTGGATCGTGGCGTGTGCGGCCACGTCCACGTCGTCTTCGATGAGCACGCCGCCCAGCTGCGGGAACTTGACCAGGCGCCCCGCAGAGTCGCGCTCGTAGCCCATGCCGCTACAGCCGATGGTCGCGTGCGGGCCGATGCTCACGTCGCGCCCGACGCGGGCGTTCATCACCCAGGCCTGGTTCGCGCTCACCGACTGGGCCAGGGCCGGCTGGGCGTAGACCGGAGCCTGGTCGGCCGCGAGATGGGCGAAAAAGCGCCCGATGACGCACGCCATCGCCAGACGCGGGTTGGCGCAGGCGGCTACGGCGGCGCCGGGCGCGAGATCGGCGGCGGACGGTGCGGGCGCCGGTCCCACGAGGAGCGCGCCGCGGAAACCCGCGGCTGCCTCGGCGCGCCGGCTCCAGGCCACGTCGCCGGAGCCCGCCGCGGCGTCGGGCGCCACGCGCTCGAGGGCGGCGCCCTCGCCGCCGTCGTCCCGCGTGGTCACGTACTCCTGCAGCTGGCCGATCTCCGCCAGGTAGCGGACGACCTCTGCCGCCGACGGGCTCACGGCCGGTAGTGCGGCAGGTACTTCGCCAGCAGGCCGGGGTCGAACTCGTGCGGTACGTAGTCGTCGGGGATCTCGATGTAGGCTGCGTTGTCGGGCGCCAGCGCGAACTGCAGCTCGGCCCACGGGTTGGGCTTGTTGTAGTACACGGCGTTGGGGACCTCGAGGTCCAGCACCACGTGCGAGCTGTAGCCGACGATGGCGCCTGGAGCGATGGTGATGCCGGCGCTCGTGTTGGTCCGGCTGCCGATCACCGATCCGTAGCCGTAGCGGGTGATGAGCTGGCGCTTGGGGGCCCGTGGGCGGCCGTGATCGATGTTCTTGGTGTGCGAGCTCATGATGCCGGCGGCGATGAAGCACCAGTCGTCGACGATCACGCTCTTGGAGATGCAGGATCCGGTGCGCACGCGCACGTGGTTGCCGATCAGGCAGATGCCGGTGGTCACGCAGTCGTCGGCGATCTCCACGTCGTCGAGCACCCGGGTGCCCGCGGCGAGGTGCACGCGGTGTCCGAGCCGGACGTCCGCGCCGACGATGACATCGGGCTCGATGATGCACTGCAGGCCGTGGTCGAAGCCGGCCCCGTGCGCGAAGTCCTTGGCGATCCACGACCCGCTCGGGGTGTGGTGCTCGTAGGCGCTCCAGTCCACCTGACGCCTCGCTTTCCGTCGCTGTGCTGGTCCGGCCGGCGGATCACCGACCGGTAGGCGGACAGTATAGCGCCGTCGACGGCGCGGCGCGGGCCGTCGCCGGCCTCTACCGCCGCGGCGCCCCGAGGTCCTTGGGGAGTTGCTCGGCGTGCGCCTCGGCGGCGGCCAGTTGCTCGGCGGCAAGCGGAGACGAGCCGCGGCGCCGGGCACGGGTCAGGGCCTCGCCGACCTTGAGGCCGGCGGTGTGCAGCTCGATGAGCGGTTGCGGCAGCAGGTCGCCGGGCGCTGCATCGGCGGCGCCGGGCCAGCTGCGCAGGCCGGCGCCGCTCAGGCCGCGCCGGTCGAGCTCGCCGGCCAGGCTCACCACGGCGAGATGCGACGCCGTCGTGGCCAGCTCGGCGGCGTCCATCCAGGCGCCGGCGCCGATGGTGCGCCGGTCGGGCTGCGCGGGGCAGAGCACGAGGCCGTCGGCCTCGGCCAGGCGGCCGCGGGCGGCCGCGTCGCCGAGGCCGTCCCCCGCCTTCTCGCCGCCGTACAGGCTGATGCGGCCGGCGCCCTCCGGCGCCGCCACCAGCACGCGCGCGCCGGCTTGCGCCAGTCCGCGCGTGACCTTTCCGCAGGCCGGTCCGTCACCGGCCACCAGGATCGTGGCGCCCACGACCTCCACGCCCAGCTGCAGCAGGCCCCAGACGGCCTCCATCGGCAGGTAGCGGTAGACGTCGACGGCGTCCTCGTCCACTCCGGCCACGGCGATGCTCAGGCGGCGGCAGGTGGCCACGTCCACGTCCCCGGCGCGCCAGTGGGCGACGCCGCGCATCAGGGTCACTGCGGCGGTCTCGCAGACGTTGCGTACGATCGACTCGTCGATGGGCCGGACGCCGGGCAGGTCGGTGATCACGTCAACGGTCGACAGCGGAGCTTGCAGGCGCGTGGGCAGCAGCCGCACGCGGTCCTGGACGCCGGCGAGCGCGGCCAGGTGCGTCGTCTGCCGCTCGGCGTCCTTGCGTGACGAGCGCACGCTGTCGCGGCCGACGGCGTACACCTCGTCGGCGCCGGCCATCGCGGCGATCACCGGGGTGACACGGCGGTAGCCGACGCCGGCCTCGGTGAGCACGCGCAGGCCGGCGAGATCCAGCCGGTGCCGCTCGATGGCGCGGCGCATGAGGCGCAGGACCTGGCGGCCGGGGAACCGGTCGTCGCAGGCATCGCGGGGGTCGGCGGCGTCGCTCACGGCGCAATCCTATCGCGACTCCGGCGTGCGCGCGCCGTCCAGGGCGCGATCCGTCCGGCCATGATCCCGCCCTCGCAAGCGCCCGCGAACCGTACGGCCGCGCGCCGCGTCTCACCGAGTCGCGGCCGGGTCGGCGAGAGCTTGCGCCTCCGCTATACTCACGACTCGCTCAAGCGGCGAAAGGACTGCCTTCATGGGCATCCCGATCGGCTTCATCAGACGCACACCCCGCGTCGTTCTCGGCGTTCTGTTGAGCGCCGCGCTGGCCGCCGCCTTGGCCGGCGCTCTCGCGCCGCCGGCCGCGGCGGCCCCCGGCGCCGCCCAGATCGACGACTTCCTGGCGCTGTACGACTCTCCCATGGCCGGTACCGGCGGCGCTTTCGTTGCCGCGGGGCAAGCGTACGGCGTGGACCCCGCCTTCCTCGTCGCCATCGCCGGCGCCGAGTCGAGCTTCGGCGAGTTCCTGTACTCCGAGGACGGCGATCCGTGCACGTACAACGCCTTCAACTGGTTCTACGGCGCTACGTGGCCGCAGAGCGACTTCGGCTCTTGGGACGAGGCCATCGCTCGCGTCGC
>Ga0315287_10006137_pt1 | contig 11918 bp, 15 predicted proteins | sample YL17G11_0_MG_FD_205037 | JGI IMG/M metagenome (GOLD analysis project Ga0315287, IMG submission 205037) | Sediment microbial communities from Yellowstone Lake, YNP, Wyoming, USA - YL17G11_0 | ecosystem: Environmental > Aquatic > Freshwater > Lake > Sediment | place: USA: Wyoming | collected...
AATCTCCCTTCACATTTTTGAAGCGTTCCGTGGCGATCTCATCCAGGAATTTCATTTCAAGGTCCTGCATGATCTTTTTATATTCATCCAGCTTCTTTTCTTTGTGTTTCTCCATGATCTTCTTGTCTTTCATGGAGGCCACCAAATGGGCGCGCTGTTCTTCCAGGGCGCTGCTGGCTTCAATCACTTTTTCGACCTGATTATCCAGGTCATCTTTCAAGACCTCCAGGTGGGCCTTTCTTCTTAAGACTTTCTCAAAATTGGTGATCGGCCCTCTTTTAAAAACATTCCTTAGCTCTTCTTCCTTGTGTTTTTTTTCCTGTTTGATCGTTTCCTCTTTTTCCTTTTGTTTTATGTATTCCACCTGCTTTTCAGCAAATTTTTCCTGTTCCTTCTTCTCCTTGATGCCGCGCACTTTCAGTACCGATTCAAGGTCGTATTTAAATCTCTTCCCGGGTTTTGGTTTGGCCATAAAATTACCTCAAATTCAGGCGAAGATGCTGATGATCCTTCTGACCGTTTCTTCGAAATCAACCTTCTCAAAGGTCCCCTGTCGCAGGAAGGTGTTAACCTGATCAATCTTGGATAAGGCATAATCGATCTTGGGGTTGCTCCCTTTAACGTAAGCCCCGATATTGATCAGATCTTCCGCTTCGGAATAACGGGCCAGCACTTCCCGCAGCTTTCCCGCCGCCTCCTTATGCTCATCCGAAACCAGATTGGTCATCAGACGCGAAACACTGTGCGGAATATCGACGGCCGGATAATGGTTCCGGGCCGCCAGGTCACGGGAAAGAATGATGTGGCCATCCAGAATCGAACGCGAATGATCGGCAATCGGCTCGTTAAAATCATCTCCTTCAACCAGTACCGTATAAAAAGCGGTAATTGTGCCCACCGTCGAAGTCCCCGAACGTTCCATCAGGCGCGGGAGAAGAGCGAAAACGGACGGGGTGTAACCCTTGGTGGTGGGCGGCTCACCGGCCGCCAAACCGATATCACGCTGCGCCATAGCAAAACGCGTCACCGAGTCCATCATCAGGATGACCGTTTTGCCCTGGTTCCTGAAGTATTCGGCAACGGCAGTCGCCACAAAAGCCGCCTTTAAACGGATCAGGGGCGGCAGGTCAGAAGTGGCCACGACCACTACCGATTTTTTTAAGCCCTCCTCCCCCAGCGATTCTTCGATAAAATCACGCACTTCGCGGCCGCGTTCACCCACCAGCGAAATGACGTTAACATCCGCTTCGGCATTACGCGCGATCATGCCCATAACGGTGGATTTGCCAACGCCGGATCCTGCAAAAATGCCAATGCGCTGGCCCCGACCTACGGTTAACAAGCCATCGATAGCACGAATATGACATTTTAAAACTTCGGTCACCCGGGGACGTTTTACCGGATCGGGGGGATTGGCATCCAGCGGATAATCAGTTTCCCCAAAAATTGGTCCCTTGCCATCAATCGGTTCTCCCAATCCTCCCAGTACTCTCCCCAACAAATCATTTCCAACCCTCACCCTTAACGGTTTTCCCGCCGCTAATACCTGCGCCCCGGGAGAAATACCGGACGTCGAACCCAGGGGCATTAATAAAACCCGGTTTTCCCTGAAGCCCACTACTTCCGCAAAAGCGTCACGGTTTTCTTTCTCAATCCGGATGGAACAAAGACCACCCACCGAAACTCCGCCCACCTGGGCTTCGATGATCAATCCCACCACCTGCACCACTTTGCCGATGACCCGCACCAGATCCGCTCTGTCAACCGCTTTGTGGTATTTCTCAAAATCGATTTTTACATGAGGCATTAAGCTTGCTCTTCTTCGGCAGATACTTTTTTGAGGGCTTCTTCAATCGCTTTTAATTTAGTGGAAATACGAGCGTCAACAAAGCCGAGATTGGTCTCGATCACACAACCTCCCGGCTCAATGGTAGAATCCTCAATGATGGAAAAACTCTTGACCCCGTCCAGCATACTGGTCAGGCGGTCCTTGTAACGCTTTAAATATTCGGCGTCTTCGCGGTTTACTTTTACAATGATCTGTTCCCGGTCCGAAACCCGCGCAATCGCCTCCGATACAATATTTAAACACACGTCACGATGGAGTGAAACCTCGGAACGAATGATCTGCTCCGCCACCTTGAGCGATAAACGCAAAATCTCAGCTTCCGAATCTTTAATGATCTGTTTGCGCTCTTTGATCGCCTGGTTCAGTGTCTCCATCGCCTCTGCGATATGGGAAGCCGCTTCAGCCCGCCCCTCTTCCCTGCCCGCCGCTTTCGCTTCTTCCCTGACTCCATCTGCCTCCGCCATGGCTTCCTGGACAATTTTCTCCGCTTCACTTCTCACCCGGGTAAGATTCTCGGCGGTGGTGGATTCGGCGTTGATCGCGGTTAGAATGGATTTAGCTTCTAGCCTTGGCTTACGCAGAGGTGCGGCCTTTTTTTCAATAAAGAGGGTGCCCTTTTCTTCTAATTGGTTGCGTTTTATCAGACCCATTAGAAAAGCCTGCTTTTATATAATTCCTTAAGTTTCAGCTCAATCTTGGGGGACAGAGCATTCGGCTTAAGCGTATAAAGTAACTCTTCGATTAACACCTTTTCCCGCGGCAGATTTAATAAAGCATCTTCTCTTTGATCTTCCGGCATGATGGACAAAAGATAAGCGATCATTTGCGGCCGTTCATACATGAGCAGCGCGTAATTTTTCCGGGCCCTGGGCTTTTCTTCCATTCTGGGAGGTGGCAGGGTCCTTTCTTCTGTCCTTTTTTCTCCTTCCGGCAGAGCCAGAAAACTTTTGAATTCATCCAGCACTTCGGAAATGGCATCCGGGGAAGGAGTAGGAAGATGATTGATGCCCGCCGCGATCAGATCGGCCAGTTCTCCCGGCAGGTAGCGCAGGATGCGCGAAGAAGTTTCCGCCCCCACTATGGATAAAAAAATCGTCGCTTTTTCCCTACCGGTTAATGCCATCTGTTAATCCGTCAACCAATGTTTGAGCAGATCCGCGATCTTTTCCGGATTCTTTTCGGTCATAGATCGCAGCGCCTCAACGGTTGAGATCCTTTCCTCTCTTACATAGGGTCTTTCAACTTCCGCCATTTCTGTTTTTTCCTCATGGGTTCTCTGCAAGATTCTTCTGAAAATAAAGAAAATCGCAATCGCGATTAATACGATCCCCGCCAACCAGATGATTCTGAGCAGCAGTGAGAGTAATCGAACGGGATGGAAGACCGGCATTTTTAAGAATGGTTTTGGGGCTTTCGCCACCACCCCGGGAACCGCCTCCGGCGATGAAACGGCCAGATGAAAAGGGACGGCCTGGATAATGATCCGATCCCCTCGCTTTTTATTATAACCGATCGCCGCCGCCACCATCGCGTTCGTCATATCTTTCAGCGATTTAGGGATAACAATCCGGTTATCAATTAAAACAATCGCGGTCAGCTTGCTGACCTTTATCGGTTGGGCGTATTCGATGCTTTTGACTTCGGCGTTTACCTTAACAATGATGGCGTTGGGTGGATAAAAGCGGTTCAGCATTTCCTGGGCTTTAGCCGCCAGATCCCTTTCATAATCTTTCCTGACCCGCACCTTATACAGGAACTTTTCTTCCGGAGTTATGGGCGGCCGGGTGGTAGCCATTTCTTCGGCAGAAGCCGGCGGCTTTATCTCTTCGGGAATAAGCTTGACCTTTTCCGGGCCCACCTGAAGCACTTCCGGCGGAATTATAGGGGAAGGCAATAGCGCCACTTCTGGTTTTACTTCGGCGGTTTTTGCCTTAGCGGATAAGATTTTCCCTGTGTCATCAATGACGGTAACATTTTCAGTTTGTAAATTTTCCACGCTGCTCGCTACCAGGTGGATGATGCCGTTTACTTTTTCCGCCATCAGTTCGGTCCCGAGGCGCAGACGCAGCATAACCGAAGCGGTTACCGGCGCTACCGCCGCGGCAAATAGCCGCGTTTCCGGTATGACAATCTGCACGCGAGCGTCTTCTACCCCTTCAATACGACGAATGGTCCTCGATAACTCGCCGGAAATGGCCCGGATCAACTGGATCCTTCGATCGAAATCGGTGGCTCCCAGTTTAGATTCGTCAAAAATCTCCCAGCCCACCACTCCCCCCAGGGGTAAATTCTTTTCTGCCAATCCCATCCGGGCGTCATCCGCTTTAACTTTTGGCACGGCGATAGAGCGGCCGTCATCCCGAATTTCATAATTGATATTCAGCTCTTTCAAACGGGCAATGACATTGGCCGCATCTTTGAGATCAAGATTGGTATAAATGACGGTATAGCCGCTGGTGCTTTTGCCGGCGGTAGCACAGCCGCGGAAAAAAAGAAAAATGACGGCAAAAAGCACCACCACCGATACTCCGGCAAGCAGCAGAATTCTTCTTATATCTAAACCCGCTGGCGCTTCCGCCATACTAGCTCCTCATTAGATCTGCATCGATGTAACTTCTTTGAAAGTCTGTACCGCAGTGTTGATGGTGGTAGTAGCCAATTGAACCATAATGTTTAATTTAGCCTGCGCTACCATCACGTCCTGGAGCTCAACTTCTCCCCGGGTAAATCCGTTAATCATCTGATTAGTTAAATTTTCCTGACGGCTCACGCCGTTAAGCGATTCGATGCTCTTAGCCAAGATATCATCAAAAAGATTGCCCGGCAAATTAATTTTTTCCGCAGCCGCAGGTGTCCCCACTGGGGCTAAAAAATCCTCGCCCAATAATCGTGCCATCCTCATTTCAGCGCCGATCGGATTGATTGCTTCAACCATTTTAAGCTCCTTTCGTAATTATTGGATTTGCAAAGTATCAGAAATCATTTTCTTGGTAGAGTTAAAGGCCGTGATATTTGCCTGGTAGACCCGGGTGACATAGACCATATCGGCCATTTCCGTAGACATACTAACATTGGGCAGAGAAAGGAAACCCTGGGCATCGGCATCCGGATGGTCAGGTTTATAGACTTTGGGAAAGGGAGTGCTATCTTCCGCCACATCCATGACCTCTACTCCCCCGCCCCTCCCATAAGATTTTCCTTCCGCCGCCGATAATTCATCAGCAAAGGAAAGGTTTTTCTCCGTAAAAACCGGCACGCGCCTGCGGTATGGCCCCCCATAAATGGTGCGGGTGGTATTGATATTCGCCAGATTGGAGGCGATCAATTCCATCGCCACCCGTTCGGCAGTTAAACCAGAAACACTGATCTCTAGCGCACTATACAATCCCATTTGTTATCACTTCTTTCCCTGGGTAACAATCGTTTTTAACATGCCGATTTTGGAAGTTAAAAGTCTCACATATTCGGAATATTTATTTTGGGTCAATGCCGCCAGTTCTTCTTCCAGCGCCACTTTTTTACGATCCGTGCGTTTAACCGCCTTCATCAAATGTTCATCGAAGGTTAAGGCTTCATACCCCGGCGTTTTGGCATTGGCAATATTATGCGCGGTTACCTCCTGCTTAAGCGATTCGATTCTCATCGCCCTGGTCAGGTTATCAAAAGTCGGGTCAAAGATCTCAATTGGATTAAGCATGTTTTAATTTTGATTTAATATTATTGATCGATTTAGCCAATACGCGACACACCTTAGGACGTGAAAGTTTAAGCTTAGCCGCAATCGTTCTTTGATTAATTCCCTGGTTGAAAAATAATTCAACCACCTGCCGTTGCAAAGGGGGAAGTTCCTGGACAACGTTGCGAATTTTATCCTTGAGTTCCGCAAACTCCACTTCGGCCGCCGGGGTGGTTTCCCCCGCTACCGGCGGTTCTACTCCGATCTCAGACATTTCTTCAATCGAGAGCAGGTACATTAAAGCCGAAGCCGAAACAATCTTTTTTATACGCTTGAGGGCTTCTTTAAATTCCGATTCGCTCAGCTCTTTTTTTTCTAAGAGCGCATCTTCTTCCTTCTGCTTCTGGCTGCGTTTTACCACTGATTTTACGCCCTTCTTGGCCAGGTCCCTGACCATCACCTGTACCCGGTAAGGGACCGGGCTGTAGCTCTTGAATCCGTCTAAAATTTCACCTCGGATCCGGTAAGAGGAATAGGTTTCAAACTTAACTCCGCGTTTGGGATCAAAATTTTCAGCGGCCTTCATTAACCCTATCGTTCCATCCGAAACCAGATCATCATATTCAATGTTGGGAGGAAGACCTTTGCCCGAAACCATGGAAGCGATGGAATGCACCAGTGGCATATAGGCCTCGAGTGATTTTGGTAAAGAAGATTTTTTGGTTTGTGTCATTTAATCGGCTCCGTCCCACTTTCTCCGAGCGAAGGAAAAAGATCTTTGGTTGAAAAAGCTCCGCTCCGCACCAGCTCCTGGGCCAGTTTTTCCACCATTAAATCTGCGGTAAAAATCTTGCTCACGGAGTTGTTCTCTTCTCCCCCCAGGCTCAAATCGGGAACCGTAACCGCTTGTTTTAAAATCTCCTTATAAAAATAAGTCAGAAACTCTTCTTTAACTTTTTGTGCGTTGACACCAGACCAGCTTTGTCCATCTGGTAGCATACTTCCAGCCTGTACACCCGGTACTTCTGATAGCATCAGATCACCTCAAATTCGGCCTTAATGGCGCCGGCTTTTTTCATCGCTTGTAAAATAGAAATCAAATCTTTAGGGGATGCCCCGATGGCATTCAAGGCTCTTACCAGAGCAGAAAGCGTGGTGCCACCACCCACGGTCTGCAACTGCCCTTTATTCTTTTCAAGTTTAGCCAGTGATCGTGCCCGATATGAAACCTGTTCCTGCTGGTTGGCGGTGGTATCCCCTTCTGAATAAAGATTCACATCGCCAATCATCACGTCAATACCCGCATAAGAAACCGCCGCCGGTGCGATCCTGACATTTTCGCCAATCACAATCGTGCCGGTTCGCTCATTAACCACAATTTTTGCTACCTGGTCCGGCACCACCCTTAAATTTTCAACTAAAGAGACCAGCGCCACCACTTCCCCAGTGGGAATCGGAACGCTGATCGTTCCGGCATCTTTTGCCGTAGCATCCAAACCCGCACCGCGAATGGATTGAACCATACGGTTCGCGGTGGTAAAGTCGGGATTGTCAATAACAATCGTTAATACCCCTTTATCCCCCATTGAAACCGGGATTTCCTGCTCCACCAGAGCGCCATTTGAGATGATGCCCACCGTCTCCTGTTGCGGGCGAATGTAGGGAACGGCTGCCGCAGTTTGGCTGGCACCCACCAGTACGCTGCCCTGCGCTACCGCGTAAACCTGGTCATCCGCACCACGTAGAGGGGTTTGCAATAAGATCCCGCCTCGGAGCGAAGTAGCGTCGCCCATGGATGAAACGGTAACATCCAATTTTTGTCCGGATTTAACAAAGGGCGGCAGGGTCGCGGTGACCATCACCGCCGCTACATTTCTGGATTTAAAATCAACCGATTGGGGAACCATTCCCATCCTGGATAAAAGATTGGTGAGGGCCTGCTGGGTGAACCCGGTTTGGATTTTATCACCGGAATTACTGAGCCCCACCACCAAACCAAACCCCATCAACTGGTTCTCACGTGCCTCCAGGATATGGGCCATGTCCTTGATACGGACCGGTGGCGAGGCCGCCTCCACCGGGAATGACCAAGCCCCAATGACCAACGACAAAATAATTCCCAATTTCCAAATTTGCATGATTAAAAAAGCCAGTTTAGCAGCCGTGTCAGCCAGCCCGGCGAATCGGCTTCGGCTACCGCTCCTCTCCCTTTAATGGAAAGATTCCCATTGGCAATTTGATAAGAGAAAATAGTATTTGCCCCGCTGATATCTTTCGGGCGAATAACACCTTTGACATCGATTTCCTGGGTTTCATCATTTACTTCAATTTTGTGCCTGCCCTCTATCGCCAGGTTGCCATTCGGCAGGACATCCGTTACCCAAGCCGAAATACGCGCCTGGACATTGCTGGTACGTGAGGTTTGGCCGCTCCCGCTGTAGCTATTTGCCAGAGAACCGGTGGCCTGGTTGCTGGGACCGATCACGGGAGCTAAACGGGCAATGGTATGGGAAAATTTTGCCGCCAGATCATCTTTTACGTCAGTTTTGGTACCGGCTTTATTTTGGGCGGTGGTATTTTCTAAAATGACAATATTTATGATATCGCCAATTTTGTAGGCTTTATCCGTGCTGAATGGGGAAGCGCTCTCCGATTTCCAAATAGAATCAGCCAGGGCGGGCCCGGCGTTAATAAAAGCAAAACTCAAAATGCCAATCGCAAAACCAATATATTTAATTTTCACTTTAAGTTCACCTCAACCTCACCAGGAGAACTGACCAGTCCGATTAAAATTTTGTTAGATTCGCTGCGCTTCACCTTAACTTCTTTATTCAAATAGCCATCTTCCAGCGCTACTCCCTGAGCCTTAACCAATAAATTATCCGCTTTTACTACTAATCTGACCTGGGCACCGCGACGAATCATCGGGATTTCTTTAATCATCCAGCCAAAAATAGTGCTGTTTTTAGGGATGATCGTTTTGGCTTCGCTAGAAATGACCTGAACAAGATCGGAATAATATTGATTGGGAAGCAGGGCAACATCCCTTTCTTCCAGTTTTAAGTCCGCCATTTCAATCCTTTGCCCGCGACTGATCTGGTTGGCCGAACAGACCATTTCCTTGAAGATCTCAACCTTTGCCCGGGCAAATATTTTAATTAAGGCCTCGCCGGAGGCATTAGAAATCTGGATCGGGAAAATAACATTGCCAATGGGTTTAAAATCATCGAACAGTTGCACGATTTTTAAACCGGCATCCTCCGGGACATCCTTTAGCATCTCAGCAATTTTATCGCGATTCTTCAGATCAACCGTGATCTTTAAATTGCCCCATTCCGGATTTTTGGCGGTGACGAAATCCTGGATTACCTGCGTAATCTTCTGGTCAGGGTTTTCCAGTGCGAAGGAAGCTAACGCTCCGCCTAAAATTAAACCCATGATAATAAATAATCTAAAGATTAATTTCAAGATTGTCTCATATTGCGCAAGCTATCCAGCATCGCATCGTAGGATTGTACGGCTTTGGTCACCGTATCAAAAACTCTTTGCACCATGACCATGTTCATCATCTCAGAAATAACGTCCACGTTTGATTGCTCCAGCGTGTATTGGTTTATGAGACCAAAATTTTCCTGACCGGGAACGCCCACCATCGGCTCACCCGAAGCTGCGGAAGCCTGATAGAGGTTTTGCCCAAGATTTTTTAAGCCGGTTTGATTGGTAAAGCGCACCAGATTGATTTGACCAATCTCAGAATAATCTTGTTGATTACTAACCGCCACCAGCACTGCACCGTCGGTGCGAATGACAATCGAGGTCGTTCCCTGCGGCACCACGATCGGCGATTCCAGTAAATGCCCGTTAGGATCCACCAGATTCCCGGCATCATCCATATGCAGATTACCCGCCCGTCCGTAAGCCAGCGTGCCGTCCGGCATTTTAAATTGTAAAAACCCCTCCCCTTTAATCGCTAAGTCCAGCGGATTGCTGGTGGTCTCAAAGCTTCCCTGCGTAAAATCACTGGGCGTGGAAGCGATCCTGACCCCGGTACCGTATTCCACCGAAACCGGCGGGGTCTCATTCCCCGACATAGCTTCATATAATCTGTCCTTAAAACTTTTTTCTATGAAAAATAAACTCTCACTTTCTGCGCGCTCTTTCTTAAAGGCCACCGTTTTTGCATTGGCCAAATTATTGGTGATCGACAAGATTTTATCCTGTAAAGTTGAAAGTCCGGTAGCGGCAACATATAAAGGTTGAAACATCTTTTAGCTCCTTTCTTATTGTGCTTTACCCAATTCCATCGCCTGCGAAAGCATCCCGTCCCGAGCTTGGATCAGCTTCGTGTCCATATTAAAAATTCTTTCCAGCATTACCATATCCATCATCTGGTCAACGATATTCACATTGGAAGCTTCTATATATCCCTGGATCAGGCGCGGGTTGGCCACTTCGGTGATAACTGAATTATTGTCATTTTTTTTGAAAATAACACCATTGAGAGAGACGAATGAATCTTTACTTTCCGGATTGATTAACCGGAGACGATCTACCGTCGCTCCATCAATTTTGAGCTCACCAATTTGGTTGAATTCTACATTGGCGCCGGGCGTGACGACCATCGGGCCATTATAACCTAATACCGGAAAACTCCCCGCGACCGTTATCAACCGTCCATCTTTATCTAAGCGAAAGCGACCGTCCCGTGTATAACCTTCTCCCCACGGCCCCTGGATCACAAAATAACCGTCGGAACCCAATGCCAGGTCCAGATTGTTTCCGGTTTTGATTAAGGCTCCTGGGAGTTGATTATAGTAAGTATTTTCTGCTATCGGCTTCATAGCGGAGGTGCGGTACAGCGCCGCTTCTAATTCGACCGGGAAACCGCGGATGACCACGTCCGACTTTTTTGCGCCCGGAATTTGAGAAAGCGCCATATTATCTATCATTTTCCTAACGCGCTGATCCGTACTTTCCAAACCGGCGGCGCCGATCTCCAAAATGGGGTCAGTCATGTTGAGGTCATTATAGAATGGCAATAACTAAATGTCAATCGTGAATCGGAGCAATTTAGGGACGTTTATTATCTTTTTCTTCTTCGCGAATACGAGTGATCATACGCTCGCGTTTTTCCGCCATGCGGTCAAGTTTATAGACGAAAAAGAGAACTTCCGCCACCAGGGTGTAAAGTTCAGCGGGGATCTCGGTATCCAACTCCAACTTGCTAAGGAGTTTGGCCAATTCCGGATCCTCATACAGCGGTATTTTATTTTCATCCGCGAGACGTAAAATTTCATCGGCTACCGGCCCGCGTCCGGAAGCAATCACCAGGGGAGCCTTATCACGATCCACATCATAACGGATTGCGATCGCGGCCTTTCTTTCCGTGCCCCCTTCTTCGCCGGGTCCTTTTACTTTAGCATCTACTTCTGCCATTTTTTACGCCTCAATATCAATTCTTTTTAACAGTTCTTCAAGCTTAAGCATAGGAATCAAATAAGGGCGAATACTGCACATCATCGGATCCACTTTTACCTGATAACCGGTGATCATGAAATTTTTATCCGCCAGGTTTTTCTGCAGCTCGGCAAAATCTTTGGCGATCAAACTCCTTCCCTGGTCTCCATTTTCCTTTTCTGAAAAAACAAAGATAACATAAACCTTATTGTCCTTAACGATCATGGAAACTACCATTTTACCCATATTTTCTGTTCCCATCGACATAACCACCTGGGTATTGCGCGGATCCACCACCGATTGCTTGCCTTCCCCATCCCGCTTAACCATAATTTCAAAATCTTTGGGGGGAGTGGTCATGGCATTGGGAATTTGATGATAGAGATAATTAACCTCCGAACGACCGGTCTGGGAAAGAATTCCCTGAGCAATCAAGTTTTGCAGGATCCCATCCAATTTTCCTTGAAATTCCATCATTGAGGAAGACAAAACCGCGGCCTCTCCGCTATTCGCGGTTGGCGCTTTTTGCTGCAATCCCTGCATCAAGGCCTTTAACGCCCGCACATCATTGATGACCTGTTCGCGACTAATATTTTTCTTGCCCGAAAATTTTTGCGTAAGCGCCTGGAAGTTTTCATCGAACTGGGTAAGCAACGCCGACAACTGATTGATTAAATTCGCATCCATCAATGCCTTCCCCATTCCCAGGGCAGAATTCAAATTGCCAATCCCTTCCTGTAAAGCCATAAATTGCGCCGCCATTCCCGGATTGTCAGAAAAATAATTCCCCAGCACTTTTACCGCTTCAGGAGAATCGATGCCTTTCATTAAAAGTAAAACCGCCGCATCCTGCATCGCCTGGGAGCTATTGGTCCCCTGCAGCATAGTAATAGCTTTTACAAAATTTGAACGGGAAACCTCAACCCCGTTGCGTAA
>Ga0315287_10006138_pt1 | contig 11918 bp, 8 predicted proteins | sample YL17G11_0_MG_FD_205037 | JGI IMG/M metagenome (GOLD analysis project Ga0315287, IMG submission 205037) | Sediment microbial communities from Yellowstone Lake, YNP, Wyoming, USA - YL17G11_0 | ecosystem: Environmental > Aquatic > Freshwater > Lake > Sediment | place: USA: Wyoming | collected...
GCGGCATCGCGCGCGTCGCGCCGGCGCAGTTTCGCGATGACCGGACGCCGGGCTGCGCGCGCCTCGCGTGGATGTTCGATTTCACGCCGCTCGAGGCCGGTGTCAGCTGCCTCGCCGCCACCGAGACGCGCATCGACTGCAACGACGCCGCGGCGCGGCGCGCGATGCAGCTCTACTGGCTCGCGATCCGCCCCGCCAGCGGCCTGATCCGCCGCGAGATGTTGCGCCTGCTGGCCCTGCGGTGTTCTGATCCGCTCCCGCCCCGCTGAAGGATCCCCGTGTCGGCCAAGAAGCACGGCGTGCGCGATGCACTCCGCTATCCCGATTTTCGCCGATATGCCCTGGGCCGATTCTGCGCGACGATGGCGTGGCAGATGCTCGGCGTCGCGGTCGGCTGGCAGGTCTATGCGATCACCAGGGATCCGCTCGACCTCGGCCTGGTCGGGCTCGCGCAGTTCCTGCCGTTCCTGGCGCTGGTGCTGCCGGGTGGCCAACTCGCCGATCGCGCCGACCGCCGTCTGGTGATGGTCTGCGCCTACGTCGTCGAGGCGCTGTGCGCGGTGGTGTTGATCGCGTTCACGTTGAGCGGCAGCCGCGAGGTCTGGCCGGTGTTCCTCGCGATGGCGCTGTTCGGCGCGGGTCGCGCATTCTGGATGCCGAGCGGCCAGGCGATGGTCGTGAACCTGGTGCCCGCCGACGTGTTCCCGACCGCGGTCGGCCTCTCTGCGTCGCTTTTCCAGACCGCGGTGATCGTCGGACCGGCGGTCGGCGGCGTGCTGTACGCGATCGGCGAGGCGACCTTGCACGTGCCCGGCGCGCTGGTGGTCTATGGCGTCGCGCTGGCGCTGCTGATCGCCGTCGTCGTGCTGATCGCCGGCGTGCGTCCGGTTCGAGCGCCGCCCACGACGCAGCCGCTGTCGGCGCATGAGTTCTTCGAGGGCCTGCGCTTCGTGCTGAAGCGCAAGCCGGTGCTCGGCGCGATCTCGCTCGACCTGTTCGCGGTGCTGTTCGGCGGCGCGACGGCGCTGCTGCCGGTGTTCGCCGCCGACATCCTGCACGTCGGCCCGGTGGGCCTCGGCACGCTGCGTACCGCGCCCGGTCTCGGCGCGGCGATCACGGCCGCGTTCCTCGCAACGCGGCCGATCGAGCGGCACGCGGGCCGCTGGATGTTCGGCGGCGTCGCGCTGTTCGGCGTCGCGACCATCGTGTTCGGCGTGTCGACCTCGTTCGTCGTGTCGCTCGGCGCGCTGTTCCTGCTCGGCGTCGGCGACATGGTCAGCGTGTTCGTGCGCCACCTGCTGGTGCAGCTCGAAACACCCGATTCGATCCGCGGTCGCGTCAGCGCGGTCAGCGCCATGTTCATCGGCGCCTCGAACGAGCTCGGCGAGTTCGAGAGCGGCGTGACGGCGAAATGGTTCGGCACTGTGCCCGCCGTGATCTTCGGCGGCGCGGCCTGCATTGGCGTCGTGATCGTCTACCTACGGCTGTTCCCGGAGCTGCGGCGGCTCGACCGCTTCCCCCCGCCGCACGCCTGACATCGGCGCCGGGCGCGTCGCGGGCGCAACCGATCGCGTGTGCCGGTCCGCAGTCTGTATGAATATACAGCCATGCCCGGCCCGCTCCCACGACGCCCTGGCCGCGGCGCGCGCTCGATCATCACGCGCAACGACTCGCCGGACATCGCGTTCGAGCCGTCGATCAACCGGTATTGCGGCTACGAACACGGCTTCGTCTATGGCCTCGACTTGCGGTGGTCTCGATCGAACCCCTGGACGGGATCCGGGAACTCATCGACATCACGACCGGTTCGGGCGACTTCATCGCCAACGGCGTGGTCAGGCGCAACTGCCATGAGCTGCAGCTACCCACCCCGCTGTTCCAGCGCCCGGCCCGCCCGCATGCCGCGTCGGCGGCCGGGAAAATGTTGCTCGATTTCCAGGGAACCGATCGAATCCGACACGGTCCTTCATTACGAAGGGACCGTGGCATACTCAGGACGCATCCGATCCACGTACCTTCTACAGGGGGCTGTATGAATTCTTGCCTGCCTCGGAACCGTCGTACGGTCGCGGTGCTGCCGGTCGTGTCCGTTTGTGTCATCGCCCTGTCGGGCTGCATGCACGCGCGCACCGACGAGTCGCGCGAACTGCAGACCAAGATCGCCTTCGACGAAGCGGTGGTGATCCTCGCCAAGCCGCAGATCGAGGGCGCGGCCGCCGAAGATGGCTTCATGGACTGCGTCAGCTCGAGTCTCGGCTCCGGTCGCGGCAAGCTGATCGTCCGTGGCAACGACGAATTCGTCGACCAGCTGTTCCCCTGGTTCGAGCCCGGCACGGCGCCGACGCGGCCCGAGGCGGTGACCTCGGTGCTCGCTCGGCCCGGTGTCAGCGAGCGTGTCGCCGAGACCGGCGTCCGCTACATCGTCTGGCTCGACGGCAGCACCCGCAAGACCGATGGGGGTGGCAGCCTGGCCTGCGGCGCGGCCCCCGGCGCGGCGGGCTGCATCGGCTTCGGCTGGTGGGAAAAGGAATCCGCCTACGAGGCGACGATCTGGGACCTCAAGCAGGCGAAGACCGCCGGCACGGTCGGCACGAACGTCACCGGCACCTCGGCGATCGTCGGCGCGATCGTGCCGCTGCCGTTCATCGCGCGGGTCGAGGCCACGGCCTGCAACCGCCTCGCCGAGCAGTTGCGCAGTTTCTTCCAGGGCGGCGGCGAAGTGACGACGGCAGCCACTGGTAACGCAGGCACATGAAGACTCCCCTCCCGGTTCGCGTGGTCGTCGGCAGCGCGCTGGTCCTGCTGCTGTCGGGCTGCCCCGAGCAGAGCTCGAGCGGTGGCGGCGGCAGTGCCGGTATTCCCGCGCCGAGCGGCGGCAGCGGCAGCAGCGGCTCGGCGGGGATGCCGGGCATCCCCGGCACCACGGGCGGCAGCAACGGCAGCGCGGGCCTGCCGAGTCCGTCGACCAGCGGCAGTTCCGGTTCGAGCGCGGGGCAGCCCGGCACGACCGGCGGCAGCAGCGGGGGCAATAGCGCCGGCATTCCCGGGACGACGGGCGGCAGCACCGGTGGCGCAGGCCTGCCGGGCAGCGACCCGGGTTCGACCGGCGGCGGAGCCTCGACGGGCACGGGCGCCGGCAAGGATTCCGGCACGGCCGGCAGCGCTTCAAGCGGCGGTGTCGCCGCGACCGTCGGCACCGGCGCCACGGTCACGGTCGGCGCCGATGGTTCGGTGCAGGTCGGCACTACGGCGGGCTCGATCCTGACCGGCGGGCTGCCCGGGACGTCTGGCCTTCCGGGGGCGGACGGTGCGGGCGGCAGCGCCTCGGCCGGCGGCGGCGGTGGTGCGGGCACGGTCGTTGCCGGCGGTGCGGCGGGTACGGCGACCACGCCGGAGGAACGTCGCGCGGTGCTCGACAAGCGCCTCGACGACAGCCTCGGCAGTTTCGACAAGACGCTGGCCGGTGAACAGGCGCGCAGTGCCGCTGAGCGCGATTCGCGCACGGCCACCGGCGCCGGTTCCGCGGGCAGCGACGGTCGCTCGGGCAGCGGTGTCGGTGACGGCACGCTGGCCGGCGGCGGACGCGCCGGCGACCTCAAGGCGGAAAGCGCATCGCGCGACGCCGAGTCGGGCGCCAGCGGCCAGCAGGGCGCCTCGAGCGGCAAGGGCAATGGCCAGGATCGCGGCGCCGTCGGTGGCGGCAGCGGCGGGCCCGATCGCAGTCGCCCGTCGGGCGACGACGACGACATCGTCGCGCGCCGGCTGCGGCGTGCGGCCGAGCAGGAGACCGATCCGGAGCTGAAGGAAAAGCTCTGGAAGGAATACGAGGAATACAAGCGCAATGCGCGCTGACAGGACCCGCACACGACCATGACGACCGTCGTTTCCCTCTGTCGCTCGCCGCGGTCCCTGCTGGGGCTGCTGGCGGTGAGCCTGCTGGCCAGCGGCTGCGTGGTGCAGGACACCAGGCCGCTGCCGAAGATCGCGGCGGTGCAGGCCACGCAGCAGATCCCTGACAACGAACTGCTCGACGTCGCGATCCACGAGTTCGACCCGGGCATCCCGAAGGAACTGGCCGGCGACGAGGACGCACTGGCGAAGCGCCGCATCTACCCCGACGTGCGCAAGGCCGAAGCGAAGATGCTGCCCGCGACGCTGCGCACCACGCTCGAAGCCTCGGGCCAGTGGGGCGCGGTGCGGGTTGTGCCGCCGAGTGTGCAGTTCGTCGACGTGGTCGTCACTGGTCGCATCGTCATCTCGACCGGTACCGACCTCGCACTGGCGGTCACGGCGCGCGATTCCACCGGCCGCGTCTGGTTCGAGGACAAGGTCTTCAAGAGCCCGGCCGACATCGGCTCCTACAAGACGGAAGCGGCGCTCAAGGCGCGCGACCCGTTCCAGAACGTCTATTCGCAGATCGCCAACGACCTGGTCGTCGCGCGCAACAAGCTGCCGCCCGCGGATCGCCGCGAGGTGCGACGCGTGAGCGAGCTGCGCTTTGCGCAGGATCTCGCGCCGGAGGCGTTCGCGGGCTACCTTCAGAAGGACGCGCAGGGCCTGGTGCGGCTCGCGCGACTGCCGGCGGACGACGACCCGCTGCTGCAGCGCGTCGGCCGGATCCGCGAGCGCGACGCCAGCGTGATCGACACCGTCGACGGCTACAACGGCAATTTCACCGACAATCTGCGCGATTCCTACGGTGGCTGGCGCCGCACCAGCTACGACGCGATCGAGAAGGAAGAAATCGCCCGGTCTCAGGCGCGCACCCGCGCCGTGCTTGGCGCGGCGGCGGTGCTCGCGAGCATCTTTGTCTCCGGCAACTGCGCGGCCACCGACTACAACTGCCAGCGCCTCGAGAGCGCTGCGCGCACCGCCGGCGCCGTCGGCGGCACTGCGGCCGTGCTCTCGGGCATCAAGAAGTTCTCCGACGCCAAGGTCGCCGCCCAGGAAGTGAATGAGCTCGCGACCAGCTTCCAGAACGAGGTCGCCCCGCAGGTCGTCGAGCTCGAGGGCCGCACGCTGCGCCTGACCGGCACGGCCGAGGAGCAGTACCGCGAGTGGCGCCGCCTGCTCGGCGAGATCTACCGCGAGGAATCGGGCGGCGTGACTGCCGCGCCGCTGCCGGCCCCAGCCGCCGGCGCCCCGGCCGCCGGTTCCGCGCTGCCGCGGCCGGCTGCCGCGCCCGCGCCGACCCGGCCCGTGCCGGCCGCCGCGCCCGCCCCGGGCCCCACGGCGCGGGAACCAGCGCGAGCGCCCGCACCGCAGTCTTGACGTCGTACAATCCGCTCCGAATGCTGACTCTCGACAAGGGTGCCCGGCTGTGCGGGCGGTTCACGCTCGTCGAACGCATCGGCACGGGCGGCCAGGGCGAAGTGTGGCGCGCGCGTGACGAGACGCGCGAGGAAGACATCGCGCTGAAGGTGCTGCACCCCGAGGTCGCGCGCTCGCCTGAATCCTGGGAGAGCCTGCGCCACGAGTATTCGGTCGCGCAGCGGCTGGGGCATCCCGGCATCGTCGAGATCGCCGCGCCGGTGCGCGGCGATGATGCCACCGTGCTGCCGATGACCCTCGCCACCGGCGACCTGCGTCGGCTGCGCGGCGAGACCTATACGCGGATCGTGCCGGCGTTGCTCGAGATCGCGCGTGCGCTCGAGTACGCGCATTCGCGCGGCGTGATCCACCGCGACCTCAAACCGGGCAACGTGCTGATCGACGCCGAGGGACACATCAACGTGTCCGACTTCGGCATGGCCTCGCTCGATGGCGAGGTGCCGAACCGCGGCATCGGCTCGCCGTTCAGTGCGAGTCCGCAGCAGATCGAGGGCGAACCGCCGACGCCCGCGGACGACGTCTACGGCCTCGGCGCGCTGGCCTACGAGCTGCTGTCCGGATACCCGCCGTTCTACCCGAACTTCGAGCCGCGCGCGGTCATCGGTGCGCCGGTGCCCGAACTGCTGCCGATCCACCCGGCGCCGCCGCGGCTGGTGCGCCTGGTGATGCGCATGCTTGCGAAGGACCCGGGCGAGCGTCCGCCGTCGATGGGCGACGTGCAGGAGGAGCTGCACGCCGCGCTGCAGGACACCGTCAGCGCCGGCCCGGACGAGGAGGGCGCGGCAATCGAGAGCGCCGCCGACGAGCCCGCGCCGCGCCGGTCGACCGCGGCGCTCGCGGCGGCGTCCGCGCCCGCCACCTCGACGATCACGCTTTCGCCGCTGCCCGACCTCGACGCGAACCCCGACCTCGACGTCGGCGCGCCGACGATTGACCCGGACGACACCGCCCAGTCCGAGGTGCTGCAGCCGGACACCGATCCCGATCCCGCTGAGCGCTTCGCCGCGATGCGATCCGCGGCGGAGGCGTCGCGCGCGGCGGCATCCGTGCGCGATCCCGGCTCGCGCGACGATGACTTGATCGAGTCCGCGGCGGATCGCGATGACGGCTCGGGCGAGGCGGCGGCCGGCTCCCGTCTGTCATCCGCCCTGAAGTGGGCCGGCCTCGCGGCGCTCGCCGCGGCGCTGGTCGGTGTATTCGTGTTCCTGCCGCGGATCGCCGAGAAGCGCGCCGCGCAGATCGCGCCACCTGCCGCCTCGGCGCCGCGCACCCCGGCCGCCGCCGACACCGCGACGAAGCCGGCTGCGCCTGCCGCGCCTGCTGCGCCCGATCCCGTGCAGCAGTTCACGAGCCAGCGCGAGGGCTTCGATTCGCGGCTCGCCGCGCTCGAGCAGCGTGGCGCCGCGGTCTGGGGCGGTCCGGCGTTCGCGGGCGCGAAGGCGCTCGGCGCGGATGCGGTGGCCGCGTTGAATGCCGGCAACACGGAGATCGCGCTCGACCGCATCAAGGTGGCGACGCAGCGTCTCGAGCGGCTGGCTGGCGAGGCCTCGGCGGCGGCGCTGTCGCAGGTCGAGGCGGGCGAACGCGCGCTCGCGGGCGGGCAGACGCAGGTCGCACGCCAGGCCTTCGAGCTCGCGCAGCAGGTCGAGCCGGCGAACGCGCGCGCCGCCGCGGGCTTGAAGCGCACCGGGGGTCTGGCGCCGGCGCTGCCGCTGCTGGCGGAGGCGGAGTCGGCCATGGCCGCGGGTAACGCGGCACGCGCCGCCGGGCTCTACGAGCAGGTGCTGAAGGCCGACCCGCAGAATGCCGCGGCCGCCGAGGGGCTGCGCCGCGCGCGCGCCGCGGTCGCGGACGACGCCTATGCGCGCGAGGTCGGCAACGCGCTCGCCAGCCTGCGCGCTGGCCGTTTCGACGAGGCGCGGCAGGCGCTGGAAGGCGCCCGCGCGCTGCGGCCGCAGGCGCCGGAGGTGGCGGCCGGCTTCGCCGAGCTGGCCTCGGCGCTCGCGGGCCGGGATCTTGCCGGCACCCGGGCACGCGCCACCGAAATGGAGTCGGGTGAACGCTGGGCCGACGCCCTGGCGGTCTACGAGGGCCTGCTCGCGCAGGATCCCAGCGTCGAGTTCGCCCGCGCCGGCCGCGCGCGATCCCTGCCGCGCGCGGAACTCGCGCGGGCCCTGCAGGGTCTGATCGACAAGCCTGAGCGGCTGGCCGCCGCCGAAGTGCGTGCGGACGCGGCGCGGTTGCTGGCCCAGGCCCGGGGGATCGCCGATGCCGGGCCGGTGCTGCGCTCGCAGGTGAGTCGGGTCGAGGCGCAGTTGCCGCAATACGAGAAGCCAGTCCGTATCGCTCTGGAATCGGACGGGCTCACCAGCATCGCGATCCAGCGGGTCGGTGCGCTGGGCAGCTTTGCGAGGCAGGAGGTCGAGTTGAAGCCGGGACGGTACGTCGTGATCGGGACTCGCGCCGGGTATCGCGACGTGCGTCGCGAGATCCTCGTTGCGCCCGGCGAGGCGCCACAGGCCGTCCAGGTCCGCTGCGCCGACCCGATACTTTAATGGACGCCCCGCCGTCGATCCGGCTGCGCGAACCGGCCGGCGACCGCCGGCTCGACCCGCCGCTGGTGATCGGCGGTGCCGACGACGATCTCGTGCGCGTGCCCGGTGCCGGCCCCGTGGATGCGCTGCGGCTCGAATGGCGCGGCGACGGCTGGCTGGCGCAGCCGGCGCGCGGCGCGTCCGCCGCGTTGCTCGTCAATGGTGAGCGTCTGCCCGCCGGCGGCCACGAACTGCGCGCCGGCGACGTGTTCGAGGTCGGCGCGGCGCGGGTCGTGGCGCGGCGCCTCGAGCCCGCCGCGCTCGAGCTGGATGTGCGCCACCTGGTTGGCAACGACACTCTCGCGCCGCTCGGCTCGACGCGCGCACGGTCCGACGCGGACGAGGCGGCGGACGCGGAAATCATCGCTGCCGCGCTCGACCTGAACGACGCGGGCGGCGGCGCGGGCGTCGACGACGCGACTCGTGCCGGTCTGCGCCGCGGCAGCGCCTCGGCCAACCGCCGCCTGATCTTCGGTGCGCTGGCGACAGGCGGCCTGGTGCTCGCCTTCCTGTTCGGCATCGTCGGCCGCCTGCAGCGGGTCGCGATCGAGGTCGATCCTGCGGATACGCAGGTGAGCAGCGCGTCGCTGGTGTCCTGGTATTCGGCGCCGACGCTGTTCGTGTTGCCCGGCGAACATGCAGTGCGCGGCGAGCGCGCCGGTTATGCGTCGCTGGTGCGCAAGCTCGACGTGCGCCCGGGTCAGTCCGCGACACTGGCGCTGCGCCTGACCAAGCTGCCGGGCGTGGTCGCGATCGATACCGGCGGGGTGGCCGCTACCGTCACCGTCGACGGCGCCGAGGCCGGGCGCGCGCCCGGCGAGCTGTCGATCGCCGCGGGCGAGCGCACGCTGACGCTGCGCGCGGAACGCTTCCTCGACGTGGTGCAGAAGCTCAGCGTCGAGGGCGGCGGTGCGCGCCAGGCGCTGTCGGTCCGCTTCCAGACCTCGTGGGGCAAGCTCGCCGTCGCGGTGAACACGGCGGGCGCCACCGTCGCCGTGGAGGGCGGCGGCCCGCCGCTGCCGCTGCCGGCGACGCTCGACCTGCCGGCGGGCGTGCACCGGCTCTCGATCACCGCGCCCGGGGCGCGCGAGTGGGCGAGCACCGTGCTGGTCAAGGCCGGCGAGACGACGACGCTCGGGCCGCTGACCCTCGGTGCGCCCGACACCCGCCTCGCGGTGCGCTCGCAGCCTGCGGGCGCCGAGGTCACGGTCGCGGGCGCGTTCCGCGGCCGCACACCGCTCGAACTCGACCTGCCGGGCGGCACCGACTACGACGTACTCGTCACGCTCGCGGGACATGCCACCTGGCAGCGACGCCTCAGCGCGCAGCCCGGCGCGAAGCTCGTGCTCGATGCGCGTCTCGAGCCGATCGTCACCACGCTGACGATCCGCGGCGAGCCCGCCGACGCCGAGGTGTTCGTCGATGGCGCGTCGCGCGGCCGGACTCCGGCGACGCTGCAACTGCTGGCGACGCGCCACCAGGTCGAGGTTCGCCGTGCAGGTTCCCAGCCGTTCCGCGCCGAGATCGACCTGACGCAGGCGCTGGCGCGCACCATCGACTATGCGCTGACGCCGGAAGGGCGCGCGCCCGGCTGGAAGCCGCCGACCGAATCCGTGACCACGAAGGTCGGCCAGGCGCTGCGGCTGGTGCCTGCCGGCACGTTCACGATGGGGAGCGACCGCCGCGAACAGGGCCGGCGGCCGAACGAGACCTCGCGGCGCGTGACGATCTCGCGGCCGTTCTACCTCGCGGCGCGTGAGGTCACCAACGCCGAGTTTCGCCGCTTCCGGCCGAATCACCGCTCGGGTTTCGTCGACAAGCGCAGTATCGACCTCGAAGCGCAGGCCGTCACCGGCGTCGGCTGGGTCGATGCCGTCGCCTACTCCAACTGGCTCTCCGAGCAGGAGGGGCTGCCGCCCGCCTACGAACAGAAGGACGGCAACTGGGTGCTGCGCGCGCCGCTCACGACGGGCTACCGGCTGCCGACCGAGGCGGAGTGGGAGTACGCAGCGCGTTTCGGCGGGCCCGGAAAATCGCAGCGGCGCTACGACTGGGGCGATGCGCTGCCAGTGCCGGCAGGCCATGCGAATCTCGCGGGCACCGAGGCGACCGCCGCGGTCGAGCGGATGCTCGACGGCTGGGCCGACGACTACCAGGCTGTCGCGCCGTCCGGGAAGTTCCCGCCGAGTCCGCTCGGCCTGTTCGACCTGACCGGCAACGTGTCGGAGTGGACCAACGACGTCTACGCCTCGTTCATCGAGCCCGCGCCGGCCACTGATCCGCTCGGGCCAGCCACCGCCGGCTCGCGTCACGTGATCAAGGGCAGCAGCTGGCGTACCGCCTCTTTCGGCGAACTGCGCGCCGCCTGGCGCGAGGGCGCAGAATCGTCGTCGCAGGACATCGGCTTCAGGATCGCCCGCAATGCCGACTGAGCTGCCGCCGGAATCCGCAGGGTCGTCCCCGGTCCAGGCGTCGCCGTCGCGGCGTCGGGCGACCGGTGCGGCGCGGTTCCGACAGCGCCCGCCGGCCTGGACGGCACTGTTGACCGGTGTGTTCGCGATCGCCGTGTTCGCCGCCACGGATACCGTGCTGCGCCTGCTCTCCGATCAGGCGTCGCCCGCCGGGGCGCCGGCGTCGGGCGCAACGCCGGCTGCGGGTGCATCGGCCGCGCCCGGCTCGACGCCGGGTGCAGCGTCCGGAAAGTCCGCGGGCCCGGCCCCGGCCGCGGGTGACACGCCGGCCACGAAGGCGCCTGCCGCGAACGATTCCGCCGCCGAAGACACCAATGTCGAGGAGGCCGCGGAAGGCCCGCGACGCGCAGCGCCGGCCCGGCCGTCCGACGACGAAGCTCCCGAGTTCCGCGAATCGGCCGACAACAACATCTCACTGCCCGTGGACATATGAACCGCAAACTGCCGAACGAATTCATCTTCAGCCTGGTGTCGCTCGCGCTGGCGATCGTGGTCATCCACTCGGTCTATGTCCTGCACGTGCGACCGATGGCCGAGGCGGTGCTCGCTGCCGATCGCGAGAAGATGCTCGCGGACCCGAACTTCGTCTCCGGGCGCTCGATCTACGTGATCATCAAGGACTGGGAGCAGGAGTCCGAGATCATCCTGATGGCCTGGGCACTGGCGCTGATGGCGTACAAGGCGCTCGCGCAGCGCGCCGAGCAGCGCGCGCTCGAGAACGCGCCGCTGAAGCTGCCGGAGGGCATGAAGATCCTGCCCGAGGACACGCGCGAGTATTCCCGGCAGATCGAGAGCCTGCCGCCCGAGGACCGCGGCATGCTGGTGCCGCGCGCCGTGCTCGCGGCTCTCGCGCGCTTCGGCGCGACGCGCAGCGTGCAGGATGCCTCCACGGTGGCGCACGGCGTCTGCCAGTCGGAGGCCGAGCGGCTCGACTCGGAGCTCTCGATGCTGCGCTACATCGCCTGGGCCATCCCGGCGATCGGCTTCATCGGCACCGTGCGCGGCATCGGCGACGCGCTCTCGATGGCGCACAAGGCCGTCACCGGCGACATCTCGGGCGTCACCGAGGGCCTGGGCGTCGCCTTCAACTCGACGCTGATCGCGCTGCTGCTGTCGATCCTGCTGATGTTCCTGCTGCAGCAGCTGCAGACTGTGCAGGAGCGCCACGTGCTCGACACCGAGACCTGGCTCGACCAGCGCGTGATCCGCAACCTGCAGGCGCGCGCATGACCCGGATCGGTCTCGCGCTCGACGATGCGGCGCTCGCCCTCGCGAGTGCCACTGCGAGCGGCACGGCGTCTGTGCGCGTGGCGCCGTCGATCGTCGATGCGGGGCGCGCGCAGGCCGCGCAGGCGGGTCGTCCCGCGATGGCGACGGTGCGCACGAATCCTGCGGCGGCATCCTCGCGCCACTGGTACGACCTGGCGACCGGTCGACCGCCGTCGCGGGAGTCGCTGGCGACCGTCCGCGCCGAACTGCAGTGTCGCCTCGCGGGAATCGCGGAGATCGCGGAGACCGCTGC
>Ga0315287_10006139_pt1 | contig 11916 bp, 7 predicted proteins | sample YL17G11_0_MG_FD_205037 | JGI IMG/M metagenome (GOLD analysis project Ga0315287, IMG submission 205037) | Sediment microbial communities from Yellowstone Lake, YNP, Wyoming, USA - YL17G11_0 | ecosystem: Environmental > Aquatic > Freshwater > Lake > Sediment | place: USA: Wyoming | collected...
CAATAGTCGCGCCGCCTGCGTGACGTTGCCCTGCGTCTGCGCAAGCGCGCGCACGAGCAGGTCGCGTTCGACATCCGCCAGATTGAGCGCGTCGTCCCCGGCGCCGGCCTGTTCCGCCCCGGCGTCCTCCACCGCGGCCTCCATGGCTGGCGACGGTGCTGCGAGCGTCGACGTGAGGCGCAGTTCGACGGGTTCGATCACCTCGCCGCGGGCCATGATGACCGCCTGCTCGATCGCATTGCGCAGCTCGCGCACGTTGCCCGGCCAGCCGTAACGCAGCATCGCGCGCCCGGCTTCGGCCGAAAGGCACAGCTTCGGCTTGCGGTAACGCCGGCGATGCAGGTCGAGATAATAATACGCGAGCACCAGCACGTCGTCGCCACGAGCGCGCAGCGGCGGCAGTTCGAAGTGGACGATGCGCAGGCGGAACAGCAGATCGGCGCGGAAGGCGCCGTCGCGCACCGCCTGCTCCAAGTCGCGGTTGGTGGCGCTGACAATGCGGATGTCCGCTTTCTGCTCGCGCACGCTGCCGAGGCGCCGCACCGTCCTGTCTTCGAGCAGCTTCAGCAGCTTGACCTGCACCCGCGCGTCGATGTCGCCGATTTCGTCGAGGAACAGCGTGCCACCCCCGGCCGCCTCGATCAGGCCGAGCTTGCGCTGCTTCGCGTCGGTGAAGGCGCCGCGCTCGTAGCCGAAGAGCTCCGCTTCGAGCAGATCGCCGGGGATCGTCGAGCAATTGAGCTCGACGAACGGCGCGTCCTTGCGCCTGCCTTCGAAATGCAGCGCACGCGCGACCAGCTCTTTGCCGGTTCCCGTTTCGCCCGTGATCAACACCGCGGGCAGATCGGAATCGTCCAGACCGGCCTCGGCCGCCAGCAGCTGCCCGATCGCAGTCTTGAGCGCCAGCATCGGTTCCGAGCTGCCGAGCAGTTGATCGAGCCCGCCCTCGGCGGCGATCTTCCGGCGGTGATAGGTGAGCTCTTCGTCGCGCTTTTCGTCGCCGACGAGTTTTTCCAGGCGCAGCTTGAGCTCGCTGAGGATCACCGGCTTGATGAGGTAGTCGTGCGCGCCCGCCTTCATCGCGTCGACCGCGACCAGCTCGCTGCCGTGCCCTGTCATCATGATCACGGCGATGCGCGGATCGATCGCCTTGATGCGCTTCAGCACGTCGACGCCATGCATGCCCGGAAGCGCGTAATCGAGCAGCACCGCCTCCGGCCGCAGCGTCTCGAGCTGCGCGAGCCCGTCCTCGCCGCTCGAGGCCACACTCGCGTCGTAGCCATGGCGCTTCAGGTAGGTAGCGATGTTCTTGGCAAGCGTGAGCTCGTCCTCGATGATCAGGATGGCGGCAGCCATGTCAGTGCCCGCCCGGCCGCCCGAAGGGCACTGAGCGCCCCCTCGGGGGGCAGCGAACGCAGTGAGCGTGGGGGCCGTTCATCCTAGCCCGAATGGACGGGAAGCTCGACGACAATCTCGGCGCCCTTGCCGGCTTCGCTGGTGATCGACACCGACCCGCCGAAGCGGGTGACGATACGCTTGACCAGCGGCAGTCCGAGACCGAGACCCTTCCGCTTGGACGTGAAAAACGGCAGGAACACCCGCGGCAGCTGGTCCCGCGGAATGCCGACCCCGGTGTCGCGGATCGTCACCCGCACGGCGCGCGCCCTGGGTGCCAACCTGGCCGCGACCTCGAGCAGGCCGCCCTTCGGCATGGCTTCGAGTGCGTTCGCGAAGAGGCTGTTGAACGCGTGGGAGAGCCGTACGCGCTCGGCGCGCACCGCGGGCAGCGTGGCGTCGATGGCGACATCGAGAGCAACGCCGCAGCGCTGCCGCTCGCGCTCGAAGCCCTGCAGGCTCGCCTCGAGCAGCGGCCCGAGATATACCGCGTCGAGCCGCGCGGGCTCCTGCTCCGAATAGGTAAGGAGTTGCCGCACCCACTCGCTCAGCCGATCGACCTCGGCGGTGATGTCGCCAGCGGCCTCGCGCACTGCCGGCGAGGGGTCGTCCTGGCAGAGCTCGGCGGAGGTCCGGATCGACGCCAGCGGATTGCGTATGCCGTGCGTGATCGCACCCGTCATCTCGCCGATCACGGCGAGCATCTCGGATTCGAGCAGGCGCGCGCTCTGTTCCTCGATCAACCGGTCCGCGCGGCGCACGATCCAGAAGAGCGCCAGGTACAGGAACAGCCCGCAGCCGAGCGAAATGCCCCAGATCAGGCGCAAGCCGTGGGCGATCGTCTCGAAGAGCGCGACCGGCACCCGGTAGACCTCCACCACGCCGATGACGGGACCGCCTGCCACAGCGCGCACCGGCAGGTAATTCTCGACGAAGCGCGGTTCCTGGCTGCGCAGCAGCAGATGCTCCGGCTTGACGTCCTCACGCGAGCCGATCACCCCCGACTCGATCGCGACCTTGCCCTCGAGCGCTTCGTCGAGCTCGTGGTTGGGTCCGAGATACTTGCCGATGAGCGAGGCATCGGACGACCAGATGACCCGTTGATCAAGGGCGTAGATATTGGCGCGCAACACGTCGGGCAGCTTGCCGATGTGGGCGAAGAATTCCTCCAGGCTGCGCGCCTTGAGATCGGTGTTCCGCCCGAGAAAGTACTCGCTGGTGTCCTGCACTTCCGAAATGCTCTGCACGACCTCCATCATCACGCGGGCATCGCGCTCCAGCAGGCTGGTGGTGAGGAATCCCGACAGAAAGCTCGACAGGATCACGCAGGCCGCGCCGATGCACACGAGGCTCAGCAGCGAGAACCAGCGCGTCAGGTTGAACGGTCGCTGCCGCGATCCACGCCATTTCTGCATGCCGGGCACCGGCAACGCGGGTGCCGTGTTGCCGGCGGATGCGACGGGATCATCGGGGTTGCTCATGTAGGGCGAGCCATGGTGGTAGAACATCTGCCTTCCCGATGCGATCGCGGCGCGCACGGGCGGACATTCCGCCTGCAACCACGGTCATCGAGTGCCAAAGCAAGAATCGTACTAGTACCGCGACCCACAAGTTTCGCTATGTTCGAATCGATTCTCGGCATGTACGCAAACTTGTGGGTCGCGGTACTAGTCGGCGGACGGATCGAACGCAGATTGAACCACACGAAGCCCGCCAAGGGGGAAACGTGGTCTGTCCCCAGTTTCCCCTAGTAGGCGATCTCCAAGCCGGCGCCAACGCGCCACGCGCCGGTGGGGTCGTCGAGCGCGCGGGTCGTCCAGGCAGCGATACGGGCATTGCCGGCCGCCGTGTGGAGGATCCGTAGCGTGAGCGTCCGGTCGACCGTCGCAGTCGCTGCGTCTTCTGCGCGATCCGCGACCAATTCGAGGCGCGTGCGGCGCGCCGCATACCAGGTCACTCCGGCGAACGCGGAGCGCCCGCGACTGGCGGCGTTCGCAAAGCCCATCGACGTCGAGAATCCGGCAAACGCATCGATCGCACCGAGCGGTTGCGTGACGAGCAGTTCGCCGGCCGAGCCGTCGCGCCGCTCGGCCGAGATCCCGACGTGCGGCATCGCTCGCCAGCTGCGCAGGGTCAGATCAACCACCGGTGCGCCTTCGCTCCAGCGAGGCACCTTGAACGTCAAGGCGAACTCGTGCCCCAGGTTGCCATCGGCGAATGCACCGATCGCAGCACCGCATCCCGAATCGGAGCGGTCGGCCGGCGTCAGCGGCGCGGAACCGGGCGGCAGGCAACTGGCAATTCTCACCTCGGCGTCGAGCAGATCGCTTTCCGCCACAATGCCGACGTTGCGCCACGCAACGGCCCGACCATCAACCAGGCCGGCGCGAGGCAGGCCGGCCACCGCTCGAACGTCGACGATGTCAGTCGCCCCCGCGGCCGGCGCAGCCAGCAGCGCCGCCAGCACCCATGCCGCGAAAGGGCGCTGGCGATGCATGACAGGGATCGTCGACACGGTTGTTTCCAGTCGATCAACCGTGATTCGGCGGATCGTCTCTACCGCGACCACGCCGGACATCGCCCGCCGGGTTATCGGCCCCTTGGCCCGTCGGCGTCGTGCCATCGTCCTTGCCGCGGCCGCGGCGCACATCGCCCGCCGGGCTGGCGGCCCCTTGGCCCGTCGGCGTCGTGCCATCGTCCCTGCCGCGCCCGTGGCGCACATGGCCCGCCGGGTCGTCGGCCCCTTGGCCGGTGTGCGGCACGACATCGTCTGCGCCGCCGGAGCCGCCGGAGCCGCCAGAGCCGCTGGACCCGCTGGACCCGCTGGACCCGCTGGACCCGCTGGACCCGCTGGACCCGCTGGAGCCGCTGCCGGTGCCGTGCGTATCACCCGGCGGGTCGTCGGCCCCTTGCCGCTTGTGCCGCGGGCCGTCGTCCTTGCCGCCACCGCCACGCACATCGCCCGCCGGGTCGTCGGCCCCTTGCCGCTTGTGCATCAACCCGTCGTCCCGGCCACGGCCCCTGCGCCGGTCCCCCGGGGGGTCGTCTGCGCCTTGGCGCTTCGAGGTGACGGCATCATCCCGGCTACGCCCGCGCCGGGAGTCACCTACCGGATCGTCTGCGCGCGCGACCAGGAACGGGATGGCAATGGGCGCCACGACAAATGCGGTGCCGGTTGGCGCGTTGAGTACCGTGGCGGGCGCCGTGGCGCCGGCGTCCACGGCCGTGAAGGCAGCGCTGGCGACCAGGCAGCCGACGGTGGCGGAAATGATCGTTTTCATAAGGTTGACTCCCGACAAAGAATGATCGAACGGTGGTCGCCCGGCCGATGCTCGCCGGCATCGAGGCAACCCTGCCGCATGAACCATGGGTGGTGTCCCACGTCGTACAGAGTCGCCGTGCGCAACGGAAATACATCGAGCGCAAGAATCTTCGGCGGGCAGCGCGGTCCTGGTTCGCGGCGATGTCGACGTGCGCCATGCATGGCCGGAACTGCGGAGTGTCCAAATGACTCGAGGCCGAGGTGTCGCGAAGAGCGCGACAGCCCTGGCCTCGGCTGCCGCACGCGCCGGAGGCGTCTCTATTTCCTGAAGTTCGCCTGCGCCGATCCGCTGGCCGTCACGTTGGAACTGCACGACGCCGCGGCGCCCGAACATGCACCGCTCCAGCTGACCAGCGACACCCGCGGCGACCGGGATTCCGTTGCAGCGACGGAAACTATCTCGGCGACGGTTGATCGATTCCATGCTTTCTCCGGTGGATGGGATAGGATTCGTGGCGCAGGTGCCGGTCCGCACCAAACGCAGACGCGGTCGGCGGGGTGGAAATGCCATTGCCGACGCATATTTGCTGGGTGTGCAGGCCGGCGTTCCCCGCGGGCGGGCCCAACGCGCCAGGCAGCGCCGAGATCCGGCGCAGGAACCGAGGTTGACCGCGGGCCTCCGACCCGAAATACTTCCACCCATGCCCTTGCCGCCGGTTCCCCCGCGTCCACACTTGGATAGAGAAAGCTTGCCGCTGACGATTGCGCCTTGCCACCCCGGCGGGACGCCTGGCCCCATTCCGACCCTCGCGGCCACTGTCAACTCATGACCGGGCTCGCCGATGAAGACGACGCGGCGCTCGTTGCGCGCTGCCGGCGTGGCGAGGGCGCCGCCTGGGAGGCGCTCGTCCATCGTTACCAGCGGCTGGTCTATGCCATCGTCCGCCGGGCCGGGCTCGACGAGCACATGGCCGCCGACGTCTTTCAGACCGTGTTTGCCCGCTTGGTGACGCACCTGCCGCGGATCGCGGATCCGGGGCGCCTCCAGGCCTGGATCGTCACCACGGCCAAGCGCGAGGTACTGCTCGCCCTGCGCCGTGGCCAGCGAACCGTGTCGATGACGCGCGCCGACGACGCCGGGGACGCCGGGGACCTGGCGGCCGAGTTCGACATCGCCGACGATGCTCCGCTCCCCGAGGACGCGCTTGCTGACTTGCAGCAGCAGGACCTCGTGCGCCGGGCGCTGGACCGGATGGACGCGCGGTGCCGGGAGCTCCTGCTCATGCTGTTCCGCGAGGACGACGACAAGCTGCCGTACGAGGAGGTGGCGCAGCGGCTGGGCCTGTCCGTGGGCAGCATCGGGCCCACCCGCGCGCGCTGCCTCGCCAAATTGCGCGGGCTCGTGGACCCGGCGCCGGGAAAGATGTGAAACCATGTATTTCGGGGACATGAACCTGCTCTGTTCGACATCCGCCACCCTGAGCCTCACGCCATGAAGCCTGTCAATCTCCTGTCCGAAGACGAATTCGCCCAACTGGTGCAGCGTGCCGCCGCGCTGCCCGATGCGCCGCCGGCGCTGTTGCGGGCCGCCATTGGCCAGTGGCATGCGGCGCCGCCGTCGCTGCTGCAGACCGCGGTCAAGGCGATCCTGAAACGGGTGGAGGCCGCATTGACCTTCGACAGCTGGGCGACCGGCCCGCTGGCCTTCGGCGTGCGCGCAGTGCCCTCGGATACGCGGCACCTGCTGTTCACCGCCATGGGCCGCGACATCGACGTTCGGATCACACCGTCGGCCGCTCATTTTGCGCTGACCGGTCAGATCCTCGGCCCGGACGAGTCCGGCGTCGTCGAATTGGCGATCGAGTCCAGCGACGGCGCCGAGCCGGCGAGCGCGCGGGTCGCCGCGCTCGACGACATGGGCGAATTCCGCCTCGACGGCATCCGCGACGGCATCTACGTGCTGACGCTGCGCCTGGGCGACGACGAACTCGTGCTGCCGCCGATCAACGTGGGTGAGCATCGACGCTGAGCCGGCGCCGGGCGGCGGCGCCCCGCGTGACGGCGATCCCGCGGCCGATCTGGCCCGCAGGATGGTCGACCTGGGCGAGGCCCCCTCGCCCGCGCTGCCGGCGTCACGCCGCCAGTCGCTCGCGTGGGAGCTGAAGGACGTCTGCTACGCCGCCTGGAGCAGCGAACCGCAGCGCTCGGCCAGGGCGGCCGAGGCGCTGCGCCGGCTTTGCCCCGCTCAGGGGCCGGACGCGATTCCGCCGGAGCAACAGCGCGAGATCGAGGCCCTGGCCGAATGGACGGCGGGCATCGCGTGCCTGACCCGCGGCCAGATGACGGAGGCGGCCGCGTGCTTCGATCTCGCGGGCGGAATCTTCCGCAGTCTCGGCCAGACGCATCATGCGGCCGAGACGCAGGTGCCCAAGATCATGGCGCTGGCGATGCTCGGGCAGCACGCGCTCGCTGCCGCGTGTGCCGAAGCGACGCAGCGCGAGTTCGTGGCGCTGGGCGACGTGGGTGCGGCCGGCAAGGTGAGCCTCAACCTGGGCAGCCTGCATTTGCGCCGCGACGAGTTTCGGCAGGCCGCGCAGCATTACCGCGAAGCCGCGGTGCTGTTCGCGCGCGTCGACGACCGCGAGCATTCGGTGATGGCCGACAGCGCCCTCGCGGACGCGCTCACCTCGCTGGGCGATTTCGACGAAGCGATGCGCATCTACGCGCGGGCCGCCATGCGCGCCGGCGCCCACGGCTTGCCGGTAGTCGAAGCAATGATCGAAGAGTCGGTCGCGCTGCTCGAACTCGCGCGCGGGCATTACCGTGATGCGCTCGCCGGCTTCGAGGGATCGCGCCGCCGCTACGAGCAGCTCGGCATGCCGCAGCACCTGGCCATCGCGGAAAAGCAGCTGGCCGACGCGTACCTCGAATTGCATCTGCTGCCCGAAGCGCTCGCGCTGTTCGACCAGGCGCTGACCAAGTTCCGGGCGCTGGACATGCCTCAGGACGAGGCCTGGACCTTGGCGCAGAAGGGACGTGCGCAAGTTCTGCTGGGAGACCCGGGGGCCGCCGCTGCTTCGCTGGTCTGCGCGACCGCGTCGTTCACGGCGCAAGGCAACGGTGTTGGCGCAGCGGCCGTCGCGCTCGCCCGCGCCGAGCTCGCGCTGCTCGGTGCCGATGCCGGCGCGGCGCTCGAGCTTGGCGGGCTGGCTGAACGCGGTTTCGCCGCGGCCGGCCTGCCGGACCGTCGCGCGCGTGCCGACGTGGTCCGCGCCCAGTCGCTGCTCCGTGCGGGCCGGGCAGAGGAGGCGCGTGCGCTCTTCGATGCAACGCTCGTCCGGGCGCGGGAGCTGGCGGTGCTCCCGGTGCAGGTCCGCTGCCTGACGGGCCAGGGCCTGGCGGCGCGGGCGGCGGGCGACCCGGAAGCTGCGCGGGCGGCGTTTCGAGCGGCCATCGAATTGTTCGACGAAACACGGCGCACGCTGCCCGGCGACGAGATTCGCAGCGCCTTCCTGACCGACCACTTGCGGCCCTACCAGGAGCTGCTGCGCCTGGCCATCGACGACCACGCGCAGTCCGGTTCGCCTGCACTCGCCGCGGAGGTCTTGCGGCAACTCGACCGGCTGCGTGCGCGTGCGTTGGGCGAACGGCTCGCGCGCGGCACGAATCCGGACGACGGCGCGCGTCCCGAAGACGGCGCGGACACCGCGGACTTGAGGGCCCGGCTCAACTGGCTGTACCGCCGCGTCCGCCGCCTGCAGGACGAGGCCATGCCCTCTGCCGTGCTGACGGCCGAGCTGCGCAACACCGAGCACGAGCTGCTGGAACGCGCGCGGCGGCAACGCCTCGCCGCGTCCGACCGGCAGCAGCCCGCCGGGCCCGACGACGACACCGACGTCGACGTCGAGGCGCTGCAGGAACACCTGGGCGAAGGCGATGCGCTGGTCGAGTACGGGGTGGTCGATGCGGAGCTGTTCGCCTGCGTGGTCACGCGCGCGGGCGTCGCGCTGCAGCGGCATGTCGCGGACTGGCCGGCCGTGCAGGAAGCGGTGCGCTCGGCGCGCTTTCAGATCGAGACGCTGCGCCACGGTGCCGCGCCGGTGTCGCGCCACCTCGCGATCCTGACCGAACGCGCGCAGAAGCGGATGCGCCAATTGCACGCGCTGGTGTGGGCGCCGCTCGCAGAAACGTTGGCGGGATGCCACCGGGTGCTGATCGTCCCGCACGCCCAACTCGGCGCGCTGCCCTTTGCCGCGCTGCACGACGGAGAGCGTTCTCTCGCGCAGCGCCATGAGCTGGCGTTCGCGCCCAGCGTCCGGGTCGCGTTGCGCGGGCTGCGCCGGCAACCTGCACTCGCGAGGCAGGCGCTGGTCCTGGGCGAGTCGACCCGGCTGCCGCACGCGGCCGCCGAAGCCCGTGTCGTCGCGGGTCTCTATCCTCAGGCGAACGCCTTCGTCGGCGCCGAGGCCACGCTCGACGCGCTGCACGCGCACGCGGGTGACGCCGATGTGATCCACCTGGCGTGCCACGCCCAATTCCGCTCTGACAATCCGATGTTCTCGGCGCTGCATCTCACCGACGGCGCACTCACCGTCGAGGCGACGGAGGCCCTCTCGCTCAAGCCGTGCACCGTGGTGCTGAGCGCCTGCGAAACCGCACTGGCCGAGCAAGGCAACGGCGACGAAATGGTCGGACTCGTCCGCGCCTTTCTCGTCGCCGGCGCGGCCCGCGTCCTCGCGAGCCTCTGGCCGGTCGACGACGCCATCACCTCCGCTTTCATGGCGCACTTCCACGGCGCGCTGTGCCGCGGCATGGCGCCGGCCGCGGCACTGCGCGCAGCGCAAGCCGAAGTGATGCGGCAGCACCCGCATCCGTTCTACTGGGCGGCGTTTACCCTGCACGGACGCTGGTAGCCCCAACCGGGGGATTTGCCCCGGGGGCATTTGGGCATATCGCCCAATTCGCTATGTCGGCACGCCGCGGCCGGCCCACGCCAGGCAGGTCCTTTCCCTCCTATGTCATTGACATGAAAGACGAGTGCGAATCCTGGCGCCGTTCTTGCATTACACCCAGTGAGCCGGGGGAATCTCGCCCTACGTTCCCGCGGTGATGGCAGTACGCCATGGCGTTTCACCCACGAAATCAGGTGGACGATTGCAGGTTGAACCCACATCGGCGGAAAAGTTTGCATCAAACGCGGTCCTGCCGCCTCTGTTGTCCATTCACCCCATGATCGGAGTAGCCCTCAAATGAAGCCCACCAATCGATCCTTGTACCTGCTGCGCGCGCTGCTGGCCGCCGCGCTGTGCGTGGCCGGCATCGATGCGGCGGTGGCCCGCGACGACACGGGGCTTCCCGGTGAAGTCCTGGTGAAGCTGCGCTCCACCCAGGCCCTCGCGCCGCTGCTCGACAAATACCAGCTCGCGGTGATCGGACAGTTCGGCACCCGGCCGATCTACCGGCTCGAAGTGACGGGACAGGCGAGCGTGGATCACACCATCGCGGCGCTGCTGCTGGACCTCGACGTGTTGCTGGCCGAGCCCAACATCGTCAACAGCAGCCCGGAGGCACGCAAGAACGCCTTCTGGGCGATCGGCAGCCCGCAGGCGTACGCGACGCAGTGGGCGCCGGCCGCGTTGCGGCTGCCCGAAGCCCAGCGCCTGTCGACCGGCGCCGGCGTGCGCGTCGCCGTGCTGGACACCGGCGTGGACCGCCACCATCCGGCGCTCGCGGGCAGGCTGCTTCCCGGATTCGATTTCGTCGACTACGACGACGATCCGTCCGAGGAAGGCACCGACGCCGACGTCGCTTTCGGCCACGGCACGCACGTGGCAGGCCTGGTCGCGTTGGTCGCGCCGGGCGCGATGATCATGCCGGTGCGCGTGCTGGACCCCGACGGGCAGGGCAACGCCTGGGTGCTGGCCGAAGCCCTGCTCTATGCCGTCGATCCCGACGGCGATCCGAACACCGACGATGGCGCGCACGTGATCAACCTGAGCCTGGGGACCACGACCCGTACGCGGATCTTCGATGCGGCGGTGGAGCTCGCGACCTGCTCGGCGGCGTTCGACAACGACCTGGCGGATCCCGGCTACGACGCAGACGCGGCGCGCTGCAGCCAGACGCGCGGCGTGGTGATCGTTGCCGCGGCCGGCAACGACGGGTCGAGCTCCACGCTCGAGTATCCCGCGGCCGAGACCTCCACCCACGGCCTGGCGGCCGTAGGCGCGAGCGCCGCCAATGCGCGACGCGCGAGCTTCAGCAATTACGGCTCATGGGTGCGTTTCGCCGCGCCGGGCGAAGGCATCACCAGTTCCATCCCGGGCGGCGGCTACGGCACCTGGAGCGGCACGTCGATGGCCGCGCCGCTGTTCGCCGGGACCGCGGCGCTCCTGCGCGCGAGCAACCCGAACATGAAACCGGACGACATCCTCCGGCGCATCGGCTCGCGCAGCTCGGCGCTGTGCGGCACCAACCTGCGGCAGATCGACGCCGCCGCCGCGCTGCGCGACGTGAACCCGCCGAATACGATCTGCCGCTGATCCCGGTTTCTTCGGTGGTTCCCACGAGGGCCGGTGCGCGCGTGAGCGTCACCGGCCTTCGCGTTGCTGCGCCATGCATTCCGGATTTTTTTCCACCCGACGTATTTCCCGGCCTCCGTTCACCTCTGTGTGGGCAGCCGGGTTCGCTAAGCCCTCCTGCCGTGGTTTCAGGCGGATGGGAGCCCGGCATTCCGGAGCGCCGGAGCATCGGGCCATTGCCGCGAACCGACGCCAGCCACATCGGGAGAACAGGGATGCGAATGCATGAACGAGGAGAGGCACACCGACGGGCTCGCAACCGTGCGGTGATGGGTGGCGCGGTTCTGGCCGCCGCGCTCTGGTCCTCCGCGGCTGTGTACGCCGATGACGGCGCCGGCGCCAATGCACAGCTCAATGCGACGCTGAAGTCCGTTCTGCAGCAGGCGGGATTCACCGGTCGCATCGAATCGACGCTCGAAACGCGCCTGGGCCGTCCGATCGATCCGGAGCTCGCGAATCTCGGCCAGCTGCTCTTCTTCGACCGCGGCGGCGGGTTGCACGACGACAATATCTGCGCGGGCTGCCATTCACCAGCAACCGGGTTCGGCGACACGCAGTCGATCGCCATCGGCGTGCAGAACAATCTGGTCGTCGGTCCGGACCGGACCGGCCCGCGCAATCAGCGCCGCTCGCCGTCGGTGGTGAACACGGCGTTCTACCCGAGCCTGATGTGGAACG
>Ga0315287_10006140_pt1 | contig 11916 bp, 12 predicted proteins | sample YL17G11_0_MG_FD_205037 | JGI IMG/M metagenome (GOLD analysis project Ga0315287, IMG submission 205037) | Sediment microbial communities from Yellowstone Lake, YNP, Wyoming, USA - YL17G11_0 | ecosystem: Environmental > Aquatic > Freshwater > Lake > Sediment | place: USA: Wyoming | collected...
TGGCCTTGGCCTTCTCCAGGTACTTCTCGTTGGTGATGAAAGTGATCTGGTCGGGCTGGGCGTTTGCGAACGAGCCGACCCAATTGATTTCGACCTCGCCGTCCCCGATCAGTTTGGCGTTGATCTTCTGCGCGATTTCCTTCAGCTTCATATTATCCTCCTTAAATTTTGTCGTTTCTCATATTCAATGTGCGAGCGACTTTCCTGTCCGCCGAAGCTTTCGCTTCCTTTGCTCGAGCATCGCAGATCAAAGCGAAGGAGGAAGCCGCGATTAGTTTCCTCAATTGCCCAATTCCTGTCCGACAATGTAAATTTCATACTCGGTCAGCGCCGGTTGCCGGTGCAAAATCAGTTCCGCGCGGCAGATGCGGCCCGGCGAGTTGCAGTCGTCGCACTCGCCCGCGGCAGTGCAGTTGAGCTTTAAATTCAACTCGGACGCGCGTCTGGGCGCCGCAATCTTTTGAAGGCGCTCCCTGGCCGCGTTCAGGTCCGGAACCAGCTTGTTGACGCCCGCCACGATTATAACAAGCTCCGGCCCGAAAATCATGGGCGCGATCCGGTTGCCCACCCCGTCCATGTTGTAAAGCTCCCCGGTCTCGGTGATTGCGTTCGCGGATGAGAGAAGCACATCGCTCCGGAGCTGGGCCTTGCGCATCTTCAGCACTTGCTCTTCGCTCAGTCCCGCCTGCCAGTGGTCGAAAACAATGGCGCCGCGCTCGACCAGGGCCTTGTCCAAACCGAGCTGGCGAATGGTCTTGCTCCCCGGGATCCCGACCTTGGCGTCCCTGGGGATGCGCTCCAAAATTTTTTTCTTCGCGGCCTCCGCGTCCGCAACAAACTCCGCATTGAAGCCGTGCTTCTCCAAGGCATTGATTGTATTTTCAATATTTTTCTTCACTAATAGCCTCCAAATCAATAATGATATCACCAAACTGCAATTGCTGATCTTCCCAATAATAATTGCTATTCATTTTGTTAATAATATTATTATGATACTTCGCCATCTTTTTGTACTTATTTCGAATTTTATCATTATCCACTTTTAGACTTTTTATTATCTTGTCTTTATGTTTTACTACAAATGAATCCAGTCCTCGATAATTTTGAGGAACAGAATTAAAACCCAAATAATCTAAATAATAGTTATCCTCTTCATCTTTGAGAATCCATTCAAAATTTATGGGATATTTTAGAATGCATGGATCAATAACAACTCTCGGCCAATCTGATTTTTTAGATTCGATTTCATAGGCTTTTATCAAGGCAGGCCCGAATATGCAAATCCCAAGACCCTTTGGAGCCGGTTCGAAATATATATCCCCTATTGTTATCCCGCCCCTTACGACCATATCTTTTTCATATAAAAAGAAGGCTTGGCCATCCGCTATATTTGCTAACATATTTTGAATCTTTGATTTCGTTATCTCTTGATCATTTTCATTTGATAATAAATCAATGATTACTAAACTGTCAGAAAAAAGAACCGTTTGATATCCCTGTGTGGGATTCATTGAGCGTAAAAGAAAATGATATATTGCAATCAGCACATTTGCCGGATTAGAAATCTTTTGTTCCACAAATTTGCTGAACCCAAGAATGTCAAGGTAACAAAGAATTGCTTTTTGATATTTCATTTCAGAATTTGCTATAAGTGAGACCAAAAAGTATCTTCTCCCTTGCTGAGCCAGTCTTTTTTAAGCGAGGACTCGCTTGCTAAAGTGATATCAAGCTTTTCTTTGGCTATTTTGGTCTTGATAAAGCGGGTGAAATCCAGGACCTCGTCGAGGAAAGGATCGGGAATGGTTCCGATCTCTTTTATAATTGCTTGCTTTTTCCCCATGTTAAACCTCTTAATCTCTATATTATCACGGCTGGCGAAAGCAATCCAATATTAATTTTCATGAGGCTAAGGATTGCACACCCACGCGCTCGCGGGCTGGAACGCGATGGTGAAGTTGAGCACCCGGTAATTTTTTTGCTTGAGCGCGCGCTCGATCCGGGGCCGCGCCCCCGGAGAGGCGATGATGGTCATGCTCCCGCCGCCTCCGGCGCCGTTGATCTTGACCGCGACCGCTCCCAGGCCCCGGCTGATCTTTTCAATCTCCCTGAACCGGGGCGTGGTGATCTCAGGGTGCAGGCTTTTTTGCAGCTTGTGGTTTTGCTCCACCGCCTCCGATAGCAGTTCCAGCCTTCCCAGGAGCAGGGCTTCCTTGGCCTTTTCCGCGCAGCCTGCAAGCTCGGCAAAAATTTCCTTCATCTCCTTGTCCCCGGCCTTCATCCTCGCAATCACGCTTTTGTGGACGTCCGAGCTCAGGTGTCCTTTGCCTTCATAGACTAGGAGCAGGCTGCTTTCAAGTTCGAAGACCAGCTCCGGGGACAAGTTAAGCGGCGATACCAGGAACTGCGGGTAATTATCGATCTCGATGAAGTTGATCCCGCCAAAACTGGCCGAGACCTGGTCCTGGATGCCGGACTCCAATCCCAGTTCCTCGGTCTCCAGGTTGTGCGCCAGCCGCGCCAACTCTCCGGAACTGAGCGCGGTCCTTCCCAGCCGGGCCAGGCCGAGCAGGAGCGCCACGCTGATGGCCGCGGAAGAGCCGGTGCCGCAGCCGGGAGGCACATCCGCGGAGATGGTTATCTCCAAGCCTGATTTCACGGGCATTTTTTTCGCCGCGGCCAAAAGCAGGTCAAACTGGGTGCCGTACCGAGCTTTTATGATGTCATCGATCGAGAAGCGGTCTCCGTAATCAACCGCGTTGATTTCAATGCCCGGTTTTTTGCGGGTGCGGAGCGTGGCGCGCGCGAACAAACTGACCGCAAAGTTGAGCACGCGGCCGGTCTTTGCGAAATGGGTGTCGGTCCAGCCGCCGATGTCCAGGATCCGGTTGGGCGCTCTTGATTCAACTATCATCGAAAAGAATCTTAATCCCGCAAGCCCTGAACCGCAAGCTAACCGCCGATATTATTTTTGTTTGGTCGCGGGATTGGTTGAGAGCAAAAGCGCGGGGATGAAGCCGACAGCGGCGATGATCGCGCAGAACAGGAAAACATCGTCGAAGGCGTTCACGGTCGCGAATTTGTTGGAGAGCATGGTGATTGCGGAGGCCGCGACATCGGGCGCTGAATCCAGGTCGGAAATGCGGGAGACGATCTCTTGCGCGTGCGCTGCCGGAAAATCCGCGTTCTGTTTGATTATATGCGCAACGGTCCGGTGCGCGAGCGTGGTGGATAGCAGCGCGATCCCCAGCGAGCCCCCGGCCATGGCGCAGATGTTGATCAGCGATGACGCAACGCCGGTGTCCTTCTTTTCCACCGCATTCATGGCCGCGGTGGTGGTGGCGGTGATCAGGAACGCGAGTCCGGCCCCGCGGAAGATCAGCGGGTACATGATCTGCCAGGCGCTGGAGCCGGTGTCCGCGGCGTCGAAGAACAAATACGAGATCGCGATCAGGGCCAAGCCGAAAAGGGTCGGCATCCTTGCGCCGATTTTGTCAGTGAGCCTTCCGGCCACGGGCATGAAAATTATGAGCGATATTCCCGCGGGGAGTGCGATCAGCCCGGTCTGGACCGCGGTAAATCCCCGGATGTTCTGGAGGAACACGGGCATCAGGAAAAGGAACCCGAACAGCAGGATCGCGCGCAACAGGGTAATGCCGAGCGAGAGCGAGAATTCCCGGATCTTGAACAGCCGGAGCGGGACAATTGGATGCTCAGTCTTTGACTCGCGCAAAAGAAACAGGGCCAGGGCGACTGTGGAAACGCAGAAATAAATAATGGTGAGCCGAGCGTCCCAGCCGTGGTCCTGCGCGTAGTCCAGGCCCAGGAGCAGGCAGACCAGCATGGTCACCAGCGAGAAAAAGCCCGGCCAGTCAAACGGGGAAGGGACGACTTTCGGCTCCCTCTTGGCAAACACCCGCAGGCAAAAGAAAAGCGTTACCAGGCCGACCGGCACATTCACAAAAAATATCGCGCGCCACTCAAAATACTGGGTGATCAGCGCGCCCAGGGTCGGCCCGACCAGAGGCCCGAACATGCTCCCCAGACCCCAGATCCCCAGCGCCCGGCCGCGTTCCTCGCGCTCAAAGGCCCGTGAGATCATGGCGATGCTGATCGGCTGGCTCATGCCCGCGCCCACGCCCTGCACCACCCGGGCCGCGATCAGGGACTGGACATTTGGGGCAAGCCCGCAGAGCGCGGAGCCGATGGTGAACAGCGCGAGCGTGGCCATGAACAGGCGGTCGTATCCGAAGCGGTCTCCCATCCATGCCACCAGGGGCATGGATGCCGCGGAAACGATCATGAATGCGGTGATGATCCACTCGATCAACCCCAGGTTGGTCTTGAGCGAGACCATGATCGAAGGCAGCACCACGCTCACGATCACGGAATCGAGTATGGCCATGAAACTGCCGACCATGACCACCGCCAGCACCGACCAGCGATTGGGGGAATTCTTAGCCGGCTCAGACATGTTGAAGGATACTAGAACATGGAAACCAACAAGGCAAACAGTTTGGAAAAAGAAAAAAACCGGGGCGGGTTAATTACCCGCCCCGGTGATATGAATCAGTTCAAAAAATTAAAACGCGTTTTCTGGGATATCCAGGACATCGCGGTTCCCGCTCTGGATGTACATCTGGGTCGCGAACACATCGTTGAGCAGGCAGTCGATGAAGAACCGGCCCGCGTGGATCTTGCCCGCGTAGAATGCGGCCTCGTCCAGGCCCTTCACCACTTCCTTCTTCTTGGCGTCGTCGGCCGCGCCTTTATCCTTGAAGATCTTTTCCAGGGCCGCGTCCGCGATCACCATCTGCTCCAGCCAGAGCCACCCAAGGGTGACGTCTCCGAAGGCCTTGAGGTATGGGGTCGCCACCAGCACCGGATAGATGATGTCAAGCTTCATTCCCGCTTCGATGCATTTCTTGGTGCAGGCGTCAAGGGCGTCCACGGCCTTGAGCAGCTTGTCGGCCTGGGCCGCGAACTTGGGATGAGCCTTGTTCTTGTTGGCCAGGCCCCTGATATCGGCCAGGAAGTCGTTGTAAGGGCCCATCTTCTTTTTCATGTCCAGCACTTTTCTTCCAATCAGGTCCATGGCCTGGATGCCGTTGGTGCCTTCGTAGATGGAGGCGATTTTGGAATCGCGGCAGAGCTGCTCAACCGGGTATTCCGAGGTGTAGCCGTACCCGCCGTAAACCTGGACCGCCTGGGCCGTGCACAGGAATCCCATGTCCGAGCAATAGGACTTGATCACCGGGGTGAAGAGCGCGAGCCGGTCCGCGTGCTTTTCTTTTTCAGCCGGGGTGGCCGCGTGTTCGGAAAGGGTCCAGTGGAACACGCCCTTGTAAATGAGCGCTCTCATGCCCTCAACATAAGCTTTCATCCACAGCAACATTCTTTTCACGTCCGGGTGCTTGATTATCTCAACGCGCGGCGCGTTCACGTCTTTCATGTTCTGGATTTCCACGCCCTGGACTCTCTGCTTGGAGTATTCGAGCGCGAACAGGTAAGCCGCGCTGGCGGTGGCCTCGCCCTGCACGCCCACGCCCATCCGGGCCTCGTTCATCATCAGGAACATGTAGTTGATGCCCTTGTTAAGCTCGCCGATCAACTCGCCCTCGCAGTCGTTGTTGTCGCCGAAGGAGAGGAGGCAGGTCGGGGAAGCGTGGATGCCCATCTTCTCTTCCACGCGCTGGAGCGCGCAGTCGTTATAAGCGCCCTTGCTCCCGTCCGGGTTGATCCGGAACTTGGGCACCAAAAACAGGCTGATGCCCTTGATCCCGGCGGGTGAGCCTTCCGCTCTCGCCAGCACCAGGTGGATGGTGTTCTCGCACATCTCATGGTCGCCGGCTGAGATGAAAATCTTGGTGCCGTTGATCAGCCACTTGTCGCCCTTCTTCTTGGCGGTTGCCTTGGCGTCGCCGACCGCGCTGCCCGCGCCCGGCTCGGTCAGGTCCATGGTCCCCTGCCATTTGCCCGAGACCATGTTCGGGAGAAACTTTTTCTTCTGCGCGTCCGTGCCGTAGGTCTCAATCAGGTGCGACGCGGAACGGGTCAGTCCCGGGAACATGGTGAAGGCCATGCACGCGGAAACGAACAACTCGTTGCCCACCATGGTGACTATCGCCGGGAGCGCCTGTCCGCCCCACTCCTCGTGAGCGCTCGCGGAAATCCAGCCCTGCTCGCAGAACGCGTCGTAAGCGGCCTTGTAGCAGTCCGGGACCTTGGTGGTCTTGTTCGGGCCTTCGCCGATGATGCTGACCCCGATGTGGTCGCCTTCCTTATTGATGGGCAGAATCACTTCCTGCGCGAACTTCATGGCCTCGCCCAGGATCATGTCAAACTCTTCACGGCTGTGGCCCTCGTACCCGCCCAGCTTGAAAAGATTCTCTGCCTGGAGCTGTTCCCAAAGGACAAACTTTACATCCCTTTCGTCAACCAACTGTTTTGCCATTTTTTTCCTCCCCTTTTAAAAATTTTAGACAAGCCCTACCGGGCCTCAAACCCAAATTTGCCTTTATTTTTGAACCCTTGCAATACCCAACCCGGATTGAATGAATGACCATTCAGCATCCGATGCCCGCTATTTAGCATATTTCTCAAAAAAGGGCAAGAATTTTTAAGGCTTTTTTTCATTATTTCAACGAATGTGCGAGCGGATTTCTTGTCCGCCGACTTGTCCACCGTAGCCTTGCGCGAAGGCGGAAGTCCTGTCGATACCTGACAGGACTGACTACTTTCCTCTAATTCCCAACGCCCAATGCCTGATCCCTGGCTATTAACTCCTGGCTACTTTTTTTGGGGGAAAACCTGAATCGTATGGAGATGCTGTGGTATCAAAATAGTAGGGGAGAATCGGAACCGTTGGGGATGTTTTTAAGCCGAAAAAGGGGGAGCACCATGAGAGGGGATAAGTTCGTTAAGGTGCCGGAACTTAATGGCCTTACCTGCCCAAGGTGCGGCGGGAAAAATTTGGAGCAGATGGTCGACAACTACGATTTTATCATCTGCAGGTCATGTTTTACCCTATACTCTTTTGACGAACATCCTTATGCCGGCAAACCATGCTTCCGATTGAAAAACACAAAGTCAAACGATGTCTTTGTGTTGAAAGAAGGAAACCATTGGTCCGGATAATTGAATTTTCAAAAGGCAAATGGCAAGGGCTGGCCCACAAACTACCACCATGGTCGCAAAGACATTGAACCAACCAAGTGCTAAAAAGGGATAGAGTCGCATATTCCTGAACCCCAAAACTTTCCAGAAAATTACTTGCGGAAAGTTTAGGTCTATGATAGGGTAAACATAAGGGTAAACATAGTAGTTTAAGTGGGAAAGGAATGAAAGCCGAATTACATACGCATCAACTTGAGAAGCAGTTAGCGGATTGGAAGTCCTACGGAGCTGTTTCCACGCCTGAAGAGATCGTTAAGCTGATCATCAAATTGGCAGGATTCAAAAAAGTTGAAGGGCTTGATATTCTGGAGCCCGCTTGCGGATTTTGCAATTTCCTACAACAAATTCACGCTGATCATCCTCATAACAGATTTTATGGTGTTGAAATCAACGAAGAAGTTTTTGGCCAAATCTCAAAAACGTATAGTAAAACCCACAAGCGTTTCCAGCTAGTCAAAGAAGATTTTCTCCTTTGGGAAACTGAGAAGAAGTTCGACTTGGTTATCGGCAATCCTCCATATGGGATTATCGGTGCCAAAGAACATTACGCCATCAACGTACTAAAAGATAAAAAGGGTCTTTATAAAAAAATCATTACAACCTGGCATGGCAAATACAATATTTATGGAGCCTTCATTGAGAAGGGCGTAAAGTTTTTAAAGCCACACGGCAAACTTGCCTTTATAATACCGGCCACTTGGATGATTCTTGATGATTTTCAGTTGCTCAGAAAATACCTGGCCAATTTTGGCAAAGTTATAATTTATTACTTAGGGAAAAACGTTTTTAAGGGTATATCGGTATCATCTTGCATCTTGATTTTTGAAAAGGGAAGTAGCGGCCTTGACCTGCATCTTAAAGAAAACGGCAATCTTCCCCTTGTCTATTCCAATAGCCAATGGACCGGGGAGCTTATTCGGTTTGCTACGCCATTCACGGAATCATTTGAAACAAATAGAGCTCGTCTTGCAGACTTATTTGATATCAAAATATCAGCTAGATCGCCTGAAGTTAAAAGTTTTAAACCTCTCTTGGAGAAACCTAGCAAATCAGCCTTGCCTTTTATGAATGGCCGCAATGTCCAAAAAGGCGTAATCGAAAGGAAAGCCTATATCGACTTATGGCTTGAGGAAAATTCAATAACAGAACTTAAGGCTTTTTATGGAGTTCTTCCTAGAATAGTTGTCGGCCATACTAAGGGGGGAATCGTTGTTTCAGCACTTGAAGATCAACTATATCCTTATATTGGAGATGTTTATCATCTTCTCCCGAAAGTTGGCTTTTCCAAAAATCAGTTGTTGGGCATAGTTAATTGGCTGAATTCCAAAGAATTGGAAACATACACAAAGACCTTGTATCGCGATATATCGCCCCATACTACTGCAACTCAACTTAAAATTTTACCATTAAATATCCAGGCAAATGGGGGCACTCTATTTCAAAATATCTAGATAAATTTACTTCATTCTTAGAATCAATAGATCTTAAAGCCTATAGGGACAAATATAGGCCCATTAAAATTGTTGAGATGGATCTGCCTAAAAACATTCAAGCTATCGAAATGCTATATAATATTTATTGGTTTATTGGGACGATAAATCCTTCATATCTTTTGAAAATTTCTATGATAGGTATTATAAGCCGAAAAAGGATTTAATTGATGAATTTAGGGCCAAAACCCAGTTGTGTGCAAATTGCTTTTCCAAGGGCCTGCCAGCTAGAATTTATAGAACTTGGGCGAGTCTCATTACGCAAATTCATGCTGGATATGTCGCTGAGTCGGTTTTCGGAGAAGGCAGCGTTAGTATGTCCGCAGATCTTGACCATGCGGGTGCTGATTTTCAAGTAGAATATCATGGCATAATTCTTAACTATCAAATTAAGAAAGAAAGTTTTAGCAGGGAAGTTAGGCAGGCTAAAACAGTAACCAAGCCAATTAAGGGAGAATTTATTGACCTATTTTACGAAGTTCCTTCGGAAGATTATTTTTTGAATCCTAAAAAGAAAGATGGAACTTTTAGAAAGCCATACATTCGATTTATTGAAAATAAGGAATTAAATAGGTTGCCTAATGGGTTCGTGATTTTTACAACGTTTGCTTATTTAGAAAAAAAGAAACGTCTTGATAAATAGATCAAAAGACAACTTCTAAGTCCTGGGGCAAGTCCTGATCCGGCTAATTTAATTTCAAAAGTAAAAAGTAAAGATCTGACCCTCAAACTCTATTTTTAAGACAATTGTTACTCGCTGAAACCTCGAGACCAGCAGCATTTTCAATGATTCTAGTATTCTAGTACTACAATGCTAGAATTATGAAAATGTTGCAACGGCTAAGAGATGGCGGCGCAAACGCGCCGATTATGAAGGAGAGGAGCGGAAGACTTGGTCGAGAATGGCTTCATTTTGGCGGACGAGTCAGCCTTCTTCTTTTAAGGCAGGACTACGGCGGATAAATCAGCCGCGATATCTTGCAAGACCCGAATAATAAAGCTTTAAACCTAAAGTTTGGTCTTGAGCCTGGTTTTATAAATTTTAAATTTTCCAGATCGATTTATAAGATATTTCTGAAAGATGCTTGGTTCTTTTATCAATCTCATCCTTTCCCCATTTAGTCGAGTTCGAAATAATATCATCTATCGGATATTGATATTGTATCAGTATAGCAAGTTTTTCCGAAAATGGTTTATTTTTTAATTTATCATTGAGATCGAAATCCACATATAATAAATTTCCGATTTTTGATACATCTTCAATAGTTAGATTGTCATTTTTGCTTGGATTCTCTGGAGCTAAATGCTCAATTGTCATTCTGCTATAGTCGACTGGTATTCCTGGCATTCGATATTTCTTATCATATATTTTCCTTAATATATATTGTACTAGTTTCTTCTGCTTTTGGTATTTTCTGCAGTACATTATATTTTCAAAATTCGCTTGGAACTCCGGATAAGTAGGTATTTTATCACGAAGCTTTTTGGCCAATTCTCGTAAAGACTCAACTTTAGTAATTTGAGAATTTGCTTGGCGTATTTGCCTTGCATAACTAGCATACATTTGTGATATTCCGCCGGAAGACCTCTGAGAAGTTATAGCTGTAAATACAAAATGAAAATGTTCTATTGAACGTAATATCTCTTTCACATATTTTAATTTTAATCTACTCCCGTCATATTCGCGTATTATGGACAATATCATGGGAAGATGCTGCTTAATTTTAAATAAATTCAGTGCATTTAGTGAAAAGTCAATTTCCAATTCTTCTTTAGTAAATTTCCTAAATGTGGGTTCATTTATTTCCCGATATCTCTTGACTTCCTCCTGAAGTGTATCTAGAAAATCTTTTGCATTTCCTTTATTTATTCGCTTTTTAATTAATTTATATAATTTTTTTAGAGATGTAAATTCATAAGTAGAGAGCCAAAAATGCAATAAAAAGTTATCCATAGAAAGATCTTCTTGTGATGCATCAAGAATTTCTATCATTTTATTCCATTTATCCTTTGTTATATCAACATCTTTATTCGCTTTTCTCAAATACTTTGTAAGAAGATTTTTTACTAAATCTGAAATTCGCAAATCTTTACCTCTTGTATTAAGAGTTTCAAAAATAATATACGCATCGTCTTCATCTTCAAGTTCAATAAATATTAATTTTAAAAAAAGCATCTTATCGCGAAATTTAATTAGTTTTGATTTTATCTGATCCTTTTTATTTGCTTCAGATATTGAAGAATCTGAATTTATTGATTCAATTGATTCTTTAATATTATTAAAGATATATTCAAATGCGATTTTTAAGAAGCCTTCCTCAGATCCTTGATTCATATCGACCGATGCCTTGCCAAATTTTTGAATATATTCCTGAAGATATGGATAAGAAGTTTCTGTCTTTAGGATATACTTTTTTTCATTATTAACATCCGGTTTTTCAATAAAATTATGTATTCCTTTTGCAAGATCCTTAAAGCCATTTTCATCAAGAAAATTTCTAATGCAGCACAAAACCATAGTGATTGTAGTTAGTCTTTGCTGGCCGTCTGTTATTCCATAAGAACCATCTCTATTTTTATAGACTACGATTGGTCCAATAAAATAATCAGAATCGCTCTCTACTATAGTATCTGTCCAAAAATCTTCAATATTTTCTCTATCCCAAGAATAAGGTCTTTGAAACCTTGGAATTAAATAGAATCCGCTTTCCAAGATTGACTTTACATCCTTATCATTACAAATGATTTTCATAACTGGTCTCCTTAAAAGAAAATTTACACTTAATTTCTAAATAAATGCTTATCATGATTCAATAATACTGTCAAGTGAAAAATTCATTAGGAAATAGGAGGTCGGGAATCGGGGCTGGGGGCTGGGGAAAATGAGGCTAGAGAGGTTGGGGATTAATTGGGGCGACTCACCGAGTCGCCCGTACGGGTCAAAGGGCAAGGAGCGCCATGCGCCTATCCCGCCTTTGGCGGGACTCGCTTAGCTCACGGGAATTCGGGAAATAATCCTGGATTCCCGGGCTGGGCCGGGAATGACCCGCCTTCGCCCCGCAGGGCGGGGCTACGACGGGCAAGCGCGAAACAATCTTCGTGTTCTTTTTGTCGTTGTGGTAAAAAATATTCTCTGTGTTCTCTGTGTTCTCTGTGTTCTCTGTGTTCTCTGTGTTCTCTGTGTTCTCTGTGTTCTCTGTGTTCTCTGTGTTCTCTGTGTTCTCTGTGTTCTCTGTGTTCTCTGTGTTCTCTG